>Ga0153915_10003668_pt1 | contig 14083 bp, 8 predicted proteins | sample Opewatmetagenome_2_FD_107003 | JGI IMG/M metagenome (GOLD analysis project Ga0153915, IMG submission 107003) | Freshwater wetland microbial communities from Ohio, USA - Open water 3 Core 3 Depth 3 metaG | ecosystem: Environmental > Aquatic > Freshwater > Wetlands | place: USA: Ohio, Lake Erie... | reverse complement strand
TGCCTGCCGGTAGGCAGGGCTCAGTTGGTCCCGTTCTGCATAAGCAGAACGAGGATCCTCGAAAATAGCAGGCTATTTTCGGGACTAGAGCGTATGACGTGTTTTTAATTGATTCTTTTCCGGGGGTTTAGCTCAGTTGGCTAGAGCGTGTGACTGGCAGTCACAAGGTCAGGGGTTCGATTCCCCTAATCTCCACTCATAACACTATATACTTCTTGTAATCAATATATTATGGGAGGTATTTTTGTTTTTATACCACATTATGCTCACACTCAACAAACATATGGGGACACATCAGACAGAAAATGGTTTATTTATCTTTCTGTGAAATTATCTAATATAATTAGTAATTTTATTTTTCAAGTAGAATTGAAAATTAAAAGTTAACTTCCCTTATTTAATATAACCTTTACATCTATGAAATTATTTTACCAACAACTAAGGAAGGTAGGGCTGTCTTTAATATTATTCACAGTCTGCACATTCATTTATGGGCAAATCCCTGTTAAAGGCAAGGTAATCTCTGCTGAAAATAACCTGGGGATGCCCGGTGTGAACATCACAATCAAAGGGACTACCCAGGGAGTGATATCAGGTGTAGATGGTACCTACAGCATTTCTGCCAGAACTAAGGGAGATTTATTGGTATTCAGTTTTATGGGTTTTATTACGCAAGAGGTCATTGTTGGTGATAAAACGTACATTGACATTACTCTGGTTCCCGAAATAAAAGAGATTGAAACCGTTGTGGTTATGGGTTACAATACAAAAAAGAGAAACGAAATTACCAGTGCTGTAACCACAGTATCTTCTGATAAGCTTCTTGATGTGACGACTAATGATATCGGAACCATGCTGCAGGGAAAAGTAGCTGGTATTCAGGTCATCAATAGTTCAGGTGCCCCAGGAGCAAATTCTGAAATTCGCATCAGGGGAATCTCTTCATTTAGTGCACCACAGGGACCGCTTTACGTCGTAGACGGTATTATTGGTGGAACATTTGATCCAAACGATGTTGAAACAATAACTGTGTTGAAAGATGCGGGAGCAACTGGCATGTACGGATCACAGGCAAATGGAGGCGTTATTGTGGTTTCAACCAAGAAAGCCAAGTCAAATAAGCCACAATTCGAGTTTAAAATTGTTAACGGATTCCGTACTGCAGATCATGGAAATGTAGAAATGATGGATAGTAAAACTTTATATGCCTATCATCGTGAGTATTTCCGTGATCCTCAAAAGTTTGTTGTGGATGACAGAAAATTTAAGGCTGCAAGGCCTTTATCACTACTGGATGTGAATACCGATTGGCTATCTGAAACTTTTAAACACGGCAGGATACAGAACTATTTTTTGTCTTCATCAGGCACAAGTGATAAACTCTCTTATTATCTGGGTGCCAGTTATTATGATGAAGAAGGGACCTTTATAAATTCCAATTTTCAACGTGCCAACTTCAGAGCTAATACTACCTATAAATTCTCCGATAGAGTCTCACTGACCAACAATATTAATATTAGCGGATCGAAAAACCTTGGCACAGATTATATGAATATTTATTATGCTTACACCAGCATGCCATGGGATAACCCATATGATGAAAATGGGAAAGCAAGAAGTTTCAAAACTGCTGAAGGCATATGGTCCAAAGACAAGATAAATCCAATTCAGGCAGCAGAAAATTCTGAGCTCAGCAATAAATCTTTTAGTTTTGACTACGATATTGACTTAAATATTAAGATTTTGGAATGGTTAACATTTTCATCTTCAAACAGGTTGAGTGCTTTTGCCTTTATGGACAAGACCTACTATTCGAAAGCTGCCGACAACCTTTCATATTTTGGAACAGGTTTTGTCAGCTCTCAAAATAGTTTTAATTATAGTGGAATAACTACAAATTTATTAAAATTTAGTTTTAATAAAGCAAGTCATTCATTTAGCGGATTGGTTGGATTTGAGGCCCAGGCAGGAAACGATGATTATATTTTCGGGTCAGGTATGGGTATCCCTGAAGGGCTAAGAGTTCCATCAGTTGCATCCGGTCAATACCTGATTAGAGGAGCACCAACTAAGTCAGTAATGCAATCTTTCATTTCGCAAGTGAACTATAATTATATCAGTAAGTATTTCCTGTCTGCTTCATATCGAATAGATCAATCTTCACAATTTGCACCAAATAAAAGAACTGCAATGTTTCCGAGTTTTTCAGCTGCATGGTTGATTAGTAATGAAGATTTTATAAAGGGCATACCGGCTGTTTCAAACCTTAAAATTAAGGCCAGTTGGGGTAGGACAGGAATGAAAGATATTGGACCATATCGGTATATGGAAATGTTCAGTTTTTCCTCCCAATATGATGGTCAGCCAGCCGCTGTTCCGACCCAAATGGCCAATCCGGATCTGACATGGGAACAAACAGATCAATTAAATACAGGACTTGAAATCGGATTATTTAAAAGAATTGATCTGGAAGTGGACCTGTATAAAAACATTACCAAGAATTTATTAGTTGAGCGGGCTTTACCTCCCTCCGGTGGATTCAGAACACAATGGCAAAACATAGGAAAGGATATGAACAGTGGAATTGAATTAAGTTTGACTGCAGCAATTATCAAGTCTGGCAGTTTATTCTGGTCAGTTGATTTCTCGGTGGGATATAATAAGAATAAATTGTCAGGATTTGGCAGTGATACAATTTTAACTTCGAATTTTTACGGTGTAACGCAGGTGTACCATAATGGATCACCTCTCTATTCATGGTACGCAAAAGAATACTATGGAATCGATCCGGCTGACGGATCAGTGATTTGGGTGGGAAAGGACGGTGAAACAACCCATGAATATCAGGATGCCAGATATATAGAATATGGTACACCTATACCAAAATTTCAGGGAGGATTTGGCACTGAATTAAGATTCAAAGCTTTTTCCCTCAGGAGTAATTTATCCTTTGTATCGGGCAATAAAATATTCAATTATTTCAGGCGGTATGTTGACCATGACCTTCAGGAAACTCAATTTAATGTAATGGAGCCACGTGATGACTACAAACTCTGGCAAAAACCGGGTGATATTGCTACAAAACCACTTCCTCAAAACGCCAGGAATTCATTTGATCCGTCAACTCGATTCATTGACGATGGTAGTTTCCTGAAAATAAGAAATATAACACTTTCATATGATCTGCCTCTGCAGGTCATATCAAAAATGAAGTTAAGCGGATTGAAAGTTTCACTTTCCGCCGATAACGTTTACACTTTTACTGATTTCTGGGGTCAGGATCCAGAAGTTTCAATTGATCCGGGCTCAGGCAATCTGCCAGGGTATGCCGAGTTTAAGTACCCGAATAACCGGCAGTATCTAATAAACCTGACTATTCGTTTCTGACACTGCAAAAAATAATCATATGAAAAAAATATTGAAATACTTAGTACTGCTGATGTTCACATTAATGCTAACAAATTGCGAACTTAATGTAATTCCCCAGGATGCACTTACTGGTGAGCAGATTACTACTACCTCGGACGGATTGTCAAGTCTTGTTAATGGATTGTATGCCATTTTCAAGGAGTTGGATGGTAATAACTGTTATTTACGCCAGTATTATCAGATGAGTGATTTTGCCAGTGACGATATCGTCTGCGCTTACAAAACGGAGGACGACCTGATTAATAGCTTCAGATACAAGGACAGGAGCGCTGAAAAATCCAATATAAATTCCTTCTGGGAAAAGTCATATAAAATCATTTATGGTGCAAATGTCGCAATATCAATGGCCGATCTTAAAGGTAATGATCCTTTCACTAATCAACTTAAAGGAGAAAGCTATTTCCTCCGTGCATTCGCCACCCATAACCTTGTTCGCTTCTTTGCTAAACCATTCAGTGAAGCGAACAGGTTGTTACCTGGTGTAATTATCCGCGAAAGTAAGGCTGACAATATGCCAAAGGCCAGAGCGACACTTGAGAATACCTATAACTACATCATAAGCAGTCTGAAAACAGCAGAGTCGGTTATGAGTGAGGAAATGCCAGCTGAGAGGAATAATGAGAGCAACAGGTTTGCCAGTATCTATTCAGTATGGGCAATGCTTTCGCGAGTTTATCTTTACAAGGGAGAGTTGGACAGTTGCATTTTATATTCTGACAAAGTGATCAATTCGGAAGTGTTTTCGATGGAGACACCTGAAAGTTTTCCCGGTTATTTTGCCACAGCAAAAACAGGTTCGGAAAGTATCTGGCTTATTCCTTTCAATCTGATCGATGATCAGCTGAATGGTTCAGTTGCATCAATGATTTTTAATGGCAACAACTGTTGGGCCGAGGAGGGAGCCACCTCATCGATAATGGCAGATATGGGCTTTGGAACAAGTATGATGGATATTGATCAGCGTTGGAAATATATTTTAACTGACGCTTCAATTGTTAAAAATGGAGTTAATATGTACTATATCAGTAAGTTTTCAGGACAGGATGGTTCGCCAACTCTCAGCTCTCCTGTGATGTTCCGGCTTGCCGAAATGTATCTCAACAGAGCCGAAGCATATGCTAAGAAGTCTGATATTGCGAGTGCAGTTGCAGATTTGAATGTAATACTTGAAAACAGGCTAATAGTGCCTGAAGGTGAAACTATTAATGATTACCTGTACGACGAAGCATCAATTTCCGGTGGTGATATTGTTGATGTAGTTCTAAAAGAAAGAAGGATTGAACTTGCATTTGAAGGACATCGGATATTCGATCTTTTGAGAAATGGGAAAAATATTATTCGTAACTATTGGGGCTTTCATCTTGACAGTTACAACGGTGTACCATCAGGTAATGAGCCTGGTATTGATGCACCCGGGGTATTTTTCCCTTACAATGACCCTCACATGATCTATCCTATTCCATCCAGTGAGATCAATACAAATAAACTCTGTGTTCCTAACCAATAAATTTAAAGAAAATATGAAATACCTCATAAAATTACAATTCTATATTGCTGCATTTTTGATGCTTTTATCACTGGCATGCAGCAAAGAGGGTAAATACAATCTTGAAGATACTCCTCCACTCGATTTTCGTTCCTATTATGATGGACTGACTGTTACTTTCGCCAATGCTACTGCAGGAGCCACAGATATTTCCTGGGATTTTGGAGACACATCACCTGTTGTTTCGGGTGATTCTGTACAGCATACCTATACTGCTATAGGCAATTATGTTATTACGATGAATGGATCATTTAATGGCAAGTCATATATATTCCATACTGTTCTAAGAGTGGATAAGGCTTCAGTGGTCAACCTCGATGATGGCACGTTTGATGACTGGAATGGTGTTACCTATCCTGATTTTCTTCTTTCGGGCAAGGGTGCAGTTGATACAGGTAAGGTCGACTATGATGCAAATTACATTTATATATATGTGGAATTCGACTCTATTGCAGAGAATGCCGGTATAATAGATCATATATTTGGAGTATATATGGATGTTGACAATGGTGCTTCAACAGGGTTTTCAATGAAAGAAATGGGTGTTGATTATGGTTGCGAAGGGAATTTATACAATGGCGGATGGGTTGCACCCAGTGTGGTTGATCTGGTTAACGGGGATCCGGGTTGGCCTTTTATGGGTTTTGAAAATGAAAAAGCCGTTAAACCGGGTTATATTACCAAAGAGGGAAATACTATAAAAATGGAATTTGGCATATCAAGAGAAGTCTTTAAGATAAACTCCGATGCCATGTCATTTTCCATGAATATCATGAATTCTGACTGGTCCGATGTTGGAAACCTGGTTACTCCCCTGCCCGATTTTAGTGAAAAGATTCTTGTTTTGATGAATAAGAGCAGTAAATAGCAGGGTTTACACAACTATGATTAGCAGGTATTGCCTTTACAGGCCATTTTTATTGATTGATTTGTTTAGTCGGCCTTCCCTTTATATGGCAGTCTGTGCATGCGACAAAATGAATATTATTTTTGCTTGATCGGTCTACGTAGGTAGTATTCATCTTCTCGACATCCAGCTTGCAGTTGGATATGGCAGGGTGGCAATTTTTGCAGGAAGCTATTGCTGAGTTGGAATGTGAATCATGACATGCCAGGCAGCTGATCCCTTCATGAACGCCCCGAGGAGTGCGATCATCAGACGTACCTTCCATATTTAATGCATTGGGTGAATGGCACTGAATGCATAATATCTGATTAGGGTCCGGTGAAATTTTAATTGACACCGACTTGTAATTTATCACGGGATAAGCAAGCGATAAAACTGGAAAATAGTTCCTGTCGCGTCTGTAATAGAATGAGGTGAGAGTTCTTTTCACCCTTAAATAATGAAGGGAAGCAGGGGTTCCAAGATTCTGTCTTTTCCCAGGCAAGCCTGACTGATGAACCTGGTGGCAGGCAAAACAGGGAATTGCAGGACGATCTGCTACACTTGTATCTTTCAATCTCCAGGGGCCTGCAGTATCAAGGGGTTCGACAATATCAACAACGGTGCCCTGGTCATAAAACATACCATGGCAACGGAGGCAATCTTCATAAATGGTTTCAGCTTTATTATGAACAGGATTTAAAAAAACCTCGGAGTAGTTCATCGCATGCCCTCCTGAATTCCATTTGGCATACTCTGCCTGATGACAGCCTATGCACCTTTCCATAACCTTCAGACGCTGAGCTTCAGAAATTCTTACATCCTCGGGCATTGTTTTGTTTGTATGATGAAAAAGCATGCCTCCCTTTTCTTTCAGGCTATGGATGCCTTCACTCAAGGCTGTACCATGGCAGTTCTTACAAGCTATATTCCTGTGTGTCGACTCTCCCCAGATGTCTACCCTGTTTGAAATTTCATGACATTTTGCACAGGTTTTTGCCGGTGAAGCTTCATTCCAGCGAGAGTAAGAAGCCAGCAATGCCAAACATAACAAGAAGAGACTTGAACAAATAATTAATATCTTTTTCATTTGGTCAGGTATTCTTTAAGATTAAATGATGTATCATGAATTAGTTCGGCTACTTCATCCTTGTTCCCTTCCAATTTTCGGTGATATGGCCTCCAACCCAATAACCAAGAGTAAGTATGGTAAGTGCGGGGTTATAGCCACCATTGTTCACATGAAGGCTACCATCAGCAATGAAAATATTATCGATTTCATGCAACTGGCCAAATTTATTGGTTACTGAGGTTTTATGGTCATTACCCATGCGACAAGTTCCACTTTGATGCTGCCCTGGCGTACTCTGCTTTCCGGGAACAGCTTGCCATGTATAAATAGCCCCTGCTTCCTTTAGCCACATTTCTGCCTTATCAGCAAGAAAATGTGCTACTTTAATATCATTATCATGCCTGAAACCACTGATCCTGGCAACAGGTATTCCCCAGAAATCCCTGACTGCAGGATCTACCTCAACCTTTTTGTCAAATACCGGCAATTCCTGAACAGGTCCATGTATGCCAATATGTCTTTTAAAATTCTTTTTCTGAAAATCCTTATGCTCCTTTCCCCACATCCTGCTGCCTGAAGGACGTACCGAGGTAAACAAGTAAGGCATTCTAATAAATTCATTACATAATACCCCACCCCCGATAATGTCAGGAAAGCGATGATTGTAATCATTTATTGCAATACATGCACCCGGACCTGCATCATCATACACTTCATCCTCAAAAAGGCCATATGCTCCCGTATATGCATGATCCTGGATATTCCTGCCTACCCAGCCATTATTATTACCTGCTCCATTTGGAAATAACTTCGATTTGGAATTTAACAGAAGCCTTGCAGTTTCGCTGGCTGAAGCTGAGACTACCACCAGGTCTGAAGTTTGTACCTGCAGTTTATTATCTGCATCAAAATATTTAATTCCTTTAGCTTTACCCTTATCGTCAACTATTATTTCGCTGACCATGCAGTTTATCCGGAGTTCACAATTTCCTGTTTTTAAGGCAACAGGAATCACAGTATTCTGTGTTCCTGCCTTGGCGCCCACCGGACAGGCAAAACCTATGCATGTCCGCATGTGAATACAGGCAGCACGACCGTTATAAGGCACTGAATTTCTCAGCATTGGAATTGGGAAAGGATGCAAACCCAGTCTTTTGGCAGCTTTTTCAAGAATGACGCCTTCCCGGTTTAGTGAAAAGGCAGGCATAGGGTATGGATTCTTTCTGGGTGGTGCATAAGGATCGTTTGTTGGATCGCCTGCTACACCCAATTCATATTCAGCTTTCTCATAATAAGGCTCCAGTTCATCGTAGTTCAAAGGCCAATCATCGAGGGTGCTGCCCGATACTGCGCCATATCTGGTTTTCAGATGAAAATCTACTGGCTGAAATCTCCAGGCCATTGCTCCATAACTAACTGTACCGCTCCCGACACAGGCAGCATTATTTCCGTAGCTCCACTGGTTCGGGAAAACCTTTGTCCATCCGTTCTTTCCATCGGGAGTCATTCTCCAGTTGCGCTCATTATCCGGACCATAGCCGCATTTGAGAGGAAAAGTCCGTTGAGAAGTCAGTTCATCATCCCCGTGTTCGTCGTAAGTATGCCATCTTCCACGTTCAAAAAGGACCACAGTGAGACCTCCGACTGCGAGTTCCTTTGCTACTACCCCACCACCTGCTCCTGCACCGATCACAACCGCATTAACATGTTTATTTGCCATTTTCGCGGGATTTAAAATTGTACCTACTCCAGCTTGAATCATTGTACCGGTTTTGTCCGATAACATTAGGATAATCAAGTCCGAGCATCCGATAACTGATATATTCGCGGTTCCCCCCGTGAAGAGGACTACCATAAAATCCCTGCAAGGAATGCTGCCTTAACATTTCGAAGAAATCAACCGCTGAATGATCCTTCCAATAGTCGCCGGAGAATTTTCCAGCCTCCATTTTTTCCAGTATTGGCGTCTGTTCTGCAAAAGGAAGTTCTTCAAACTTTTTACCCTTCATTTGAATTACAGTTTTTTCAAAGGCAGAAAGTCCTTCACGGTATGCAAGCTGATGTCGCCTGTAATATGTGTTAAGTTGCTTATCAATAAAATTCGACACATTAGCCCATTTCCCTCCCGGAAAATCATCCGTTGGAATTATCTGCTCAACAATTTCATCCAGCAGAGTAATTTCTTCTTCATTCAGATAATGCCACTTGCTGATTTTATTCTTGCACGAAGTATTAAAGGAGATAAGCACTGTAGCAGTTCCTGCCGTAAAAAGTCTTACAAATTCTCTTCGTGAAAATGTCTGGTTCATTACTTGACCTGATTTAAAAATTAAAGCAATTTAACACAAACAATGAATAAGTTACTCTGAATATACTCTAATTTTAATCGATTCTACTTCGGTGAAGCCGACAAAAGTTACACAAGCAGAAAACTGAAGTCAATTTTATTCAAATAACAAAACCCCTGATATTTCTACCAGGGGTCTCGCTGCATCTCAGGATGTTTCTGATTTCACACTGAGCGCAGTAAATCTTAATATCCAAAACAGGCCAAAGAGAATCTTACTTATTGTAATAAGCAAAGTTAATATTTAGAATTAATGTACCTAGCTAATATAAAGTCGATTTTGATTAATATTAAAAAGCAAGTGACCAATAGACTTTTTTGCTGTAAAAAACAGTATTAGGGTGTGGCTTCTTGCAATTTTAAATGAAACAAAAGTGTTCCTATGCATAAACTTTGTACATTTGGTATACCTGATCTATTTTATCTTTTTTTAATGTTCAATGTTTTATCTAATTCCAACTGCCATGAAGAGAGCTGATATCAAACATTTAAGCAGGTTTGTTTTTGTTGCATCTGTTTTTTGTATCCTTATAATGCCAGCTTGTCAGAGGACTGATGAGATCCGGGAATATGGATGGTTCGATTTTGTCATTCCCGATCTTGACAGTTCTGCAACAGTAGTCGACATGTCATTTCTGAATTCCGGTATCGCCGGAAGTACCGGTCACATTACTCTCAAAGATGGGCATTTTGCAGACGGGAACGGAAACAAAATTCGTTTCTTTGGCACCAACCTTACCTTTGGATCCTGTTTTCCTGAAAAGGAGGTATCAACTGCCCTGGCAGCCCGGTTGAGGAAACTGGGAATGAATGTGATGAGACTTCATCACATGGACAACCAATCTGCACCGGGCGGAATATGGGACAAAGAGAAGAAGTCGCTTGATCCGGATCAGCTTGATAAGCTTGACTGGCTGATTTATCAGCTGAAACTTCATGGCATTTACACCAACATTAATACGCATGTCTCAGGAAACTACCCCGGGATGGACTATCAGGGTATTGAACAGTTCAATTACGGTAAGACGATTGACCAGTTCTACAGGCCATACATTGAGAAGCAAAAAGTTTATGCAAGAATGCTTCTTAAACACAGGAATCCTTATACCGGGAAGAGCTATAATGAAGAGCCTGCCGTTGCATTTGTTGAGGTCAATAACGAAAATTCACTTCTCTCAAGCTGGAATCTTTTGCCTCTGCTGAACAAAGAGCATAAGGCTGCTCTGATGGGATTATGGAATAAGTGGCTCAATTCTGATCCGGATATTAAGAAGAGCATCGGAAAGGTAGATCTGATGAAAATCATCAGTGACTATAATAATGGTACAACTGAGGATCAGAAGAAAGCACTCTGGAGTTTTCTGGTCGATACTGAAATGTCTTATGCAAAAGAGATGGTCGATTATTTTAAAAACAATCTTAAGGTTAAAGCACTTGTCAGTGAAACACAGGCTTCATACAGTGGTGTGGCAGGGGTTATGAGGGAGTCGGAGTATTCCGATTACATTGACATGCATGCCTACTGGGAACACCCGTCATTCCCCGGAAAAAGCTGGTCAAGAACTGACTGGCGTATAAGAAATTCATCGATGGTTTCTGATAAGCAAGGCGGAACCCTGCCTCGTTTCGGTCAGCATAGGGTTGAAGGAATGCCCTTGACAATCAGTGAATATGATCACCCTGCTCCCAGTTTTTTTGTTGCTGAAATGTATCCGATGCTAAACTCATTTTCAGCTTTTCAGGATTTTGATGCTATCTACCAGTTCGCCTGCGGTTCTCCTTACAATAAAGGAATGATACCAGGTTTCTTTGCACTGAATGGTCATCCTCTCAAACAGATATTGGTACCGGCTGGAGCGGTAATGTTCAGGATGGGAGCAATCAGACCAGGAGAGCATAAAGTTCAGCTTGGGTTACCAAAAGAATCGGTAATTGATGATCTCGTAAAAGCAGGAGACAAACTTAAGCTCCATGTCACGAATATGAACTATATATGGGATGCTGCAGGCTCAGAAAATGCTCTTGCATTACTTCACCCCATTAGTGTTAATACAAAAGCAACAACCTCCGGATTGTCAGAAAAAATTAGTGTGCCGGAAGGCCCATGGGTAAGTGAAACAGGAGAGATAGAGTGGGACAACAGAGATTCGGTAAAAGCAGTTTATAGGATAAACGCTCCTGCCGCAAGGGCTGCAGTTGGCTACATAGGAGGCAGGAATATTGACCTCGGAACCGTTTCCATTCAGATGGACACTACAAAATACAACTGGGCGGCAATAACACTGACTGCCCTTGATGGGAAACCTGTTGAGCAGTCATCAAAAGTTTTGCTGGTTGCTGCAGGAAGAGTCGAAAACACTGACTGGAAATGGGATGAGAAATTTACAACACTGGGTGGTGATTGGGGCAAGGCCCCGACACGTGCCGAGGGGATTCCTGCTAAACTTGTTTTCAGGAATATGAATGAGTTTTCAGTTCATTCCCTTGACCCGGCCGGAAATCAGGTGACTGAATTAAAGGTCACCAAAAAAGGAGGGGCCAGTGAGATAAATATTGGGGCTCAGTACAAAACGCTTTGGTATATATTGACCCGTCAATAAAAAAATTTCCAGTCTGATAGATAATTAATTATCTATTGCAAAATCGACATAAGATCCCACTATTTCTTTTCGGGATTCCGGATCGCCATCAAGTGTGATAACAGCCACATATGGCTTGTTCTTATCAGTAACTTTCAGCTTCAGTGTTGTTTCAGCTTTATTGTTTCCTGCCAGTTCAAACTGTTGGCTTCTGGTATTTGCAGTTGCATTAAATGTTCTCACTTCAATGCTATGTCTTCCTGAACCAGTTATGGTGACATTTATATTTACTGCTCCATCATCGGTTCTTGAGGTTTCTGTTCTTATCTCTGTCCCTTTTGCTTCTGATTTTCCCGGAGAAGGCATTATTCCGTCACTGGCAAGGATGGATACTGCACCCAGGAAACGGTTTACAGGCTCAACCCATATTTCTTTGCTTGTCGCAGTATTTGTGGCACACCAGTGGGGCATGTCTCCACTCATGCAATCCATTCCGACGGGCAATGAACCTACAATGTCTTTCAGGCAATAGGCAAAATGTGGTTTAAAATCGTATCCTTCCCCATACATCAGGCTTTGTCCGAATGGATTGGCTCCGAAAATCCATTCCAGCTGTTTTCCTGACAGAATCATACCTTCAGAATCTCTGCGGAGACGTGAAGCCTCTGCAAGCGCCCATGCTGATGACATTTGGATATTTGTACTGCCATGGAATAATCCATCGCGGTATATTGGAAAAGTTCTGAGGACGTATTGAGAACCAAGACGGATTCCATCGTTAAACTGACGCAGCATATCGCTGCGGACAGTTGAATCTGTTTCCGCAATGATATCCGACTCTTTCCAGACTGAATTAGGCAAGTTGTAAAATGGTGCTGCGATAAGACTTCCCCGTTTCATGAAATATTCACTGTAAAGCACTGCTGCGCTATACCAGTTAATCCAATCCTGACTATCCGGTAATTCCCTACAAAGCATGCTAAGTGCAATTAATGGAGCTTCCTCAAAAGCAGTATGGTAATTGTGAATTACTCTTTCACGATCTGTGTTTTGATAAAAGTACCCGGTAATTGGAATCCCGTCAATGAATTGCTGTTCCTGGCAGCTGATCAGCAACTTGCCAAACATGACAGCATATTCCCTGTACTTTTCCTCACCTGTCATTTTTGCGAGAAGTAAGGATGATGTTGCTCCCCAGGATGCTTCCCTGTAATCGGCTTTGTCCCATTTACTGCGTGAATTGAAAGCAGCCTGCCAGTCTTCTAGCGCTGCAGTTCGGGATTTTATTGCAAGCTCGGAATGTGATTTCTCAAGTAGACCGGCAGCCTTGCATTGAACCGCTGCGGTCAGGAAATTTTCCCAGGGGACATTGCGTGCCGGTGAAACGACATCGTCAATAGTCCCGACTTTGTTATCAGTATAGATCCGCATGACGCTGAAACTCATGTGATAACCATCGCCAAAACGTGTCTTGAGCAGCCACTCCAGTCCCCATGCAATTTCATCGCGGATTCGGTCAGTCAGTTCAGTCACATCATTTCTTCCCTGGAGATTTTCAAGGTTATTCATCATTGCAAGAGTCGCCATCGCAGTTCGCCAGGATCCCTGAGATAAATCACCCGCATCGTGCCATCCTCCGTTTATAATCTTTTTTTCATCTCCCCTGAATCCCTGCCAGTCTTTATGACATTCCAGGTGAATGCCCGGCACACTATATCCGCATCTCTCGCAGAAGAAGAAATTAATTGCTTTGAAAACGGGCTGCAACCATATGTTTTCATCAATTGGAAATTTTCCTGATTCAAGATTTCCTGTGCGGATAGCATATATTCCCGGGACTGAGAATTCAGAAAAGTCCATTTGATGAAATTCCCCGTTCTTATTTTTGATTATTCTGACATTCCCTGAATAAACGACATTATTAGCTTTGTCAACCAGTTGAAAAACATTTCCTGCACCACTGCAGGCTATAGCTACCTTTTTATCGCCTGGTCTGTAGCCTATATGGCTGAAGGAAATTTTACCCGTTGCGACATTCCATCCTTCATACTGGTCACTATTCACTTTCTGGAGCTCAATCTGGTCAATATCGTATGTTACAATTCCTTTTTCTTCCGGATTGTGACCAATAAGCATCTGGTTTATTTCGAATTCAGTAATCTTGTTTCTTTGCAGATGAGGTATTTCAAACAGCACATGATTCCATTCTCCGGGTTTAAGGTCC
>Ga0153915_10003667_pt1 | contig 14084 bp, 10 predicted proteins | sample Opewatmetagenome_2_FD_107003 | JGI IMG/M metagenome (GOLD analysis project Ga0153915, IMG submission 107003) | Freshwater wetland microbial communities from Ohio, USA - Open water 3 Core 3 Depth 3 metaG | ecosystem: Environmental > Aquatic > Freshwater > Wetlands | place: USA: Ohio, Lake Erie... | reverse complement strand
TGGTCTGTCTCGCGCGAATGGGGGGCCAACGGTGAAGGGCGTCATGGACGCCATAGTACATGCATCGCCCGCGCTGGGACGCCCAGAAGGATTCGATCTCGCGATCAAAGGACTGGGAATCCAGCGCTCACGACCGCGATGACTTCCGGTCCGTTCAGGATCTCCATGCGAAGGACTCGTGCGGAGGATGTTCACGGGTCACGCCCAATCCTCCGGTCGCGAACGAATCCATCGGTTGACAATTCGACCCGGTTGCAGCGTCACCGAGCGACTTTTGAATCTGTGGTGGGCCCTCTGGGATTCGAACCCAGGACCGACGGATTAAAAGTCCGCTGCTCTGCCAGCTGAGCTAAGGGCCCGTCCCAAGCAGTGTAGTCGCCCGCACCGTCGGCTGGCGACCCGCACCTCGCGCGCCTGAACCTGCGCGGAAGCACCGGGGCCTGCCGAGCCGGACTGTCACTCGCGGGGCGTTACGGCAGAGCGGTGGCCGTGCCAGCGGGGGCGGGCGTCGCCGTCGGTGTCGGCACCGACGTCGGCGGCGTCACCTCCAGGTTTTCGAAGACGAAGAGCGGTATCTCGGCATCATCCCCGTACACCGCGCGCAGGAAGTCTCTGTCGGCCACGTACACCTGTCCGTCCGCATGCTGGATGCGCATCTGCACTTCGTCAAAGCGGCCGCTGCGCGCGATGAACCAGTACATGTCGCCGTTCCGCGTATTGAGCGTGATCAGCGAAGTCCCGTCCGCGTTCTGCACGCGCACGAGCGGCGGCGCCGCGGCAGGTCCATCCGTCGTGTCGATGCCCGCTATGAACCAGCCGTCCACCGGCAACGGGATCAGCGTCGAGATGCGTCCGGCCGACAGACGGATCCAGCTTACCGCACCACGCACCTTCTCCGGCGTCGGGTTGATGGCAACGTCCCCGGACGGCGTGCCCGTCGTCGGCGCACCGGCGGTCGGCGAGGCGCCCGGCGTCGTCGAAGCCTCGGGCGTCTGCGACGGCCCGCTCTCGATCGCGGTCGGCGTGGCGGTCTCCGTCGGCATCGGCGTCGCCGCTAGCGCGCTGAGCGACCGCGAGGGCGTGAGCACAGCCGGCGGCCGGTCGTCGCGCTGCAGCAGCAGCTCGTTCGAGACCGTCACGCCCTGGAGCATCACCTGCACCGCAGCCGCCAGCTTGTCCTGCGCTTCAACATCAAGACTCGGCTGCGCCTCCTGCAACGCCGTCTTCTCGTACTCCGTCACAGCCTGCAGACGCGTGAGGTCGCCCGTGTCCCAGCTCGCGCCAGCGTCGCTTACCAGGGGCTTCGTCTGCTCCACGAGCCTGTCGAGCACGCCCGGGCCGATGATCCGACCCTTCCGGTGCATCCGCTCGATCTCTCGCGCGCGTTCCTCTGCGATGTCGAGCTTCACGTGACGCTTCGCGCCGTCGCCGAACGCCAGCGCCAGACGCACACGCTCCGTCTGCAGCTTGACCGGATACTGCCAGTCACCCGGCAACGCGCCGTTCGCCGACGCGACGGTGTAGGCCGAAAACGACAGGAACAGCACCATCACAGCCGCCGCGCCCGCCAGTGCGCGGAAGTGGCGCTCCATGAGCGACACGACGCGCGGGGCGGAGCGCCGCTCCGAGCGCTTCATCTTGTGCGCGGCCATCAGGAAGCGCACGCGCGCCGCGGCGAAGAACGACGGCGCCGGCTCCCGGTCGTACGCCTCGCGCAGGCGCTGGCCGCTGGCGATCAGGAAGCGCTCGCGCGCCGTCCTTGCGAACTCGTCGCGCGGCTCGACGTTATACGCGCCCGCGACGGCCGCCGCGGCCAACAAGTGCGGGCGCAGCGCGTCGGCGTGCTGCGGATACCGCCGCAGGCACTCGTCGAGATCCCAGCGGCCCTCTCTCATGGCCTCCAGGCATTCGCTCAGCCGCGCCTCGAACTCCGTCATAGCCTCTTCGACAGCTCCACGCCGCCCGGTTCTGTGATCAGTATCTTCTGCAGCCGCGCTACGGCCTTATGCTGCAGCGCCTTCACGTTGCCCTCGCGCTTCCCCAGCGTCTTCGCCGTATCCGCGATGGAGAGTCCAACAGCGAAACGCAACGCGATCACCTCGCGTTGCGCATCCGGCAGTTGCTCCGTGGCCCGGCGCACCTCCTCCAGCGTGATGCGCTCCTCGACGGTCGTCGCCAAGTCGTGCCGCCAATCGATCATCCCTTCGGGGATCGCGGTGGTGGCGCCTCCGCGCTGCGCCGCGCGCCGGAAGTGCGTCGCAACCTGGTTGTGCGCGATGCGGAAGAGCCAGGACGAGAACGGCACCTCCCGCCAGCGGAAGTCGCCGATCGCGCCCAACACCTTCAGGAAGACTTCTTCCGTCAGATCCTCCGCTTCGACGCTGTTGCCGAGATGGGCGACGGCGTAGCGGTAGACACGCGGCATGTACCAGTCGTACAGGTCGGCAAGCGCCTGCTGGTCGCCGGAACGCGCCCGGTCGACCGTCTCCCGTTCGAGCTCGGGGGAAACGAATTGGGAAGGCGGGAATTCCAACCCCGATACCTCGTTTCTGAACGAAGCGACCAAGGCCATGGTACCCGCTCAATCCGCCGCCCGTCCACGCATCATCGCCAGCTCCACCTATCCCATGTAGAACGCGCAATAGACGTAAAAGGTTAACGGCGAGTTTCCTGGGAACGCGGTCAGGAACTCCCTGAACGCGGAGCCTGCCCTTCGGAGCCTCAGCCGCCAGCCGTCGTCTGGCCGGCCTTCCAGCGCTGGACCGCCCGCTGCATCTCGTCGTACAGGCGCGGCACCGCGGTCTGCCAGTCGCCGGGAATCATCGCCAGCACCGGCGAGAGACGACCGTAGCGCAAGCGGTAATAGAGGACGGAGTAGACGTCGTTCTGGATGCTCGAACCGGTCGTCGTCAGCAGGTCGCCAAGCCGGCCTGGCAACTCCGACGGTACCTCGCCCGGGGGGTAGGAGTCGCCGAGCAGCAGCACCGACTCCGGCTCGTCAAGCTGGCTGCCGACGACCCACTGGTGCCGTGCCTCGTCGAGGTTGCCAGCGCCCTCGTACCAGCGCCCCAGCTCCGTGCGGGCCGGCCCGAAGTCCGGCTGCCGCTTCACCGCGAACTGGAGGTGCGCGAACGCGTCGTCGCGCCGGCCCTGCTGCTCCAAGATGCGGGCATAGTTCACACGCAGCACCAGGTCATCCGGCAGGCCGAACACAAGGAGCTGACAACCCGTCGACGCCTTGTCCAGTCCGTCCAGCGACGCCTGCGGGTCGGAACGGTGCGCCTGCACCAAGTACGCCCCCTCTGTGCAGGGATTGATGCCCAGCGTCGACCCTCGCAGGATCTCGTCGAAGTGCGCGCGGCGGAACGCGGTCCCCTGCCAGTACGAGGAGTCCGCGAGCCCGGCGTCCATCGAGATCACCTGGCCGTACGTCTCGATCGCGTCGTCCGTGCGACCGAGCGCCTCGTACACCTCCGCCACCATCAGCACGGGCGCCACGTGGTACTTCGCGATGTAGCGCGTCTTCTGCGCCTCTTTCGCGGCGGCGTCGTCCCTCCCAGCGAGCTGATACGCCTTTGCAAGGTCCGCGTGTGCGAGGTCGCTGCGCCCGTCGAGCTCGACTGCGCGCTCCAGGTGGATGATCGCGCGGTCGATCAGCGGGCGGATCTTCTCCTGCGACAGCTCATACTGCGTGGCAAGCACCTGCCCGAGTTGGAGCTGGTACACCATGACGCTCGAGTCACGGTCGACGGCTTGCTGGAGGCGCACCTCCGCGCCGGGCTTCGCCTCGTTCGCGAGCTCCACGCCGTGCCAGTAGTCGTAGTGCGCACGGTCGATGCGGTACCACCCGGCCAGCGGCAGGAGAATGAGCAGCAGCAGCACCCCTCGAGCGCCCAGCACGCCATAGCGACGCCACCGCTCGGCTCCGAAGCGTACTGCCGGCTCCGCACCTGCCGTCGCCTCCGCGTAGTTGCGCGCCATGATCGCGCCGACGAACGCCAGCGCGATCCCCGGCGCCTTCCAGATGTTGCCGGCATCGAGTTGGTTGTGCAGCGAGAATCCGAGCAGCCCGCCCGCGCACGCCACCGCCAGCAGCCGCTGCTCAAGCGACCCGCACGACCACGAGCGGTACAGCACAAACACGACGACGACGGCCAGCAGGACAAGCGCCGCGATGCCGACCAAACCGGCATCGTCAGCGAACTGGAGGAAGCCATTGTGCGCGTGCTGCGTGTGCACGAGGAAGTCGCCGTGCGCGTACTGCGGGTACAGCAAACCGAACGAGTTCGGCCCCGCGCCGAACAGCGGGTGGTCGACGAAGATGTGCCAGCCCGCACGCCACGCATCCTCGCGCGGCGAAAGCGAGCCGCGGAACAGCCACCCGGGCCGCGTCGACGAGTTCGCCAGGAACGCCAGCGTGCCGCCTACCACGAGCACAGCCGCACCGGCGATCGCGGCCAGTGCCGTCGGGCTGAATCCGGCCGGCACCAGCGACACCCACGAGAACGGCTCCCCGCGCTGCTTTCGCTCGTAGACGCGCGACGTCAGCCACGCGCCCGCGATCGTAAACACGATGCCGGCGCCGACGCCGAGCCAGCCGCCGCGTGACAGCGTCAGGAAGATCGCCATACCGCCGGCCAGCAGCCCGGCCACGCCGAACGCGCGCTCCGCGCGGCCGCCCCGGTACGCGCTCAAAGCGAACAGCGGCATCACCAGCGTCAGCAGCATCGCCAGCACGTTGGGATGGTCGCTGACGTCATGCACGCGCGGCACCGTTGGCGGAAAGATGTTGCCCGCGCTCAACCCCTCGACGCGCCTTGTCAGCGACAGGTAGTCGGCATAGTCGTTGCCAACGACCCAGAGCGCGTAGACGGCCAGGGCACCGCCGACGAGCATGAGCGACCGCCGCAGCGACTGCGCGCTCAGGAACGGCAGGCCCGACAGCGCGTAGAACGCGATCGCCGCCATGCAGAACTGCAGCGACGCTTCCACGCTCGGCCGCCACGCGACCGACATGCCCGTCGCAAGCGTATACGCCGCCGCCATTGCCAGCATCGCGAAGTCCAGCGGCGTGCCGCCCGGCAGCTTCCTCGCGATGAGCAGGTACCCGAGATACACGATCGCCACGCCGCTGACCATCGCGTGCAGCGCGATCGTGCGCGGAAAGACGTGCAGCGTAAGCTGCGGCATGCCGGTGAAGAGGAAGTAGCCGGCCCATCCGCCGACGACGATCAGCGCGGCCCAGCTTCGTACGTCGGACCAACTGACGGCGATCCGCGAAGAAGCGGCGGGCGTGGCTCCCGCCCGGGCGGGATCGCTCACTGCATCGCCGGCGGCGCGTCGCGGCGCGATGACGGGATCGAGCTTGCGGTCACCTGCTCCTCCGGACCCTGGCAACTTCGCCGAATTGTATCATGGCCTCACGATGTATCGACTCGTCGCCACATGCGCCGCGCTCGCCGTCGCGATCATGGCCGCCGCTTGCGCGCGCACTGCATCGCCCACGGAGACGGCCACGCCCGCAGCGAGCGCTGCCCCCACCGTCACGCCGGTCTCCTTCCCGGAGACACAACTCCGCTTTCGCACCGCGCGCGCCGACGGCGCACTACGCGTCGAAGTCGCCAGCACGCCCGAACAGTCCGAGCGCGGCCTGGGGTACCGGGACGCGCTGGCGGATGACGCCGGCATGCTATTCGACCTGCGCGACACGCGGGTCCAAGAGTTCTGGATGAAGGGCATGCGCTTCGCGCTCGACTTCGTCTGGATCGGCCAGGACAAGCGCGTCGTCGCGGTCACCGCCGGCGTTCAGCCGCAGCCCGGCGCGGCCGACGCCGACCTGCGCCGGTACGCCTCGCCGCGACCCGTGCGGTACGTACTGGAGGTCAACGCCGGTGCCGCTGCCCGCCTCGGTATCGACGCCGGCGCGGAACTGGCATTCGAACTGCCCCCACCGTGACCTCCGCTTCCCGATAACAGCAGTCAGGGAACAACCTGGCGGGCCGGCCCGTCGTAGATTATGTATGCAATCTCGGCGGACCTCTCCCGCGAGTGGCAGAAATTGTGCGGTACACCAAGCCATGACTGTAGTAGACTCTGCTGCGAGGGAGAGACTGACGCAGAGGGAGGGATGCCCCATGAGCAACGCTTACTCGTTCTGGGATCGGTTCACCGCCACCCGTATCTCTCGAAGACGGGCACTGCAGATGGCCGCCGTCGGGAGCGCGACGGCCGGCGCGATCGCCGTTGTCGGCTGCGGCGGCGGCGGGGGTGAGAAGACGCCGGCACCCGGCGGCTCGCCGGCGGCCACCGCCGGCGCGGAGAAACCGTTCCTCGGCGGGACGTTGCGCGCCGCGCTCAACGATCCGCAGAGCAAGTTCGACGCCCAGAAGTTCCCAACGTTCACCGTGCAGTCGGCCAACTCGTTTTCCTACAGCCGCCTGCTCAGGTCGAACTCCGGATTCGACGACCCCAACACACCTGACATCGACCTGCCGGCCGCGGAGTGGTATCGCCCCGTGCCCGACCTCGCGGCGAAATACGAGAACCCGGATGCCACCACCTTCATCTTCACTTTGCAGGACGGCGCCAAATGGCACAACGTGGATCCGCTCAATGGCCGCGCTGTCACGCCCGCAGACGTCGTCAACGCCTGGGAGTACTACAAGTCGGCGCGCCCGGACAAGGGCACCAACCTGGCATCCATCGACAGCGTGACCGCCGTCGGCGCTAACCAGGTGCAGATCAAGCTCAAACAGGCGTTCGGTCCGTTCCTCGTCGTGCTCTCCTCATCGAGCGACCTCTGGATCTACCCGCCGGAGCTGACCTCCAACCCCGACAAGCTCAACAGCACCATGGTTGGAACCGGACCCTTCGTCCTGCGCAGCTACACGCAGGGCGTCGGTGCCAAGTGGGACAAGAACCCTGACTGGTGGGAGAAGGACGACCAGGGTAATCGAGTGCCCTACGTCGACAAACTCGACTTCCCGGTCATCTCCGACAAGAACCAGGAGTTCAGCCAGTTCACGGCCGGCAAGTTGGAGACCATGACCGTGCCCGGCGACCTCATAGGCAACCTGAAGAGCCAAATGCCGCAGGCGCACGTCCTTCAGAGTATCGCCAACCTTCTCAACTTCATGTTCTTCCCGCCCGCCGCCTACGAGGCTAACGAGAAGCCCTTCAACGACGACCGCGTGCGACACGCCGTCTCGCTCGCTATCGACCGCACTGCGCTCATCGGCCTCGCCTCCGGCGACAACGGCGGCAAGAAGCACAACCTGATCAACTCCGGCTTCCTCTGGTATCTCGATCCGGAGAGTTCGGACATGGGCGACGCCGCTCAGTATTTCAAGCGCGACATCCAGGCGGCGAAGCAACTGCTGTCCGCCGCCGGCTACGATAGCCTGGACGTCGATTTCCACTACACCAACAACGCCTACGTCACCGCCGTGCCCTACTACAACCCGGTGGCCGAGGCGATCCCGCCGATGCTGCGCGAGGCCGGCATCAACGCCAAGATCGTCACGCACGACTACCAGTCCGAGTGGATCAACCCCAGCGGCGGCATCTTCTATGGCGGACTGAAGAGCGGCATCGCCTTCTCGCTCGAGACGCCGGTCAACCACCCGTGGATCCAGCTCAACTTCGAGTTCACGCCGGGCAACCAGCGCAACCACTCGCACATCAACGACTCGCAGATGATCGACCTGGTCAAGCAGCTCGGCGCGGAGACGGACTTCGACAAGGGCCGCCAGCTCGCCTACCAGATCCAGAAGGCCAACGGGGACAAGATGTACTACGTGCCACTCGTCGGCCCGTACGGCTTTACCGCGTCCCAGCAATACACGCGGCAGTGGGCGGCGCCCACCAGCTACGGCATCGGTTCCGAATCGACGCCGCGGTTCCAGATCGACACGACGAAGCAGCAGCTCTAGCGACGGAGCGGTGCGGGCCGGGCTGCAGCCCGGCCCGCACCCGTCTTGTGATGACCACCTACATCCTCAGGCGCCTCCTCCTCATGATTCCGACGCTGTTCTTCGTGACGACGCTTGTGTTCTTAATCCCGCGCCTGCTGCCGGGCGACGTCGTCGAGACGATCATCGGGCAGTACACGCCCTTGACCGCCGGCGACCGCGCCAAAATCAAGCACGACCTGGGGCTCGACAGGCCCTGGTACCAGCAGTACGGCGACTTCGTACTGGGCGCGGTCAGGGGAGATCTCGGCAACTCGCTACAATACCAGCATCCTGTGACTAAGGACCTCAAGCAGAGGATCCCGGTCAGCGCCGAGCTGGGGATCATGGCGCTGGTGATCGGCGTGGTGATCGCCGTGCCCGTGGGTGTTTTGGCGGCCATCCGCCAGGACTCGATCATCGACTACGTCACACGCAGCTCCGCCATCGCGCTCATCGCCATCCCCAGTTTCTGGCTGGGCACCATGGTCGTCGTCTATCCGAACGTCTGGTGGCAATGGGCTCTGCCGACGCAATACCACTCGTTCTTCTCCGACCCGAGGCAGAACCTCTACATGATGATCTTCCCCGCGGCGATCCTCGGCATCGGCCTCTCGGGGGCGATCATGCGCCTGACCCGCGCCGAGATGCTGGAGGTTCTTCGGCAGGACTACGTCCGCACCGCGTGGTCCAAGGGACTGCGCGAGCGCACTGTGGTGCTTCGCCACGCACTCCGGAACACGCTCATCCCCGTCACGACGTTGATCGCGTTGCAGATCCCCGTGGTCGTCGGCGGAACTGTCGTGCTCGAAGGGATCTTCAGCATCCCGGGCATGGGCGCCTACCTGGTGACCGCGGCCAATGCGAAGGACTATCCCGTGATCCAGGCGGTGACGCTGCTCATCGCGCTCGTCGTCGTCTTCACGAATCTGGCGGTCGATGTCGCGTACGCGTACCTCGACCCGCGCATCCGCTACAGGTAAAGCGTCATGGACGACATCCTGGTTATCTCATCACAGGCCCTGCCGGAGGAGCGTCGCCTGTTCTCGTCGACGCTTCATGTCGTCCGACGCTTCGTTCGCCGCAAGCCGCTCGGCGCCCTTGGTGCCAGCTTCATCATCCTCATGTTCATCTGCGCGCTCTTCGCCGACCGGCAGGTGATCACGCTCCGCCAGAGCACCGCGCCGCTGGTCGCGCCCCACTACTTCGACGATCAGCACCTACGGGATCGCCTCCAAGGGCCGTCACTTGCCCACCCTCTCGGGACGGACGGCAATGGTCGCGACCAGCTCAGTCGCATCATTTACGGCGCCCGTGTCTCCGTCATCGTCGGATTCAGCGCCGTACTGCTGGCGATGGTCGTCGCAACGACGATCGGTGTCTTCTCCGGCTATGTCGGCGGCACATTTGACATCATCGTACAGCGCTTCGTCGATGCCTGGATCGCCTTCCCGGCGATCGTCATCCTGATCAGCGGCGTGCAGGTGGCAAAGGCCTACCTCGGCAACAGCCCTGAGGCGCAGACGTTCGCCGTGATCCTCGTCCTAGGCATCGTGCTCGCCGCCGGCGCCTCACGTGTGATCCGCAGCTCGTCGATCGCGGTGAAAAGCAACCTTTACGTCGACGCGGCGCGGACCATCGGCGCCACGGAACTCCGCATCGTTCTGCGGTACATCCTGCCAAACGTGATGGCCGTGATCATCGTCCTAGCGACGCTTCAGCTCGGTGCCGCCATCCTCGCTGAGGCGACGATCAGCTTCCTCGGGTTTGGGATCCCGCCGCCGTTCCCCTCCTGGGGACGGATGCTCGGGCCCGACGCTCTGCTGCTGGTCCGAAGAGATTCCTGGTTGGTCTTCTTCCCCGGCCTCGCGATCTTCGTGGTCGTGTTCGGGTTCAACGTCTTCGGCGACGCGCTGCGCGATGTGCTGGACCCGCGCCTGCGCGGCGGCCGCTAGCGCCCGCACATCACCGCGAGCACTTCGAGACAAACGTCCCCGCCGCCGACGGATGCCAGCCATCGGCGTACAGCGTGTTGACCCGGTAGTAGTACGTCAGGCCCGTTGGCACGCCGTCGACGGCGTACGCGGTCTCTGACGGCGGCAACGGGCCGTGCGACTGGAACGATCCCGGCGGAAAGCCCGGCGCGAGGCCCAGATCGAGCCAGGTCTGCTGCGCGCCCGGCTTCGCCTCCGGCCAGGCCAGCGTCTCGGTCGCCGCGCCCGGCGCCGCGGCGCTGCACGACTGCGTGACGACGGCCGTCGCCGCTTTCGACGACGGCGCGTTCAGGTAGACCCAGATGCCGAACACAATGACGGCCGGGACGACGATGCGGGCGACCACGCGACCTCCTGCAGAAGTGTCGGCCGTCAGGGATCACCCGGACATCGGTTCAGTTGACAAGGACGGCGGCGCCTCGCCCCGACGCGGGGCGGCACCCAGCACAGCCTGGGTGCTGGCACCTACCCCAGCTCGACCAAGCTCGCCCGCAGTCCTTCGAGCCGCGACCGCGCGGCCGCCAGCCGCTCCTCCTCCGTCGCCACGATCTGCGCCGGCGCCTTCGAGCGGAACTGCTCGTTGCCCAGCTTTGCGGCGATGCGGCCGGCCTCCGCCTCCGCCTCCGCGATCAACTTTCCGAGGCGCGCGCGCTCGGCGCCGGCGTCGAAGAGTCCGGCCAGCGGCACGACCGCCGTCGCGCCTTCCAGCACCGCTTTCGCCACCTGCTCGCGGGGCGCCTCCGCCACGCTTGCGACCACATGCAGCGGCTGTACACGCGCCAGCATCTCGACGTACGCGCGGCCCGCCTCCAGCACGTCGCGCGCTTCTTCGGAGGCGACGTACGCCTCGATGAACTTCCCCGGCTCCACTTTCTTCTCCGCGCGGATGTTGCGGATGGCGCGCACTACGTCGATCAGCAACTCCATCTCCCGTTCCGCCTGATCATCGTGGTAGCCATGCTCGCCGCGAGGGTATGCCGCGACGATCAGCGCCTCCTCGCTCATCTCCTCGACCTTCGCCGCCAGCGACTGCCAGATCTCCTCCGTCACGAAGGGCATCACCGGGTGCAGCAGCCGCAGGCAGCGATCGAGCACATACACCAGCACGGGCAGAGGCGAGGGCGCCGACTGATCGGCGCCGCGCACACGCACCTTGGCGATCTCGATGTACCAGTCGGCGAACTCGCCCCAGACGAACTCGTACACCTGCCGCGCGGCCTCGCCCAGCTCGAACTTCCGCATCTGCTCGTCGACGCTGCGCGCCAGTCCCTCGACGCGCGACAGGATCCAGCGGTCCTCCAGCGGTGAGCCGGCAGGCGGCAACTCCTCGGGCAGCCGCACGGTCCCCTCGCCGATCATCGAGATGACGAATCGCGCGGCATTCCACAGCTTGTTCGCGAAGTTGCGCCCCGCCTCCACTCGCTGCTCGGACAGCCGCAGGTCGTTGCCCGGCCCGCTCGACGTGATGAGCGTGTAGCGCAGCGCGTCGGCGCCGAACTTCTCCACCACCTCCAGCGGGTCGACGCCCGTCCCCAGCGACTTGCTCATACGCTGGCCGTGCTCGTTCCGCACCGTGCCGTGAAGGTACACGACTGAGTACGGGATCTCGCCCAGGTTGTAGAGGCCGAGCATGATCATCCGCGCCACCCAGAGGAAGATGATGTCGTACCCGGTCTCCATCACGGAGGTCGGGTACCAGTACTTGAGCGCCGGCGTCTCCGCCGGCCATCCCAGCGTCGAGAACGGCCAGAGGCCCGACGAGAACCACGTGTCCAGCACGTCGTTCTCTTGCAGCAGGTGGCCGCCGCCCGTCCGCGACCGGTCCGGCGTGTCGATCGAGACGATCGGCGTCGCCTCGACCGCCGACCACGTTCCGTGTGCGAGGATCTGCTCGTGCGTCACGCCCTGCGCACGCAGCTCGTTGTACGTGCCGACGCGCGGCGCCGCGTCGTGCCCCGCCTCCGGGTCGCGCAGCGTGACGACGATCTTGTTGCCATCCTCGTCGGCGCTGTACCAGACGGGTATGCGGTGCCCCCACCAGAGCTGGCGCGAGACGCACCAGTCGCGGATGTTCTCCATCCAGTTCAGGTAGACGCGCTCGAAGCGGTCCGGCACGAACCTGATCCGCCCGTCCCTCACGGCGTCGATGCCCGGCTGCGCCAGCGCGCGCTGGTTCACGAACCACTGCCACGACATCAGCGGTTCGACCACAGTGTGGCAGCGCGAGCAGACGCCGATCGTCATGTCGTGCGGCTCCGTCTTCACCAGGTAGTCCAGCTCCTCGAGGTCGCGCAGGATCACCTGTCGCGCCTCGTAGCGGTCCATCCCCTCGTACGGCCCTGCCTGCGCGTTCAGCGTCGCATCCAGGTTCATTGCGTTGATGATGGGCAGGCCGACGCGCTGCGAGATCTCGAAGTCGACCGGGTCGTGCCCGGGCGTCACCTTCAGCGAGCCCGTGCCGAACTCCATCTCCGTCGCCTCGTCGGCGACGATCGGGATCTCGCGGAGGATCACGGGCAGCAGCACCGTCCTCCCGATCTTGTCCCTGTAGCGGGCGTCATTCGGGTTCACAGCCACCGCCACATCGCCGACGAAGGTCTCCGGCCGTGTCGTCGCCACCGTCATGTACTCGTCGCCGACGTGCGGCCTACCCTCGTCGTCGCGGCCATCGATGATCGGGTAGCGGATGTACCAGAGGTTTCCAGGCTGGTCCTCGTGCTCGACCTCGAGGTCGCTGAGCGCGGTGCGGCAGCGCGGGCACCAGTTGATCATGCGCTCGCCGCGGTAGATGAGCCCGTCATCGAACATCTTCTTGAAGGTAGTGCGCACGGCGCGCTGCGGCCCCTCGTCCAGCGTGAACACCTCGCTCGACCAGTCGGCCGAGGCGCCGAGGCGGCGGTGCTGCATGCCGATAATCGGGCGGTACTTGCCGACCCACTGCCATACGCGCTGCTCGAACGCCTCCCGGCCCAGGTCGTGGCGGCTCATGCCTTCCTTCGCGAGCTGCTTCTCCACGACGTTCTGTGTCGCGATGCCCGCATGGTCGACGCCCGGCAGCCAGAGCGTCGGGTCGCCAAGCATGCGGTGCCAGCGGATCAGGATGTCCTCGACGGTGTCGGTGAGCGCGTGGCCGACGTGCAACTCGCCGGTCACGTTGGGCGGAGGCATGATGATGCAGAACGGCTGCTTCTTTTCATCGACACGTGGCTTGAAGTAGCCGCGTATCTCCCAGAACCGATAGACACGGTCTTCAGTCGCCCGCGGGTCATACGACTTCGCCATCTCCCGCGGCTTCGCCGCATCAGCCTCCTGCGCCATCACTCACCTCTCCGCCAATTGTCATCGCCGTGCCCCTGAGGCGCTCCAGCGTCCGGCAACCAGCCGCTGTCCGGACAACGAAAAAGCCCCGAACCAGATCGTCGGGGCCGTTGTACCGGACGGACGCACGGTCAGCTACCGGTCAACGGACCCCGGTACCGGTACGACTACACCGTCGCCACGCCTGCGCTCGCCGCTCATCGCGCCCATGGTAGCGGATTCGCACGCTGCCGCCATCCGGGCGGACGCCGATATGCGGCCGGCGCGGTCGCACCGAGTCCGGAAGCAGCGAGACTGTTCGGCACTTTTTCCTCCGGTGCCGGCTTGAAACCTGCCATTCGGCCCTACCGTACCCCCTACCGGGGGGTTGAGAATGCCATCCGTCAGCTTTAGATTGGCTCTACCCCCACCACCGGGGTATGGGAGGGAGCGATGCTCGACGACACACGGGCCGACGTGCTCAAGCGCCTCAGCTTCATCGAAGGTCACCTCGCCGGCATCCGGCGCATGGTCGAGGCCGACAAGTACTGCGTCGACGTGCTGAAGCAGACCTACGCCGTTCGCCGCGCCATCGAGAAGATGGAGGCGATCATGCTCGACGGCCACCTCCACACCTGCGTCGTGGAGGGCATCCGCGAGGGCCGCGCCGACGACGTCCTCGCGGAGCTGAATCAGCTATACACGATGGCCGGCAAGTAGGGCCGTCCCACGTGAAACACTGCCTCCGGGCGAGAAAGGACCAGCATCATGAGCAAGACACTGACGTTCGACGTGAGAGGCATGACCTGCGATAACTGCGTGCACCACGTGACCGAGGCCGTCA
>Ga0153915_10003666_pt1 | contig 14085 bp, 11 predicted proteins | sample Opewatmetagenome_2_FD_107003 | JGI IMG/M metagenome (GOLD analysis project Ga0153915, IMG submission 107003) | Freshwater wetland microbial communities from Ohio, USA - Open water 3 Core 3 Depth 3 metaG | ecosystem: Environmental > Aquatic > Freshwater > Wetlands | place: USA: Ohio, Lake Erie... | reverse complement strand
AATACCTCGTTACTCTTAATCAGATGAAAATCGTCGAGTACCAAGAGAAAGTTTTGATTGATATTGAGTATTTCGTTGATTAACAGGCTGGCAATTGATTCGACAGATGGTTTATTGGCCGAATTTAATAGTTTGAGAGCGCTTAGCCCAAATACTGAATGAAGACCTTGAATTCCTGAAATTATATAGCTTAAGAAAATTGCCGGGTCATTATCCCCGTTGTCAAGAGAATACCATGTTGCAGGGATCTTATTTTGATCAATCCAGTCACTCACAACTGTTGTCTTACCAAATCCGGCAGGAGCAGAAACAAGAATCAGCTTTCGACTTAGCCCGGTGTTCAAGGTCCCAAATAGTTCTGATCGATGAACTATATTATTTCCAGTAGGAGGAATATGTAGTTTTGTTAAAAGCATGTGTGCAAATTATAAAATATCTTTATCATAAATGGATTTTTTCGTCGTGAAAATCAGCAGTTTGCAGTTATACAAGTCGAAGCAATCAGCTTTTTATATGTTCCTGAGACAACTGAAGAAAAATCGAATTTTAATATATAATGCACTCATAATATGATGTTTTGATGTATCTCTGAGGATCCCTCCATTGTATAACCGGGTCTACCTGTCCGGAGGTTCTACATCGAGGATTTCTTCAAGAAAAACATGCCCCTTGGGAAAAAATCTTAATGACCTAAATGCTTTATTGTAAAATTTTTATAAAAATTTATAAAATTTGTAATAAATTGCAGCTATGTAATTGATATAGAGATTATATCGAAGATTTTATTAAATGATTCTGACCGTCAGTAAGTGAAAGCATTTTAGGAAAAAGTTTGTGGCAGATTTTGGCGGATTTTGTGGCAGAAAGTACAAAATCCCTTGATTATCACGGGGTATCAAGGGTCAAGGGGCGGTGCGGACGGGAATACCAAAAAATCCTCACACCAAATAATTATAATTTTTTAAATTCCAGATTTTCAGATTATTACAATTATGCCCTCCCCCTTTAATTTACCCACCAAAAAAGGAGTTACTTTTTTAGTGACCATTCTATTAACTCAATTGGAGCTCCATCATGCTTAATCATTGCAACTCTGACTCCTTTAGAGGGTGTACTCGGTTTAGAAATAATTTCAAAATCATTTTCATGTAGTTCCTTATCTAAATCATCGACTTCGAAAGCTATATGAGGAGTTGTTTTAATTAATTCTAAAATTGGACAATCGTCTTCAAATCTCATCCATTCTATTCCAAATGGACTTGTTTTAAAACCAGAAACATATAATTTCAAATGAGGTAAATACTTTTCACCAGGTAGTGATTCTTTACTTGGAATACCAATATGATGATATTTCCAATTCAATTTTTTAATCACAAATGGGGATTCATTATCTTTTCTTTTAATATGTTTCATTTTCTATTAAGTTTGACTAGTGATGAGTTAAAAATAAAGTTATTTGAAAAAGTATCTGGATTTCATAAGTTTGTAATATCCTCTGCTTACAACAACAGGATCTGGAATACCGGTCATGTTTATAACAGCAGAATTTCCTGATTTTTCCGTCTTTTCGATAAAGTTAAAATTGACTATAGAATTTCTGTGCACCCTGCAAAAATGCTCTTCAGGGAGTCTCGACTCCCATTCGCTCATTGATCTGCTAACAAGATATTTTTTCCCGATTTTATCCATAATAAACGTATAGCTTTTACTTGCATTTATCAGAACAATACTGTCAATTTTCAGAAAGTGAATTGAATTCTTCTGTTCTATCATTATACGATCGTCGTATTTCAGTTTTGAAACAGCACTAAAAGCCTCTTTTTGATCCTCTAATTTTAGTCTGTTGATTGCATTTTTCAGCCTTTCAACCGAGATCGGTTTAAGAAGGTAATCTTGAGCATTTATTTCAAAAGCTCGGAAGGCATATTCATCATATGCTGTTACAAATATTATCTTACCTCTATACTCAATTTTATCAAGCAGATCAAATCCATTTCCATCTGAAAGCTGAATATCGAGGAAAAGCAGATCCGGTTTAAGTGCCTCTATGGCTTTAACAGCTGAAGCAATTCCTGAAGCTTCTGCTACAACATCAATTTCCGAGAAATTACGAAGCTTCTTGATCAGGTTGAACCTTGCAATGCTTTCATCATCGACGATTAGAGCAGAATATCGTTTCATTTTGATAAAGAAATTTGGATTATTGCTTTTACCGTGCCATGTTCTTCCAATAAATTAAATGAATGCTTTTCGGGATACATGTTTTCCAGTCTCTCTAATATATTCCTGATCCCGGTACCCGGAGACCAATTACCTGAAGAGAGAGAGCCTGTATTAGCCACTTCTATTATTAAATACTTATCTAAACTGTATACTTTTATCAGTATTTTGATTCCGACTGGATTGTTTGAAAGACCATGTTTAATTGAGTTTTCAACAAGTGGTTGTGCAATAAAACAAGGGATTTCATTATCCAACAGGTTAGGATCTGCATCAATTTTGTATTCCAACCTTTCCTCAAATCTTATTTTTTCGATGCCTAGATATTTCTTTAGAATTTCCAGCTCTTCCCTGACAGGTACAAGAACCATGGTATTATATTTTAAAGAATACCTTAAAAACTCCGATAATTCTGATATCATGGAATCAGCAAGACCTTGATTTTTATATACAAGGCCTTGAATTGAATTCAGTGAATTGAACAGGAAATGTGGATTAAGCTGGTTTCGAAGCATTTGTAGTTGGGCTTGTTGTGCTAGTACCATGGCTTCCCTGGCTTTAACCCGCTCTTTGAACAGATCTTGCCAGTACTTGATCCCAAAATACAGGAGATTCCAGACCAAAAAAATCCAGGAGCCTTTTAGTATAATGTAAAGGAATGGGATTGATAATCTATCATTCGTAGAAAGAATGATATTTTTTGCTAATCCCTGATTGAATAAAGTCCTTGCTATAAATTCTCGTATCTCCACCCACAGATAAGCAAAAATAAATGCAGATATAAAAGTAAAAATCAAATAATTAGAAAGCTTATTTGTTTTATTATAAATCCGCTTGCTTATTGGTCGTAATAGCAGAGTCAAAAAGAAAAGTATAATCATTGACCTGAACCAAAAGAAGAAGTAACTCCAAACGGAACTGAACAATGGATTTGCCAAAATATCATAGCTGCAAAATAGAAACCAGCCGGTAAACTGAAAAGTCCAGAAATTGTATTTGAATTGTTTCATATTCTAAAATTACACAAAATTAACTTTGTCTAAATAACTGGATATAAGTTTAATCCTGCAATTTTTTTCATTAGATTGATTTTAATTCTTTTAATACAATTTTTGTGATCAATCCATAGTAAAAATTACCTTTCACAATCCAAACAGATATTGTACCTGATGCAGGGATTGAACTCGAGCCCTGAAACTAAAGGTTTTGCCTGATTATTTCATCAATACCTCCTGAAGGTTCTGGAGCCCTGGCAGAAATAAAATTACCATTCCTGTCTATAAGGATAAATCTTGGATTTGACCAGACCATATAGTCTTTAGCAAACTGAGAATCCCATCCATTTGCAAAAAGTTGGACACCTTTTAAATCCTTTGATTTCATAGTATTTCTCCATAGAATTTCATCTGAATCATAAGAAATCCCAATAAATACTATTTCTTTCCCTCTATATTTTTTAATTAACTGTTCTATAAAATAAAACTCTTTAAAACATGGACTGCAGTTGGAATTCCATACATCGATAAATACCAGCCTTCCCCTGAAATCTGATAATGAGACCATCCTGCCGGCTGCATCCGGAAATGTAAATTCAGGAGAAGGCATCCCTTTTTTAAGCTTTTCAAGTGCCGTATAGGCATTGTTTATTAATGCCTTGTAGTTATTATCGGTACATTCCTTATTAAAATCGATAACGAGGTTTCGAGAATAATCAATTGGAGTATCATTAAGATAGTAATCTATAATCTTATAAAGAACATAATTTTTAACTTTTTTTTCATAAACCATTCTTTTGGCACAAGCATAGGAATACTCAGTAAAATGGGTTCCTTTTACCTTATTAAGCAATGCATTATAATCCTGGAGACCAACTCTTTCAAAATATGTGTTCAGAAATTTTTTATACTCCTGGAGGTGCATTAAAGCAGAATCATTGAAATCGGCCATTTCAAGATAATGATCAAATTCCAGATCCAATGCCGGAATCTCGCCGGTCAGGAACTTATGGTCCCTATAGTACTGATTTTTTTCAATAGCAGAACTATAATAAATCCTTTTTCTTTCAGTTGAAATAAAAACCTCTTCTTTAATTCCATTCTCTATAATAAAATCTTCCAAATTCATTGCCTTAATGTTATAAAGTGAATCTATACAGTAAATGAAATCAGAAGGAGCGAGTGAATAAATTGAATCAAAATTTGTTTTGTTTTGTATGTCTTCTGACAAAAAAGCATCATTCAGAATATAATTGTTTATTATCGCACCTTTGCCAGAAAACTGTGACTTATTGCTAGAATAGCTTATTCCGGCAGGAATGGTAAGATTATACCCTGGTGCTAAGTATAAGTTATAGCTGTTATTTCCAATACTCAGTACAAAATATCCTGATTTTGAAAGGTCAGGTGAAAAGAGGAAACTTCCTCTTTCAGTCTCAGGTTTGAAATTTTCAGCTTCATTATACAATTTCAGTTGATCAATCATTAGATCTTGAGAGTCTTCAATAAGTATTTTACATGTCGTTCTTGCTTCATTGCAACTATATGACTGAATTACGATGAAGAAGAGCGTTACAGTTTTCAATAGTTTCATAAGCAGTTTTATTTAAATAATATTAAAAACAAGTGTCAAAGCTTTTTTAGGGTGTGATACGTTGATTGTTATATTTCAAACTTTTATTAAGACATTGTTTATATTCAATTTGTAACACTGTTTATAATTGCATTTGTAATTGTATACAATGAAGTTGCTAAAGAATACTGGCCCTGTACATAAGGTTCGCAGGTATAAACTATCACAAGATTTTTCTCCGGGATGATAAGTATTTGCTGACCGCCAGCGCCATTGGCTTCGATTGCCACTCCATTTGGCTGTATTCTCCAATAATATCCAAATGTCACCTTCTTATCAGGTGGCTGTCCTACATTCGGATCGGACTGTGTCGAAGTAGACTCAGTTATCCAATCTTCCGATATTAATTGTTCTCCGTTCCAGCTGCCCTTGTTCAGAACTAACTGCCCGATTTTGGCCATGTCCCTCGGACGCATGAATAATGCTTCTGATGCCCAGGAATCTCCATCCACATTTTTTTCCCAGTAATAATCTGTTATCCCAAGTGGTTTAAATAAATACCTGTTTGCAATTGAATCAAGAGGCAAACCAGTTTGTTTATGAATTGCGCCGGAAAGCAACTGCGGATCACAATCCCGGTAATTAAACCCTGATCCGGGTAAGGCAAATAATGGTTTTGCAAGAATGTATTTATTTACATTTTCCTGCTTTTTCATAAAAAGTTCCTCAGCAATTTCTTCATTATTAAATTTCAAGCCTGTATTCATGGTAAGCAAGTGGCGTAAAGTTATTTCTCTTTTTCTCAGATCCTCATCGAATGCTTCAGGCATGATATTGTACAATTTCTGATCTAGTCCAGTGAAATAGTTCTTTTCAAATGCAATTCCAATTACAAGAGATGTTATACATTTAGTAGTTGATTGTATCTGACGTTTTTGAAGCCTTCCCTGGAAATCCCTCATATACGCTTCCGCCACAAGTTTACCATTCCTGGCAACTATCAGGCTGGTTACAGTAATATAGTTATTCTCATCAAAAAGGGGCATCACAGCTGCCCTAAATACTACTTCGTTAAATCCTTCGGAAGCAAGAGATGATATTTGCCATCCATCCCCTATATTGACGCCTTCGATATTAAACTCTGTTTTGAGTTTTTCGTCCTTAACACAACCAAATCCGGATATCAGGATAATTAAGCCAAATGAAGTAATTAATTTGATTGCTTTCATTTTCTTATTTTTTTCCAAATGTTTTATAATAATTAATCATCACTATATTGGTAATAATAGTTGTGTTCCTGGGAAGTTTACAGGATTTATAATCGAAAAGCCAACTACTCCCTATCATGTTGCCTTTCTTTATCTGATAGGAGTAATCTGCCAGAATTCTAAAAGAAAAATAATTATTTATGGTAACAAGCCCGAGATCCTCATTTATCGACTTAAAATAATAGGATGGTTTAATAAGAGGAGGCTGATCTATATACTGGTTCTCAGACGGTCTTGAAACAAGAGCAACAAAAGGAAGTTGTATGGTAAATGAAATGTTTTGCTTCTCAAATTGATCATTGCTCCACTTCAGGGACGGACCAAATTCATAAGTGGAGAACCAGTAGATATGTGAATCGTCCCAGTCTCTGAAGAAATTGATTCTAGCATCCCATCTTATCTGAGGTCCCAGATAAATAGTATTTCCAAATCCTGCTGAACTTACTTTATAACTTAATGTGTATCCAAAAGAAGCATCTAGTGCATAACCTTTATATTTGTAACGATTTTTTAGACCAGATACGCTCATAATAAAACTAACCTCATGAATTACATTTGGCCCTGTACTCATGTGGGATACACCTAATCCACTTCCAACTCCATCCCATCTCAATGGTGCATTAAGGTTTTCCTTTACTTGATTATGTACAACTGGAAGGCTGAATTTAAGGAAACGTTCTGAAATATTTGCTTCCTGAGTTGTTTGTCCAGCAACTGGAGAAATACAGACAGAAATAATTGCCACAATCATGGTAGGAATAAAAAATAAGTATTTCTTCATATTAAATATGATTTGAGTAAACAGCATAGCATCTGTCTTGTAGTTGACTATATCTATAAAATACTCTGTCATATCAAAACTGTTATAGGCCATTTTGGATTTTAAAACATTTCAAAGTTCTTTTATTCAATAACTGTAGACCAATAATTCTGTTGAATGGTATGTTTTTCACGTTAACTGGTGTAAATTCAGCATATTTAGTATCAGATAAAATAAAAACTTGGTAAAAGAATTTAAGAGAAATTGAATGTCAATAATTAATTCTGCAGGTAGAGTATTAATAATTGCTGATTCTTAGGAAACATCCTGAAATCCCATATAGAACTAGTGCTAATTTTTTATAAAATAAGTATTTTATGTAAAAAAGCATCTGATTTCAACTTAGGTCCAACACTTTCTTTGTTTAACTGAAAAGAATAATCCAATTCTTTCGGTCTCAACCTCTTCATAAGAATACATTGAGATGGGTTTCAATTCAATTTCACTCAAAGGCAAGATTTATATTAACTTCTTTCAAAAAGAGCAATTGTAACATTAATATGAAATATTGTTCCTTTTAATAATAATCTTAAAACGAACTAATGATTAAACATACCTCTTTTAAAAGTCAAACTCCAGTAAAGTATTGTTAATGAAATTGTTCTTTATCCTCTTTACCATCTCATTTTCTAGATATTCCCAACCCGGTAACCACCATATGCAAGGATAATGTTCTCCGACAATATGGCTGATCTGATAAATTCTCTTTGTGGACAAATCCTGGATCATCAAATAAATGAATCCGGATTCAAAATGGACATTCAATATTTTAATAGCATCAAAATGGGTTCCCTCAGATTTTAAGTAGGCACCATTAAGCAGGATGGTCCTGTTAGGAATGGTTAAGAGGCAAGGACTGTTAATATAATAGGAATCCGCTGGCAATTCTTTGAAAGCGATTGTGTCACCGGTATTTAAATGTGTATTAGTTTTTAGTCCATCCATTTTATATGCTGATAATATCTTTAATTAATCTTAACATCAGATTATGCTATAATGTACATTTGTAGATTGATACAGGGATCCCCCTGGATACGGAGAGTGCCAGTCCATCCGGTCAGTAGATGCGGGGTGCAGCGTTAATATGTTTTTAATGTGATTCAATTTGGGGCATTTGTTTTTTAATAAATACCTGGATAAACCCGAATAGGCATATTTAATCAGACAAAAAAAAATCCAGAAAATAAAATTATTTGGCCAAAATTGATTTTTGAAAATTTTTTATAAAAATTTCAAATAAGAGGCTGAGATACAATCAATTTCTGAATAATAAATATTATATTTCAGTGATATGAATTTTATGCCCAAAAATGGGAAAAAGTTTGTGGCGGATTTTGGCGGATTTTGTGGCAGAAAGTACAAAATCCCTTGATTATCAAGAGGTATCAAGGGTCAAGGGGCGGTGCGGACGGGACTCGAACCCGCGACCCTCGGCGTGACAGGCCGATATTCTAACCAGCTGAACTACCGCACCAGATTTAATCGCGATGCAAAAATAAGCGTTTTTTCTGTTATCCAAAATTTTTATCCAAAATTATGGTGATACTAATCTATAAACAAAGACTTAACCGCAAAGGACGCTAAGAATTTGCAAAGAACACAAAGTCATTATCATAAAGAAACACAATTATAATGTCTTTGATTAAGATATAAAAGACCCTGATTATTGTAGTGGATTAACCCCCCTTCAGGGGGGTCGGGGGGCGAAAATCACGGGGCGAAAAAGCTAAAATTCACACTTCCATAATTCCGGTGCTCAAAGTACCTTTCATGATTTTTAAAATCCATCGACCTCGGGTGTTCCAGAATGAAGAAACCTTCCTCCTTTAAAATACCTGAATCAATAACAAGATCCGGAATACTTTTCAGCCATTTAAGATCGTAAGGCGGATCAGCAAAAACGATATCATACTTTAATCTGCAGGTCCTTAAAAATGCTTTTGCATCAATATGTATAGGTCTGATGTTCATTAATCCAATTTCATTTATCGTATGCCTTATTCCTGCGATGTGCTTTAAGTCTTTTTCAACAAGATGAACCGTCACAGCTCCTCTCGATGAGAACTCAAAACCTATACTCCCGGTCCCTGAGAACAGATCAAGCACACTTATCGATTCAAAATCAACACGGTTATTAAGAATATTAAACAGACTCTCTCTGGCATAATCAGTTGTAGGCCGTGCTGTAAGACCGGAAATTGGTTTTATTATTCTTCCCTTGAATTTTCCTCCGATTATTCGCAATTTACAGAATTGAAAAGGTTCAGGTATCTGTGAAGGTCTGTGTCATTGAAAACATAGCTGAAAGTAGGATTTGTGTCAGGCTCTGCAAACTTTACAGAGCTTAAGTATCTTGAAAAGTTGCTGAGAATCTCATTGTTTTTTAAAATCTTTCCGCTTAAATAAACTGGTTCATCCTGATGGATGTTCATCCGCTTGAGAACGTAAAGGACAAAATACTGGATATCAGATATAAACTGATAATAAAACGTATTGCAGAGTTTTAAGCTGTTTTGATTAAAGATAATAATGTCAAAATAGCCTTTTTCGAAATGGATATATACATCGTTGGTGGATACAGACCCGCGGTTCGAATTAATGTATCTGAAAAGCGGATTTAATTGATGTAAAAGAATCTTGCCCGGGAAAGCTATCTTTAGCATTTCAATAACCGGATCCGGCAACGTGAAGATAATGAAAACATCCGGATCAGCCAGCTTGTTTGACAATATTGAATCTCCCTCTTTAAGTATTTGATTGAATTTAAAATATTCATCTCTTTTTGAATCATCATACAGAGCTGCAGGAACCAGGGTGGACTGTGGTGCGGGGGTAATCAGGTTGGTTTTTCTAAAATGCCTTGGTAAGAAGTCGTCTCTGCTGATAATATCCCTTAGCTTGTCCGCATCATACGTGTTGTTTTCTTCTGGTTCATAAGACCTTAAAAGTACGAACTTGTTTCTTAAAGTATCAAGTATGCAAAATGAAAGATCATAGGGACCCGCCTGAACCGATAACTCATAGTTTTCTGTTGAGTTAATATCCAGAGTTTCATCAAAGAGTTCCAGAAAAGGCATCTGTCAGGAGATTCATTTGATCCCTCTGTGTTCCTCTGTGATTGCTCTGTGGAACTCTGTGAAAGTTTTTTATTTATTGCACAGAGAACACGGAGGGGGCACAGAGATCCACAGAGTTATATTTAAATTGTTGTTCAGAATGTTTATGTTTACAAACAAATGTAGAAAAAATATCCAAGCTGGCATAAAGAGTGATTTTAATTTGTAATGCGGGATGTAATAATATATAATAGCCTCTGCAAAAATCTCGGGAATATTCCGACCAATGACCAGTCAGAGGCTCTGAAGAAGATTTCTGCGTTCATTTGTGAGGATAATAATGACATTATTTTCCTGTTGACCGGCTATGCAGGTACCGGAAAAACAAGCGTTATAAGTTCTGTTGTTAAAACCCTTGATCTCCTGAGAATAAAATCTGTTCTTATGGCGCCTACGGGAAGAGCTGCAAAAGTACTTGGATCATATGCCGGCCGTCAGGCTTTTACAATTCATAAGAAAATCTACAGGCAAAAATCCTCAAAGGATGGAATGGGAAGTTTTGTGCTTGACAGGAATCTTTCCAGGAATACTTATTTTATTGTGGATGAATCTTCAATGATCTCCAATATTTCTTCAGATACCAGCTTTTTTGGGAGCGGAAAATTGCTTGATGATCTCCTGGAATATGTTTATTCAGGGACAGATTGCAGACTTATTCTTGTTGGGGATGTTGCCCAGCTTCCTCCCGTGGGTTCAGCTCTGAGTCCTGCTCTTGAACCATCCTCTCTCCTTGAATCTGGTTTTAGCCTTAAAACAGCCGAACTTCGCCAGGTTCTCAGACAAAGTGAAACTTCAGGTATACTGATGAACGCTACCAGGATCAGACTGCAGATAGCTGAAAATAACCTGAACCATCCATCCCTCGACTGCATAAATTACAGTGATATTACCAGGCTGAGCGGAGAAGATCTGATCGAAGAGATCTCTGCCTCTTATGGCATTTGTGGGATTAATGGAACTATTATTGTTGTGAATTCAAACAAGCAGGCCAACAGGTATAATCAGGGTATCCGCAACAGGATCTTTTTCAGGGAAGAAGAAATAAGCCCGGGAGACATGGTTATGGTTGTTAAAAACAATTATTTTCTTGTTGAAGAGGAAGAAAACGGACCTGGATTCATTGCAAACGGCGATATAGCAGAGATAAGAAAAATTGTAAAATATGAAGAAAGGTACGGATTCAGATTCGCTGAAATGGTCCTTTATTTTCCGGATTATGATTACGAATTGGATTCCAAGGTTTTAATTGATGTTCTGCATCTTGATACTCCTGCTTTACCGCAGGAAAATAATAGTGAGCTTTTTAAGAATATCCTTGCCGACTATCTTCATATTAAAACACGCAGGAAACAATATGAAGCTGTCAGAAGCGATCCTTATTTCAACGCACTCCAGATAAAATTTGCTTATGCGGTTACATGTCATAAAGCTCAGGGAGGGCAATGGGAGAGGGTTTTTATTGACCAGGGAATGTTCAACAGGAATGAAATCACAATCGATTATTTAAGATGGTTTTACACCGCACTTACACGCGCCACTGAAAAGTTATATCTTGTGAACTTTGCGGATGATTGGTTCAAATAATGTTTTGCCAGTTATGCTGTTTTGCGGTTCTGCAGTTCGACCTTTGCAGCAGGAGTTACTGAATAACTGAACAATTTACACAACCTGCACAACCTGCACAACTGCACAACTGCACAACGTTATTCCCCTATAATTTTTACGAGGACTCGTTTTCTTCGTTTGCCGTCAAACTCCCCATAGAAAATTTGTTCCCAGGGACCAAAATCAAGCTTACCACTGGTAACAGCAACAACGACTTCCCTCCCCATGATTGTTCGTTTGATATGAGCATCGGCATTGTCTTCAAATCCATTGTGCCTATATTGGGAATAAGGTTTTTCGGGTGCAAGCTTCTCCAGCCATACTTCAAAATCGTGATGAAGTCCTGTTTCATCATCATTTATAAATACGCTTGAAGTTATATGCATTGCATTGCAAAGCATCAATCCTTCAAGTATGCCGCTATCAGAAAGACATCTTTCGACCTGATCTGTGATATTAATGAAAGCACGTCTTGTCGAGGTTTCAAACCAGAGTTCCTTCTTATAGGATTTCATAATGAGTATTTGTTTTTGGTACTGTCATTGCGATCTCTGCCAACCGGCGGAGAGAAGCAATCTTTATATCCACACCCCTCGCACATTCTTATTGGAGGTTCATACTTTTAATTATGTCCGCGATTCTTTCGTCAAGCAACTTTTCAGTTTCTTCAAATTTATCTGCAGAATCAAGTTTTATATTGACACTGAAATAAAATTTTATCTTGGGTTCTGTACCGGAAGGGCGAACCGAGATCTTCGAACCATCCTCAAGGAAGAACTGCAAAACATCCGATTTAATAAGGTTTATTTTTAATTTTTTCCCGGAAAATAAATCAGTCGATGTAAGGGTTTCATAATCATCGATTTTTATCACTTTGCTATTGTTTATTGATTTGGGCGGATTCCTGCGATAGCTGATCATCATTGCCTTGATTTCATCCGCTCCTTCAACTCCCTTTCGGACAATATTGATTAGTTTTTCCTTATATAATCCATACTCAATGTATATATCAATCAACATATCGAAGAGTGATTTACCAGTGCTTTTTGCCCATGCGGCAGCTTCTGCTGCCATTGCGCAGGATGCCACTGCATCCTTGTCCCTCACATAATCTCCCGGCAGGTAGCCATAACTTTCCTCCCCGCCGCCAATGTATTTTTCTTTCCCTTCAAGCTTCCGGATAAGTTCAGCAAAAAACTTAAATCCGGTCAGTACATTATAACATTTGACATTGTGTTTTTCAGCAATCCTGTCCAGGAGGTCGGTAGTTACAATTGTCTTGATAATGTATTCATTGCCTGAATATTTTTTTCTTTCCTTAAACTGGGACAGAATATAATGAGTGAGGAGAACACCTGTCTGGTTCCCATTCAGAAGTACAAACTCGTTCATTTTGTTCCTGACCGCTATTCCTAACCTGTCAGCATCCGGATCTGTTGCCATAACAAGCTCAGCACCGGTTTCAGTTGCTTTATTGATTGCCATGGATAATGCAGCAGGTTCCTCCGGGTTAGGTGATTTTACTGTCGGAAAATTACCATCTACTATATCCTGTTCGGGAACTGACTGGACATTTTTAAAACCAAACATCTTTAGAGCCAGAGGAACAAGTGTCCCTCCGGTGCCATGGATAGGAGTGTAAACTATTCCCAGATCACCGTATTTTCCAATAATATCCGGATTGATGCTCATCTTAACGACTTCATTCAGGAATAACTTGTCTGTTTCTTTTCCAAGGATCTTTATTTTATCCTTTTTGCTGTCAAATCTTATCTCAGAAACCGATTTGATTTTTCTCACTTCCTCAATTATCGCCTCATCATGCGGGGCAACAACCTGGCCGCCATCATCCCAGTAAGCTTTGTATCCGTTGTATTCAGGAGGATTATGTGAAGCAGTGATAACCACTCCGCTTTTACATTTATATTGCCTGATTGCGAAAGAAAGCTCAGGAGTGGGACGCAAAGATTCAAAAAGATATACTTCAAATCCGTTTGCGGAAAAGATGTCGGCTGCAGTTTCAGCAAAATATCTGCTGTTATTACGGCAATCATGTGCAACAGCTACCTTTATTCCCGTCCTTCCACATTCCCTGATAATATAATTCGAAAGTCCCTGCGTTGCCATTCCAAGGGTGTAAATATTCATTCTGTTTGTACCGGCACCCATTATTCCTCTTAAACCGCCTGTTCCAAACTCAAGGTCCTGATAAAAGGCATCTATCAGCTTTTTTTCATCTTTTTCAAGCATGTACCTGACCTCCCTGCGTGTTTCTTCATTGAACTCAGGTCCAAGCCACTGCTCAGCTTTGCTTCTTATTTCGCCTATTGATAACATATTGATAGATATTATATCAGATAATTGGACCGAAGTCGGAAGACCGAAGCCCGAAGTACCACGTCTACCAACTTCCGACTCCTGACTTCCGTCTTCTGACTTCCGTCTTCTGACTTCCGTCTTCTGACTTCCGTCTTCTGACTTCTGTCTT
>Ga0153915_10003665_pt1 | contig 14087 bp, 7 predicted proteins | sample Opewatmetagenome_2_FD_107003 | JGI IMG/M metagenome (GOLD analysis project Ga0153915, IMG submission 107003) | Freshwater wetland microbial communities from Ohio, USA - Open water 3 Core 3 Depth 3 metaG | ecosystem: Environmental > Aquatic > Freshwater > Wetlands | place: USA: Ohio, Lake Erie... | reverse complement strand
GGCCCCGGCGACCTGAGCGTTCTTGACCTTTACCGTGAAATTGCAGTTTCCGCGATCCATCAGGGCGATCGCCCCGGTGAGAATCGTCGTGATCGCCTCACATCCGTCCGTGTCCGAAGCGCCCGCGCCGTCGTGGGCGAGGGTGATGACGCCCGTCACGCCGGTAGGCGTCAGAGGCGGCCCGAACTCAGCGCCGCTGGCCCTGAGAATAGTTGAGCCGACGACCACCTGGTGGCTGGGCTTTCCCGTCCAGAGATACATCTGCATACGCGGGTTCTGGCCGTCCCTGGGCGTGGCGAAGTTCGCATTGTCGGTGCCTCCGCCGTCCTGAGCTTCGGCGTTGACGGAGTCACCGCCGCGCCCACCCTTGCCGAAGTTGTCCTCCTGGAAGTTCCCCGCCGCCTCGTTGAAGCCGTGTCTGTAGAGCTCGTCGTGGATGACGTTGCTCAGGTAGAAGAGGTTCTGCACGGCCACGTTCTGGTTGACTGAGGTGGAAGGGGAAACCGTCAGGTCGGCCGTGCTCAGGAAGTTGCCGTCGTTGATGTCGGTGCCGCCGGCGTCCGGCTTGTTGTCGTTGTCGGTATCGAGATAGGCGTGGGCATTGTTGCCCGCAATGCTTATGCTTTTCTGCGTCCCGCCGAATAGCCAACCGGACGGCGATTGCGAGTTGCCCGAGCCGGGACCGGGTATGACCGTCTGAGCCGTTTTGACCGGATCGACCGGGAAGACCCTGTAGCTGTCGAATGCCGTCCTCAGCTGGAACGACAGGACGCGTCCATCGCCGCCAACAAGCGTCTCGTGCAGCAAGTTCGCCTTTTCACTCCAGGTACCCACGAAGAATCCTTCTTTGAGGGCGCCGTTCGTCATCGCGATGGCGACCCGCTCCACGGTCGGCGCTGCATGGAAGAAGGCCGTCTTCTCGAAGGTCGTGACGTTGCCGTCACGGCTCACGACAGCCGGATCGTCCTTGAGGGCGGGATAGAGCGAGGCCAGGGCGGCGCGCAAGGCCTGACGCTCGTCCGCGCGCGCAGGGACCACCTTGCCGGAGGGCACCGCGGCGACGTTCTGGATGACCTGAATGAGCTCACCCCGCGCGTTGAGAGCGGCCTTGACGTAGGCATCAGCCACCCGCAAACCACCAACCTCCTGCTCCATCCGAAAGTGCGTGAGGCCGGAGCCGGAAACATGGTTTTCCCCGGCCGCCCGCAGGGAGTTCACGGTAGACGCGTCGACTCCGTGGCCGCGGAGGAACTGGGTCACCACGGAAACAGGCCCCGCCTGGGAAGGGCCGGTCAGCGGCCGCCCCGGCGCGGCTCTGTAGATCGTGGCCCTCTCGCCATCGAAGGCCGCCGGCTGATCCTGGGCCAGCGCCCCGGCCGACACCAGGCCCACACCGAGAACGACAAGGAAAAGAATCTTTCGCATGCTCAACCTCCCTGTAGCATTCGCCAACAACTCCGACACCGATGGCGTCACTGTTCATTCGGAGTGCCGATAGCATCGGCTCCGGAAGAACCGCCACGCCGGTCGAGCGCCAACCGGATTCTATGCCTCCTACCGGAGAGGGGAGAAGCAGTCCGAGATCTCAGGGCTCGTCGTTCTCGGTAACCGTGGCGAACGAGTCCTCTGGACGCTCTCCTTCGAAGTAACGAATCGACCTAAAGTTGCCTTAGCGCCTCCGAAGTAGTCGTAGATCATCCTGGAGATCCGGGCGCCCATGACAAGGGCCTGGTTGTCCACGGTCGGGCTCTTGTTCGTGACGCGGCGAGCGAGGATCGCGATGACGTAGCGGGCCTTGGGGCCCTTGACGTAAGCCGCGTCGGTCCGGACGTCGCCCTTGAACCCCTTTGCCTCGGCGAGCTTCTCCTCGTCCCATCCCGTCTTGTTGGCGACGGTTATCGTCTCCCTGTCGAACGGGAGGGAGCGCGGAATCATCGCGCGGTCCTGCTGCTTCTCGAGGATGCCGAGCATCTCGTCGCACGCGGCGCGGCTGACGACATTTCCTTCCGCGATCAGCTCCATCAGCCGGGCGGCTTCCTTGGGAGTCGTCATTCCCAGGCCAAATTCCTTCTCGAGGTTCGGGAAGACGTCCGCGCGCCCGTCGCGGAAGGTGGGGCGGAAGATCTTCGTGCTCGCCAGGCCATAGGACGCCATTCGCCGGTCGACGTTTTCCGTGCCGACGAGCCCCACGAGGAGGTTTGTCGCCGTGTTGTCCGAGTACGCGATCATCAGCCCCAACAGGTCCGCCACCGTAAGCGTGACTCCGGCGTGGAGCTGATTCAACACGACCGGCTCGTCCCCGGCCTTGTCGGACTCCTTGAGCACGACGGTCGCGTCCCGGTGGAGCTTCCCTTCGGCGATTCGGTGATAGACCTCGACCATCACCGCAACCTTGATCAGGCTCGCCGTCGGAAACCGCGCGTCCCCGTTGACCGCAAAGGCCTCTCCGGTATCGAGATTTTTCGCCGCGACGCCAAGCATACCGGGAAACTCCCGGACGGCGCGCTCCAGCCGTTCCTGGATCGGCGGCGGCCCCGCGGGGAACACGTCCGCCGCAAGGGACAGGAACCCGACGAGCGCCGCGCCCGTTGGCAGGATGGAGCGGAGTCGCATGGCGAGATGCTAACGGATACAATCTCCCTAGCCCGCTCTGACGGAGCCTAGGAGCCTAGAAGTACACAGCGCATGATCGCCCGAGCCCGGACCGTCAACGCCATCCTCGAGCAGACCAGGCTCTCCGAGCCGGTCCAGAAATCCGAGCTCCGCCGCGGAGACTGCGTCGTCGTCGCAACGGAGAACTCGGTCTATTGCATCCGCTTCCTCGGGGACGCCACTTACAGCGTCTGGGGCGGATGGTTCGACCGCCAGGGTCTCTCCCCCATCCGGCTCTCGATCGCCGGATGCACCTGGGGCGGCAGCGTCTTGAAGCACGACATCGTGGCCGCGCGCGGGCTGCGCCTGGAGTTTGGCAACCGGGTCGTGACGAGCCGCATCCGGGAGATCCGCGTCATTCGCGGCGATGACCGCGGCGATGAGGGCGCGGAGACCCGCCTCCGACCGGCGGACAGCCGACAGCTGCTCCTCGCCTGCTACGGGCAGAACCCCGGCCAGTCCATCGCGGGATGACCTGCCGCGTCTCGAGTCTCCCGCCGCCTCCGCAGCAGCCGATCTCGTTCCCCTCTCCGAATCCCGCGACTCCTGCCATCGGGCAACCTGCGATCGCGTGATCGGGTGACGTGACGATGGCAATCAGCGCCGGCAGTCGCCTCGGGCCGTACGAGGTTCTGTCTCCACTGGGGGCCCGAGGCATGGGAGTCCGAGCTGTATCTGGCCGAGGGACCAAGTGAGGATCGGCGATGTCCGGGGCCTCTCTTTCCTCAGAACCGCGGTCAAGGAGGAATCATGATGGACCACGACCGCAGCGCGCCGCTCTCCCTCGCCGCCGAGGGGCGGCCGCTGTGCCGGATCTGGGGCGCGTTCCTCGACGAAGACGGGCGGCCGCACGTCGTCGCCCTCTCCGTTGTATTCTGACCCCACCTTGTCTCTGTTGCCGGGAAGCCGTCTGGGGCCTTACGAGGTGGTCGCCCCGCTCGGCGCGGGAGGGATGGGGGAGGTTTACCGGGCGAAGGACCCGAGGCTCGGCCGCGAGGTCGCGATCAAGGTGCTGCCGGCGTCGTTCTCGAAGGACGCGGACCGGCTCCGACGATTCGAGCAGGAGGCCAGGGCGGCCGGGCTTCTCAACCATCCCAACATCACGGCGGTTTACGACATCGGGTCGCACGAGGGAGCTCCCTATGTCGTCAGCGAACTTCTCGATGGAGAGACACTGCGCGCGGTGCTCGCGGGCGGGGGGCTGCCGCCGAGGAAGGCGATCGACTATTCGGTCCAGGTCTCGCACGGGCTGGCGGCCGCGCACGAGAAAGGAATCGTCCATCGGGATCTGAAACCCGAGAACCTCTTCGTCACGAGAGACGGGCGGATCAAGATCCTGGACTTCGGACTCGCGAAGCTGACGCACGCGGAAGAGGGAGGGAGCCCGCAGACAAACCTGCCGACGGCGGCGGCGGGGACGGAGCCGGGAGTCGTGCTGGGGACACTGGCCTACATGTCGCCGGAGCAGGTGCGCGGCAGGCCGGCGGATGCCCGATCCGACATCTTCTCCTTCGGAGCGATCCTCTACGAGATGCTCTCGGGCCGTCACGCCTTTCGCGGCGACTCCGCCGCGGACACGATGTCGGCGATCCTGCGAGAGGACCCGCCCGACCTCTCGTTGACGAACCGGAACATCCCGCCGGGGCTGGAGCGGATCGTCCGGCACTGCCTCGAAAAGAATCCCGAGCAGCGCTTCCAGTCGGCGCGAGACCTCGCGTTCGATCTCGAGTCGTTGTCCGGACTCTCGGCACCCGGAGCGCTCCCCCTCGCGAAGAAGCCGAGGCGTTACGCGCCCTGGCCGTTGATTGCCGCCGCCGTCGCCATCGTGGCGGCGGCCATCGCCGCGTCCTATGCCGCCGGACGAAGGATGGAGAGAGCCTCGACCCGGGCCAGCCCTTCTTTTTCGCAGCTGACGTTCCGCCAGCAGCCGATCTTCAACGCCCGCTTCACGCCGGACGGGAAAACGGCCGTCTTTTCCGCCGGCCCGCGGGGGAACACTCCGGAGATCTTCACGCTTCGCTCCGACTATCCGGGGGCAACTTCCCGCGGACTGACAGACATCCATCTTCTCTCCGTCTCCTCGAAAGGCGAGCTGGCCGTCCTGACGCGCGCGCAGTACATCGGGCACAACGTCTTCCAGGGGACGCTGGCCCGGATGCCGCTCGAAGGCGCGGCCCCGCGCGAGATCCTGGACGGCGTGCGCGAGGCCGACTGGTCGCCGGACGGAGCGGATCTGGCGGTGATCCGCGATGTCAACGGCAAGGATCGCCTGGAGTTTCCCGCCGGCAAGATTCTCTACGAGGTGGGCGGCTACTTGAGCGACCTGCGCTTCTCGCCGAAGGGGGATCGGATCGCCTTCTTCGAGCACCCGATCAAGTACGACGACCGCGGACTCGTGGCGGTCGTGGACCGGGCGGGCGCGAAGACCGTTCTCTCCGAGGGCTACTGGGGAGAAGAGGGACTCGCCTGGTCGCCCGACGGGGAGGAAGTCCTTTTCTCCGCCGGGACCGCGTACAACAACTTCAAGGTCTACGCTGTCACCCTGTCGGGACGCCGGCGGACCGCGCTCGAGGGCGCGGGGGGACTGACCATCCATGACGTGCGCGGTGATGGGCGGTGGCTGATCACGCGGGACGATTTTTTCCGAAAGATGATGGTGCTTGCCCCGGGCGAGACAGCCGAGCGGGACCTCTCCTGGCTCGATCTTTCCGAGCCCATCGCGCTGACGCAGGACGGGAAGACGCTCCTCTTCTCCGAGGAGAGCGGATCGGTCGGAGTCAACTACGCCGCGTGTCTGCGGGGCACCGATGGATCGGCCGTCGTGCGTCTGGGAGAGGGTACGGCGGCGGATCTTTCCCGGGATGGAAAGTGGGCGCTCGCCGTGGTGCCAACCTCGCCCCAGCAACTCGTCCTCTACCCCACGGGCGCAGGACAGCCGCGGCGGCTCGAGTCGGGCGGGATCGTCAGCTATGAGTCGGCGCGGTTTTTCCCCGACGGCCATCGCCTCCTCGTGTGCGGCCATGAAGCGGGACACGCCGTCCGCTGCTACGTCCAGGAAATCATGGGCGGCCAGCCGCGCGCCCTCACGCCCGAGGGAACGAGCCGGGGTGTGGTTTCACCCGACGGAAGCACGATTCTCGTGCAGAGCAGCGGGCGCGGCCTGCTCCGCTGCCCCGCGGCCGGGGGCGAGCCGCAGGCGGTGCCCGGGAGCACACCCGATGATTGGATCCTCCACTGGGGCGCGAATGGCCGATCTGTTCTCGTATTCCACGGTCCGCAGGTGCCGGTGCGCGCCGAGCGGCTCGATTTCACGACCGGCCGGCGGGAACCGGTTCGAACCTTTGGCGGCGCGGAGATCACCGGCGCCATGCGGATCGGGACCTTCGCCTTGACCGACGACGAGAAGAGCTACGCGTATTCCTATGGCTACCAGATCTCGCAGCTCTTCCTCGTGGAGGGAGCCAGGTAGTCGTGCCCGGAGGTCTGGGGATGAGGAGAAGAAGTCTCGTTTATCTTTCAGTCGCCGGTCTTCTCCTGATCGGGGCGGCGCAGGGCGGCAGGCCCGGCGCGACGGCTCCGGAGGCCGAGAAGACTGCCGATCCCTACGCCGCGCTGAAGTACCGGTTCATCGGGCCTCCCGGCAACCGAGTCTCCGCCGTCGCCGGTGTTCCCGGCGATCTCAACACCTGCTACGTCGGAGCGGCATCGGGAGGGGTCTGGAAGTCGAGCGACGGCGGGATCAACTGGACTCCGGTCTTCGACGAACAGACGGCGCAGTCCATCGGCTCGATCGCCATCGCTCCCTCGGATCCCAATGTGGTCTGGGTCGGGACCGGAGAGCCGTTCATCCGGTCGAACGTCTCGCTGGGCGACGGCATCTACAAGTCCACCGACGCCGGGAAGACCTGGAAGCGCATGGGGCTGGAGAAATCCGGGCGCATCGGCCGCATCGCGATCGACCCGGGCAACCCCGACCGGGTCTTTGCCGCGGCCCTCGGCACCTGCTACGGGCCGCAGCCGGAGCGCGGCGTTTTCCGCACGCAGGACGGCGGGAAGACCTGGGAGCGCGTCCTCTTCGTGGACGAGCTGACCGGAGCCTCCGACCTCGCCATGGACCCGGTCAACCCGCGCATCCTCTTCGCCGGGACCTGGCAGATCGACATCAAGACGTGGGGCAGGAAGAGCGGCGGGCCCGGCAGCGGAATCTTCGTCTCCCGCGACGGCGGCACGACCTGGAAGCGACTCGGATGTCCTGGCGGGGGACCTTGCGGTCCCCCGAGCCCCCTGGCCGGCAAGGGTCTTCCCGAGCCGCCCCTGGGAAAGATCGCGGTGGCCGTGGCGCCTTCGGATCCCCGACGCGTGTACGCGCTCATCGAGACGGGCCAGCGCGGGTCCCTCTGGCGCTCCGACGACGGCGGCGAGAAGTGGAAGAGGGTCAACGCCAGCCGCCTCTTGAACGAGCGCCCCCACTACTACACCCGAATGCTCGTCATGCCGGACAACGCCAACGAGGTCTATTTCCCCTCTAATGGAATGGGGGTCACCTACGACGGCGGCGAGACGGCCGAGCAGATCCGCTGGGGGGGCGACAACCATGACATGTGGGCCGACCCGAAGATCCCCTCCCGCATCATGATCGGCAACGACGGCGGCGTCATGATCTCGACGACGCGCGGACGGCAGTGGAATCGCCTGAGACTGCCGATCGGCCAGATGTACCACGTCGCGACGGACAACCGCGTCCCGTACATGGTCTACGGCCAGATGCAGGACGATGGGTCGATGCGCGGCCCGAGCCGGAACCCGGGCAGCTCCGGCATCCCGCCGGCGAAATGGACCACGACGGCGGGCTGCGAGACGGGCTGGGCCACTCCTGATCCCGTCGATCCCGACATCGTCTGGGGAGGGTGCTACGCCGGCGTCGTCGAGCGCTTCGACGCTCGAACGGGGATGTCGCGCAGCGTCAGCGTCTGGCCCGAGCGCACGATGGGAGCCAACGCCGGGCAGATCAAGCTGCGGATGAACTGGACGTTCCCTATCGCGATCTCCCCTCACGACCACAACACCGTCTACGTGGGGAGCCAGTACGTCCACGCGACCTCCGACGGCGGGCAGACGTGGCGGACGATCTCCCCCGACCTGACCCTGAACGACAAGACCATGATGGGAGACTCCGGAGGACTGACGGTGGACAACCTCTCCGTCGAGTACGCGGGAGTGGTGTACTCGATCGCCGAATCGCCGCGCGAGAAGGGGGTCATCTGGGCCGGCACGAACGACGGCCTCGTGCAGGTGACGCGCGACGGCGGGCAGCACTGGTCGAACGTCACCTCGAGCATTCCGGGACTCCCTCCGAAAGGGACGGTGGCGAGTGTGGATCCCTCGCCGCACGAGAACGGTGTCTGCTATATCGCTGTGGACCTGCATCAGGTGGATGTCCGCGACCCCTTCCTCTATAAGACGTCCGACTATGGCAAGACCTGGAAATCCATCAGCTCCAACATCCCGAAGAGCCCCCTCTCCTACGCGCACGTCGTGCGCGAGGATCCGTGGCGCAAGGGGCTCCTCTACGCCGGCACGGAGAACTCGCTCTACGTCTCCTTCGACGGCGGCGGGCACTGGGAGCCCCTCCAGGCCAAGCTCCCCCACGCTCCGGTCTACTGGTTGACGGTCCAGCAGAACTTCCACGACCTCGTCGTCGGGACCTACGGACGCGGCTTCTACATCCTGGACGACGTGACTCCGCTCGAGCAGTTGACCGATTCGATCCGCGCCGAGGCGGCGCATCTCTTCGAGCCGCGGCCCGCCTACCGTTTCCGCGCGGTCTCGCAGCCGGCTCTCGCTCCCGCCGGGACCGCCGCCGGACGGAACCCGCCGTACGGCGCGTCGCTCAACTACTGGCTGAAGGAGCCGGTCAAGGCGGCCGAAAAGAAGGAAGAAAAGACCGCCCTGCCGTCGGACGAGGAAAAGCCGAAGAAAAGCCCGATCGAGATCACGATCCTCGACTCGTCGGGGCGCAGGATCCGCACGCTCCCGGGGACCAACGCGAGGGGAGTCAACCGCGTGACCTGGGACCTTCGTTACGAGCCCACACAGCCGGTTCGGATCCGGACCACGCCGGAGGGCAATCCGCACGTCTGGGAGGAGAAGCGATTCCGCGGGAAGGACAACCGCGGCGTCTTCTACTACGGCATCGACGCGATCCGCAGCGGGCCCCTCGTCGCGCCCGGCACCTACACGGTCAAGCTCGCCGCCGCGGGAAAGGAGCTGACCCGGGAACTCGTGGTCAAGAAGGATCCGGGCTCCGCCGGAAGCCCCGGGGACATCGAAGCCTCGACCAGGCTCTCGCTCGCCATATACGGCGACACCAACGCAGTCGCCCGGATGATCAACCAGCTCGAGTGGTCTCGCAAGCAGCTCGAGGACTTCAAGAAGATGCTCGCGGCCGCCAAGGCGCCAGACTCCGACGTGGCGGCGGCCAGCGACCTCGAGAAGAAGTTCCGCGCGGTAGAGGATCGGCTTCTCCAGCCCACGATCGCGGAGGCGGACCAGAAATCCTTCCGCGGCCCGCTCGAGCTGTACCTGAAGCTCCTCTGGCTGCAGGCCGAGGTCGGGTCCGGCGCGGCTGACGTCTCGGGCAACGCCGACTTCCCTCCCACGCAGCCGGAGCTGGAGGTCTACGATCTGCTCTCCAAAACCCTGGCCGAGGCGCGACGCCGGTTCGATGAGCTGTACGAGAAAACCGTTCCCGCCTTCAACGAGGCGATGCGCGCAAAAGGCTACGTGCAGCTCATGACCGTCGTCGAGCCCGAAGCTCCCCCGGAGCCCTCAGCCCCGGAGGAAGAGGACGGACAAGAAGATTCGTGATTTTTAATCGGTGATTTGTGATTGACGCGGGGACGAAGCTCGGTTCTTACGAAGTTATCTCCCCCCTCGGCGCCGGAGGCATGGGGGAAGTTTATCGGGCGCGGGACACGAGACTCGAGCGCCGTGTCGCGCTAAAAGTTCTTCCGGAAGAGTTCTTCGAAGACCGGGAACGGGTCGCCCGGTTCGAGCGGGAGGCCAAGGCCCTCGCGGCCTTGAACCATCCCGGCATCGCGGCCGTGCATTCCTTCGAAGCGGTCGAGGGGCGCCACATCCTCGTCATGGAGCTCGTCGAGGGAGAGAGCCTCGACACGAAGATCGCCGCCGGCCCGGTCCCCCTCGAAGAGGCGCTGCCGATCGCGAGACAGATCGCCGAGGCGCTCGAGGCGGCGCACGAGCGAGGGATCATTCATCGGGATCTCAAGCCGGCCAACGTCATGGTCGGATCCGACGGACGGGTCAAGCTCCTCGACTTCGGCCTCGCGAAGGCATTTGAGCGGCCGCTCGACGCGGCCGGAAGAGAGCAAGCGGCCGCGACCGGATATCCCATGGTGAAAAACAGCCCAACCGCGCTTCCGACGGTAACCGGGGGGCTGACTCACGCCGGCATGATCCTCGGAACGGCAGCCTACATGTCCCCCGAACAGGCGCGCGGCAAGCCGGTGGACCGTCGCGCCGACATCTGGGCATTCGGCGCGGTTCTCTTCGAGATGCTGACCGGCAAAAGGCTCTTCGAGGGCGAGACGGTCTCCGATGTCCTGGCCGGGGTGCTGCGCCAGGAGATCGATTTCGGCGCCCTCCCGCCGGCGGCTCCCGCGGGCGTCGCCCGGCTTCTTCGCCGTTGCCTGGAGCGCGACCCGCGAAACCGCCTGCACGACGCCGGCGATGCGCGGCTGGAGATTGAGGAATCGCTGCGCTCGCCGGCGGCGGGAGGGGCGGCGCCGGCGGCCGCGCCTCCACGGGAGCGGCCGGCGGTCCTTCGGTTGCTTCCGTGGCTGATCGCGGCGTTGATGGCGGCGCTCGCCGTCATCGTCCTGCTCGGACAGCGCCGTCCCACCGCGGTCGCCAGGGATCCCGTGCGGCTCTCCTTCAGCCTGCCCGACGGTCTGACGGTCGTGCCCGACCTCCAGGGGCAGACGCAGATCCTCGCGATCTCCGGCGACGGGAAGCGCGCGGCCTTCCGCGGCCGGAAGGGCTCGGAGAACTGGATCTACGTTCGCGATCTCTCCAGGGAGAACGCCGACCCCGTCTCCGGGACGGAAGAAGGCTCCGATCCCTTCCTCTCCCCCGACGGGGAGTGGCTCGGTTTCAACTCGGAGGGGAAGCTCAAGAAAACGGCAGTGCGAGGCGGCGCTCCCGTCGTCCTGGCGCCCGCGACCCAGCCGCGCGGATCGTCCTGGGGAGACGACGGGATGATCGTCTTCACGCCGACCGTCAACTCGGGGCTCCTTCGGATCCCGGCGGCCGGAGGGGATGCCCGCCCGCTCACCACGCTCGACTCCGCCGCGCGCGAGAGGACGCACCGCTGGCCCGAGGTCCTTCCCGGCAGCAAGTTCGTTCTGTTCACAGTGGGAACAGAGGACAAGCCCGGCGACTACGACGACGCGCGCATCGACGCCGTGTCGCTTGCGACGGGAAAGCGCCACGTCGTGTACCGGGGAGCGAGCCTGGCGCGGTGGGCGCCGCCCGGACACCTCCTGCTCGCGCGCCACGGAGACATTCTCGCGGTGCCTTTCGACCTGGAGACCGCGTCCGTCCGCGGCACGCCCGTGCCGGTGGTCCAGGGCGTGAGCGGTGATGCCCGCAGCGGGGTCGCCTTCTTCGGGTCGGCTCGAAACGGCGTGCTGGCCTACGTCGTCGGACTGTCGCTCCAGGGAAAGACCGAGTTCTCGTGGATCTCGCGGACGGGCAGCCGCGAGCCGGTGGACATTCCTCCCGGGGAGTACTCGCAGATCATGCTGTCCCCTGACGGCAGGAAGGTCGCTTACTCGGCGGGCCCGGGAGGCGGCTCCAGAAGCGACGTCTGGATCGCGAACCTCTCCGGCGGCGGCCAGCTCCAGCTCACGTCCAACGGCAAGGCGGCCAGTCCCTGCTGGGCTCCCGACGGAAAGAGCGTCGCCTATTCGACGCCGGCCGGAGACGCGGTGATGCGCCAGGCCGCGGACGGCAGCGGCGTTCCCGAGGTCCTCTGGAAGACGACCCGCCTCGTGCCGATCACACTGGATTCCTTCGCGCCCGACGGTTCGGCCCTGGTCCTGACGTTGAACGGGCTTCCGACGCGCTCGGACCTCTACTGGATCCGGCTCACGGGAGATCGCGCGGCCGGGCCCCTCCTGGCGACCCCCGATGAGGAGTCGCGGGCCGCGATTTCCCCGGACGGGCAGTGGATCGCCTTCACCGGAGTGTACGGCGCGATGCCGGAGATCTACGTGCAGGCCTTCCCGAGCCTCGCGGGGCGGTGGCAGATCTCCCGCGGCGGAGGGCGCGGCTCCCGGTGGTCGCGCGACGGGCGCGAAATCTTCTACATCAATGGCGACCAGCTCTTCAGCGTTCCGATCAAACCGGGGACGGAGTTTCTCCCCGGCGAGCCGCGGGCTCTTTTCCGGATCGCCCGCATGGTCTCGAGCGAGTTGAACGACATCTATGACGTCGCCCCGGACGGCAACCGCTTCCTTTTCCTGACGCGTGCGAAGGAGCCGTCCAGCGCGCCCGTGGTCAACGTGATCCTCAACTTCGGGAGTGTTCTGCCGGCGCCGGCGGCGAAATGACGGCGCGCTCCGCGCGCGCTGTCACTTTCTGGGGTCGACCTGAGAAGAGAGACCGGTCAGACCGGAACGGCGGGGGTGGAGGGCTGGCGCCTGGGGTATTTCGTGGAGACGTAGTCGTCCACCAGGGCCCGGAAGGCGTGGGCGAGCTCCTCGTAGGAGCCCTTGAGAGTCGTGAAGTGCTGGCCGTCGATGTAGACGGGGCAGTGGGGCTCCTCGCCGGTGCCAGGCAGCGAGATGCCGATGGAGGCGGCCTTCGACTCCCCCGGCCCGTTGACGACGCATCCCATCACGGCGAGCGTCATCGTCTCGACCCCTTCGTACTCCCTCTTCCACTCCGGCATTTTGTCGCGGACGTAGCCCTGGATGCGCTCGGCCAGCTCCTGGAAGGTCGTCGAGGTCGTACGGCCGCAGCCGGGGCAGGCCGTGACGGAGGGAGCGAAGGAGCGAATCCCCAGAGACTGGAGAAGCTCGCAGGCGGCATAGACCTCCTCGCGGCGGTCGCCGCCGGGGCGCGGCGTCAGGGAAATGCGGATCGTGTCGCCGATGCCTTCGTTCAAGAGGACGCCCATCGCCGAAGAGGACCAGACGAGACCCTTCATCCCCATGCCGGCCTCGGTCAGCCCGAGGTGAAGAGGCTGTTCCGTCCTCGAGGCGAGATCCCGGTACACGGCGATCAGGTCGAGCGGCCGCGAGACCTTGCACGAGATAATGATCTGGTCCTTGCGCAGGCCCGACTGAAGCGCGAGGTCGGTGGACTGCAGGGCCGAGAGGATCATGCACTCGTTGATGATCTCCTCCGAGGTCCGGCCGAGGCCCCTGTCGGTGTTCTCCTGCATCTTCGCCATGACGAGCTCCTGATTCAGGGAGCCCCCGTTGACTCCGATGCGCACCGGCTTGCCGTTGTCCCGGGCGATCCTGCAGATCGTCGCGAACTGCTCGTCGCGCCGGGCGCCCTTGCCGACGTTACCCGGGTTGATCCGGTACTTGTCCAGAGCGGCGGCGCACTCGGGGAATCTGGAGAGCAGGACGTGGCCGTTGTAGTGGAAATCCCCGATCAGCGGGGCTTCGACGCCCGCGTCGAGCATCCGCCGCTTGATCTCGGGGACGGCCGCCGCCGCCTCGGGCACATTGACGGTGACCCGGACCATTTCCGAGCCGGCCTGCGCGAGCTCGATCGCCTGCTTCGCCGTCGCCGCGACGTCGGCCGTGTCCGTGTTGGACATGGATTGGACGACGACGGGGGCTCCCCCGCCGACCTGCACCGTCCCCACTCGCACCCCGACGGTCGGGTGCCGATGTCTGCCCTCCATGACGGATTTCAATCTACCAGATCGGGGCGTTTCCTCGCCGGGGGGGCGCGGCGCTCGCCTCCCGTTCTCAGCTCTTCTTGCGCGAGACCTGCCATGTTCCCGCGGTTGCCGGGACGTTGGGATCGGCCTGTCCGTGGGTGTCGAGGCACTCGGTCCGGAAGGTCCCCACGATCGTGTCTCCCCGAAGTGACCCCTGGAAAGAGGTGTGCGCACTGCAATGGGAATCCGGGTCCTCGTAGGGACCAACGGTTCCCGAGAGCTCGTCGCCGGCCGCCTGGATGAAGTTGATCTGGAGGACGCGCGGCATGGTGCGCAGCGTCTCCTCGGGCGAAGGTTTCCTGGCGGTCGAACCGGGCGGGAGCATCAGGATGTCGCCGTGCGCCTCCTTCCCTCCCGAAGAGAACTCCAGGACAATCGTCCCGGTGCGCCCGTTGCCCGGGTTCGTGTAGGTCCCTTCCCAGCGCCCGACCAGCGCACTCGAGGACTCCCCTCC
>Ga0153915_10003664_pt1 | contig 14090 bp, 12 predicted proteins | sample Opewatmetagenome_2_FD_107003 | JGI IMG/M metagenome (GOLD analysis project Ga0153915, IMG submission 107003) | Freshwater wetland microbial communities from Ohio, USA - Open water 3 Core 3 Depth 3 metaG | ecosystem: Environmental > Aquatic > Freshwater > Wetlands | place: USA: Ohio, Lake Erie... | reverse complement strand
TGCCCGACGGGCGGGGTCTCCGTTGCATTGCTCACGGTTTCCCAAAACGGCGAAATTGATTCCGGCGTTGATCAAAATAGCGGCGAATGCACGCGCAACTTTTTGTGCCCGCATTTCTGTGGCAGGGGCACAGCCCACCCACCATAAGATCTCAGGTTCCGGATTCTGTTCGACCGTCGGGACCGTCAAGCCTTCAGCCCATTTCAATCGATCCGATTGAGGCACGTTCCACGGGTTCACATTCCTTTCCATTCCTCGGAAAGCAACCTGCAGCTGCGATGGGAAGGCGTTTTCGGTGAGCACCAGCGAACGGCGGATATCCAGGATATCGCGCATAGGCTCATTATTCACCGGGCAAATATCGATGCATGCGCCACAGGCAGTGCAAGCCCATACCGCCTCGGGTGGGATGGCAAATTCAACCAGGGTTTGAGGGCTGGCATCACCCCTGGCGATCTGGGCACCAAAATAATTCAAGAAGTAGCGCTTGTTGATTTCCAGGGTGGCGGGAGATAATATCTTGCCGGTGTTGTATGCCGGGCACACTTGCTGGCAACGATAGCACATGATGCAGGCGTAGGCATCCATGAGCTGTTCCCAACCCAGGTCCTCAAGGCGGGAGACGCCGAATGATTCGACACTCTCATCGTTAAAATCCAGGCGGCCGAGCTCACCCATTGAGCGGCGGGCGGGTTTAAGCAGGAAATTTATGGGGGCGAAAAAGAGGTGGATGTGCTTGGAGTAAAGGAAATAAGGTAAAAAGGCGAGGATTAACCCCAAGGAGACCCAAAAGCTTAAATGCTCACCGATGGTTAGAAGAGTGGGGTTCCAGGTAGACCAGAGGGGAGATACAAAGGAAGCGAAAGGTTGCCATGGATCGGCCCCATTTTGCGCCAGCTTGAAAGATTCTCCCAGAAAACGGGAAGTGACATGCAGGGTGACAAATGCTCCCACGATGGCAGAATCGCGCAAGATACCGAAGCGTGCTTTCGGATGCAATAAGACATCCGAGCGAGCGGTCAGATAACCTGATTTGAGCACAAAACGTCTAAAGATAAGGGCGAGCATACCCGTAACAACGGTGATGCTGAAGACGTCTGCACCCAGGTGGTAAATGTGGGCAATCGTCCCAGCCCCAAGGAATTGAAATCCGGGTAAATAGCCTTCAAACAGGTCTCCGAGGTTTACGATGACATAATAGAGAAATCCCCAACCAATCAGGGCATGGAACAGACTGGGTAACAAACGAAAGCGGAAAAGGGGTTGGAAACTCACGATGCGAGGAGGGACTGAAAATAAGCGCTGGCGCAGGACGCCCCAATCTAGACGACCATGACCTCGAGCAATAATGCGGACGATGCGCTTTACTGCCTGATAGGTGGTAAAAAGGGAGAGAAGAGTGAACAGGGCAAAGATTATTCTCTCCGGCATGGTAAGCATGGTCAGATGTCTCCAGTCCTAGTTCTTACTCTCAAAATAAATACTGCGTTGCGAGCGATGTTGTCGAGTCATGACGATCGATAAATGAGCAAGAAGACGATTTTTGGAGCTCATAAACGGTGACTATATCGCCATCTGTGACATGGAAAATTTCCCATCCTGTTATTACCGCGCAATATAAAACAGCTTGATCAGGCTCCACCTTCGCCATAATATTCTGGATCGGTCGGGGTCTTGCCGGATGGATCCCAAACGAAAACCCAATCACCAACCTTTGCCCAGCCGTATAGCCAATGGGCATCGGCTGGAGCCAGATTTACACATCCATGGGATTGGGGAAATCCAAAAGCTGTACGCCAATAGGCGCCATGCAAGGCGCGGGCATGATCATAGTACATCGTCCAAGGGACATCTTCCAGATAATAAAAGTCTGAGCGGTCCTCGGCGAAGGAACCTGACATAGGGGTTGAATCCAATTTGCGCTGGATCTGGAACAAGCCTGGCCTTGTAAAAAATGGATCCAATCCTGTGGCAATCAAAGTGGCAAAGACAAGCTGACCTTGATCGTAGACCGCAAGCGTCTGTTCATATAAATTAACTTCGATCCATCGGCCATTTTCCACGCCAGGAGGGGGAGTGGTATTTGGGGTCACTCGGCCAATAAATCGAGCTTCGAGCCACTCATCGGGGGAAATCAAATCCCATTCAACATCTTGTACAGTCCTGGTGGAATATACCTGAACGATCTGGTACTGATGCAGGGTATGCCCAGTACCTTCGGCGTCATAACCAAGTGTGCGTTTTGTTTCAATTTCAGGTGTGAAGGGTAGGATCCAGCCGAAGGAATTTGGAGGTGTGCGAGTGAACTCAACTCCACCTGGGAAGCTGCGAGGGACGGAGACACGGCTGGACACTCTTACCCAAGTATTATCATGTAAACGAAAAATACGACCATTATCGGTGTCTGTATAATCAACATAGGATACATAGCGTAAATTGCCGGGTTCTATCGTACGAACCGCATTTTTTTCAGCGATCGCGTCCTGCAAGGAAGCATAAACAGGGGTTGCTTTATCTCCCAAGAGAGCATAATTATAGGGTATCTCTCCCAGTTTTTCATCTATTGAATAGGAGGGTAGAGCGAGCAAAGGAAAACTGATCCCATTGATCGCCATTTGGGTCATGTAACTTGACGGACCAAGCGGTAGACAGTCCTGAGGGTCAATCGTATAGATCCCAGGCAGACAAAGGGCGGGGTTATTTACAACTGAAACAAGCGTTTCTTGACTTTGAGTTACTTGCCCAAGAGTTGGTGAAAAAACCTGAATGAATAAGATGAGGGTGAAGAATGATCGCATCATTTGGATAACGTGAAAAGATTATACCAGCGGAAAAAGGTGCAGTAGGAGCTGATTGGTTAAATAAAAGATGAGCCTTTGCCGTCAACGATTATGGACTTATACTATGGGAATAGAGCCACAGAGGATGCTGATAACCATTGGGTGCCATGTAGTAGTAGATTTAATCGATCGGGGAGGCAAGAAAGACCGATTGAGCGTTGACATTGTGTCAGATGAGGTAGCTGATTTTGCGCATGGATTCCTTGGTGCGAGCACGCCTTTAGCAAAGGTTTTAGCGGGCGAAAAAGAGGGCACGATAATCCCGTACCTCAAAGATGATATCTATGCCATTGAGATTCTGAGCGTGATGGCATCGACAAGCAAGCCGGCTGAAGACGCAGTGGAGAAACGCCAGGAAAAAATGAAAAGGACCATGCAGGAAGTGGAGCGCACCAATGCAGTCGTTTTTGCTTCATCTTTTAGTGGTAAATGGGGAGATTACGACCCGGATAGCATACCAAAAGTAGATAATCCAGAGGGACAAAAAACAGAAGAAAATTCTTGATGTGCCATTGAGGGTTATCTGGGGACCAGAGGTTAAATTTGGCACTTTAATTGCACCAACAGTGTGGATTTAATCGAGCATAATTTCTCCTTACGTTAAGTCCTTTAAATTTTGCGCGTTGTCAGCGCTTAATGAAAAACAAAGGACTATTCCTGGCTGAATGGGAGTAATACGGTGACAAAATCTCGTGCCCAACTCATCGTTGACCGATTGCGCGACATGCAAGCCTCATCACCGGATATCGAAGCATCAGCAGTGGTGAGCGTGGATGGCTTGACGATTGCTTCAGCCCTGCCACAAGGTGTGGAGGAAGACCGGGTGGCGGCTATGTCGGCAGCCATGCTTTCGTTGGGTGAAAGGATTGCTTCTGAGCTGGGGCGAGGTGGGCTTGAACAGGTGTATATCAAGGGTTCGGAAGGCTACGTGATCCTGATGTCGGTCGGCCAGGAGGCTGTATTGACAGCGCTGGCGCGTGAGAACGCGAAATTGGGACTGATCCTTTTGGATATGCGCCGGGCACTTGAGGCTTTATCCAAACTGCTCTAAGTGATCTGGCTGGCATGAAATCTATCCCCAAGAGCGGTTATTATTACCCCAACAGGCTGGCACTAGCCACCTTCAATTCGTTAATAGACATGATGGGAAGGAATGGCTTCAATGCCATGCTCAACCTGGCACACCTGCGTAATTACATCAACAACCAACCACCCGACGACCTGGAAAAGGGCTTCGACTTTGCGGATTTCAGCGCCATCCAGGTGGCATTGGAAGAAATGTATGGGGAAGAAGGCGGCCATTTATTCATCAAGCGGGCAGGCAGGTCAACCTTTACTCAGGCTTTGAAAAACCATGGGGCTATGGTAGGTGTCACCAATGAAGCTTTTTGCTGTCTGCCTCTAGAGATCCAGCTGAGGATTGGCATGCAAGCATTAGCAAGGATCATGACGCAGATCAGCGACCAGCGGACGACAGTGTCAGAAAATGCGTCGGAAATAATCTATACGGTGCATAAATGCCCGCATTGCTTGGACCGTATTAGCAACGATAGATGTATTTGCTGCTTTGAGATAGGATTGTTGGAAGAAGGATTGAAATGGATCTCAGGCGGGCTCCAATTTGCGATTAGTGAAACCGAGTGCATAGCCAAAGGCGATGAGGTGTGTGAATATACGATTGAAAAGCAGCCAATCAACGCGGAATATCAGGTGAAAGACTAAAAATAGATTATACCTATATCGTCTACAAATTAATACTGTCAGAGAGCCTAAATGCAAGCAAAAAATGAGTCGATAGTATAATAGCCTTCAGATTCTGTAAACACAGCGGAGCACCAGATTGAGCCGGTCTCCGCTTTTTTTCTGCACATGACCACCGAACTCCTGCCTAATCCTGACCCGATATTACGCTGGAACCTGCGCCAGCTGTATTGGGATGTATTCTGGTTCGGAATCCTGGCTGGAAGCACGATCGCATTCCAGGCAGTTTATGCGGCCCGCTTAGGGGCGTCGGGATTCCAGATAGGCTTGCTCAGTGCCGGGCCAGCGATTATCAATTTAATTTTTTCATTGCCCTCAGGCAAGTGGCTGGAGGGGAAATCATTTATCAAAGTATCTTTCCGATCTTCCATTTGGCAAAGGTTGGGCTACGTCTTCTTAATTTCATTACCTTTGGTGTTCTCATCAGCAGATGGTCAGGTGTGGGGATTGATCTGGACCACCCTGGTGATGTCGGTGGCAGGGACGGTGCTGGCTATCGCGTTCAATGCCTTATTTGCGGAAGTGTTGCCACCAGAATGGAGAGCTCACGCTGTCGGACGCAGGAACGTCCTCCTGGCGGTCAGCATCGCCGTTGCCACCTTGTTGTGCGGGCAAATCCTCGACAAGGTGGTATTTCCTCAGAACTACCAGGTCGTATTCCTGATCGGGGCGGCAGGTGCAATGCTAAGCAGTTTTCATATCGGCAGGGTGCGCAAACCAGAGCCGAGCCTGCTGCCGGACGCCACACCAGCCGACAATGCCAATGGAATGGTCGTGGTGAGCAAGCATGGATCGCTATTACGAATGGACCTGCTCAGAGGGCCATTTGGGATATTCAGGCTGGCTTACCTGTCATGTTATACTTTCCAGTACTTCCCAGTGCCATTATTTCCATTGGGTTACGTCGAGAGGTTGCACCTGACAGATGGGAGCATTGGCTTGGGAAACGCTTTATTTTATGGAGCGATGATGCTGGCATCCTTTCGGCTCGACTACTTCAGCAGGCGGTATGGGCATCGGAAAGTATTGATCATCAGCGCAGCATTATTCCCGGTCTTCCCGTTATTCTTAGGTTTGGCAAAGGGACCTGGTTTGTACTACCTGGGTTGTTTAATTGGAGGTATGATCAATGCCATGCTCAGTGGGGCAATCATCAACCGGCTGATGGACCGCGTGCCAGTGGATGACAGGCCTGCGCACATGGCCATACACAACCTGGCACTAAACCTGGGGATCCTGGCGGGCTCGCTATTAGGGCCGGTATCTGCCGGCCTTATTGGATTGCAACCGTCGTTATTCGTCAGCGCGGGATTGCGTTTCCTTGCCGCCGTGTTCTTCTGGTTGTGGGGATGAATTATCTGATTCAGTGCTCGGGAGATGAACGGCGAAATATTGAAACCAGGTGATGCCATTCCGGGATCGCCAGGGTTTCTGCCCGGCGCATCGGATCGATCTCAGCTTCCAGCAATATGGATTCGACAGTAGGGGGCGGCAAACGCAGACCTGCAGATAATGCATTGCGTATAGTCTTGCGTTTCTGACTGAAGCTCGCTTTGATCAGATGGAAAAATGCGTCCAGCTCTGCAGGGGGGATGAGAGGGGAAGGGAAGAGCGCGAGGCGAATGACGGCCGAATCAACCTTGGGTGGAGGATAAAACGCACTGGCCGGTATATGTGCTACGATCTCAGGATGACCATAAACTTGCACACTGAGGGCTAACAGGCTCATATCACCAGGTTCGGCACAGATACGTTTGGCGACCTCTCTTTGCACTGTGAGGATCAATCGCTGAGGGGGGTTCCTGGCTTCTAACAAGTGGCGCAGCAGGGCGGAGGTGATGTAGTAAGGGATGTTGGCTACCACCACGTATTTGTGTTGGGAAATGAGCTGGACCGGGTCGAGAGCGAGGATGTCTCCCGCGATCACCCTGACATTTTGGAATTGCCTCATGACCTGTTGGAGTGGAGGAATAAGATTACCATCCAGCTCGACTGCCACAACGGACATGGCGAGCACTGCCAAATGGCGGGTGAGGCTGCCTAAACCAGCACCAATCTCGAGGACGACCTCTCCGGGCATTATCTGGGCAACCTCAACAATGCGGTGGAGGGACAACTCATCAATCAAAAAATTTTGCCCAAGGGATTTATCAGGATGAAGCTGATACTGGCTCAACAACTTGGGAACGTTTAATTTTGGCAGGTTCATGGAATGACCCAGACGATGTTATCAGGCGGTGGCCAAAGGAAATAAACGGTGACCCATGAATGCCAGGGGACGTAATCGTTGTCACTATACCCCAGGTCAATCCAACGTCCAATCACACCACCTCCGATGTCTGCTGCCACTGCCTGACCATAACCAGGCACATACATTTGAGTGAAAAAGGGGACGACACTGGTATCTATGGCAGCGACACCTTTCTTGAGGGGTAGCCCGGAGGCAGTGATATCTCCCACCTCGGATGGATGGTAGGAAGTAGCATACATACTCAATTCACGCCAATATTGGATCTCGACCCCGTCTACTGTCGTAGTATGCATGACGACATTGGTCCCAAAGCCGATGATGCGGTCTTGTGGTTCACGAGCCACCCATCTGCTTTCCAGAGTGCGCGTGATTTCTTCTCCATCTTCATATCGCACACGCACGCGCTCGGCAGTTAACCCATATTCTCCTGCCTGAACAATGGATTGATTATCGAGCTCCAAATCTGAGACAGGCTGGTATTCTGTTTTGAATGGCAGAGGAGACTGCTCGAGCAATACCTGTTCGGTAACATGCACCAGGCGCACCTTTCCAGACATGGGGATGGGCTCATCTGGAGAAGGCAGGCTGTAATCCTGACCTTGAAGGGATAGATCAGCATCCGCCAATGCTTCTCCAACTATACTGGCGGAGGTACGAACCGTGACATCGGCTTGGATGGTTTGAATGGTCACAAGACGGGAGGGTATTAATGTGGCGGATAATCCTTGGGTGAGGGGCGTGGTTGGCTCAGGCAAGAGCTGGTCTGTGGCGAACAGGGTATAGCCTGCAGCCCATAAAGCTGAGCCAAGATTATGAGCAGTGGAGGACAGCTCGCGTTGCTGTCCAGCCTGGGTGAGGGTAAAGCTCACCGAACGGATGACCTGGAGTGAAATGGATCTGGACTCAGCTGGGAATGGCTGTTGCGGATCCACGGGCTGGCCGCCGGAGAGGAGGAGATCACTCGGGGCAAGGCTCAACCCTGCTTGAGTGAGTAAAGTGGAGGGTGTGCGATTCGGGCTATAGAGTGATGTGAGCTTTCCATCGGAGAGAATCTGAACCGGGATGGAGCGCAATAGACTGATTTGGTCTCCATTCTTCAGCCAGGCGTTCAGCGAAGGCTTCAGCTCATCCTCAGATGAGAGCGGAATATCCAGGGAGTGTAATAAATCCCCTACTTTAAACGCATATGTAGTGAGGTGACTGGATTCACCATCAACTGTGAGCGTGACAGTCTTGCGGAGACCCAGACCAAGCCCAACGATCAACAACAAGATTACCGCCAGCAATGAGACTAACAGGCGGGTGCGGACAGTGTGAGACATACTAGTCAGCTATTTCTCATTTATTACCAGGTTATGTCAGGCCAATATCTTGCGGGCGATGACCATGCGTTGAACTTCGCTGGTGCCTTCTCCAATGGTCATCAGTCGGGCATCGCGGTAAGTGAGCTCGACCGGATATTCACGGCTATACCCATAACCGCCATGGATCTGAATGGCGTTACGGCAAACGCGCTCGGCCATCTCAGTGGCAAATAGCTTGCCCATGGAGGCTTCCTTAGTGAATGGACGTTTCTGATCTTTCAGCCAGGCAGCGTAATAAATCATCCACCGAGCAGCCTGGATCTCGGTGGCGGCATCGGCCAGCATCCACTGGATGGCCTGGTGCTCGGCAATCGCCTTACCGAAGGTCTGACGCTCCTTGGCATAGCGGATGGCACCCTCCATAGCTGATTGGGCGAGACCTATTGACAGGGCACCAATACTGATACGGCCGCCGTCCAGGGTAGCAAGTGCCTGCTGGAAGCCACGTCCAAACGTGCCGAGCAGGTGATTATATGGGAGATGGACATTTTCATATGTGAGGGCATGGGTAGGAGAGCCTTTCAGACCCATTTTCTTTTCAGCCGGAGCGATGTGCAGGCCAGTTGTGCCGGTAGGGACGATAATCATACTGAGGGAGTGAGGACCGCCAGAGGGATCGGTACGAACCAGGGTGATTATGTATTCGGCGATGCTGGCATTGGTACACCAGGTCTTGGAACCGTTGATGACCCATTCGTCGCCGATGTGCTCGGCATGGGTGCGAACCCCTCCCTGGATATCTGATCCGGCACCAGACTCGGTGAGCGCCAGCGCACCCAATTTACCTTGGCCGGAGGCAACCTTAGGAAGATATTCCTTTTTTTGGTCTTCCGTGCCATACTGGACGATGGGAGCAGTGCCCAGGCCATTGTGGGCAGCGATCGCAAGAGCAGTGCTGCCACATCCCCAGCCTAGCTCTTCGATGGCAATCGCGGCACTGATCGCATCCACCCCGGCACCACCGTATTCCTCGGGGATATTCAACCCGAGCATGCCCAAGGGTCCCATTTTGTGGACGGCTGGCCAATTAAATTCACCAGTTTCATCTACTTCGTGCGCCTTAGGCTTGACTTCACGGGCAACAAAATCATGGACGGTGGCGCGCCACATGCGTTGCTCATCGGTAAGGTCGAAGTTCATCGTTGTAATCTCCTTTGCAATTTACACATTTTATTTGATGTCAGCCAAGCGATAATCTACCAGACATTACCGATAACAATCGAAATAACCATTCGAAGAGCAATCAGACATTATAGGCAATACAAGGATCAGTCTCTTGCGATATTATTTTACAACCGATAGATTGACTTATCAATATATACCGGAATAAGTGAAAGAATTGAAGGGAACCCAATTATATTGGTCTTGGATTGATCATACTCGTTAGGTTCGGGCGCCAAAATAGTATGCTGGCAGGATGAGGATGACATAACTGGCGAGGTTGACCAACAGGGCGAAAAAGCTGTTTTGGCGAAGTGCCTCACGCTTGAAGTAGGTCATGATAAAAAGCTCGATAACGATCGATAATACAAATGAAATAGGTAGCCAGATATAAGGAGTATGCTGGAGAAGAATGAGTAGGATGCCGTTGACAATGCCTGAGGTGATATTCATGATGACAGATATGAACATGGAAGCACGAAACGGGCGCCAGTTGAGCACGCTGAGGAAAACACCTTCAACCAGAGCGACCAACAAATAAACGACGAGCAAGGCAAGGAAACTCAAAACCAGCAACAGATAGGGTGAGGCGGGGGCGGAGATATCGGGGGACATATAGCAGCGATTAGCAGTCAGATAAAAGGGCAGACCTGATCAAGACCAGATGTAAGCAAACTAGGTGATATGGCACTCATGCAACAATTCGATCCGATAAGTTAGTGATGAGGTAATAGGATGAGTATACCGCAAAGAAATTATCAGCCATCATACAAAAACGGTATTATTCGAGGAGATAGGATTGGATCAAAAAGGAAGGACAGATTGGTGAGAATTAGCGCTGGCGTGTTTGGTGGCGAAGGAGTAGCGGACCCAGACGGTCAATGAGCCAGCCGAAGGTGTTTTCGATATAGGGGGTAATACCCATCCAGAGTGGTACGTATACAACCCGGCGAGGGTGTTCAAGCAACTTCCAGACATGATTAGCGATCGTTTCAGCTGTCACACCTATGTGCTCGGTCGGTATGTGAAGGCCTGCTTCGAGATTGGCAGCAGCATCACAAAATTCGGTACGCACAGGACCAGCACGGACAACGCTGACATGCAGCTGAGTGCCAGTCAGTTCACGATATAAGGCGGTAGTAAAGTTATCCAGGAAGGATTTGGTGGCACCATAGAGGGCGACACCCTGGCTGGGCAGGCTGCCTGATATGGAGCCAATATTGATGATGTGCCCTGAGCCAAGCGAACGCATCTTCTTGAGGAAGAGCAGCGTAAAGTGAACCGCGGCGGCCACATTAACTTGCAATATCTCTGAGGCAATCGTCCAAGGCATATCGGTGCCGAATCCATACCAGCCGAGGCCGGCATTGTTGACCAATACGTCGACCTGCCCATATACACCTTCAACCTGGGTATAGACGCGCTCGCGATCGGATTCAGTTGCCAGGTCAGCGACGATTGTGTCTGCCCTGCCGCCTGAAAGACGGATCTCATTCGCGAGCTGTTCAAGGCGATCGCCTCGGCGGGCAACCAAGATGACATGCAGACCTTGCCTGGCGAACTTGCGCGCGGTGGCAGCACCAATACCGCTTGAGGCTCCAGTGATGACGGCGATTTTGTTCAGCCATTTTGGCTGATGGAGTTTTTTTAATCGTTCAGACTTTTTAGTGGTAGGAAGGATCATAAACCGGGAATTTTACTAAACCTCTTATATTTTGAGAACCATCTTACTGTATCGTCCAGCGATTCGCGCAATGGTCGGGGCTGATACCCAAGCTCAAGGTGAGCTTTGGCATGACTGATAAATGAATTCGAAGTGATGGTAGCGAGGGAGTAAGTGGTAAAACGGGGCTTGACATGCGCCAGGCGGTAGTAAAAAGGCATGATCTTAGCAGTAAATCGAGCGAGATCCATGGGGATTTTCAAGCTAAAAAGGCGTTTGCCCAGGATCTCCTGAACTATTTTGATTATATCCAAGACTTGGATACGCTCACCGGAGAGGATATAGCTCTCGCCACAGCGTCCTTTCTCGCCAGCCTGGATGAGACCTTGAGCGACATCACGCACGTCAACGAAGTCATAGGCGCCATCCACATAAAACATGGGTTTTTGCTCGACACAATCCAGGATGAGCTGGCCCATCTCCGACCGACGGAAATCGTAAGGACCGATCACACCGGTGGGGCAGACAATCACAGCATCCATGCCATGATGAACGGCATTCAATATCTCCATCGAGGCCATAGCCTTGGAAGAATCATAGCTGCTGATGGCATGCTCGATATCGAAGGGAATGGTCTCATCGATAATGATCCCATGCGGCACACGTTTTAGGGCATGTATGGAGCTGGTGTAGACCAGGCGCCTGACACCTGCACTTTGAGCTGCTTGAATGACATTGCGCGTGCCAATGACATTCACAACCTGAACCATCCGTTCTTTGCCAGGCAAGATGGAGATGAGCCCCGCCAGGTGGTAGACAACATGTATCCGGTTGAATGCTTTGAGCAGAGATTGGTAATCCAGGACATCGGCTTCGATGAGCTCCACATCCAACCCTTGTAAGGCGGTCGTATCCTCACCCGGCATAATCATGGCACGCACATTTTCACCGCTCTCAAGCAAGAGGCGAACGAGGACATTCCCTATGTGCCCTGTGGCACCGGTTACTAAATTCATGTTTTTCTCCTAGCAATACCATTCAGAAACAATTCCATGCTGCCTTTCGCTTCACTTTTCCAGTCGGTGATCTGGGGGTCGAAAAGTGATTGCATGAGCATACCTACGGCGAGTGAAACCAAAACTCGGCCGGTAAGTTGCGCATCGACCGGGTAAAGCGAACCTTCATTGATGCCTTCTTCGATCATGCTGGCAAAATAAGTTTGATACCGGCGATATGGCGCTATAGCTGTCTCCCAGACCTGAGGGTCATGATTAGCCTGGGTCCAAAACTCGAGGAAGATAGGCAAATGGATATCCGAGGTTTGGAATAGCGAGCCGACTAATTCCGCCATCTGGATAATAGCCTGGGGAACGTCATGAATCTGCTGCCGCATTATATTGAACCCGGAATCGAGCGCATTCAAGTAAGAATTAAGGAGGGCCATGAAGACTGCCTGCTTGGAGGGGAAGTGATGGTAAAAGGCGCCCTTGCTCACACCAGCTGCCTGGCAAATCTCAGCCACTCCGGTAGCGTCATACCCGGTTTTGGAAAACAGGTGGGTGGCGGCTTCCAGGATGTGATGACGAGTCTCTTCGCTGCGTTGCTGCATGGATGCTCCTCTCATAATCTAATAATACCGACCGGTCGGTATGATTCTAACGTATCGAGGAGATGATGTCAAGGTGGGAATAAGATCCTTTCATAATCGAAAGCAAGGAATAATCCCCTCCCGTGTCCAAGGATTTATTGATCATACGACCTGAATGATATTCACCGCCAAACATGAAAATTAGCTGTAGTCAAGCTCAAAGTGTTCACGAATGTGGTACCGAATATTACCCCTCTTAACCTCCCCAAATCCCAATCTACACCAATTGGTATGAGCCTTACCCGATTTAGTAGACACAGAAGATGACGCGATTGAGTAAACTAAATGACAGGAGGGGAGCAAACCTGAAATAATTGAAGATTATTTCCGATTGCTGAATTTTTCAGCGCAAGCCTGTTCAATCACGTCCTGTAAGTTAGCAGATTCCGCCCATATGGTGGCAGCATGAACGATTTCAGGTGGAAGATCTGATTCCAGTACAACCCTGGTGACGATCGCTCTTTTTTTTGTATCGGGTTCAACCTGGGGATGGTTTGCAATCAAAATGCACAAGCGAATAGCATGTTCTTTTTGGTCGGTATTCGCATAAAGATAAGCAAAACCATGCAACGAATGCAGGATAAGGGGGATGTTATCCATGGTAAGGGCAGTATTGAGTGACTTTAAACAATAATCAAAAGCTTCAGCTAGCAAGCCTACTTTGAGATAAGCCTTGCTGATGTCATAATAAGAATAAGTGATGCCACGCAAATCCCCAATATTAGAAAATATGTCGATGCTCTCTTGATACATCCGTATGGCTTCTGTCGGATGTCCTTGATATCTCATTTGGTGATAAGCAAGGTTATTCAGGATAACCGCGGTAAGACGGCGGTCACCCGTTTCCTTACAAAGTTTTAAGGCAGTTAGCACGTGGTGATAAGATTCGGTGATATTTACTGTATCTTCGTAGATAGCACCAAGATTATTATGGATGAGAGCCATTCCACGTTGGTCATATAATTTTGTCGCGGTCTCCAAAGCTTGCAGACATAAATCCCTGGCGTGTGTGATCTCTCCCTGGAGATATGCCAGCCTGCTCAAGCCTAGCAAAGAACGAATAGTGCCGTAATAAGTGCCAATGCGCAAATGAGTCGCGAGACTGGTTTGGAGGAACGACTGTGCTGCTGTGAAATCACCCAGATTGATCTGTATCAAGCCGAGTATAGATCGACACTGCGCGGTGATAGCAACAACAATATTCGTTTGTGGAAGATCAACAGTTTCAATATATTGAATTGCCTTTTCGATGTAGCCTTTCCCTTGAAGATAATTGCCTGAAGTATTGTTAGCATCTGCTAAAAACATCATTGTCATGACAATATCCCAGGTTGAGTCGTACATGCGGAAACTCTCAAGGCAATCAACCAATACCGGCATACTTTCGGTGATAAAACCGATC
>Ga0153915_10003663_pt1 | contig 14096 bp, 14 predicted proteins | sample Opewatmetagenome_2_FD_107003 | JGI IMG/M metagenome (GOLD analysis project Ga0153915, IMG submission 107003) | Freshwater wetland microbial communities from Ohio, USA - Open water 3 Core 3 Depth 3 metaG | ecosystem: Environmental > Aquatic > Freshwater > Wetlands | place: USA: Ohio, Lake Erie... | reverse complement strand
TACGAGCGCATCGGCGGGGTCATCGATTTCTATTTCGCCGGAGTCGACGCCCTGCTGTTCGACGTCGCAGTCGCGGTGAACGATTGGTGCGTGGAGCCCTTAGGCGAAATCGACGCTGCGCGCGGCTCCGCGCTGCTCGCGGCCTACCGGGCCAGGCGCGAATTCGCCCCTGAAGAAGCCGCCGCCTGGCCCGTTTTGCTGCGCGCGGCGGCGTTGCGTTTCTGGCTGTCGCGTCTCCATGATTTCTACATTCCACGCCCGGGCGAGCTTACCCACGCCCACGATCCGGAACACTTCCGCCGCGTGCTCGAAGCCCGCCGGGCGCGACCTTTCCCAGTAGGATGAGCAGACGATGAACATAGTCCCGGCTCGAAACGGGTGGCTTTGGCTGGTGAAGGGGTTTGCGCTTTTCCGGAAGAGCCCGGCGATGTGGCTGTTTCTGGTCCTCACCTATTGGATCGCCATGGCTCTGCTCGGGCAAATCCGCTACGTGGGTGTGGCGTTATCCACCTTGCTGTTGCCGGCGTTCTCGGTCAGCTTCATGGACGTGTGCGCAGCCCTCGATCGGGGGACGACGCTTGGGCCTGCCTTGCTCGCCTCCGGTTTTCGGAGGGGGTTCAGGATCCTGTTGCTGCTCGGGGCCCTGTATCTGCTGTTGATCGTCGCTGCCCTCGCGATCTCCTCCATTGCCGATTCCGGGGCACTCCTGGAATGGGTGGTCCTGGGGCGGGAGCCGCCAATCGCGGCGATTCGCGACGGCAGCATCTCTCGCGCGTTCGTGCTGGCGGCGGCGGCCGGCACGCCGATACTGATGGCTTTCTGGTTCGCGCCGGTGCTTGTGGCCTGGGACCGGATGGGTGCCGGCAAGTCCCTTTTCTACAGCTTCTTCTCCGTGCTTCGCAATTGGCGGGCGTTCCTCGCCTATGCAGGAGCTTTTGTTCTCGGAGGCGCGGCCTTCCTGCTGCTGACCGGGGCAGTGGTAGTCATAACCGGTGGACAGGTGGCGATCATGCGCTTTTTCGGCCTGGCGCTCACCCTGCTCACGTTGCCGACGGTGTTTGGCAGCTTCTATGCGAGCTACCGGGACATCTTCCCCGGGCCTTCGGTGCCCGGGACATCGATCTCGGCCTGAGATCATTCCAGCTCCTCAAGGCCGAGAGCCGGAAGTACCGGACGACCCGGGGGAAAGACTGCCTCCACGCTCCAGGCGTCGTCCGGGTAGTCTCGCAGCTAGGAGTCTCCTGCTTCTGCTATCCTCTGCGCGAATGCCGCCCAAGCTCCCTGCACAGCGTTCCGCAGGCCCCCCGGGTGTAGCATTGCCCGGCGATCCTTGCGAGCTGTGCGATTCTGTGGGCGGAGATCCGCTCTGGCGAGACGAATTCTGCCGCATCGTTCTGGTTGGCCAACGCGACCATCCGGGATTGTGCCGGGTGATCCTCGCCAGGCACATTGCTGAGATGACCGACCTCGATCTCGCCGAGCGCGTGCGCCTCATGAATGCGGTATTTGCGGCCGAGACGGTGTTACGCGAGCTCCTGCATCCGGACAAGATCAATCTCGCGAGTTTGGGCAACGTGACCCCGCACCTGCATTGGCACGTGATCCCGCGCTATCGCGTTGACCGCCACTTTCCGCTCGCGATCTGGGCGGAGCCCGTACGCGCGGAGGGTCCCCCGCTCGCGGCGCCCGACCGAGGCGCGCTTGTCGCTGCGCTGAAACGGCAGCTGGGCTGATCGAAATGCACAGCTTCGATCCCCCTGGCCTGCGCCCGGACGCTGCGCCGGGTTTCACCGACTCGTCCGGTTGCGCCAAGTGGCTGCAAGCCTTGCCCTTGATCAACGTCGTACCGGCTCACGGAAAGCTTCTGGGAGAACTCAGGGAACTGAACGGATACAGCCTCGCTCCGGCCGAGCGCCTGAAAATGATGGAGCTCCTTCGCGAGCCGGTGACTTTCGTGCAGAAGGAGTACTCCAAGAAATTTTCCAGCCGACCCGCGCCGCTCGCCAAAGCGGAACGCGCCGTCTTCGAGGGCGTGATCTCACTGTGGGACGCGTTCTCTGACGGTTACAGGCATTGCTTGCATGCGGCCGCGGGCGGCGCCTCCGGGATGAATCTCGCGCTCCTATGCCAACGCACGCTGTGGTGCACAGGCCAGAAGCTTGTGGCTCTCTACGAGGCGTATCGGGAAATCGACGGGCGGGACTGGGAGGCGTTGCACAGGGCCTACGGATTCGCCGAAGAGCGAGGGGTGGCCGCTCAGGAGGCGGCGCATCCGGTGCGCAAGGGAAAGCAGACGAGCTGTGTCGAGACGTATACGCAGATCTTGCTTCTCGACCTTGCGAGCCCCTCTAAGCTCACGCCGCGGCAGATCGAGCTCGTTTCGGGCTGGCTCGAGCACTGGGCGAACACGGTCTCCTTTAGCCGGACTCCGATTGCAGAAGAGGGAGCTGCTCCGCCGCTGGCCGTCGATCTCATGAGCGGCGCAGGAGCTTTGCGCCGTGCCGCGGAGGGGGAGGCCGTCCGCTATCTGGACTTGAGCGACATTCGCAAGGGCCTGCGAAGACGGGTGAGTTTGTTGCGCAAGGGTGAGCTCCCCGGAACTCTGGGCTTGGGCGAGGATGTGACAGCGGCTCTTGCGGAAAGTCTGCTCATCATGCTGTACCGCCGCTGGTGTGAAGACCAGCAATCGCGGGCGATGCCGCGCCGCAACGTCGCCGGCACGGCGAAGATCTGCTCGGGGATGCCGGCCGTTCACTATTTCGTCACAGGCCGGCCATTCCGGCCACGAGGGGGTTCCCGCGAGCTCTCCAAGGCGGAGCACGAGCAGATCGCGACGCTCGGACGCATCGCCACCCACCGCGAGGACAACTCGGGCCCGGCCGTGGATTTCGTGTTGGAAGACTGGCAGATGAGGGACGAGAGCGCGTCAGGGCTGCGGCTGGAAAGGACGGGTTCGGAGGCGACTTCGCGTCTGCTTGTAGGCCAGCTGCTCGGAATCCGTCCGCCTGATACGAAGGGGTTTCTTCTCTGCACCGTGCGCTGGCTTTCGGTCTCCGCCGAATTCGATCTGCGCATCGGAGTGCAGATTCTCCCGGGGGTACCGGTCGGGGTCGCCGTCCGGCCGATCGGCGGTCCGGCCGAGCCCACGCAAGCCCTGCTGCTGCCGGCGCTCGCTGCCTTGAAAGCGCCGGAAACCCTGGTCTTGCCCGCCGGCTGGTTCAAACCGCAGCGCACAGTCGAAATCCTGAGCGACGGGACCCTCCAATTGCAGCTTGCCTCGGTTGTCGAGCGTGGCGCCGATTTCGAGCGCGTCACCTTCGAGAAGGCCTAGACCGTCCCGGCTCTTCCGGGCCGGTGAATAGCGCACGCTTGCCCCGGGGTACGACAGCCCTCCTGCCAAGTTTTTCACATGCCGGGCATGCGGAGCGGGCGTCGATGCCCACGTCATAGTACATTGTCATCGAACGTTTTCAGCCTTCGAGGGGTTCAATGGCTCAGAGCCACGGTCTTATTGCCGACCTGACGCAACTGCCCGAGCTGGAAGATCGTCAGGTCGGGGCAGCGCGGGGTGACGCGCGGCCGGCCGAAGAGTCCCTTTTGTCCTTGCTTGGGGACATCGAAAAGGCCCCACCGAGACCCGCGGCCTATCTGCATACCCTGGAGCGCCTGCGGAGACCCATCCTGCTTGCCCAGGAAAATCTCGCGAAGCGCTTCGCTGGCAAGGCCTTGCCTCTTGGTGATGCCGAGAGCGCGGCCGCGATCCGGGGCCTTGAGCTGTGGATCGCGGTCCTCCGCGGTTACCGGAGACTTCTGAGTGAGGCGATTAGCGGAAAGCATCCCGACCTCAAGGCGTCCTTGGCGCTTCTGTGCCAACGTGCGCTCGCGTGCACCAGGGAGCTTCTAGTCACGCAGTATCTCGCCCGGCGGGAAATCGAAGGCGGGCACTGGCACGCCTTGCACCAGGCTTACTCTGTTGCGGAAGCGAACGGTGTGACAGCGTCCATGGTGGCCGACGTCCACCATGAGACGACCCCGGTTTCGGCGTACGTGGAAACTCTGCTGATGCAAATCGCCGGTCCTTATGCGCTTTCAACGCAAGAGTTCGTCTGGCTGCGCCGCTGGGTAGCTCACTGGGCGGACAAGGCGCTGCTTGTGCGCCAAGCTCCCCAGCAAGGCGGGTACGCGGTAGACCTTGCCGGTTCTTGCGGGCCGCAGTGGATGAAGTCTGGCGCGCACACCTTGCGGTTCCTGGATCTCACCGGAGTCAGCAGCTCGGTCAGGAAGCGCCTTCGCCGGCTCGAGGAAGGGGCCGATCCCGAGGCGCTCGGCTTGGGCGCCGACTGCACCCCCAAGGCAGCGGAAAACCTGCTGAATGCCCTGGGGCGCGCTTGGTTTGAACCCCCTCCGGTAAGCGCCTTTCCGCGCGCAGCCAGCCCCTCCCCCACGCTCCTTGCGAGTGGGTTTGCCTCGATCCACCGCGCACTCTGCGAAGATTCCTTCCAGCTGGCGGGCAAGGCGGGTTATTCGTACGGCGAAGCCGATCGCCTCAAGACTCTTCAACTCGCATACCAAGCCGGAGCGGACTGGGATAGCCAGGTTCCCGGCGTGGAGAACTGGGAGCGGTTCGAGGAGTCACCGAAGGAGTTCCGGCTGCGGCGCAGGGAACCGGGCGCGCGCCTGGCGTTCCGGCAGCTGGTGGCGCTGCGTCCCCGGGGAGCGCGGCAGTTCATCCTCTGCGAGCTCCGTTCGCTCAGCGAGGGTGTAGATCGCACGCTGACCATCGCCGCGCGCCCCCTTCCCGGAATAGCCAAGGCCTGCACCGTAAAGGCGACGGACTCGGGAACACAACCGTCGGCCCACGCGCTTATGTTGCCGGCGGGACAAGGTTTGCCGGCGGTGTTTCTTCTGCCAACGGGCTGGTACCGAAGTGGACGCGAGATAGAGGTCCGCGTTGGTGGTCATGTGAGTCGCGTGAGGTTGTCGGCGTTGCTCGATCGCGGCTTCGACTACGAGCGCGTCCAGACCAGCGCACTGTAGGCTCGAGATTCGGCCGGGCCGCGCGCGGCGCGGCGCGGCGCCCCTCTTCTGCAGCGACCATCGCGACGCGGCTCGGCCGCGCGCGCGTCCGGGTATCATATGGGCTCGTTCGCCATTTTCGGATTGTCATGGCTGAAGCGGACCGACCGACCCCCACGGAAATCACCCTGCACCAGAAATCGCGGGTTCTCGAGATTTCGTTTTCCGATGGCATGCGTTTCGAACTTCCCTATGAGTTCCTGCGCGTGTACTCGCCTTCGGCGGAAGTGCGTGGCCACGGCCCAGGACAGGAAGTGCTGCAAACCGGAAAGAAGGAAGTCGAAATACTCGACCTCGAGCCGGTTGGGACCTACGCCGTCCAGCCCAGGTTTTCGGATGGACATGCGACGGGCATCTACTCATGGGACTACCTCCACGAGCTCGGCACGAACCGTGCGTCGCTCTGGCAAGCGTATCTTGAGCGCCTCAAGGCGGCCGGCGCCCGGCGCGAGCCCTGAGCGCCCCCGAACCTGGAATGCACTCCGGCAAACTGCTAGCATCCCTTTGCATGAGCCAGACCGATTTCGGATACCAGCAGGTCGAAGAGAAAGCGAAAGCTGCGCGCGTCGCAGGCGTCTTTTCCAGGGTTGCCGCCAGGTACGACCTGATGAACGACCTGATGTCGTTCGGCTTGCACAGGGTCTGGAAGATCTTCGCCGTCTCGCAGAGCGGGGTGCGCGAAGGCCAGCGCGTTCTGGACGTCGCCGGGGGGTCGGGGGATTTGGCCCTGGAATTCTCCAAGCGCGTGGGAGCTTCGGGTGAGGTCTGGCTTACGGATATCAACGGCGAGATGCTGGAGGTCGGGCGCGACCGCATGCTCGATCACGGCCGGCTGCTCCCGGCCGTTCGCTGCAACGCCGAGCGGTTGCCTTTCCGGTCGAATTATTTCGATTGCGTGAGTGTCGCGTTCGGCCTGCGCAACATGACCCACAAGGACCGGGCGCTCGCCGAAATGCAACGCGTCCTTCGGCCCGGAGGGCGGTTGGTGGTACTGGAATTCTCACGCGTCTGGTCCCCTCTGGCGAAAGCCTATGATTGGTATTCGTTCAACGTGCTCCCGTGGCTCGGCCGGAGAATCGCGGGCAGCGAGGCGGCGTACCGCTATCTCGCCGAATCGATTCGGATGCATCCCGATCAGGAAACCGTCAAACGAATGCTGGAACGCGCAGGGCTCGATAAGGTCGAATACTTCAACTTGAGTGCGGGTGTCGTGGCCCTACACCGAGGTTACAAATTCTGATCGAGGAGGGGGACAACGTGAAGAGATGGATCATTTCCTTTCTTGCGCTTGCGTTCTCGGCCGGTGCGCTCATTGAGGCTGCCCAGGCCGCGCGACTGGGCGGCGGCCGCAGCCTCGGAGCCCAGCGTCAAATGAGCGCGCCTCCCAGACAGGCGACCCCCCCGACTCAGCAGCAACAGCCCGCAGCGGCCCCGCAGCCTGCCGGTTCCCGCTGGCTTGCACCGCTGGCCGGGCTTGCCGCCGGCCTGGGCCTCGGCTGGCTGTTCGCGCAAGCCGGGTTTGGCGCTGCCATGGGTGCATTGCTGTTGGCCCTGCTGGTAGCCGCCGCGGTGTTTGCGCTCGGACGTCTGGGGTCGAGACGAGCCGCCCAGGCACGCCCATTGCAGTACGCCGGACCGGCCAACGCAATGGCCTCTGCAGAGCTGCCCTCGCACAACTCTGCCTACGCGCCGGTTCGCCGCAGCAACGTCCCGGCAGACTTCGACATCGAGAAATTTCTGGCGGAGGCCGAGCGCAATTTCCTGCGCCTGCAGGAGGCGAACGACCGCTGCGATCGGGGCCTGATTCGCGAAGTGACCACCGAGGAGATGTCCAAAGCGCTGGAAGCGGATCTGGTCGAGCGAACCCAGGCGCAGCAAACCGACGTGGTGACGCTCAACGCGACACTTCTCGAGCTTGCCACCGAGGACCGCATGCATTGGGCAAGCGTGCGCTTTTCCGGCTCGATCCGTGAAAAGGCGCAGGCGGCCGCAGTGCCCTTCGGGGAAATCTGGCATCTGCAGAAACCGGCGGACGGCTCCTCGGGTTGGCTCTTGGCAGGCATTCAGCAACTAAACTGATTCACTCTGAACCGATTCGCTCGCGCCGGAGGCGTGTCACCATGCTGGAACGCGGCGCGATCGCGGCGCTTAATCATCTGCTCGCCCAGCATGCCTGGGCAGCAGAACGCCTCAGGATTTTCGCGGGACAGTGCGCCGAATTCCGCAACCCGCCGTTTCCGGATTTGCGGGTAGTCATCCTGGAGACCGGGTTGCTCGATGAGGCCAAGACCGATTCGGCGACTACGCTCGTGGTGAAGCTGAAACCCGGCGCCCTGCCATTGCTCTTCGCTCGTAGTGAATCGGCTCTTGGCGAGATCGAGATCGAAGGCTCGGCCGAATTTGCGAACACGATACAGCACTTGTTCCGGCATCTGACCTGGGACGTGGAGGAAGATCTGTCCAGATTTCTCGGCGACGTGGTCGCGCACCGCGTGGCTTCGCAAGCTCGAGCTTTCGCCGGCTGGCAGCGGGAAGCCGTGACGCGTCTCGCCGAGAATTTCGCCGAGTACTGGACCGAGGAGAAGCCGCTTCTTGTTCGGCCCGCAGACATCGATAAATTCTGCCGCGATATCGACAGGCTGCGCGAGGACGTCGCGAGGGTGGAAAAACGGATCGTGCGCCTGGATACCCTTAGTAGGCGCTGAACCTGCGCTTTCGGTGGCGCCGGCCAATTCTGGTAAATTGCTCGCTTTCCCCAAAGCGCAGCTCTTTGCTCCGTCTCGCCAAGATATTCTGGATAGCCTCCCGCTTCGGGCTCGACGAGTTCGCGCTCGACTCAGGCAGCCGCTTGGCACGCGTTTTCAACGCGCTGCTCTTCTTCCGCACGCTGAGCGAGCCTCGCGGCGTCCGGCTGCGCCGCGCCCTTGAAACCCTCGGACCGATTTTCGTCAAATTCGGGCAGGTCCTTTCCACGCGCCGTGACCTCCTTCCCCAGGATATCGCCGATGAACTCGCGAAGCTTCAAGACCAAGTGCCGCCATTTCCGGGTGAACTCGCCATGGCCGAAGTGGTGCGCGCCCTGGGCAAGCCGCTTGCGCAGCTGTTCGAGCGATTCGAGCCGCAGCCCGTCGCGAGCGCATCGGTCGCGCAAGTGCACTTCGCGGTGCTTCCGGGGGGCGTCGAGGCCGCCGTCAAGGTTCTGCGCCCGGGAATATTGCCCGTTGTCCTGGAAGACCTGGCGCTGCTCGAGGCTGGCGCAGGACTGATCGAGCGCTTCTGGGCGGACGGCAAGCGCCTGAAGCCGCGCGAAGTGGTGGCGGAATTCGCCCGGCACCTGTTCGAGGAGCTCGACCTAGTGCGCGAAGCGGCGAACGCGAGCCAGCTGCGCCGCAATTTCCCCGATTCCCCTCTGCTCGTCGTGCCCGAGGTGTACTGGGACTGGTGCACGAGCACGGTCATGACCATGCAGAGAATGCACGGCACGCCGGTGAGCCAGGTTGACGAGCTGCGGCGCCAGGGCGTGGACATTCCAAAGCTCGCGCGGACCGGGGTCGAGATCTTCTTCACCCAGGTATTCCGCGACGGCTTCTTCCACGCCGACATGCACCCCGGCAACATCCTCGTCACCCCCGAGGGCCGCTACGTCGCGCTCGATTTCGGCATCATGGGCACCCTCACCGAGATCGACAAGCAGTATCTCGCGCAGAACTTCCTCGCCTTCTTCCAACGGGACTACCGACGCGTGGCGCAGGCGCATCTCGAAGCCGGCTGGGTGCCGGCGGATACGCGCATCGACGAGTTCGAAAGCGCGGTTCGCGCCGTGTGTGAGCCCGTCTTCGACCGGCCGCTAAAGGATATTTCCTTCGGGCGGGTGCTGCTCCGCCTGTTCCAGACATCTCGGCGCTTCAATGTCGAGATCCAGCCGCAGCTCGTCATGCTGCAGAAAACGCTACTCAACATCGAAGGTCTGGGACGCCAGCTCGATCCCGACCTCGATCTATGGAAGACGGCGAAGCCCTATCTCGAGAACTGGATGCGCGAGCAGGTCGGCTTCAAGGGCCTGCTGCGCACCCTCCGCAAGGAGGCTCCCCACTGGGCTACCGTGCTTCCGGAATTACCTCGGCTGCTGCACCGAGCGATGGGCGGCGGTCGCCTCGGGCGCATAGAGCGCGCGCTCGATGCGCTGCTTGCCACCGAGCGGCGGCGCACGCGAGCGCTCGAAGCTGCGGTGCTCCTGCTTGCTGCGCTGCTCGTCTGGCTGGTCGTCACGGCCCTTCATTGACGCGCCGGATTCGGGTGAGCGAAGGTTCGCCCTTGCTATAATCGCCGGCACCCTCGCGCGCTGCATCCAAGAGATCCATGGCGCTTCTTGAAATCCGCAACGTCACGCGCCGCTTCGGCGCGATGGCCGCCGTCGACAACGTCAGCATCGCCATCGAGCCCGGTGAGTTCTTCACGCTCCTCGGGCCCTCAGGTTGCGGAAAGACAACGCTCCTGCGCATGATCGCCGGGTTCGATCTTCCCGACGCAGGGGCGATTTTTCTGGAAGGCCGCGACATGGCCGGCACGCCGCCGGAGAAGCGCCCTATCCACACGGTGTTCCAAAGTTACGCTCTGTTTCCGCACATGACTGTCTCGCAGAACATCGCTTTTCCGCTGAAAATGGCCGGGAAGGCGCCGGAGGAAATTCACGCCAAGGTAAAGGAGGTGCTCGCGCTCGTGCACCTCGAGGAGAAGGGCGCGCAGTTTCCGCACGAGCTCTCTGGAGGCCAGAAGCAGCGCGTCGCGCTCGCGAGGTCGCTCGTGAACCGCCCGCGCGTGCTGCTGCTCGACGAGCCCTTGGGCGCACTCGACGCGAAGTTGCGCGAAGAGATGCAGATCGAGCTGATCGCACTGCAGCGCGACGTCGGCATCACCTTCGTGTTCGTGACGCACGCGCAATACGAGGCGCTCGCGCTCTCGCACCGAATCGCGATCATGAACGCAGGTCGCGTCGAGCAGCTCGACGAGCCCTCGAAGATCTACGGGCTGCCCGTGAACCGCTTCGTCGCCGATTTCATCGGAAAATGCAATATCCTCGACGCCGACGTCCTCGAAGCTTCGCCGTCTGGCCTGAAGCTCGAAGTGAAAGGCCTGGGCGAGGTCGCGGCGCCGCCGCGAGAGGGAGCGCGAAAGGGAGAGCGCGGCGTGCTCGCGATCCGGCCGGAGCAGGTGCGCATCGGCTCGCCCGATACGCACCACGACCTGAAGAACCATTTCACCGGTCGGGTGCACGACCTTCTCTACGTGGGCGACATCACCACGTATATCGTGGAACTGCCGAACGGCACCCGCGTCGAGGCGCTGCTGCCCAATTCCGCCCCAGGCCGCGCCACGTTTTTCGAGGTCGGCGATGCGGTCAGGGTGGCGTGGCGCCACGACGCCGGAAATTTTCTGCGTGACTGACGCTGCCTCTCTCGGCAGGGACCCCGCGAGCCCCGGCCCGGGGAGGCGCGCCGGCGGAGGGCCGGCCTCGTGAGGAAGCCTCGTACGGAAACCGTGACGCGCTGGCTCGTAAGCGGACCGCCGTTTCTTTTTCTCTTCGTTTTCTTCGCGCTGCCCTCGCTGATCATGGTGGTGGCTTCGTTCCGCTACCCCGGAGAGTTCGGCGGGCTCGCGCCGCTCGTCGCTACCCGCGCTGGCGAGGAAGCGGGGCTCACAGCCGAGAACTACGGGGTCTTCCTGGGCGACTGGATCTATTTTCAGATTCTCACGAAATCCTTCGGCGTGGCGCTGCTCACCACGCTGGTGTGCCTCGTCATGGCGTATCCGCTTGCGCTGCTCATCGCGCGCAGTCCCAAGCGCCACCGCGACTTCATGATCCTGCTGGTGGTCCTGCCGTTCGCGAGCAACTTCCTGGTGCGCGTCTACGCCTGGATGATCCTGCTCGGTGATCAGTCGGTCTTCCTGCGTCCGGTGAACTATGTGCTCGCGCAATTCGGAATCGAGCCCGTGTCGCTCCTGTTCACCGGCTTCGCGGTGATCGTCGGAATGGTCTATGTCCACCTGCCCTTCATGATTCTGCCGCTCTATACCAACCTCGAGAAGCACGATCCCGTCCTGCTCGATGCCGCGCAGGACCTGGGAGCGAATGCCTGGAATCGCTTCTGGCGCGTGACTTTTCCCTTGTCGCTTCCCGGGATCTTCTCCGGCGCGGCGCTGGTGTTCATTCCGGTGCTTGGCATGTTCGCGATCCCGGAGATTCTCGGCGGCAAGGACGACTGGATGGTCGGCAACATGATCAAGGAGGCTTTCCTGGGTACGCGCGACTGGCCCTTCGGCTCGATGCTCTCGATCATGCTGACGCTCGCAGTGCTGGGCGTCGCGGCGCTCGCCGCCTTCCTGGCCAAGAAGGGCACCGCACGTGCGTAGAAGCTGGTGGCTATGGAGCGCCTCGATTGCGGCCTACGCTTTCCTCTACGTGCCGCTCACGATCGTTGTGCTGTTCTCCTTCAACGATTCCAAGCTCAACGCGGAGTGGGTCGGCTTCACCTTCGCCTGGTACCGGACGCTTCTCACTGACGAGGCCATGCTTGGTGCGGCGCGCAATTCGCTCTTCATCGCGGTCACGGCTTCCATCGTGGCCACCGTGCTTGGCACCATGGCGGGCATCGCCATGCACCGCTACAAGCCGAAACTGCTGCCTTTCATGGTGCTGACGCCGGTGGCGATGCCCGAGATCCTCCTCGGGGTGTCGTTGCTGGTGTTCTTCATTTCGGTGTTCGGCGAACAGTCGCTTTCGCTCGCAACGGTGATCATCGCGCACATCAGCTTCTGTATCGGCTTCGTCGCCATCATCGTGCGCGCACGCCTTGCCGGAATGGACGAATCGATTTTCGAGGCGGCGCGCGACCTGGGCGCCACCCCGTGGCGGACCTTCAGGCTGGTGACCCTGCCCCTTATCATGCCGGGCGTGATCGCTGGAGCGCTGATGAGTTTTACGCTTTCCATTGACGATTTCGTCATCACCTTCTTCACCACCGGCGTAGGCGTCTCGACGCTCCCCCTGCAGATCTACACCATGATCAAGGTGGCGGTGACGCCAGAAGTGAACGCGGTTTCGACGCTGCTGATGGCGCTCACGCTGACGATGATCGTGGTCGCCTCGCGCCTGGCACCCGACGCGCTGCGCGGGCAGGGATAGTTCGTGCGGTGCTTCCTGTGGCTGCTTGCGCTCGCGTCGGCGCACGCCGCCGCGGCCGACGTGCTCCACCTGTACAACTGGAACAACTACATCACCCCGGACACGGTGGCGCGCTTCGAGAAGTCCTGCAACTGCAAACTGGTGCAGGATTACTACGCCGACAACGAGGAAATGCTGGCGAAGCTCGCCGCCGGCGCTACCGGCTACGACATCCTCGTGCCGACGGGCAACGCGGTCGAGAACCTCATCAAGCAGGGCGCGCTGCGTCCCATCGACAAGAGCCTGCTCCCCAACCTGAAGAACATCAAGCCCGAGTTCATGGGCGAATTCTTCGACCCGCAGAACAAGTATTCGGTCCCTTACGCCTACTCCGTGACCTTGATCGGCTACAACGTGGAAAAGATGCGGGAGCGCGGCATCCCGACCGACACCTGGGCGGCGATTTTCGAGCCGACATACCTCGAGCGCATCCGTGGCAAGGTTACCGTGCTCGACAGCCAGCGGGAGCTCATGTCTGCGGCGCTCAAGTACCTGGGCTACTCGGTGAACGACACCGACGAGAACCACTGGAGGGAAGCACGCGACCTGATCCTGCGCGCGAAGCCCTACTGGGCTGCATTCAACGCCTCCTCCTACATCAAGGAGCTCACGATCGGCAACATCTGGCTCGCGCACGGGTACTCGAACGACATGTTCACCGCGGCGCAGGATGCGAAGAATGCAGGGCGCAAGTTCACCATCGGCTATGCGACGCCGAAGGAAGGCGCGGTCCTCGCGCTGGACAACATGGTGCTGCACAAGAGCGGGCCGCGCCCCGACCTTGCACACGGTTTCGTCAACTTCATGCTCGAAGGCGCCAATTCGGCGGAGCTCACCAACGCTATCGGCGCGGGCAATCCCAATGCCAGCGCAATGCGCTACATCCACCCCGAAATCCGGGACAACAAGGCAGTCTTCCCGGACAAGGCGGCGCTCGCACGCATGGAGATGCTGCGTGACCTGGACCGCAGGCAGCGGCGGCTGCTCAACCGCATGTGGATCGAGATCAAGGTTCGCTGACGCGCGCCCGCGCCTTGAAATTCCGGCAGCCCGCCGTCTCGCGACAGTCGAACTCGGCTACAATTCGCGCGGCCGGCTCCGCGGCCCGTTCACGGGGGTTCCATGTTCGCACGACTGATGCCACATGAAGGCCGGTTTTTCACGTACTTCACGGAGCACGCCGGGCTCGTCGTGCAAGGCGCCGCCGAATTGAAGGCCATGATGGACGATCTGGGGCAGGCCGAAGGCCGCGCCCGCAACATCAAGACCATCGAGAACAAAGCCGACACTGTCACCCATCAGACGATTCAGCTGCTGCACCAGACCTTCATCACTCCGATCGACCGGGACGAGATCCACCGGCTTATCACGAAGATGGACGACATCCTCGACCTGATGGAAGACGTTTCGCAGAGCGTGTTCCTCTACGACATCCGCAGGATTCCCGACGAGGCGAAGAAGCTGGCGGAGATCTGCGTCACCTGCGCCGGGGACGTCAAGGCGGCAGTGGAGCTTCTCGACAATATGGGCAACGCGGAGAAGATCATGAAGATCTGCGCCGACATCGACCGGCACGAAACCGACGCCGACAAGGTGCTGCGCGCGGCCATGGCCAAGCTCTTCCGTTCCGAGCCCGACACCCGCGAGCTGATCAAGCTGAAGGAGATCTACGAGCACCTCGAGACGGTGACCGACAAGTGCGAGGACGTCGCCAACATCATCGAGGGCATCGTCCTCGAGAACTCCTGACGGGCGCTGTCCTCCAGTATGCCGATCGGCTTTGAAACGGTACTGTTCC
>Ga0153915_10003662_pt1 | contig 14100 bp, 9 predicted proteins | sample Opewatmetagenome_2_FD_107003 | JGI IMG/M metagenome (GOLD analysis project Ga0153915, IMG submission 107003) | Freshwater wetland microbial communities from Ohio, USA - Open water 3 Core 3 Depth 3 metaG | ecosystem: Environmental > Aquatic > Freshwater > Wetlands | place: USA: Ohio, Lake Erie... | reverse complement strand
TGCCGCTATCGGATCGCGATGCATCCGGCCGGGGCGCTCGCCGGCGCGGACGAGCCCTGGCGGTTCGGTTGGGGTATGGAGCCGTGCCTCACGGCGTTGGTCCCGGGCACCGGCGGCGCTACCCTGCCCAGCTTCGGCAAGCTGCTGGCGGTTGACCAGTCCGGCGTGGCCCTGGCAGGCCTGCAACCCGCGTCGGACGGCAATGGGGCCATCGTGTATCTCCAGGAGCTGACCGGCCAGAGCCGTACCGTGACGTTGGGAGGCGGCATCCTCGGGTTCACCGACGCCCGTCGGGTGGACCTGCTGGAGCGGGACCTGGGATCGCCGGCGATGGTGATGCGGAACGGGGTGGGCATCGCGCTGCCCGGGTATGGGATCGCCGCGCTCCGCCTGCTGGGGCTCACCGCCGGCAGGCCTTGAACGGCGCTTTGCTAAAGGGGTATATCTCGCGGTGGATGGCAATGGAGAACGGTGGAGGACGATGAAGACGACGCAGACCAAACCACGGACGCTGGGTGACCTGAAGCAGTCCCAATGGGGCCAGCCCGCACGGCGCACCCGTTCGGTGAAGGACGAAATGCGGGACAACCTGATCACCATGCTGGGAGCCGGCACGCTGATCTTCCCCGGCATTCGGGGTTACGACGAGACCGTGATCCCGCAGGTCGTCAACGCGGTGCTCTCGCGCCACAACTTCATTCTGCTGGGCCTCCGCGGGCAGGCGAAGAGCCGCATCCTGCGGGGTCTGGTGAGCCTGCTGGACGAGGAGATGCCCATCCTGGCCGGCAGCGAGATCAACGACAACCCCTTTCACCCCATCTCCAAGCACGGGCGGCAGCTGGTGGAGGAGTGCGGGGACGCCGCGGCCATTGACTGGGTGCCGCGCGACCAGCGCTACGTCGAGAAGCTGGCCACGCCCGACGTCACCATGGCCGACATCATCGGCGACGTGGACCCGATCAAGGCGGCGCGGGGCGGGCACCTGCTGTCGGACGAGCTCACCATCCACTACGGGCTGTTGCCCCGCAGCAACCGGGGCATCTTCGCCATCAACGAGCTGCCGGACCTGGCGGGGAAGATCCAGGTGGGCCTGTTCAACATCATGCAGGAGGGGGACGTCCAGATCAAAGGGTATCCCATCCGCCTCTCCCTGGACATTCTGCTGGTCTTCTCGGCTAACCCGGAGGACTACACCGCCCGGGGCAAGATCATCACCCCGCTCAAGGACCGGATCGGCTCGGAGATCATGACCCACTACCCGCTCACGGTGGACCACGGGGTGGAGATCACCAAACAGGAGGCGTGGACCGACCGCGGCAGCCGGTCCACCGAGGTCCCCGACTTCATCCGCCAGTTGGTGGAGGAGATCGCCTTTGCGGCGAGGCAGGACAAGCGGGTGGATCGGCGCTCGGGCGTGAGCCAGCGCCTCCCCATCACGGTGCTCGAGTCCGTGACCTCCAACGCGGAGCAGCGGGCCATCCTCACGGGGGAAGACCACGTCGTCCCCCGGGTGTCGGACGTGTACACGGCGCTGCCTTCCATCACCGGAAAGATCGAATTGGAGTACGAAGGGGAGCTGCAGGGCGCCGAAGCCATCGCCAAGGAGCTGGTGCGGCGCGCCGCGGGCAAGACCTTCGAGGACCGGGCCGGCGGCGCCGATTGCGACGCCGTGGTCCAGTGGTTCGACGAGGGCGGCGCCCTCAAGGTGTCGCAGCAGGAGCGCTCCGACACCTGCCTGCAGGGTTTCTCCATGGTGCCGGGGCTGCTGCCGCTGGTGGAGCAGGTGGGCCTGGCGCCCAAGCAGGACGCGCCCACCATCGTCGCGGCCTGCGAATTGGTGCTGGAAGGGCTGGTAGCCCAGAAGCGGATCTCGCGCAGCGAAGAGCTGGGGTACGTGCGGGCCCGGCCGGACAAGGGGCCGCCGTTCGGCAAAGGCGTGCCGGGCATGGGGCCCAATCTGTTTACATGACGTGGCTGGCATGGGGCAGGTCGGGGAGCCCTTTCGGGTGCTTCGTTGCCTCGTTAGCCTGACCCATGCCCGTCATTACCGTGTCGCGCCAATACGCGTCCGGCGGTTCCGAGATCGCCCGGCTGGCCGCCCTGAGGCTCCACTGGGAGCTGGTGGACAACGAGTTCGTGGACCGGGTCGCCCGGTTGGCGGGGTTGCCTCGGGAAGAGGTGGAGCAACACGAGGAGCGGGTCACCGGGTTCATGGAGCGGCTGGCGCGCACCCTGACCAGCTCCTCACCCGAGCTGTTCATGACGCCCGCCGTCAGCCCGCCGGTCACGGTAGAGCCGCCGGAGGAGGAGATCGTCCGGCTCACGGAGCGGGTCATCGCCGAGGCGGTGCGCCACGACCGGGTGATCCTGGTGGGCCGGGGCGCCCCGGCCTATCTGGCACAACGGGAAGGCACCTTGCACGTGCTGGTGGTGGCGCCGCTGGAAGTCCGGGTGCGGCGGGCCATGGAGCGGCTCCGGGTGGACCAAAAGGCCGCGGAGCGCACCATCCACGAGATTGACGAGGGCCGGCGGCAGTACGTGAAGACCTACTACAAGCGCCGCTGGGACGATCCCGCCAACTACCACCTGATCCTCAATACCGACGTCTTCAGCTTCGAGCAGAGCGCGGAGCTGATCGGGGCGGCGGTCGGGCTGCGGGGCTGGCGTTAGGATCGGCTTCGCGGGCGACCTCTAGCGTAACTCGCGCAGTTCCGGCACCCGCGCGAAAGCGATCCCCGTGAACAGGGTGCACAGGATCCCGCCTACCAGCATCGTGGCCGGGGCGCCGAACTTGTCGGCGAAGTAGCCCGCCTGGAATGCGCCGATGGGTCCCATGCCCACGAAGGCCAGCGTGAACACCGACATGGTCCGGCCCCGGAGGTGATCCGGCGTCAGGGTCTGGAGCACGGTGTTGGTGGTGGCCGTGCTGATGATCATGGCGAACCCGGTCAGGGTGAGCAGTATCAGCACCAGCGGAAGGGAGCGCGCCAGGGCGTAGGCCGCCAGCACCACGCCAAAGGCGGTGGCGGCATCCCGTAGCACCCGCCCCTTGGGGAGCTGGTGGGAGAAGGTTGCGAGGATCAGGGCGCCGCTCAGTGCACCCACGCCCACGGCCGAGCTCATCCAGCCGAACTCCATGGCGCCGTGGCCCAGCACGTCACGCGCCACCACCGGCATCAGGACCAGGAACGGGTATCCCAGAATGCTCAGCACGGCGATGTTGACCACGATGGTGAGCATGCGCCGGTCGTGCCGCACGTGGGCCAGGCCTTCACGAATGTGCGCCCAGGTGGAAGAGGGCGGTAAGGCGGGGGGGCGGTAAGGCGGTAAGCGAATGGCGAACAGGGCGGCGATGACGGCGATGAACGAGATCCCGTTCAGCAGGAAGCACATCCCGATCCCCAGCTTCCCGATCAAGATCCCCGCCACGGCGGGTCCCAGCACCCGGGTCACGTTGAACGCCGAGGAGTTGAGGGCGATGGCGTTCATGAGGTCTTCCTTGCCCACCATCTCCACGAAGAACGACTGCCGCCCCGGCACGTCGAACGCGCTTACCACTCCGAGCAGCGCTGCCAACACGATGATGTGCCAGACCGTGACGGCCTTGGCGTAGACCAGGCCCGCCAGAATGAAGGCCAGGATCATGGCGGCGGTCTGGGTGATGATGATGAGCTTGAGCTTGGACATGCGGTCCGCCACGGTGCCGGCGTGCAGCGCCAGGAGCAGGACCGGGAGCGAACCCAGGGCGCCTACCAGGCCCACGTAGAAGGCCGAGTTGGTCAGGGTGAGGACCAGCCAAGCCTGCGCCACCTGCTGCATCCAGGTACCCACCAGCGAGACCAGTTGGCCCACGAAGAAGAGACGGAAGTTCCGATGCCGCAGCGCGCCAAAGGCGGTAGGGCGGTAAGACGGTAAGGCGGCGCGGAGTTGGGTGCCCTCGGACATTGCGGGAACATTGAGGGGGTGCGATTGTTTCAACAAGGTATGCGCTACACCACCTACTCCAAGCACCTTCCCGAGCTGCTGGACGCCATCAACCTCCAGGAGCTGCTGGACCAACTGAGCGATTTCCTGCTGCAATCGGGATTCGCCGGCGGGCCGTACAGCCACCCGTTCTGGGGCGACTTCGGCGACCAGGACCAGGACCGCTCCATGGACGCCCTGCGGCAGGCAATCGTGCAGGCGCTCATGGACTCGGGCCAGCTCAACCAGGAGATGCTCCAGGTGTTGCGGGGCGAGTCCACCGGGGACCCCGCGCGCGACCGCGAGATCCAGCAGCAGCTGGCCCAGCTGCTGGACCAGATCGTGCAGAAGCTGATCGAGGAAGGGTATCTCACCGCCGAGCAGGCGCCCAAGATGCCGGAGGGGCACCAGCCGGTGTTTGGCCCCGGCGGGCAGGCGCAGTCGGCGGCGCAGCAGGTGCAGTTCAACCTGACGGACAAGGCGATCGACTTCCTGGGATACCGCGCGCTGCGGCACCTGCTGGGAAGCATCGGCAGATCGAGCTTCGGGAGCCACGACACCCAGTACCTGGCGACCGGGGTCGAGGCGGAAGCGGTCTCCAAGCAGTACGAGTTCGGCGACACGATGAATCTCGATGTGCCGGAGACGCTCAAGAATGCGCTGGCGAGAGAGGCGGTGAGGCGGGAAGGCGGGAAGGCGGCAACCGGCGGGGATGGTGTACCGCCTTCCCGCCCTCCCGCCTTCCCGTCGGAGACGCTCAACATCGACTACCCGGACCTCATGGTCCATCAGTCCGAGTACCGCTCCAGCGCGGCCACGGTGCTGATGCTGGACTGTTCGCACTCGATGATCCTCTACGGCGAGGACCGTTTCACCCCCGCCAAAAAGGTGGCGCTGGCGCTCACCCACCTGATCCGGACCCAATTCCCGGGTGACACCCTGCGGGTGGTGCTGTTCCACGACTCGGCGGAAGAGATCCCCATCGAGCGATTGACCTACGCGCAGGTGGGGCCGTATCACACCAACACCGCGGAAGGGCTAAAGCTGGCGCGGCGGCTCTTGCTGGCGCAGAAGAAAGACATGCGCCAGATCATCATGATCACCGACGGCAAGCCCTCGGCGCTGACCCAGCCGGACGGCAAGATCTACGTCAACTCGATGGGGCTGGACCCCAAGATCCTCAAGGAGACCTACCGCGAGGTGGCCATCTGCCGGCGCAGCGGGATCATGATCAACACCTTCATGCTGGCGCGGGAGCGGGCGCTGGTGGAATTCGTGAAGAAGGTGTGCGAGATCGCGCGGGGAAAGGCCTACTTCACCAGCACCATGACGCTGGGGCAGTACATCCTGATGGACTTCATGAGGAGAAAGACGCGCAAGGTCGGATAGCGTCCCCTGCGATCCGCGTCACTGGCTCCGCCTGACACCAACGTGCAGGCATGGGCAATCCCCTCCGATCCATCGAGGCTCCAAGTGGGGGCACCCCCGCGGCGATTCGTCGTCCTGCTCACGGTCGCGGGTCTCTGGGCCTGCCACCTGAGGGCATCTTCACGCCGTTTTGATCGCTTTCTTCATATCGCTCCCCGTTACTTGAGCACCCACAGACCTCGTCGCGCGGGGGAGCGCCATGTTCCATCAGCAAGGATGCCACGGACGGGTCCTGATCGGACCCTTGCCTGCCGCAGTGCAGGCCCGGCTCGCCGGCCTCCCCGGCGACTGGCTGGAATTCGACGCGGCCGCGGGCGCCGTCGTGGTCCGGCACGTCCAGCCCACGGCCGCGCCCTGTCTGCCCACCATCGTGTCCGAGGTGGTGCGCCTGCTGGCCGCCGTGCCGGTCGAATTCCATGAGCACATCGGCGGGGGCGACCTGCTGGTGCATACCGAGGACAGCCCCCACGTGGTCCGGCTGCGGGTGGAGGAAGGCGGCGGCCTGCGGATCACCTGGGCCCATCCCTGCTTCGCCAACGCGCCGCGCCAGCCGTACGCCGGCGGGCGTATCGCGATCGACCCGGTCTTCTGCCGCCTGAACGGCGACGTCGCCCTCAGCGCGCCTGATCCCGCGCGGGCGGCCAAGGAGATTCAGCGCCTGGCCGACACCTTCGAAGGGCTCTACCCCGAAGGCGAGTTTCAGGCGACCGGCGACAAGACGCAGCACAAGGTACGGGTCCACATGCACGACGCCAACCTGGACGTCCGGGTACTGGTGGAGCGCCTGCTCAAGATCGCCTCGCACGGCAGCGCCGAAGGGACCATCGAAGTCAGCTCGTTCGACGAGCGCTATCCCGACGACTGCATCCGGGTGGTCCTGGAGAAGGGCCAGGCCTGGGTGGAGGAACCCGCCCTGTTCGACGAGGCCCCAGCCGTTCCATGAGTGACTCACCGCAGAGGACGCAGAGGGGGACGCAGTGCTCGACTACGGCTTGACTGAAGAGCAACAGGCGATTCGCGACCTGGCCCGGTCCATCGCCGAGAAGGAGATCCGCCCGGTTGCCGCCGAATACGACCGGACCGGCCAGTTCCCCTGGCCCATCGTGAAGACGTTGGCGGGGGCAGACCTCTTCGGCGTGATCGTGGATGCGGAGTACGGCGGGATCGGCGACGGCTCCCGCACCATGAACATGGTGCTGGTGACCGAAGAGCTATCCAGGGCCTGCGGCGGGATCGCCCTGGCGTTCGCCGGCTCGGCCCTGGGCGCGTTGCCGCTAATCGTGGCGGGCTCTCCGGAGCAGAAGCACAAGTACCTGCCCGACATCGCGGCCGGAAAACGCCTGGGCGCGTTCGCCCTGACCGAGCCCCAAGCCGGCTCCGACGCCGGCGGGATTCGCACCACCGCCATCAAAGATGGCGACCACTACGTGCTGAACGGCACCAAGCAGTGGATCACCAACGGCGGCGAAGCCGAGATCTACACCGTGATCGCGCTCACCAACCCGGCCAAGGGTCCGCGGGGCGCCAGCGCGCTGATCGTGGAGAAGGGCACGCCCGGCTTTTCCTTCGGCAAGAAGGAAGACAAGATGGGCATCCGGGCATCCGCCACCCGGGAGCTGATCTTCGAGGACTGCCGGGTGCCGGCGGAAAACCTGCTGGGCCGCGAAGGCACCGGCTTCATCACCACCATGCGGACGTTCGACGCCTCACGCCCCGGCGTGGGCGCCCAGGCGCTGGGGATCGCGCAGGGCGCGCTCGACCTGGCGGTGGACTACGCCATCGGCCGGCGGCAGTTCGGCTCGCCGGTATCGTCCTTCCAGGGCCTGCGGTTCCTGCTGGCGGACATGGCGATGAAGGTCGAGGCCGCGCGGGCCCTGATCTACGCCACGGCCCGCTACATCGACTCCTGTCCCAAGGAGCGGCCCACCATCTACAGCGCCATGTCCAAGTGCTTCGCCTCGGACGTGGCCATGCAGGTGACCACCGACGCGGTGCAGGTGTTCGGCGGGTACGGCTACATGCGGGACTACCCGATCGAGAAATACATGCGGGATGCCAAGATCACGCAGATCTACGAGGGCACCAACCAGATCCAGCGTGAGGAGATCAGCAAGATCCTGATCGGGGAGCACGTCGCGGGCCACGCCCGCGAGGCCCACGACTAGGAAGCGGCGGCCGGCGCCACCGGCTCCGTCTGCACCATCAGATCCAAGGGCGGCGGCTCGGTCTGCACCAGGTACTCGAACTGCTTGCGGAACTCCTGCAGCGACAGGTGCGCGGTGGCGGCGAACCGCGCCAGCTCGTGCGGGTCTTCGAAGTCGTCCCGCCGCAGCCGGATCATGTACCTGCGCGCGATGGCGTACCGGGCGCTGTGGAGGTCCACGTAGCGTACCCTGGTGCGGCCGGTCTTGGGGTCCAGCAGATCCCCGAACGGGATGGGGACGAAGTGGCCTCCCTGCATGGACACCATGACCCCCGTTCCGCCCGACAGCAGGTACTTCACCGCCAGGTAGCCCAGGTCCCGGGCGTACTCCATGTCGTAGGGAATGGGGTCCGCGCAGCGTAGCTCGTAGCCGATGTCCTTGGCCACGATGTTCATCTTGATCCCGAAGTCGTGCAGCCGATTCTCCACCGCGTGCTTCAGGATCTGCCCGATATCCACTTCGGCGATCCTTAAGTTTCCGTGCGCGTCGCGCTCCGCCTCCTGGATCTGGGTCAGGTCCGCGGGGTCGATGGCCTCCACCAGGCCTTCCGCGATCACCGCGACGCCGTGGCGCTGCCCCAGCGCCAGCCGCTTGATCACGGCCGCGGCCAGCGTGTCCACTATGGTTCTGAATTTGACGCTCTTGAGCCCGAATTCCTCGGGGATCAACGTCAGGGTAGCGCCCGCCGCCTTGGCGATGCCCAGCGCCAGGTGCCCGGCCTTGCGCCCCATGGTGATCACGAAATACCAGCGCGAGGTGGTGTGGGCGTCCACCATGAGATGCTTGACGATCTCCGCCCCGTAGTGCCGCGCGGTCTGGAACCCGAAGGTGTCAATGTCTGGGGGCAGATCCAGGTCGTTGTCTATGGTCTTGGGCACGTGCACCACATGAATGCGGCCGGCCGACTTCTCCTGCAGGCGCATGGCGCTGAAGGCCGTGTCGTCGCCCCCGATGGTCACCAGCTGCGAGACGTTCATCCGCAACAGCGAGATGACCGTGTTCTCCAGCAGCTGGGGGTCGGTGGTGGGATTGGCGCGCGAGATGCCGATGAACGACCCGCCCCGAAAATGGATGCGGCTCACGAGGTTGATGTCCAGGGATGCGACGTGCTCGATGTTGCCCTGCATCACCCACTCGAAGCCGTCCCGGATGCCGATGACGTCCACGCCTTCCAGGATGCTGCGGATGGTGGCCGCGCCGATCACGGCATTGATGCCGGGTGCAGGGCCGCCGCCCACCAGAATCGCCAGTTTCTTTCGCTCGCTCATGGCCGCGTCATGTAGTCAGGCTCGTTGCCTGGCTTCCACTTGATGTTGCACCCCACGCTGGGGACCTGCTGGGGCGAGACCGGCTTTCCGCTCAACAGCGCGTCCAGCGCCGCGCGCAGGTCCTTGCCCGTCACTGGAACATCGTTCTTGGGCCGGGATCCGTCCAGTTGGCCGCGGTACACCAGGCGCCGCTCCCGGTCAAAGAGATAGAACTCCGGGGTGCAGGCCGCCTGAAAGGCGCGCGCCACCTGCTGAGTCTCATCGAACAAGTACGGGAACTTCCAGCCCTCGGAGCGGGCCAGCGCCTTCATCTTGTCCGGTGCATCGTCCGGGAATTGAGCGACGTCGTTGGAACTGATGGCCACGAGCCCCACGCCGCGCGGCGCGTAGTCCGCCACCACCCGGCCGATCTCTTGCTTCACGTGCTGCACGTAGGGGCAGTGGTTGCAGATGAACATGACCAGCAGCGCGGGCTGACGGTCGAAATCAGCGGAGGAGACGCGCTTCCCGTCCAACGTGTTCGGCAACGAAAACGCGGGCAGCTTGGTGCCCAGGGGCAACATCGTTGAGGGAACGGCAGCCATCAGACGCTCTCCGTCTCAGAAACAGCCTAGTCACCGCAGAGCACGCAGAGAAGATTCTCCAGGCCGTTGTGACCTCTGCGGCCTCTGCGGCCTTCGCGGTGAAATGAAACGACATCGTCCGTCAGCCCGCGCTGCCGAGGTAGGCGCGAAGCGCCGGGCTCACGCGCTTGCGGACCAGCGCCCGCTCGATCTGGTGCTTCGCCAAACCTTCGGTCTCCACCAGATGCCGCGTCTCGCGAGCCTCCCGCACGGCAACCGGCACGCCGTCGCGGAATAATACTCGATTCGACGCCAGAGCCGGGACGCGCCCCTCCGGCGTCACGATGCCGGTCAGGTTCAGGGGATCCGCGGCGCTGATGCTCACCAGCTCCCCGGCCGGCGCCGCGCGCCGCACCGCCCGGAGCTGGGTTACCGCCTCGGGCAGAGCGAACTGTTCGCCCGCCATCCCGGACACGAACCGCCCGCCGCGGATCTCACCCCGCGCCTCGAGCCGGCGGTACACCCGCAGCAGATCCCGCCACGGCGGGGCCAGCGACTCGCGGGCCAGGAGGCGATGGAAGATCACGCCATAGCGCTTGAGCAGCACGCGGGCGAAGAGCTCGACCTCAGGGCGGTCGAGCGGGAGGGCGGGAGGGCGGGATGTATCTCCCCGCAACAACGACCAGCGCCCGGCGGTGTCCACCCCAAACGCCACGGGCCGATGCCGCCGGCGCGCGTCGGCCACGACGGGGCGCCGCTTCTCCTCGGGCGTGAGCAGTGCCCGCAACCCGGCGAAGCTGTCCGCCGTTACCAACCCCGCGGCGACCAGCTCCGCCAGGCCCCGCTCCACCTGGGTGGCAAGCACTTGCGACCGCGCCACCAGTTCCTGGAAGAACAACGCCCCGTGGCGGGTCAGCGCCTCCCGCACCGCGGTGCCGTAGCTGGACAGCTGGGGTACCTGCATCCCCGTGAGCGACAGCCAGGCGTCACGGTGCTCCCGCAACAGGATGGATACCGGCGTGGACCGAACCGGACCCACCGGCGCCAACCCTCCACCCGTCGCCGGAACGCTCAGGCGTCCCCAGGCCACCCGGCCGGTGAGGCAGAGCGCGTCCAGGAGCTGGGGTTCGTACTCGTCCACCCGCGACACCAGCACATCGGTCTCCCAGGCTCCGGCCGCCAGCTCGTATCCGTCGAGCTGCTCGATCACCGCCGCCAGCCCTTCCAGCCCGGCGGCGCGCTGCTCCGGCGCGATGCGCTGCCACACGAAGAGGAACCGCATGAAGTCCGCGGCACCCACCGGCTCGATTTCGGCGCGCAAGCGCGTCAGCGTGCAGCGATGGATCCGCGCCAGTAAACGGCGATCGCACCACTCGACGGCGTTTTCGGTGGTCGGTGGTCGGTTCTCGGTGAACTGGCCCCGCAGAATGGCGCCTTCGTGCTCCAGCGCGGCGAGGGCGATGGCCGCGTCCCCCTCATTCACGCCGAGCGATTCGGCGAGCGCGGCTGCGGTGGTGGGGCCCAGGATTTCCATGCGGCTGCGGATCAGCTCGCGGATGGCGGTGTCGCGGTCCGGCTGCGCCGCCCCGGCGGGCGGCTCCAGAGAAGCCGGCTCGGTGATCAGGTCCGGGTGTACCGCCCGCAGCTCACCCAGCCGCTCGGCGGTGACCCAGAACGTGTGGCCTTCTGCCCTGGCCAATCCAGCCCGCCGCTGCTCGGCCAGGCTCTGGAGCAACGAACTCCCATCGGCCTCACCCTTACCGCCCTCTTCTTCAGTCAGAAGCCCGGCCACCACCAATGCATCGTGCAGCTCATCCGCGGTCCGCACGTCGGGCCAGGCTTCCTCCCGCACCCGGGCGATGGCCGCGGGATCCAGGGCGCCCAGCTCCGCCGCCGAGGTGGGCTCCGAGGCCCGGCGGGTGGCCACCGCCGCCGCCCGGCGCTCCTCCAGCGGCGCGTCGTCCAGGAAGGCGTAGGGCCGGGCATTCAGGATCTCGTGCGAGAGGGGAGAGGGCTCGGGCAGATCGCGCGCCAGGCAGGCGATGTCCCCGGAATGGATCCGCCGCAGCAGCGCCGTGAGGCCGTCGAGATCCATGGCCTCGTGCAAGGCATCCGTTATGGTCTGCCGGACCAGGGGGTGATCCGGCACCTCGCGGTCGCCGGCGATGTTCTCCAAGCACGCCGCCGCATCCGGGAACACCGCGGCGAGCAAGTCGTCCGCCTCCATGCGCTGAATCTGCGGCGGCACCTTGCGGCCGCCCCGGTTTCTGGGCAGGGCGAGCGAGATGCTGGTGTTCCACCGCCAGCGGACCTGGAACATGGGCGCGTCGAGCAGCGCCTGGACCAGCACGTCTCGCACACTCGCGGGGCTCAGGTACCGGAACACGTCACCCAGCGGGAACGAATGCTGCGGTCCCAGCGACAGCAGCAGACCGTCTTCGGTGGCGGCGGTCTGCAGCTCGAAATTGAACTGCCGGCAGAAACGCTTCCTGAGCGCCAGCCCCCAGGCCCGGTTGATCCGGCTCCCGAACGGGGCGTGAATGACCAGCTGCATCCCACCCGCCTCGTCGAAGAACCGCTCGGCCACCACGGTCTCCTGGGTGGGGATCACGCCCAACAGGTGCCGGGTGGCCTGGAAGTACTCCACCAGCTGCCGCGCGGCGGGCTCGTTCAACCCGATCTCCCCCATCAACCACCGGCAGGCCGCTTCCGGGTCGTCCAGCCGCTGGCCCAGATCCCTTCGCAGCTCCGACACCGCCGCGGACAGCTCATGGGTGCGGCCCGGGGCCTCGCCCCGCCAGAACGGAATGGAGGGCAGCTCGCCCTGGGCGTCCGCCACCCGCATGGTCCCCTGCTCGATCTTGAGGATCCGCCAGGAGCGGTTGCCCAGCTGGAAGACTTCGCCCGCCATGCTCTCGAAGGCGAAATCCTCGTTCACCGTTCCGATGAAGAGCTCGTCGGGCTCCAGCACCACGCGGAAGTCCGCCGTGTCCGGAATGGCGCCACCCGACGTGATGGCCGCCAGCCGCGCGCCCCGGCGCCCCCGCAACCGGTGGTTCACCCCGTCCCGGTGTACCAGCGCTCCCCGTCGGCCACGGCGGGTGGTGAACCCGGACGCCACCATCCCGGCCACCTCGTCGAACTCCTGGCGGGAGAGGTCGCGGTAGGGATAGGCCCCCCGCATCAGCTGGTAGAGGTCGTCCTCAGGCCAGTCTTCGCACGCCGCCTCCGCTATGGTCTGCTGGGCCAGCACGTCCAGGGGCTTCTGGGGCATGAGGAAGCGGTCCAGCTCGCCCCGCCGCACCGAGCGGATGAGCGCCGCGCACTCCACCAGATCGTCCCGGCTCAATGCAAAGAGACGGCCGTTGGGAGTGCCCCGCACCGTGTGCCCGGAGCGCCCCACGCGCTGCAACAACGTAGAGATTTGCCGGGTGGAGCCCAGCTGGCAGACCAGGTCCACGAAGCCGATGTCGATCCCCAGCTCCAGCGAGGCGGTGGCCACCAGGGCCCTGAGCCTGCCTTCCTTGAGGCGGGTCTCGGCGTCGAGCCGTGCCTCCTTGGACAGGCTCCCGTGGTGCGAGGTCACGGCCTCTTCACCCAGCCGGTCGCTCAGGTGCCGCGCCACCCGCTCCGCCATGCGCCTGGTGTTGACGAAGACCAGCGTGGTCCGGTGCTCCCCGATCAGCGTGGCCAGGCGATCGTACACCGTCTCCCAGGTCTCGCCTGACATCACGGCTTCGAGCGGCGACTCGGGCACCTCCACGCTCAGTTCCATGGCGCGCCGGTGGCCTTCATCCACCACCACGCAATCCGCCCGGCCGTCCGGATCCAGGCCACCGGTGCCCACCAGGAACCGCGCCACCTCGTCAATCGGCTTCTGCGTAGCGGACAATCCAACCCGCAGCAGCGGCCGTTGGGCCACGTGCTGCAGCCGCTCGAGGCTCAAGGCGAGGTGCGCTCCCCGGCGCGACCCGATGACGGCGTGGATCTCGTCCACGATCACGGTGCGCACCGAGCGCAGCATCTCCCGGCTGCGCTCGGCGGTGAGCAGCAGGTAGAGCGATTCGGGCGTGGTGACCAGGATATGCGGCGGGCTCTCCAGCATGGCCGCCCGCTCGCGGGCGGGCGTGTCGCCGGTGCGCACCGCCGCGGTGATCCGCACCGGCTTCAGCCCCAAGGCTTCCGCCACCTGGCGGATCTCGCGCCGGGGCTCCGCCAGGTTCTTGTGAATGTCGGCCGAGAGGGCTTTGAGCGGGGAGACATAGAGCACCCGGACTTCGTCGGGGAGTTCGTGCTCCAGCCCCTCCCGCAGCAAACCGTCCAGCGCGTTCAGAAAGGCGGCGAGCGTCTTGCCGGATCCGGTGGGCGCCGCGATCAGGGTATGCCGGCCGGAGCGGATGGCCTCCCAGCCGCGAAGCTGAGCGGGGGTAGGTTCACCCAGGCGGTCGGCAAACCAGCGCGCGACCGCGGGGTGGAAGTGCGAGAGGGGCATGGCGATGAATCTAGGCGGATAGACGGACAGACGGATAGACGGACAGTTGAGGAGAGAGGGCGCCCTGACACAACTGCCAGGAGAACCGCTATTTTGCATCAGATCAACCGCTCTCACCTCCGGCGGCTACGCCTTTGTTCGAGAACATTTTCGAGACCGTCAACTCGGGTTTTGCGCAGGCG
>Ga0153915_10003661_pt1 | contig 14103 bp, 12 predicted proteins | sample Opewatmetagenome_2_FD_107003 | JGI IMG/M metagenome (GOLD analysis project Ga0153915, IMG submission 107003) | Freshwater wetland microbial communities from Ohio, USA - Open water 3 Core 3 Depth 3 metaG | ecosystem: Environmental > Aquatic > Freshwater > Wetlands | place: USA: Ohio, Lake Erie... | reverse complement strand
GCGGCTCACGTGCAGCATGGACCGAAGGTGCCGGTCGTGGACTCGACGATGCACATCTACCCGATCAACGGTGCCTGCAACCGCGTCGCGGCTGACGCCACCGCGTTCGCCTACCGCGACGCGGGGTCACCGGCGTTCAGGCGGATCCGGCATCAGGGTCGGGAAGATGGTTGTAAGCACCAATCTCGGCGCCACGCTATGAACGCCGACGAAATGAGCCAGCACATACCACCGACCGAGCAGCTTGTGACCGAGATCGTGGTGCGCGACATCCGGAGATCGACCGAGTTCTATCGTCGTCTCGGGTTCAGACTGCACCGCGACGGCGGCGATTTCGTGGAGCTGACGTGGGAGGATCACCTGCTCTTTCTCGCGGAACTTTCGGCGTTCCACGAGATCGCGGAGGTGGGGCCTACCGTACGTCTTCGCTTCCCCGTCGCCAACATTCGAGTGATGGTCTCGGACGTAGACCAGTGCTGGAAGCTGGCGAACGAGCTCGGTGCTCCGATCGTCCTTTCTATCGCCGATCGGTACTATGGGCTCCGCGACTTCACCATCGCCGATCCTGACGGGTTCGGCATCCGCTTCGCGAGCCAGTTGCCGCGGCGCTGAAACGCCGAGAAGGTGCTTCGTCGGCGCGCCCACCGGGGAGGCGCCACCCCCCCGACCATTGGTCGCGTTGGAGCAGGCGACCGAGTCAGCCGGGGCAGCATCCATTTACACCCTGTGCTTCGCCAATACCCCGTCCGCGCTGAAACCATTGGCGATTCGGCCCGGGGTCTAGATTCTCGCACCGAGGACAGGATTCCGCCCGAGCGGGGAGGAACCGTGCTCGCCATTCTTATGGGTCCGGAGGAAGGCGCCGAAGTCCTTGCCCCTGATGTACCGGGTGCCAGTGAACACGCGGAACGGCACGCTTCCGCGCTTGGGCAGTCGGTACGCCTGGGATCGGCTGAGCCCGGTGGCGCGAATCAGGTCCACTACCGTGCACCAGTCTTCGTCGGCCGGCGGGCGGGAGGCGCTCCGCGACTGGACGTACGCTTCCAGGTCACCCGCCCGCGGGCATTTCGCAGCAAGAAACGGAGAGCGGGGCGCGGCCCGTCGGCGCTATCCATCGCTGGAGGAGACGACCATGACCGACCCGTACACCCTGCACCATCCGCCCGGCGAGCTCCTGCAGTGCGGTCCGCGCCAGCTCTGGGTCGAGCGCGAGGGCGCGGGCGAGCCCGTGCTGCTGCTCTCGGGGCTCGGCCCCTCGGGGTCCCACTCGGTGTTCCACCCCGCCTTCACCGCGCTCGCCGCGACGCACGAGGTGACCTACCTCGACCTCCACGGGCGGGGCGCCTCTCCGCGCCCGGCGGCGCTCGCCTCGCTCACCTTCGACGCGGACGTGGACGACGTGGCCGCGGCGATCGGCGCGCTCGGGCGCGGACCCGTGCACGCCTACGGCTTCTCCTACGGTGGCCTGCTCGGGCAGGCGCTGGCGCTGCGCCACCCGGCGCTCTTGCGTTCGCTGGTGCTGGTCAACACCCTCCACTCGCCGGAGATGTGGCAGGCCAACCACCTCAACCTGAACCGCGAGCTGTCGAACCAGTTCCCCGAGCTGTGGGACGAGATCGCGGCGTTGCACGCGCAGGGTGTCCCCTCGACCGCGCCGGAGATGCAGCGTCGCTTCGCCGCCGCCTTCAAGCTGGTGCGCTTCTACGACCCCGACCACGCGGCGCGGCTGCCGGGCCTGGCCGATCCGCTCGCGCGCAACGCCGAGCTGTACCCGGTGTTCTGCGGCGCCGACGTCGACTTCATCATCGGCGGCGAGGTGCCACGCATCCCAGACTTCCGGCCGCGCCTGCGCGAGATCGCCTGCCCGCTCCTGGTGCTCGCAGGCCGCTACGACCGCGCGCTGTACCCGCGCCTGCAGCGAGACTTCGCGCGGATGGCGCCGCAGGCGCGCTTCGTCTGGATGGAGCGGAGCGGATCGTTCGCTCACGCCGAGGAGCCGGAGCTGCTGTTCGCCCTGCTGCGCGACTTCTGGGGCAGCCCGGCGAAGCGCTGATCGTCGGTCGGGGTGGCCGTGCCTGGCGCGGTCGCCTCGCCGAGCGTCCGACGAAGGGGCGAGCCATCTCGTGGCGATGATCAAGATCGGGCGCCCTGCGCCCCGACACCGCGACCAACGTCTGCGGTCCCCGCATCGGGTCACCCCACCGCGCCTGTTGACCGCACCAGGCAACCGTGGAGAGCGTCAAGGGGTTTCGAGGCCCGGAGGAATGGAGTATGCCTCTCTACGAATTCTTGTGCCGAAGGTGCGAGAAGGCGTTCACAGCGGTCATGCACGTGAGCGAGCACGACGCTGGCGTACCGCAGTGCCCCAAGTGCGGCAAGAAGGACAAGGTGGAGCGACGCATGTCCACCTTCACCGCCGTCACGAGCCGGAAATCGGCCAGCTTCTGATCCTGAAGCGAGTCTAGAAGCGAGCGCGTGCGCCCTCGTGGGTACTGCCCTCGTTGCCGTCTTCCTCGGCGTCTTTGCCCTGCTCGCCGTGCCGACGCCGACGCTCCGCCCGGTAGTCCCTGCGGCAGGCCGTGGCGGACCTCGCGTTCCGGGCTGGCACGGTTCTCGCGAACGCGCCGCGACTCGTACTGATGGACCCGAAGGAGCAGCTCCGCATCCACCGCGAGCTCGACGCCAGGGGCGGCGAGATCGTCGCTGTGTGGCACTCGCACGTCGAGGTCGGCGCCTACTTTGCCGTCCGGGCTCGACCAGAACCGTCGACGATTTCAGCGCGAACGGCATTCTGGCGACCGACAGCCGGGTCAAGCCTGACCGGCCTTGCCCGGTCCCGGCGGCAAGGGCTGGTCGGCCGCGTCCCGGCTCGCCTCCGCGGCGAGCCTCCAGCGCTCGGCGGTGTCGGTGATCAGGCGCGCCCCGCGCTCGAAGGTGAGGTACGACCAGGCCCACTGCAGGATGACCGCGAAGCGATTCCGGAAGCCGATGAGGAAGAGGATGTGGACGAGGAGCCAGGCGAGCCAGGCGACGAGCCCCGAGAAGCGGAACCGCCACACCGCCGCCACTGCGGCCGCGCGCCCGATGGTCGCGAGCGAGCCCTTGTCCCGGTAGCGGAAGGGCAGCAGCGGCTCGCCCCGCAGCGCCCGGAGCACGTTCGCCGCCGCGTGGCGTCCCTCCTGGATGGCGGCCGGTGCCACGCCGGGCACCGGCCTGCCATCCTGGTCCAGCCGGGCGAGGTCGCCGATCACGTGGACCTCTGGATGGCCCGGTAGCGTCAGATCCGCATTCACCTGCACGCGGCCCGCCCGGTCGAGGGGCGCGCCCAGCGAGCGGGCCAGCGGCGAGGCGGCGACCCCGGCGCCCCAGAGGACGGTTCGCGCCGCGATGCGCTCGTCGCCGACCCGGACGCCCTCTGCGTCGATGGCGGTCACGGACTCGCCGGTGCGGACCTCGGCCCCCAGGCGCTCCAGCTGCCGCCGGGCGGACGCGGACAGCTCCGGCGGGTAGGTGGGAAGGACGCGCGGGGCGGCCTCGATCAGCACCACGCGCGAGGTCCCCGGTGCGATGTGGCGGAAGTCGGCGGCCAGGGCGTGCTGGGCGATCTCGCAGAGCGCTCCGGCCAGCTCCACGCCGGTGGGTCCGGCGCCGACGATGACGAAGGTCATCCAGGCCCGGCGGCGCCCAGGGTCGGCCTCGCGCTCGGCCCGCTCGAAGGCGGTGAGGAGGCGGCGGCGGATCTCCAGGGCGTCCTCGATGGTCTTGAGCCCCGGGGCGAGCGGCGCCCACTCGGGATGGCCGAAGTAGGAATGGGTGGCGCCGGTGGCGAGGATGAGCTGGTCGTACGGCAGCTCCCCGTCGGCGAGCACCACGCGCCGCCGGTCGAGGTCCACGCCCCTCGCCTCGGCGAGCAGCACCTCTGCATTGCGCTGCCGGCGGAGCACCCGGCGGATGGGAGCCGCGATGTCGGCGGGGTTCAGGGCGGCGGTCGCCACCTGGTAGAGGAGAGGCTGGAAGAGGTGGTGGTTGCGACGGTCGACGAGCGTGAGGCGCAGCGCCGCGCCTGCGAGTTCGCGGGCCGCGTACAGCCCGCCGAACCCGCCGCCGACGATGACGACCCTGGGAAGCTCCGCGTCCACACGCATGAGATAGGGGCGCGGGGCGGCTCCCGCGACACCTTCTCGCGTCCGGCAGGCGGCGCAGTAGCGCTGCGGATCCGGCGTCGGACGTCCCGCGGCAGAGGCAACGCCGGGCTGTTCGTCGACTAGTACAGCTTCGGGCCCTACGGCGACGGCCAGTAGAGCTGCCGAAGCGTTGCGAACGTCCGCGAGAGCCGGTCCGCGTCGTAAGCGGTGGACGCCCGGGCGGCGTCCTGGGATCATCTCGGCGTGCCCCCGACCGGTTCCACGAGCGACGCCTGCCCGTTCTGCGAGCGGATGGCGAAGGGCGAGATCCTGATCGCGGCGCCGTACGCCGCTGCCCTCGTCGATGCCTTTCCGGTGAGCCCGGGCCACGCCCTGGTGGTCCCGAGGCGCCACGTTCCCGGCTACTTCGAACTCTCGGAGGAGGAGCGGGCCGACGTCTGGCGGCTCGTGTCCGAGGTGAAGGCGAGGCTCGACGGCGAACGCTCGCCGGCCGGCTACAACGTGGGCATCAACGTCGGGGAGGCGGCCGGCCAGACCGTCTGGCACGCGCACGTCCACGTGATCCCGAGGTACGCGGGCGACGTTGAGGACCCACGCGGTGGAGTGCGCTGGGTCATCCGCACGCACGCCCACTACCCGACGCACACGCGGTGACGCCTGCGGACCGAGACGCTGTCGATCGCTGAGCCGCCACCTTCCCAGGCCGGCTCGCTGCCTCCAGCACGGCCCTCTACCTCGCCCGCAGTCGTGTGAGGAACACGGCCCCCTTTGGGGGCCTAAACGCGGCCCTGCCATGGGTGCCGGTCGCGGGCGCGAGCCCGCGTGCGATGCGCCGCCACTTCGGGACCCATGCGGGCCGCGCCGGTCCATGCGAGTCGGCTTGAAAGGTAAAAGTCCGCTCCATATGGCTGGAGCTTCCCGTCGCGCGTGGAGAACGATGAAGCACTGGCAGGAGACCGCTTCGGTCCTGGAGCAGGTGTCGCGCCTGACGGAGAAGGGCACGCACGCGGCCCTCGCGACGGTGGTCCGCATCTCCGGCTCGGCCTATCGCCGCCCTGGCGCCAAGTTCCTCGTCGAGGAGGGTGGCTCGACCTCGGGCGGCGTGAGCGGCGGCTGCCTGGAAGCCGATGTGCGCGAGGTCGCGCTCCAGGTGATGCGCGACGAGGTGCCTCGCCTGCTCCACTACGACACCGGTTCCGATGACGAGATGGTGTGGGGCCTGGGACTCGGCTGCGAAGGGGCGGTCGACATCTTCGTGCAGCCGGTGGGAGGCGAGTTCGCCAGCGGCGTGGGCCGGCAGATGCGGGAGCTCATCGCGAGTGGCGCTCCTTTCGCCGTCTCCACCGCCGTCGGGGGCACGCAGGCGGGACGCGCCACGGTGTGGGCCCGAGCCGGCCTGGTCGGCGGCACCAGTGCCGAGGGGCCGGACCGGGCGCTGGCCGAGGAGGCCCGGCGATTGCTCGAGCGGGGCGAGAGCGCGCTCGTACAGATCGGCGCGCGCACCGTCTTCACGGAGGTGCTGACGCCCCCGCCCCACCTCGTCGTCTTCGGCGCGGGCGACGATGCTCGGCCGCTCGCCCGACTGGCGGCCGAAGTCGGCTTCGACGTCACGGTGGTCGATCACCGCCCCGGCTACCTCACCCCCGAGCGCTTTCCTCCTCGGGCGCGGCTCGTGCTCCGGCGCTCCGAGGAGGGCGTGGCCGGCCTGGGCCTCGGCCGGCGCCACTTCGCGGTCGTGCAGACTCACGCGCTGGCCCATGACCGCGAGTGGATGCGCGCGCTGCTGGCCCAGCCGGTCGCGTACCTGGGCCTGCTCGGCCCCCGCTCGCGCAAGCAGGAGCTCCTGCGGCAGCTGGGCGCGGAGGCTTCGGAGCGGCTCTTCGCGCCCGTGGGCCTCGACGTGGGCGCCGAGGGCCCCGAGCAGGTCGCCGTCAGCATCGTGGCCGAGATGCTCGCCGTCCACGCCGGCCGCGAGCCCGTCCACCTGCGCACGAAGAAGGGCGGCATCCATGAAGGGTGAGCGCGGAGGCCGCGTGGCCGGCGTGGTGCTCGCCGCCGGCTTCTCGAGCCGCATGGGCCAAAACAAGCTCCTCCTCCCGCTGGGAGGCTCGAGCGTCTTGCGCCACGCGGTGGGCACGGCGGCGGCCGCCGGGCTCGACCCCATCCTCGTCGTGCTCGGGCACGAGAGCGAGAGGGCGCAGGCCGAGCTAGCGGGGCTATCCTTCACGCCGGTCCTCAATCCCGAGTTCGCTCGCGGCATCAACACCTCGCTGAGCGCCGGCATCTCCGCTGTTCCGGACGACGACGCCGCGGCAGTGGTGATGCTCGCCGACATGCCGCTCGTGAACGTGGAGATGGTCCGGACGCTGATCGCGCGCCACCGCTCCTCCGGCGCGCCCCTGGTGCTCTCGGTCTACGACGGCGTGCTGGCTCCGCCCACGCTGTACGGGCGTGCCCTCTTCCCGGAGCTGCGCACCCTCGACGGGGATGGGTGCGGCAAGCGGGTCATGAAGCGGCACCGGGACGCGGCATCGGAGGTGGACTGGCCTGCCTCGGCGCTCACCGACCTGGACGTCCCCGCGGACGTCGAACGCGTCCGGGCCCTGCTGGAAGGGAGCTGAACCGATGCGCTCGGAGATCCTGCAACTCGCGGCGGAGCTCGCCCGGAGGGGCGAGCCGTTCGTGCTGGCAGTGGTGGTGCGGCGAGAGTCGTACAGCTCGGCGCAGCAGGGCGACACGGCGGTGATCACCGCCGACGGCGGCTACCACGGCTGGCTGGGCGGCAACTGCACGCAGCCCACCGTGAAGCGCGAAGCCCGGCGGGCGCTCGCCGATGGTCGGCCGCGGCTGATCTCGCTCTCGCCCGAGCCGCCCCGCGAGCCGCCGCCCGGCGTGACCGCGCTGCCGATGACCTGTCACAGCGGAGGAAGCGTGGACATCTACCTCGAGCCCGTGCTGCCCGCGCCGCGGCTGCTCCTCTTCGGCCCGTCGCCGGCGGCCCGCGCGCTGGCGCAGCTGGGCAAGGCGATGGGGTACCTCGTGGACGTGGTCGACCCAGCCGCCGATCGCGCCGCCCTTCCGACCGCAGACCGCGTCCTCGCTGGCCCGTCCGCTCCCGAGCTCGGTACCTTGGCTGGCAGCTCCGAGAGCCTCTTCGCCGTGGTGGCCACCATGGGGGAGAGCGACGAGGACTCCGTGGCCGCCGCGCTCGCCCTGAAGCCCGTCTACCTGGGAGTAGTGGCGAGCCGCAAGCGCTTCGCCCTCCTGCGGGAGACGCTGCTCGGGCGCGGCGTGCCGGCGGAGGCGCTCGATCGGATCCAGAACCCGGCGGGCCTCGACATCGGCGCGCAGCTCCCCGAGGAGGTGGCGCTCAGCATCCTGGCGGAGATCGTCCAGCTGCGCAAAGCGCGCGCCACGCAACTCGCCCGGGACCCGGCATCGGCTCCGGCGAAAGCGTCGGATGCGGAGCGCGAGGAGCTGGACCCGGTGTGCGGCATGACGGTGGTCGTGGCCACCGCGCGTCACAAGGCGGATCACGAGGGACGCACCTGGTACTTCTGCAACGCGCGCTGCCGCGAGAAGTTCCTCGCATCGCCGGCACGCTACCTGGCGGGGTCTGCCGCCGCACAAGGCGCTCGATGAGGGCCGAGATCCGCGCCCTCCAGGAGGCGATGAGCCGCGAGGGCTACATCGCCGACGAGGCGATCGCGACCGCGGTCTTCCTCACCGAAGACCTCCAGAAGCCGCTTCTCGTCGAGGGCGACGCGGGCGTCGGCAAGACCGAGATCGCCAAGGTGCTGGCGCGGCTCCGCGGCACCGAGCTCATTCGCCTGCAGTGCTACGAGGGGCTCGACGTCTCCACCGCGCTCTACGAGTGGAACTACCCGCGCCAGATGCTGCGCGTACGCATGGCGGAGCAGGAAGGCAAGGACGCCGGGCAGATGGAGGAGGCCGTCTTCGGCCGCAGCTACCTCCTGGAGCGGCCGCTGCTGCGCGCCATCACCCACCGCGAGGGTCCGGCGGTGCTGCTCATCGACGAGGTGGACCGCGCCGACGAGGCCTTCGAGGCGTTCCTGCTCGAGGTGCTCTCCGACTTCCAGGTGACCATCCCGGAGCTGGGCACCATCCGCGCCGTCCACGTCCCTCACGTGGTGCTCACGTCGAACTGCACTCGCGAGATCGGCGACGCGCTCCGCCGCCGCTGCCTCTACCTCTACGTGGAGCACCCGAGCCTGGAGAAGGAGGTGCGCATCCTGCGCGCGCGCGTGCCGGGGGCGAGCGAGACGCTGGCGCTCGAGATCGGCCGCTTCCTCCAGGCCCTGCGCTTGCGACGTCTGGCGCGCAGCCCGGGCGTCGCGGAGAGCATCGACTGGGCACAGGCGCTGGCGCGGCTGCACCTCGACCACCTCGATGCGGAGCTGGTGCAGGCGACGCTCGGCTGCCTCATCAAGGACCGGCACGACCTGCGGGATCTCAAGGCCGCCGATCTCTCCCAGCTCGTCTCCGCCGCGCGCGGCGCCGCGGCGAGGGCGTCATGACCGGCGACCTCGTAGTCCACCTGGCTCGTTTCGCCGGCGCCCTGCGCTCTGGGGGCGTGCGCGTGTCGCTCGGTGACGAGCTGGACGCCCTCCGGGCGCTGGCGCGCATCGACCTCGGCGACCCGGACGAGACGCGCCGGGCGCTGCGCTGCACGCTCAGGATCCGACCGCGGGACGCCCGCACCTTCGAGACCCTCTTCGCCCGTCTCTGGATGCAAACCGGCGCCGGCGCCGCGCCCAGGCAGGCACCCCCTGCGAGCGAGCACGGCCCGGGCAACCCCCGCCCGGGGCTTCACAGGTCCCCGGCCGGTGGCGATGCCCGCGAGGCGGATGTCGAGGTGGAGGTGCCGGAAGGGGAAGAGCCCGGTTACAGCCGCGAGGCACTCCTGCGCCGCAAGCCCTTCGACCAGTGCGACGATCGCGATCTCGCCGAGATGGAGCGCCTCATCGTCCGGCTGGCCCGGCGGCTCGCCACCCGGCGCAGCCGCAGGCTCGTGCCGGCGCGCGGGCGCGGGCGGGCCGACCTGCGGCGTAGCCTGCGGCGGGCGCTTGCCACCGGCGGAGAGCTGGTCTGGCTGGCGCGCCGGGAGCGGCCGGTCGAGACGCCCCGGCTGGTGGTGATCTGCGACACCAGCGGGTCGATGGACGCGCATGCGCGCTTCCTGCTCGCCTTCGTCCGCGCGCTCAAGCGGGTGGCCAAGCTCACCGAGGTCTTCGCCTTCAACACCGAGCTCGTGCGCATCACCCCGTGGCTCTCCGCAGGCCAGCAGCGCACCGTGCTCTCGCGCCTGGCCGAGGCGGTGCCCGACTGGTCGGGCGGCACGCGCATCGGCGAGAGCCTGGATGCCTTCGCCTCGCGACATCTGGCCCAGCTCGTCGACGCGCGCACGGTGGTGATCGTCTTCAGCGACGGCCTCGAGCGCGGCGACCCCGAGCTGCTCGCCCAGGCGATGCGGCGCATCCGCGCCCGCGCCCGCCGGGTGATCTGGCTGAACCCCCTGCTCAGCGATCCCCGCTACGAGCCCACCGCGCGTGGCATGGCGGCGGCGCTCCCCTTCGTCGACCGCCTCGCGCCCGTTCACGACCTGGAAACCCTGGAGCGCCTGCTTCCCCACCTGGCGAGCTAGACCATGGGCCTCGAGATCTCCAAGACATTCGTCGTCAAGGCCTTGCCCTCGCAGGTGTGGGCCTTCCTCATCGACCCGCAGAGGGTGGCCCGCTGCATGCCTGGCGCGGCCATCACCGAGAAGCTGGACGACAGGACCTGGGCGGGCACCATGACCGTCAAGGTCGGCCCGGTCTCGTCGAGCTACCGGGGCAAGGTGGTGTTCGAGCGGCTCGACGCCGCCACGCGCTCAGCCGAGATCATCGCCACGGGCCAGGACTTGCGCGGCAGGGGCGGTGCCGACCTGCGCCTCACCAGCAGCCTCAAGGAGCTGGCGCCGGGCGAGACGGAGGTGACCGCCGTCTCCCAGGTGAACATCACCGGCGTCCTCGCGCAGATGGGCCGCGGGATGGTCCAGGACGTCAGCGACCAGATGTTCCAGGTCTTCTCGCAGCGCATGCGCACCGAACTGGAATCCGGCACGCCTGCGCCCGCCGTCTCCGCGCCCCCTGCGCCCGGCCCGGCGCTCGCGTCCCCTGCGCCCGGCCCGGCGCTCGCGTCCCCCCGGACCCCCGAGGCGCTCGACCTCGGTTCACTGGGCGCCAAGGCTGCCGGCCGCGCCGTGGTGCGCGGCCTGACCGGGCCCACGCCCCTCTGGTTCGCTCTGCTCATCGCTGCCGTCGTCGTCTACCTGCTGGTCCGCTGACACCAAAGGAGAGACCATGATTCCATCGGCGTTCGACTACCACGCGCCCGCCACCATCCCGGAGGCGGTGGCGCTGCTCAAGGAGTACGGCGACACCGCCAAGGTGCTGTCCGGAGGACAGAGCCTCCTGCCGATGCTCAAGCTCCGCCTCGGGCAGGCAGAGCACCTCGTCGACATCGGCCGCATCCCCGGCCTCGAGTACGTCAAGGAGGAGGGTGGGATGCTCCGGATCGGCGGGTGCACCCGGGAATCCGTCCTCGAGGCCTCCGAGCTCGTCCGCACCCGCTACCCCATCCTGCTCGACACCGCGAAGGTGATCGCCGATCCGCTCGTGCGCAACCGCGCCACCGTCGGCGGCAACCTCGCCCATGGCGATCCGGGCAACGACCATCCGGCGACCATGCTGGCGCTCGGTGCGCAGGTCGTGGCCGTTGGTCCCAAGGGCGAGCGGGTGATCCCCGTCGACCAGTTCTTCCTCGGGCTCTTCACCACGGCGCTCCAGCCGGACGAGATCCTCACCGAGATCCGCATCCCGATCCCGCCGCGCCACAGCGGCGGCGCCTACTTCAAGCTGGAGCGCAAGGTGGGCGACTACGCCACCGCCGCGGCGGCGGCGCAGGTGACGCTCTCGACCTCCGGCGTGGTCGAACACTGCGGTATCGGCCTCACCAACGCCGGCCCGACCCCGATCAAGGCCACCGCCGCGGAGGCGCACCTCCGCGGCAAGAAGCCGGATGCCGCCACGCTGGGCGAGGCGGCGCGCATCGCGTCACAGGCCGCCTCGCCCAGCGCCGACCGGCGCGGCACGGTGGAGTACAAGCGCGAGATGGCGCGGGTGATGGCGGTCCGGGCGCTGAAGAAGGCGGTCGAACGCGCAGGAGGCAACTGACATGGCCACGCACCAGATCAAGCTGACGGTGAACGGGACGGCGCGCGAGGCGCAGGTCGAGTCGCGCCTCCTCCTCGTCCACCTGCTGCGCGAGGAGTTCCGGCTCACGGGAACGCACATCGGGTGCGACACCACGCACTGCGGCGCCTGCACGGTGCTGCTCGATGGGCAACCGGTGAAGTCGTGCACGGTGCTGGCGGTGCAGGCCGACGGCCGCAAGCTCATGACGGTGGAAGGGCTGGAGAAGGAGGGCAAGCTCCACCCTCTCCAGGAGGGCTTCACCGAGAAGCACGGGCTCCAGTGCGGCTACTGCACGCCGGGCATGCTGATGACGGGCTGTGCCCTGCTGGAGCGCAACAGGAATCCCAGCGAGCAGGACATCCGCGAGGCCATCTCCGGGAACCTCTGCCGCTGCACCGGCTACGTCAACATCGTCAAGGCCGTGCAGTACGCGGCCGAGCGCATGCGCTAGGAGCCGTCATGGACCTCAAGACCGACGCCAAGATCTGCGGAATGGGTCACTCGATGAGGCGCAAGGAGGACCCGCGCCTCATCCGCGGCCAGGGCCACTACGTCGACGACATCCAGCTGCCGGGCATGCTCTACATGGACATCGTGCGCAGCCCCTTCGCACACGCGAAGATCAAGTCCATCAAGACCGAGAAGGCGCTCAAGGTCCCGGGCGTGCTCGCGGTCATCACCGGCGAGACCCTGGCCAAGTACAAGCTCCACTGGATGCCGACGCTATCGGCGGACACCCAGATGGTGCTCCCTACCGAGAAGGTGATGTACCAGTCGCAGGAGGTGGCCGCGGTGATCGCCACCGACCGCTACACCGCTGCCGACGGCGTCGAGGCCGTCGAGGTCGACTACGAGCCGCTGCCGGTCATCGTCGATCCCTTCAAGGCGCTCGCGCCCGGCGCGCAGGTCCTGCGCACCGACAAGAAGGACAAGAAGGACAACCTCGCCTTCCACTGGGAGGCCGGCGACCGCGCCGCCACCGACAAGGCCTTCGCCACAGCCGAGGTGGTGGTGAAGCAGGACATCTACATCCCGCGCATCCACGTTGCGTCGATCGAGACCTGCGGCTGCGTCGCCGACTTCAACGCGGCCGAGGGCAAGCTCACCGTCTACATGACCACGCAGGCCCCCCACGTCGTCCGCACCGTCTTCGCGCTGGTGGCGGGACACGTGGGCCTCTCGGAGGAGAAGATCCGCATCGTCTCGCCCGACATCGGCGGCGGATTCGGCGGCAAGGTGCCCGTGTACCCCGGCTACGTCATCGCCGTCGCCGCCTCGGTGGTCATCGGCAAGCCGGTGAAGTGGATCGAGGACCGGATGGAGAACCTCCAGGCCGACTCCTTCGCCCGCGACTACCACATGAGGACCGAGCTGGCGGCGAAGAAGGACGGCACCATGATCGCCGTGCGGATCAAGACGGTGGCCGACCACGGCTACACCAACGCCTCCGCCAACCCGTCCAAGTTCCCGGCTGGCCTCTTCTCCATCTGCACCGGCTCCTACGACCTGAAGCAGGCCTTCTGCGAGGTCGACGCCGCCTACACGAACAAGCCACCCGGGGGCGTCGCCTACCGCTGCTCGTTCCGAGTCACCGAGGCGGTGCATGCCGTCGAGCGGATTACAGACGTGCTGGCGCAGGAGCTGAAGATGGACCCGGTCGAGCTGCGCATGAAGAACTTCATCAAGCCGGATCGCTTCCCGTACAAGTCGGTGCTGGGCTGGGAGTACGACAGCGGCAACTACCCAGCGGCGCTTAGGCTGGCGATGGACCGGATCGGCTACGCCGACCTCCGCAAGGAGCAGGCGGAGAAACGCGCGCGCGGCGAGCTCATGGGGATCGGGGTCTGCAGCTTCACCGAGATCGTCGGCGGCGGCCCATCCAAGGACTTCGACATCCTCGGCCTCAAGATGTTCGACTCGGCCGAGATCCGCGTGCACCCGACCGGCAAGGCGATCGCGCGCCTCGGCACGAAGTCGCAGGGCCAGGGCCACGAGACGACGTACGCGCAGATCGTCGCCGAGGAGCTGGGCATCCCGGCGGCGGACGTCCAGGTCGAGGAGGGCGACACCGACACCGCGCCCTATGGCCTCGGCACCTATGCCAGCCGCTCGACGCCGACCTCCGGCGCCGCCTGCGCGGTAGCCGCGCGCAAGCTCCGGGAGAAAGCGAAGAAGATCGCCGCCCACCTGCTCGAGGTGTCCGAGGACGACCTGGTGTGGGAGCCGGGCAAGTTCTCGGTGAAGGGAGCCCCGCAGAAGGCGAAGACCATCCAGGAGATCGTCTTCGCCTCTTACACCAATTACCCGAAGGGAGTGGAGCCGGGCTTCGAGGCGACGTCGTACTACGACCCGCCCAACCTCACCTTCCCCTTCGGCAGCTACATCTGCGTGGTGGACATCGACCGCGGCACGGGAATGGTGAAGATCCGCCGCTTCGTGGCGGTGGACGACTGCGGCAACATCATCAACCCGATGATCGTGGACGGCCAGATTCACGGCGGGCTCACCCAGGGCCTGGCGCCGGCGCTGCTCGAGGAGATGAGCTACGACGAGAACGGCAACAACCTGGCCGGGAGCTTCATGGACTACCTGCTCCCCACCGCCATGGAGACCCCCAGCTGGGAGACCGACAAGACGGTGACGCCCTGCCCGCACCACCCGCTCGGCGCCAAGGGCGTGGGCGAGTCGGCCACGGTGGG
>Ga0153915_10003660_pt1 | contig 14106 bp, 10 predicted proteins | sample Opewatmetagenome_2_FD_107003 | JGI IMG/M metagenome (GOLD analysis project Ga0153915, IMG submission 107003) | Freshwater wetland microbial communities from Ohio, USA - Open water 3 Core 3 Depth 3 metaG | ecosystem: Environmental > Aquatic > Freshwater > Wetlands | place: USA: Ohio, Lake Erie... | reverse complement strand
TGATTTTGGCAAGATTTTTAAATTTCCTCCTCTTTTAGGGGAGGATTAAGGTGGGGTCTCTTAAGGTTTTATTTTTCCAGATAGATCTTTAAAGACCCCCTCCTGGCCTCCCCCTAAGAGGGGGAGGAAATTTGGTTCCGGATTAGCCGGGTTAGGATTTTGCATTAATGATTAATGCATTTTCAGTGCTGAGGAAAGACGGCATCAGTTCATGGCCCTTTTTAAAGAACAGGCCGCTTGCACTTGCCGCCCTTTCAGTAAAGGGGGTGTTTGAGGGAGGGGATGCCAGTCCCTTTTTCCCGGCCCAGGCAAAGGGCGTAGGGTCGGATATGTGGGTCTTCCTGACAATCGGCGTGAAATGATCGCTTATCACCATGATCCTGTAATCTTCAAACTTCTTTAATCCCTCAAGGGTGACGCCCACCACGTCCCTGTCAAAGGACTCTATTGCCTGGATCTTTTCTTTATAATTGCCGTTATGGCTTGCCTCGTCAGGGGCCTCCACATGCACCAGCATGAAATCAAGGTCTTCCAGGCCTTTCAGCGCCCCTTCGGCCTTTCCGCGATAGTTCGTGTTCAGATAACCCGTGGCTCCCTCCACATGGATAGGTCGAAATCCAAGATAAACCCCTATGCCTTTAATAAGATCCACCGCCGATATCACGCCGCCGGTGAGCCCGAACCTCTCCATGAAAGGCTGTATCCGAGGCGCCTTGCCCTGGCCCCACAGCCAGATGGAATTGGCCTCCTTAAGCCCGGCCTTTCTTCTTTTCACATTTACGGGATGGGCCTTGAGGATCGGCCATGAACGGCGGATAAGCACTGTGACGGGGTCATCAGATGCTTCATCAAGATACGAAGACATGTCCTGATCCAGGACGTTATGCGGCGGTATTGCAGGGGCCTTTTCCGGACCATCCTCCCATACAAGGAGATGACGGTAGGCCACCCCTGGATGCATCGTTATATGGGCGTTCTCCATACCCTGTTTAAGAGAATCTACGATCAAGCCCGCCTCACCGGTTGTTATATCGCCTGAACTGTGGCTGACCATGATAATCTTCCCGTCAGGTTTCCATTCAAGGTTCACGAGGTTCATCCTGAATGCAACCTGGTCCTTTGAAAGATACACGCCCATGCTGGCCGCCTCAAGGGGTGACCTTCCGCATTGATATAGGGTCGGGTCATAACCCAGGAGACAGAGGTTTGCCACATCGCTCCCCGGTTCCATGCCGGCAGGGACAGTCCCGGCCAGGCCTGCGCCGCATGATGCTATCCGGTCCATGTTCGGCGTTTCAGCGACCTCAAGGGGGGTCTTGCCTCCCAGTTCCTTCAAGGGGTAGTCGGCCATGCCGTCTCCCACAAGAACGATGTATTTTTCTTTTTTATTGCTCATATTATACTCACAGCATTGGATATCGCCGCCAATGCAGGGAATGAGGATCGTTGCGCTTTCCTAACACCAGCATATTAAATAAATTGCCATATCCTTTTCTTCAATGCCATTTCTGGAGGCCGCAATTAAGGCATTTTCTTGAAAAGATGTTATATCCGCTATACGCATCAAGCTTCTTTGAAAAAAAATTACTTTGACATCGAGGGCATTTAAACATCAGCAAGTTCATGCCGTATTTAAAAAAGAATACCAAAGAAAGGACAGAGACAACAAGTATCGGCGTTGACGATTCAAATAATCTTTCCAGAGGAAGTCCAATAATGAACGGAACAAGGATGCAACCGATAAAGCTGAACCAGAACTGTCTTGTCCGCTGTCTGAGATCACCCCATCCTTTCTCATAGGATTCATTCATATCTTTTCGCTTCATATAATGCATTCCCAGTGATTAAGTCCGTGGATATACAAGTAGCGCATGGTTTAAAAAGGCCATATAATATTAATGTTATAAGTGCATGGTGTTTTTACCTTGCACCCTGTTTCGTCATCCCTGCTCCACCCTTATCATCATGGTCCTGCCCATAAGGATGTCAAGCCCGGCCAGTGCATTCAATGCCCTGATTACATCTTTCTCCTTTGCCTCATGGGTAAGCATGACAACGGGGACAGAACCCGTTTCGCCCCTGCCCTTCTGGATAACAGAGGATATGCTGATATTGTTATCCCCAAGCACACCTGCAATCTTCGACAGGACGCCGGGCTTGTCAACGGCGGAGAAACGGAAATAATAGGGCGTCATCAGGTCTTCTATTCCCTGCATGATGATAGTACTCCGTGCGCGCGCATGCGCAAGAGGCGGCATCAGGGTTACAGCCCCGCTGTTCATGTGTCTTGCCATGGAGATAATATCCGAAACAACCGCGCTCCCTGTCGGTCTCCTGCCTGCGCCAAGGCCGTAGTAAAGGCTGGGCCCGGCAAAATCCCCTTCCACGTATATGGCGTTATATGCCTCGTTGACGTTGGCCATGATATGATTCACGGGAACCATTGCAGGATGAACCCTTGCCTCGATCTTACCTTCCCTGTTTCTTGCTATTGCCAGGAGCTTCAGGTTATAGCCGAAATCACGCGCAAAACTTATATCATCAGGCGTCAACCCGTCGATGCCTTCCCTGTAGATGCTTTTAAACGGCACAGGGACGCCGAATGCCACGGAAATAAGTATCGCCAGCTTGTGGGCTGCATCCGTGCCGTCAACATCAAGGGTTGGAGGGTCTTCGGCATAGCCCAGTTTCACTGCCCCGGCGACCGCTTCATTATACGGCAGGCCATCCTGTGTCATGCGGGTCAGGATATAGTTTGAGGTGCCGTTGACAATGCCCATAATGGTCTTGATGTTGTTGGCGGAAAGACCTTCCCTGATGGAACGTATGACAGGGATGGCGCCTCCCACACTTGCCTCAAAACCGATGCTGACCCCATTTTCCTCCGCGGTCCTGTATATCTCGCTCCCGTATTCAGCCAGGAGCGCCTTGTTGGCGGTAACGACATGCTTGCCCTTTTTAAGGGCGGCTAAAATAAAATCCTTTGCCTTCTTAAGTCCGCCGATAAGTTCAACGACTATGTGGATATCAGGATCATTGATTATAGCCTCGGCATCTTTTGTTAGAATGCCGGGGGGCAGAGAGATGCCCCTGTCGGAGTCCAGGTCAAGATCGGCAATCCTTTTTATGACAATCTCCGAGCCTACCCTGTTATATATCGTCTCACGGTTATTCAGCAAGGCCTCAACTGTACCGGCCCCGACTGTCCCGAAACCTATAATCCCTACATTCACTTGTTGCATATGTTCCTCCTACAGCACCTGTTTGATCCCCTTGATGGCCTGTCTGGTCCTGTGGGGATTCTCCACCAGGGCGAATCTTACATGATCATCGCCGTATTCCCCGAAACCCATGCCGGGGGAGACGGCAACCTTTGCCCGCCTGATGAGCATCTTGGAAAATTCCACAGAACCCATATCCCTGTATTGTTCCGGGATCTTTGCCCATACAAACATGGTCCCCTTTGGTTTGTCTATCTTCCATCCCACGCGGGAAAGCCCGTCACAAAGGGCATCGCGCCTTTTGCGATATATTTCGACGGCCTCCTCTACACAATCATAAGGACCATTAAGCGCAATAATGGAAGCTATCTGAATGGGCTGAAACATCCCGTAATCAAGGTAGCTCTTTATCCTCTTCAGGGCCGCTACCATCTTCTTGTTCCCCACACAAAAACCAACCCTCCATCCGGGCATGGAATAGCTTTTTGACAGACTGTAAAGCTCCACGCCCACATCCTTGGCGCCCGGTATCTGTAGAAAGCTTGGCGGTTTGTAACCGTCAAAAACCAGGTCTGCGTAGGCAAAATCATGGATGACCATCATCTTATGCTCACGGCAGAAATCGACGATCTTGACGAAAAACTCCCTGTCAACAACAGCGGTAGTCGGGTTATGGGGATAGGAGATAATAAGCATCTTTGGAGCAGGCCATGTCAACTTGGTCGCTGCAAGCAGGTCCTCAAAAAAATCCCTGTCCGGTCCGATGGGGATGCTGCGCAGATCCCCGCCTGCTATAATTACGGAATAGGGGTGTATCGGATATGTCGGGTTTGGCGCGAACACAACATCCCCCGGTCCTACTGTAGCCAGCACCAGGTGGGCAAGGCCCTCCTTTGCTCCCATGGTGGCGATGGCCTCCTCGTTGGGGTCCAGGTCAACATCATAATGTCTTTTATACCAGTCGCAGATGGCAAGCCGTAATTTCGGTATGCCCGCAGAGGCAGAATACCTGTGATTGCGGCCATCCTTGGCGGCATCTAAAAGTTTTTTAACGATATGTTTCGGGGTGGGGATATTGGGGTTTCCCATCCCCATATCAATAATGTCCTCGCCCTTGTGCCTGAGTTCCATCTTAAGGGCATCCACGGTAGCGAAGACATAAGGCGGCAACCTCTTCATTCTTACAAATTCTTCCATAAAATTATCTCCTTAAAAGTAAATATACTTTTACTCAGTTGGCTTTGTTGTCCAACATGAAAATTTTAAATTTTGATTTCCAGTTAAAATCGTTCAGTTCCGGCGCTGGTCTTGATTCCGGTATCCAGACTGCAGAGGCAAGCGCCCTCTTGATAATGTCAATCCATAAATTGAAAATTCCTGGATGGAGCTTTCAGCGATCAGCAGTCAGATAATTGAGTGTTTTAAATAGGTTTTGCTGAAAGCTGAATGCTGATGGCTGATAGCCTGGATCCGAAAATGCCATTTTTCGGATGAAAACTAAATCAGAGGCGCCCACGGAATAGTGAAATGAGATCCTGAATGTATCCCCTTCACCTATTCCGACACTATCAGCGTCCTTTCCGGAAATCTCCACAAAACTGTTACGGGCCGGGTTATTCAGCCCCTTTGTATTCATTATCATTGTCCCTTTCTGAAAATCAGTTTCATTTTAACCAATATTATCAATAGATTCAAATATTTTTAGAATTTTGAAGATATGTTAAAAAAAAATTCATGTCAAGAACACATTCCAATAAGTTATATGCCCATGTAAAAAGAATCAAGCTATGTTTTTAAAGCTATTTTTTAAGATTAAAAAGATGCTTGTAATTATTTCAAAAAAGATACAATATAGGACATTGTAAAATAAAGTTTAAAATAAAGTGACATCCTGTAAAGAGAAGTTAACCCCGCTTTGGCAGAACCGCTATAAATGGTTAAAGACACAAGGCACGTGATTAAATCCCTTTTAAAAAAGATATGGACCTTAAGGAACCTCACACCCTATACCTTACAGTATCGTCCTTAATAATATAACCTTTCAGACACCGGATCTACCCGCCCATTGCCGTGAGCAATTGCATGGAGTATAATGGAAAAAGGTTTTTCCAGGCGAGGGCATTCCTCATCCTGAAAGGTCTTTAAGCGCTGATACCAGGAACAGGATATCCTGTTTGCCTGATTAACAAGTTACGGAGAAAGTAAAAAATGCAGAAATTAATGATAAATGAAAACATACGAAACATAGCCATTATTGCCCACGTCGACCACGGCAAAACAACCCTGGTAGACGCCATGTTCCGTCAGAGCGGGGTGTTCAGAGCCAACCAGGAGGTTGAAGAACGGCTTATGGACAACATGGATCTGGAAAGAGAACGGGGCATTACCATCGCTGCCAAAAATTGTTCCGTGGTATGGAAGGGTGTAAAGATAAACATCATAGACACCCCAGGTCACGCCGATTTCGGCGGGGAAGTGGAGAGGGCCATCTCAATGGCTGACGGAGCGATCCTCCTTGTGGATGCCTCGGAAGGCCCCTTGCCCCAGACACGGTTTGTCCTGAAAAAGGCCCTTGAGGCCGGGCTTAAGATTATCGTTGTAATCAACAAGGTAGACCGGCCGGATGCCAGGGTTAACGAAGTTTTAAATGAAATATACGACCTTCTTATTGACCTGGATGCCACTGACGAACAGCTTGAATTTCCCCTTCTTTATGCAATCGGCAGAGACGGACTGGCATCCAGAGAACCCGATTGTTCCGGTAAAAAGGATTTATTCATACTCCTGGACACAATTCTTGAAGAGATTCCTGGCCCGTCTTTTCATAAGGATGTTGATTTTCAGATGCTTGTCTCTGATCTGGGGTACTCGGATTATGTCGGCAGGCTTGCAATCGGCAAGATCCATAATGGTGGGGCGAAGGTCAAGGACAGCCTTGTAGCGATCGGGGAAAAAGGCGAGATCATACCCCTTAAGGTCTCCAAGCTCCAGGTCTATGAGGGCACCAAACTTGCTGAGACGGAAGAGGCTCAGCCCGGCGACATCATTGTGCTTGCAGGGGTTGAAGATGTCAAGATAGGCGATACCATATGCAATCGTCTCGCGCCCATAGCCTTGCCGAGGATCACCGTGGATGAACCTACTGTCTCAATGAATTTTTCAATCAACGACTCTCCCTTCAGCGGCAAAGAAGGAAAGTATGTGCAGGGCAGCAAGATTAAAGCACGGCTGGAAAAAGAGGCCCTTCGAAACGTGGCAATCAGGGTCGAGACATCAGGAAACAAAGAGGGCATCGTCGTCAAGGGCCGGGGAGAATTTCAGCTGGCTATCATTATCGAGACCATGCGTCGCGAGGGCTATGAATTTTGTGTCGGAAGGCCGGAGGTCATCTTCCATTATGAAGACGGCGTAAAGATGGAGCCTATCGAAAAATTGCTGGTGGACTGTGAAGAGGGCTTCCTCGGGGCAGTTACGGAAAAGCTCTCCTCCCGCAAGGGCAAGATGACCAACATGGTAAATAAAGGCAAGGGACGGGTGAGGCTGGAGTTCTCCATTCCGAGCCGCACACTCATAGGATACAGGGATGAATTCCTGACCGATACCAAGGGCACAGGCATCATGCATTCACTTTTCGACGGCTATGAGGAATACAGGGGCGACTGTCTCAGCAGGTTTACAGGCTCAATAGTCTCCGATCGTCAGGGCAAGGCAGTGCCTTATGCATTGTATAACCTGGAACCGAGGGGACGTCTGTTTGTCCTTCCCGGTGATCCTGTCTATGAGGGGATGATCGTGGGAGAACACAACAGGGGCAATGATATAAATGTCAACGCCTGCAAGGAAAAGAAGCTGTCCAACATGAGGGCCGCCGGCAAGGACGATAACGTCATACTTTCGCCCATAAAACTGATGACCCTGGAACAGGCCATAGCCTTTATCAGGGAGGATGAACTGGTGGAGGTGACGCCCATCTCTGTGCGCATGAGAAAGGCCGTCCTCTCAGTCCAGAAGCGCCATCTGCTTAGACCTCGACCTGAATAAAAAGCTGTTTATTTTTTTGGGTCAAAAAAAACAGGGATCTTAACCGGGACCATGCGCCGCCATGACAGGATGCCGTTTTAACAAAATTCGGGATAGTGTTTTTTCCTGCAGTCGGGACATATGCTGTGGCTGAATTTGGCTTCGGAATGCCTGCTGAGATAGGCATCCACCTGGTTCCAGTAACCCTGGTCATCGCGGATCTTTTTACAGAAAGAGCAGATCGGCAGGATGCCCTGGAGTGTTTTGATGTGTTCAATAGCCTTTTGCAATTCCTGGATCTGGGCGGACAGCCGATCCTGCATCTCAATCATGCGCCGTCCGACCTCCACCCTTGCCCGCAATTCTCCTGGATTAAACGGCTTGGACAGATAATCGTCCGCCCCGACATCAAGCCCCGTGATCACGTCCGACTTTTCAGCCCTTGCAGTCAGCAGTATGATATAAGGCACATACTGCGACGGCATGGCTCGTATCCGGCGAACGACCTCCAACCCGTCCATTACAGGCATCATCCAATCAAGGATAACCAGCCGGGGGGCATCGGGTTTCTCCATAACCGTCCAGGCATCCGCTCCGTTAACTGTCGTTACCACTTCATGTCCAAGCTTTTCAAGCACACCCGTTAAAACGGCCCGTGACGTCAAATCATCTTCTGCGATAAGGATTCTCATCTTGATCTATCTCCCTTATAATATGAGCTTAAATCTGTGCAATTCTTTAATAAGAATCTTTTTCTGTATGGGCTTGGCCAGGAAATAATCGCATTGACCCTTAATGGCCTCCATGACATTGGCCTTGTCAGACAGGGCCGTGGCCATGAAGATCCTGGCCCTCCTGGCGGGAAGAATGCCCTTTGTCTCTTCCATCATACGAATCTCCCTCAAAGCGGAATGTCCGTCCATCTCAGGCATCTTAATATCAAGACATATGAGATCGTAAGGCTCTTCTGTCTCAAGTGAAATAGCCACAGCATCGATGGCTTCTTTGCCGTTTACGGCAACATGTAACGGGCCATAGCCCTTCAAAAGCTCCTGAAGAAGAACCCGGCTTGTAAAATCATCTTCAACAATCAATGTCTTCATATTATAATCCTTTCCTCATTTATATTTACAGTCATCTCCATCATTTCCTTTAACCGGCTGAATTGCATTTCCAGTTCGCCCATGAGGGCCTTGACGGAATTCAAATCACCTGCCTTGCCGGCCTTTTCCATCTCAAATGCCAGTGCCTGCAAAGAAGATCCTTCGACGTTGGCGGATGCCCCCTTGATTGTATGCGCCTGGCGTTCAACACCCGGGGCATCCCCGGTTTCAAGATATCCCTTTAATGCCTGAATCTGCTGTGGCATGTCCGATAAAAAGGCCTTCATAATGATTTTAGCAAGGTCCCCGTCATCCATAAGTCGTTCCAGCAGGGCCGAAAAATCAAACACAGGCAATTCCTTTTCAGGAGGTTGTTTGCTCATTATTTCTCTTGTTCTTTCATCCTTGCCTTCAGCCCTAGGCATGAGCCACCTTTCCAATTTATCTGCCAGGACGTTTGATGAAATCGGTTTGGATATATAGTCGTTCATGCCTGTCTCAAGGAACCTCTCGCGATCTCCCTGCATGGCATGTGCGGTCATGGCGATAATGGGGATATCCGGGTTAAGGTTCCCCAGGCCATCTCTTGAGTTTTCAGACTCCGCGTTCCGGATCTGTACGGTGGCTTCAATGCCGTCCATAATCGGCATCTGGATATCCATAAGCACAATATCATATGGAACGGCCTTAAGTGTCTTGATGGCTTCAGCGCCGTTAGATACGGCATCGGCATGAATGCCGAGCTTTTTAAGAATACCCATAGCCACCTGCTGGTTTGTGATATTGTCCTCTACCAATAATACCCTCGCGCCGGTTTCGTCAAAATGCCTGTCAGGTTTGTGGGCTGAATGCCGTGTGATGATAGAGCGTTGACGGGAATCCGAATTGCTGCCGTCCGGATAACCGGGCATATCTGAGTCGCACAGGAGAATGGACAGGATATTGAACAACTCCTGATACCGTGCCGGTTTTGTCAGATATGCATCAAAACCTGCATCCCTGAATCTTTTGGCGTCTCCTCTCATTCCAAGGGATGTCATCATCACCAGCATGGTCTCTGCCAGCCGGTCATCGGATTTTATAACCCGGCCCAGAGTCTCTCCATCCATTCCCGGCATCTGCATGTCAATCACGGCGATGCGGAAAGGTTCACCTGAACCTTTAGCCCTGTTTAGCGCTTTAAGCGCTGAGGGCCCGTCCTCTGTTTCAGAAGGGGACATCCCCCAGTAGGTCAACCGTTTGGACAGGATTTCACGGTTTGTGGAGTTGTCATCCACTATCAGGACCTTCACCCCGTGTAAATCCGCATGAGGGGGTGTCTCAACCTGTGCACCTTTTTGTTGATTGACGAACAGGGCGGTAAACCAGAACTCCGAACCCTTCCCTTCTTCGGTGATGACTCCGATTTCTCCGCCCATCAACTCTACAAGTTCTTTAGAGATGGCCAGGCCGAGTCCCGTGCCGCCGAATTTCCGGGTGGTCGATGCATCCACCTGGGTAAACTTGTTGAAAAGGAGTCCTGTCTTATCTTTCGGAATTCCTATACCGGTATCATGCACTGAAAAACGCAGCAGGCTTTCCCCATCCGTCCTTTCGACCAGTGCAACACGGATAGCCACTTCCCCTGCATGGGTAAATTTGATGGCATTGCCTGCCAGATTGGCAAGGATCTGACGCAGGCGGCCGGGATCGCCGGTCAGGAGCACAGGCACTTCGGGGTCGATGGAACAGAGCAACTCCAAACGCTTTTCATGGGCCTTAAAGGCTATTGTATCGGAAAAATCATCCAGAAGGCCATGCAGATCAAAATCCAGGACCTCCAGGTCTAATTTCCCCGCCTCGATCTTTGAAAAATCGAGGATATCGTTTATCAGAGAGAGGAGGGTCTCACCGCTGGAGATTACGGCATCGGCGTAACGGCGCTGTTCCTCCGTGAGATCCGTTTCCATCAACAGGCCGGCCATGCCGATTACCCCGTTCATGGGGGTTCGGATCTCATGGCTCATGTTGGCAAGAAATTCGCTTTTGGCAACATTGGCCATCTCTGCCTGTACTGCCATCTCATTTGAGAGGAGTATGGTCTCTTCGAGCCGGTGATTGGTATTGACCAGTTCCTGCTCAGCCTTTTTACGGGCCGTGATATCGATCATCACGGTCAATAAATGCCGCTGGCCCTGAATGGTGATTATCTCGCCTGAAAAAAGCCCTGTTAAAATGGTGCCGTCTTTGCGCCTGAACTGCATTTCAAAATCCCTGATGCGCCCGTTGACCAGGAGCTTTTTCAAAACAGAATCCCACTGCCCGGAATCAACGAAGAGGCTGAGTTCAACACTATTCTTTCCGATGATCTCATCCCTTGAATAACCCAGGGTTGCAAGGACGGCATCGTTGGCATCAATCAACCTTCGATCAGACAGAGAAGATAAGGTCATCAATGCCGGATTGTGGCGGAACAGGCGCTCGAAACGCTGCTGCGCCTCCTGTTCCGCGGTCAGGTCCTTGGAAAGGCTGAAGGCGCATTCTTCTTCATTCCACTTACCGAACCAGCAGCGGGTCTCAACAGGGATGAGCAAACCTTCCTTTGTGATGAAAGGTATGGTGTTGCCTTCGCATTCACCCCTGTACATTGCAGCGATTATATCCTTCAGTTCATCCTGTCTTGCAGCAGGGTGCATATAGGATGCATGCATGGCAAGAAGTTCATCAGTACTGCAGCCCAGCTTACTCTTCATTGCTTTATTTGCGTATAATATCCTGCCGTCGGTTCTTACTACCATGATCATGTCACCGATGGATTCGAAGAAGGTGCGAAAGTTCTCCTCGCTTTCAAGTAGCTTAAGCGCTGAGATCTTCTGCTCTGTAATATCGGTGTGTGTGCCGGTCATGCGAAGGGGCTTCCCGTCATCGGTCCATTCAATAACCTTTCCTCTATCCAGAATCCATACCCAACTCCCGTTTTTATGCCTCATGCGGAATTCACATTCATAATATGGAAAGTTTCCGGAAAAATGTTGATCCAAAAGCCCATCAGCCTTTTTCAGATCATCCTGATTTATGAGATCCAGCCAGGTCTTAATACTGATCGGGGACAACTCATCCAGTGTATGGCCCAACATTTCCGCCCATCGTTCATTAAATATGGTCTCGCCGCTCTGGACATTCCATTCCCAGGTCCCTACATTTGCACCCTCAATAATGTTCTCAAGATGCCTTCGCTGTCGCTCGATTTGCTCCTCTGCCTTCTTGTAGTCTGTTATGTCAACAAAGGTCTCAAGAAATTTCTCATGGTCCTGGATCAGGATGCGTTTAACAGACTTGAGGATCGGCACCCTGCTGCCATCAGATCGAAGGATGACGTCGGCTGCATTATTAATTTCCTTGTCCGTATCAGTGATAGAGCAGCCGGCGTCCGATTCAGGACAAAAATAATCGCGGCAATCATGTCCTATGATTTGCTCTTCCGAAACACCGATCAGCCTGTATGCAAATGGATTTACCGATTCTATCTGACGCGTGTGGGTGTCGATAATCAGGACGCCTGCGCTGATTCTTTCCATGAGAAGACGTTGAAGGCCTTCACTCGCCTGAAGGGCGACCGTGCGCTCCTGCACCAGTAACTCCAGTTCCTCCCTTCTGTGGGCGATAAAACCGATCACGAGCACAATGGCAGTGGTCATTACAAGCCCTGCCAGACCGGTAATCCAGCCGAATCTTGCAGGATGAAGGGCCGAGAAGTCAGGTCCGGGACGTGCAACCACGGCAAAGGCCTTGCCGAAGATGAATATGGGCCTGGTGATGGAATAAGCTTCCTTATCCTCTTTGCCGTCTCCTCCGACTGATACGGATGCGATCCGTATGGACGGCTCACTTCCATGTAGCATATACAGGTCCATGGATACAGGGGTATTATCAATGCCTGAGGCGGCAGCAGTTTTCAATAATGTTTCCATTCGAACTATCGCCATGGTAAATCCATACAGTAATTCATGGTCATCGCTGGAAAAAACAGGGCGAAAAACCAGTATCCCCTGTTGTTCTGATTCATCCGCCAGCAGGATCGGGTCACTGCATAAAATAAGACCGGTGCGCCTGGCCTCTTCCAGCACCTTTGCCTTGATCTTTTCAGAACCCAGATCAAGACCGGAAACAGGTGCATCTCCGACAAATGATTCCATAAAATAAATAGGATAGTAAAAGGGACGTCCTTTCGCCGGGACCCTGTTTCCACTGGAGTCAATTTCGCATACCTCGTAATCCGATGATACCTCCTTACGGCCCCAATACTCAATTTCCGTTTTCTTTTTCTCCGGGACAACAGGGATCCATCCCAAGGCCTGGATCGCCGAATTTTTAGCCAGATATTTGGTGAGATACTGGAATGTCTCTTTAGTAACGTGCTGTCTCAATGAAAACATGCTTGACAGACCCTCCAGTTCGACATCTTTAAGTGTCTCCAGCACGGATGTAACGCCAATGGTCTTGGTGTTCATGAGATGGGAAAATGTCTCGTTATAACTTTTGCCCTCGTACTTGTTGGCTGTCCAGGCAGAAAAGATGGTAAGTGTAAGTCCTACAGCGGCTGCAATGCCGGCTTCAATATGACGCAAACCACGGCGATTTCTTGCGGCAAGCCGGTCCCTCCATCTCAGCATCGCTGCGCCTGCCAGTATAATAATGACCAGTATAAGTGTAGCCGAAACAGGGGCAATCCCTTCACTCGCCGCCTCCCATTTCCAGGACCTGGCGTCCATGTCCATACCAAGGACAGCAACAAGTTCTCCGGTTCCTGTTTTTTTGATTGGTATCAGCGAAGTGATCCATGTCCCCCAGCGATCAGTTACAGGTCCGACTGTACGTTCCGTTCTGGTGTCAAAGGCGCTGAGATATTCCGCTGATATCTCCTCATAAATCTGACCCGGCGGCGATTCATCCTTGGAACCAGCGGGTTCAGAATCAACATAAATGAATACCTTGCCGTCGGCCCTGCGCCCCATCAGGTAAAGAAAACGGCATTTCGGAAAGGCCGTTCGCGTGGCGATGAATTGATCCTTGATCTGCAGATATTCGGATGAGGTAAGATCAGCCTCTGTCCCGGACAGATTTTTGACACGATCGCTGTCAATTGCCTGAGCCACCATGCGGGTATTCCGAAGGAAATCCTCACGCATCAGCTTATCGGCATGACGTATTGTCCACAATGTTAAAAAAGCCCCCAGGATCAGCACCGCCGACAATGCGCTGACCACCCATAAAGTCTTCCCCTTTTCCAAACTGATGCCATTTTTATTATTCATATATTCATAAACTCATATAATAGATTGATTCTGAACTTAACTTTTTCTTCGTACAACCACCCTCCTTCTCCTCTTTACTACCCTGCGGGGTTTTTTATCTGTGTCCGTGGATTGTACAGGTTCATTTGACTTTATGCCAGTTTCATCATCCTCTTCCCATGGTAATTTCTGCCAGTGAGGACATGTAGCCCTTGGGCACTTCAACATCATATTCCCCTGATTGTCAGGTGATTCGATTAAGAACGGATTTTCACATCTCGGGCATGTTATGTAACATGGTTTGCCCCAGCTTATAAAATTACAGGCCTCATTGGAGCATTTATAATAGGGCTTTCCCTTTGCAGTTGTAAGCGGCAATATCCCTGAAGTCCTGCAAAGGGGACATGCCAATCCAAGTTGCTCTTCAAAGGAGGCAATACTTTTCTCAATATCATCATCTTCCGGTTGTACGGCCCTCTCATCCGGACC
>Ga0153915_10003659_pt1 | contig 14108 bp, 7 predicted proteins | sample Opewatmetagenome_2_FD_107003 | JGI IMG/M metagenome (GOLD analysis project Ga0153915, IMG submission 107003) | Freshwater wetland microbial communities from Ohio, USA - Open water 3 Core 3 Depth 3 metaG | ecosystem: Environmental > Aquatic > Freshwater > Wetlands | place: USA: Ohio, Lake Erie... | reverse complement strand
GATATGAAAAAGATAACAGTGTTAGGCTCCACCGGTTCCATTGGCACGAGCGCCCTTAATGTGATTGCATCCAATCCGGAAGAATACAAGGTCGTTGCCCTTGCTGCGGGGAATAATATAGACTTGCTCTTTGAGCAGATATTAAAATTTAAGCCTATCGCTGCGGCTGTCTCAAGAGAGGAACTGGCTGTCACGCTGAGGGAGAGGCTCAAGGGATATTCAAAAACTGAAGTCCTTTTCGGGATAAAGGGGTTCTCAGCGCTTGCGGCCCTTGATGAAGCGGATACGGTCATCTCCGCCATGAGCGGCGCATCGGGCCTGATCCCGACCTATGAGGCCATGAAGGCAGGAAAGGAGATAGCCCTTGCCAATAAGGAGACCATGGTCATGGCAGGGGCGATTATCATGGAACTGGCTAAATCCCGGAATATCTCCATCCTTCCAATCGACAGCGAGCATAGCGCCGTCTTTCAATCCCTTCAGGGCCATAGAAGGGAGGATCTGAAAAGAATTATACTTACCGCGTCAGGCGGGCCTTTCAGAAATCTATCGCCGGAAGATATGAGCAAGGTTACCCCGGCCTCGGCATTGAAGCACCCCAATTGGAGCATGGGGAAAAAGATAAGCATAGATTCGGCGACCCTCATGAACAAGGGACTGGAGGTAATAGAGGCCAAGTGGCTCTTTGATCTCACAATGGATCAGATAGATATATTGATCCATCCTGAAAGCATAATACATTCCATGGTCGAATACATGGACGGCTCAGTGATAGCGCAATTGGGCATCCCGGATATGACAACACCCATATCCTACGCCCTATCCTATCCCAGACACAGGAAGACAAATCTCCCTTCTTTGAGGCTTGAGGAGGTCGGGAGATTGACCTTTGATAAACCGGATATGAAAAGATTCAAATGTCTCGACCTTGCCCTTAAGGCCATTGAGACAGGAGAAAGCATGCCGGCGGTAATGAATGGGGCCAACGAGATAGCGGTTGAATCCTTTTTAAGCGGAAGGATCGGATTCCTGCAGATCCCATCTCTTATTGAAAAGACGATGGAAGGACATAATCCTTTTCATCCGGATGGGATTGAGGATATATTGGAAGCGGATGCCTGGGCGCGCAGGACCGCTGAAAAAGAATCCGTACGGATGCAAGCTTGATCGGAGAAAAATAATAATTAAGTTCATCCTTAAAATATGGTAAGGGTTCGAGGGGTCGAGTGAAAAAAATTAACACTTGAATCCTTGAACCCTAGAACCCTTGACCACTTTCTCCCAATCAATATAGGAGAAGAGCCGGAAATAATATTTTTTTATAAAGGTTTGACAGATGGAAATAATAATGAATTTCGTACAAAACACAGGACATCTTTTTCTGTATTACATCCTCCCCTTTGTTGTTGTCCTGGGGATCATGATATTTTTTCATGAATTAGGGCACTTTCTTGTTGCAAAGTATTTTAATGTCAAGGTACTCAAGTTCGCCCTGGGCTTTGGTCCGAAGATTGTCGGGAAAGAAATTGGAGAGACCGAATATTCCATACGTTATATACCCCTTGGCGGTTTTGTTAAGATGCTCGGGGAAAACGGCGGGGAAGAAGACGAATCGCAGGATCTGTCTCCAATAGATGAGAAGCGGGCCTTTAATAAGCAGCACGCCTTCAAACGAATCGCCATTGTCGCGGCAGGACCGATATTTAACCTGATCCTTGCCCTTTTCCTGTTTTGCGGTTCTTACCTGATCTCAGGTGATTATATAATGACGACTGAGGTCGGGCAGGTAACTGAAAATTTACCGGCTTATAAAGCCGGAATCAAGAAAGGAGATGTCATAACCTCAGTAGATGGCGAGGCTGTCAAAAGCTGGAATGACCTTAAAGCAATATTACAGGATAAGGTCGGCAAACCTATGGCGCTGACAGTGCAGAGGCAGGGTGCGGCCATGAACTTTACTATAATCCCCGAAGAGACGATAACAGAGAATGAATTCAACGAGAAAATAAAATCGGCACAAATCGGGATCGTTTCAGCGGGCAAATATGAGACAGTAGCCCTGACCCCGCTGCAGGCCGTTGCGCAAGGGTTTGAGGATACATGGAGATGGATCAAGCTGACCTGTCTGGTTGTAGTCAAGTTGTTCGAGGGGGTTGTATCAATCAAGACCCTTGGCGGCCCCATCATGATAGGACAACTTACAGGGAAACTGGTCCAGGAAAACATAGGTTACCTTATCCCCTTTATGGGCATTATAAGCATCAACCTGGGCATATTGAACCTCTTCCCGATTCCGATACTTGACGGAGGTCTTATAATCTTCCTGCTTATTGAACTGATAATGGGGAGGCCCTTAAGCATCAAAACGCGCGAACTGGCCCAGAAAGTAGGCTTCTCAATACTTATAGCACTGATGCTTTTAGTCTTTTACAATGATATTTTAAGGATGTTCCAATCAACACAATGATACTGGCGGTCAACACATCCACAACACAGTTCAGCCTCGCGCTCATGAGAGAGCAGGGCGACATACTGGCCGAATACCTGGTCTCTCCTGGAGAAAAGAATTTCAAGTCCTTCATGCCGGCGGTTTATTCCCTGTTTGATGCCTGCGGGGAGGACATCAAGGGACTAAAGGCAGTGGTTGTCGCCAGGGGTCCCGGGAGTTTTACCGGGCTGAGGGTGGGGCTGTCCATGGCTAAGGGCGTGGCCCAGGGACTTGATATCCCCATCATCGGCGTATCCAGCCTTGAGGCCATGGCGAATCAATTGCCCTTTTTGAAACAGCCCCTATGCACGTTGCTGTCATCCAGAAAAGGAGAGGTCATTTTTGCTCTCTTCAATTGGGATGATGAAAAAGGCATGACAAGGATTACTGAAGATCAGTCCCTGTCCTTCAAGGACCTGGCCGGGTTCATCAAAGGCCCAACATATTTCATAGGCAATAATTTCAACGCCCAGCACCCCATGATAAAAGAACTGATCGGGGCCGATGCCTTAACAGCGCCGCCATGCCTCTGGACCCTAAGGGCCTCGGCAGTGGGCGCCCTGGGTCTTAAACGGTTTGCAAACAAGGATTTTGACGACATCATAGACCTTGTCCCTGACTATCTCCGTCCACCTGACATCAGGCCCAGCCCCTTTGTTTAAGTCCGGATCATCCGATTTTGGCTGAATTTTAAATGACATTTCCTAACCTGAATATTATCGAGGAGTTGAAGGACAACCCCCTTGCTGCTGCAGCGTTCTTCTTGCTGTGTTTCGGGAGATAAATCATTCTAACAGATTGCCGGCTTTGTCTTAAACAGCCTTGGCTTTGATGATCAACGTACCGCCGCTTGCCAAGGTGTATGTTCCGCTTTCGCCTGCTACAACTGTAATTGTAACACCTTTGGGGGCGTCGATTTGTGCCGTGTCGACGCTGCCGACGATTGTAACCTGGGAATCCGCGGTTGCTGTCCACTTGCTGGCTGCATCAATCGTGAGATAAACGTTTTCGTTGTTGATTGCGCCCTTCAGGGTCGTGGACTCAAGAGAGACCGACATGGTTCTTTCGGGATCATTATGGACAAAATCGCCCGCAATATCCATATCCTTGAACGTTGCGTGGATGCCGTAAACCTTCTGACCGTTTGCGGGCCTGGATGAAAGGTCAATCTCGTTTATTTTTGATTGAATCAAGACACCGTTTTTAGAAACTAATTTGGCGCGATCAAAGATTATATTAGTGTTAGTGCTTGACGCAAGAATCACAGCCTCTTGAGTTTCTATTCTGCCGCCCTTAATTTCCAGCGTGCTTATCGTCGAAGCAGGCATCCCGGAGTTGTGCATCAGGGCGCAGTTTTTGCCGGAAGTTGCATTTATATTGTTTAAATAGACCTTGCCGTTTTTATCTACAATTGCCGTATAGGTCCCTGTAGTAACCTTGCAATCATTAAAAACAACTATACAGTAGTGGTCCGCATAGGTTCCATAACCGCTTTTGATGCTCTGAACGTCACAGTTATTCGCTTCAATATAAACATAACCTCCTGACGCATCGGTTGAAAGGGCGCCCCAGCCTTCGGCTATGATGGTAGAATTATTGAAGTAACTTTCCGAATTGCTCATGGTGACATGGGCGCGGGCGTTGCCTTTCATTTCCAGGGCCTTTGGGGGAGAGGTATCCGTGGAATCAAAGGGAACCCCATGGGAGATCAGTGTGGAGTTATTGACTATTAAGGTGCTGTAATTTTCTGCTGAGGTGGCGCTTCTTCCTACGCCGCTTGCGGTAATATTAACATTCCTTAAAATAAGCGTGCTGTGATCGTCGGAGGCCGCTCCGCTGCCCGCTCCACCCAGGCCGTTTATATCTCCGGAAAGCTCGATGTCGGAGCCGGTAAGGGTAAATTGAGATTTGCTGCCTTTAACATAAACGCCGCCGGTATTCGCCTCTTTCGCGGCGATCTTGACATTAGAGGCATAGGTGTCTTTGATTTCTCCTGCGCTTACGACGGATGTCTTGGATTTCCCCGCCGCATATTCGCCATTGTCAACATAGACTGCCGGGGTCGATTTCTCACCACCGCCGGGAGGGCCGCCAGGAGCGCCTCCGGGCCCGCCTGCCCCGCCAGGCCCGCCGGCAGCGCCGCCGGCCCCGCCTGCGGCCTTCATTGCAGCAGCAGCCGCTGCAGCCGGATCCCATAATGGTTCCTTCTGAACTTCGAACTTTTCTACAACTACGCCTTTGATTGTTACAGATTCGTTTTTATTCTTACCACACCCCGCAAAAGGCAAGACAAGTACTGTTGCCACGCCCAATGCCGCTAAAGACCTGATTAATTTTTTTCTGATGATCATTTTCTACCTCCTTCAAAGAATAGTGATGAGAATGTTTTTACGTAACGTCCTGCTTAAAGAAAGTGAGTTAATTCTCAAAGCATGAATTGATTTGACAAGGAGTCTCTTTTTTGGAATCGAACTATAGGGAATTTTCCCTTTCATGTCAAACCGGATTCAGCCGTAGGGAGCGGGACAATCCTAATATTCTCCTGTCAAGCAAAATTTAATATTTTAAAAACAATCGGTTAGAGGTTGTCCCATTTTTAGGGCATACTGCACCCTTCAGTTGGTGGCTGTTATTTTTTGTCGGCGAGTCTCTCGCTGAGGCAAACCCCCTACCTAATCGTTATAAATCCCATGTATTGCACTCAGGCGATCACCAATCTTAAGGAAAGAATCCGGGTTGTCCCAGAAAGAACTTGCACAACAGGTGGGTACCACGCAACAGCAGATCAGCCGCCTTGAATCACCGTCTTATGAGGGACACTCTTTAAGCATGTTGAGGAGAGTAGCCGGGATTCTTGGGGCTACAGTTCATGTTGAATTGAAGGTTGAAAGGCATCAAAAAATTTCCAGGCATCGCTGAGCATCAATCCAGCTATAGAACAAAACAATAAGAAACCGCAAAGTTGAGTTTAAAACTGTGAACTGTGAACCTCGAACTAATTGATTTTTACCCTTGCACCTTGAACCTTGTGCCCTGCACCTTTTTTATTGACATCCCCAAATAAATTATATGATCATACCCGCATTCATTTCTTTCTGATCCAACGTTATTAATCTGGGGGATAAATAGAATCTCCAGTTTATTCTATATTTTTTTCAAGTTATCATTCCGTGCAATGCAATCGAAGCACACCACAGAAGCCAGTATGTCCTGATTGCCGTCTTAGCGAGATTAATATGCTTCGAATAGTTCTTGGCTCGCCGGAATGATTTAATAGCCTCTTATCTTGATTAAAAGTTTTAATCGGTTATTTTAGAACCAATCTCCTCTTTTAACATGGACTCATAGAATTAGGGTGAATCATGGCAGACCGGAAGGAAGTGAGGGTATTTATATCGTCGCCTGCAGACTGCGGTGACGAGCGAGAGGCGGCGGTGCGCGTCCTTGATGAGATGAATCGCACTGTTGGGCAGAGAGAAGGGTTATTCTTCCAAGCTATGAGGTGGGAAGATGTGCCTCCTGGGTTGGGTCAGAGCCCACAAACAGTAATAGACGAGTGTTTGGGTGACTACAATGTCCTTGTGGGTCTCATGTGGATGCGCTTTGGCACGCCAATCCCCGGCGGAGTCACATCAGGGACAGAACATGAAGTTCAACAGGCGATAGAAAGGTGGATTCGTGTCGGTGAACCACGAGTCATGTTCTACTTCAAAATGGATTCGCCAAAGGACCTTTCCGCGATAGACCCGCAACAGCTACAGAAAGTCCAAGATTTCCGCAATCGCCTTCAGGCAACTGCTTTAGTTCAAACATTTCATGGTACTTCGGAATTCGAATCGAAATTAAGGATTCACCTTAATAAACTGGTAAGTCCGCTTGGACGTTCGGTCCATTTAATGCCTAATGTCATAACTGACACTCCATATGATGTGTTCTACAAAAGTTTCAGGGAGGTTGTGGGCGCTAGGCGAATCAAGAAAACAGGTGCCATGTTGCATGTCGTTTTTGGAAGTATTGCGGATATCAGAGAAATCCCTCCGGTGATTCCAGTCGGGCAGTCTTTCGATTTTTGGCAGCGCGGTCCTCGTAGTGTCTTGGCGTCCTTCGAGACTATCGAAGTAGATGGCCGCCCATTCTTTGATGACATTGAAGAACGCTGGTCAACCGAAGATCGACCCCGCGCCGCCGGCCTCGGACACGCGAAATACCTTATACTGCCAAAAAATTCTCACGCCCTCCCAGGGGCGCTATTCGTGGTGACAACTAGAGATTTTAGTATAGACCCGAATCATTATGGATACTTTATCAATACGCCTGTTGAGGGTATCGACTACGTCATTGATTGCGTAATTGACGCAGCAAATGCTCACAGACTTTCGTCCATTGCATTGCCCCTATTAGGCACCGGTTACGCAAATATTGGGAGGACATTCAATCAGGCGGCATTAGGCCAAGCCTTACGAGAGGCTGTGGCTCTTCTTGCTGTCGAGAAGTTGGAGAACGCATTGCGGGATGAGAAATCCTCACTTCGGCGAGGTGTGCTCGTCATATATTCGCAAGAGCCACAGGGACAAGAGGAGCATGACCTGTGGGAAGCCATTACACGTTTCCTCGGTTCTCGGTCAGAACAACGGAAAATCCAAATTGAAAGCAGCCTGATGAAGATCGAGAAACTAACTGCAAACCCATGCTATGCATCGGATCGCTCATAAAACGGATTTCCCGGGGCAACAGGATGCATTGTCAAGTTTTGAATTGCCCCATATTGAAATCAAAGCACCAGAAAAGCTTTTATTGCAACAGGACTAAAAGGAATAGCTGAATAGTTTCTATAAACATTAAAGTTTTAAGATTTTTCCTTACTTAAAAAGGAGATACCAATGCCGGAGAAAGAAACTTTATGGGGAAATAATTTATTGCATATAAAGAGATATTTGAATAAACACCTGCGGGTCGAAGAACTCAAAAGGGCAGATTCCTTTGATGAAATGCTTTGGATGCTTCTATCCGGGATTGTTTGTTCCGATGGATTGGCACTTAAAAGGGCAGTTCTTTTTTTAGAAAAGGAAGGTGTATTAAGGGGTAAACTTGGCATTGGACCTTTAAATAAGGAAGATGAAATAGAACAAAATACAATATGGAACGCTCATGAAAAGGACTGGGTTTTTAAGGAAATAAGCTCAAGGAAAGATGACCCTTGCATCAAATCAAATAAGATGAATAATATTTTACAGCAGATAACGTTCAGTCAAGAAGAAAGTAGATTCATATATGATTTAACGATAAAAAGTCAGATAGGAAAGGATACCGAAAATGATAATGATTTTTTTGATAATAAACAAATTCAAGCAATGATTATAGATGTGAATGAAGCCTGGGATGCTCAAATAGCCCCTTTTTTCACGAGATTACATGAGAAACTGTATATGAAGCTGTTTATTCTGGCACCTTTAATCTCAGGGGACAAATTAGTTGGTTTGTTGTTGGCAGATGATTTGGACACCCCACCGGATACAATTAAATCTCAAGAGATTAAAAACCAATTAAATCAGAAATTGAGCGATTTTTCTTACTTCGTCAATCAAGTTGCCATCGCCCATGAGATGCGAAACCTTATTACGGGTTGGAAAGAGTTGGTAAGTAGTTTGACCAAAATTCACAAGTCAATCACTCAACAAAAGAAAAATATGAGTGATCTATTAAATGATATTATAACCGAAGCAACAAAACTCACTAGAGGAACAGGAGGCATTCTTTTTTTAAAGATCAAGAGCAAAGACACAGAAAAACATCTGAGAGTCGCCATGACCCATAAGATGGATCCATTTCAAAACATGCATTTAAAAGAGAATGAAGGTGCAGCAGGTATTGCTGCTAACATAAAAAAAGGGTATGTCATTCATGATTACCCTCTCTCACCCGAACATTGCAAACAAACTGATCATGAGCCATTGAAAGGTATGATTCAGGCCGTGGTGGCAGTGCCATTGCTTGTGGAGGACAATGTCATAGGTGTTATTGACGTATGCAGCAGTGTACCGGAACATAAATTTTCACCCCAAGACATCGAATTATTGGAGATGTTCGCGCCCATAGCTGCCTCTATCATCGATGATAATAGACAAAGCGTTCAACTTCGTGCCCTTTTTGATGCGCTACCGTTACCTCTTATTTTGGCTGACAAGGCTGGCGTGATCGAAAGGTCAAATAGAGAAGCCAATGACCTTTTTGGTTTAGAGACAGCAAAAACCCTGCATATGAAAGATATTTATTTAAACGGAGATAATGAGGCAAAAAAGATACGGGATTTATTAAATGATGCTCAAAAAGGGAAAATCACAGTTAGAACAGTAGTCCTTAATAAGAAAACCGGGAACAAAATTCCGATCCAACTAAGTGCGGCGTCTTTAGTGGATGATTTGGGAGAAAATCTCGGCAGTCTTGGAATTATGGAAAGCCTTGCCAGTAGGGATGAAAAGGCTAAAATGTATTTACATCAACAAATGGTGCTTAGGGATCTCCATGCCTTTCAACCTGACTTGCCTATCAATTCGAGATCGGAGCTTAGATGTTATCTTAAAGATTTTCTCAGAAAAGCCAATCTTGAGCTGCAATGCCAGTGGTTAGTATGCTTCGGCAGCAGGGCCGAAGATGAAACAGTTCTCGAAGCAGTAGCTTGGCTGGGAATAAGCGATGATGAAAAGATGCCTCATTTTAATTGGAGAAAGGCAAAAATTTCGGAGTTAGCTAGAGACAGCCAGACAGACAGTCAGACCGAGTCAAATCTGATAGCCCAGTGGACTCCTACTAATAAATGGCGGGGAATAATTGATAAAGGGCTGCTTGGAGAGAATCGGGGGATTTTGAAAGATTTTTCTTTAGGCATACCAGTTCGGCTTGCTCAAGGGCTCAGGGGTGTCTTGCTTTTAGGCCCTCCAAAGACAGCTTCAAATGAAGTAAGGCCGCCAATCCTGTCTGAAATGTCCGACTTTATTAGAAGCTCGGCTGGCGCTATATGCGCCCATGCCTTGAGCTTACTACAAGAGATTAACCTTAAGGAACAAAATGAAGTTAACAAACAAATAAATAAGTTTATCGTCCATAGGGCCAGGACTAGTCTTTTGCCGATTACCGGGGCCTTTGACGCGATTCGTCGGAAATATGGCAACAAAGAAAGGGTATTTGAGATATGCGATATTGGTGAAGACAGTTCAATTAAACTTTATGAACAAGTTGATAACGTCTTTAAATCTGGGATATCGGAATTGTCTATCCGCGATATAAAGCTGGAAAAAAGGTCTCTTGCGACTTTAGTGCTCAATTGTATAAGTCTGTTTGAGATAAGAGCCAGGGATATCGAAAGGGAAATAAAGGCAGACGACAGTCTGGAAAACCTTCCGACAGCGATGATTGACAGGATTCAGCTTTCGGTTGCTATTGGAAACATCCTTGACAATGCTATAAAATACTCTGCGAAGGGTTTTTATGTAAATGTGACCTCGGAAATAGAGTTTCAATCAATGAAGGCAAAAATAATAATCCATAATATTGGATATGAAATGCCTGACAAAGCCAGGGATAATTTTAAAAAACCTGGAGGAAGATATGCAAAGAATAGCGAAGATAAAGACCCTATTCCAGGCACAGGCTTCGGACTATATGAGGCATCAAAAATAATCAGGTACCATAAAGGTACAATGGATTTCAGTTCCATGATGAAACGACAAGGTGAGGGATTTTACCACACCAGGATTATTTTAACTATACCAATAAAATTATAGAAGGTGGTGATAATATGAACGGACAAAAAAAAAGTATTCTTTTTATTGAAGACCAGAAAGACGCATCTGAGTTTCATATCGAAGCCCTTATCGATGCGGGCTATGATGTAACAGTTACTGCAAAAGAAATTGATATTTTTAAATTGCGCGAAAAGCCTTTTGATTTAATGATCCTGGATATCATGATCAAAACCAAGGATTGTGATGAGGACGATGATATGTTTGAAGGGAATCTTCATTTTGATGGTGTAAATTGGGATGAGACTGGTTTGGAGTTTTTTAAAAGGGTGAGACAAGAGAAATATAATGAATACGGTATTCCTGAAGATATCCCTTGCATAGTGGCCACGGCAGTTGGAGATGTGGATGTGATCGAGCAAATATATAAACTTAATCCAAAAGAGGTAATTGGTAAGCCTTACAAGGTGGACAAACTGTTAAAAGAAGTCGAATCGATTTTAGGTTCTAAAGGAGATATTGAAAAATGACGGAACGACCAAAATACCTGGAGTCGAGGCAAAAATTTCTCGAACAAGGATCGGATCGCGACCGATACATTCGTAAATATCACTACACTCTTAGAGTGTTATCGGATTTTTCCGCCTCATTGGGAATCAAAAGGATTCGGGATATTGATGAGGTTCTCAAAGAATTGTCTCCAGGCATATTGGAAGCAACTCTATCGGATTTGATTATTATTGCCTCCGATGATGATACCATACAAGAAGCTTATGAGCCTATTACAGAAGGCATACAACCATATGAAAAGAACATAAAAGGGAAAAAATTGCCTGAGCTTGTTGGTTTTCGAGATCGATTTTTAAAAGCTCATAATTTTGTCATATTTAAGCTTGATGAAGGTAATGATCTGGGAAAATTAGGCTTTCGTAATATTTTAATTTCACGTTGTAGTGCTGGTTCGCAAAAAAGGATTATTGGGTTATACAGATCACAAACTCAGTACCTAAATGAGGATGGGCTTTATGTCTCCTCGATTCTTAATATCATACAGGAAAGCATTAAACAAGGGGAAATCCATCAAAAAAAGGAGGAGGTTTCAAACAATTACGACACTGCCTTAACCGGAGGATCTTGGCGGGAATTAATAAGCGCTGCAGGAAATTTTATTAAAGCAAATCAGGATTCTGATATCACAAAAACAGAGTCTGCTTGGGAAGATTTGATTGATTCAATTCGCTGCACATCGAATATGGGGGGTAATAATACTTCAGGGGATAGATATTTTCATGAAATACTGGGTGCTGAATTTCCTTTTCCTAATGACAATGAGGTGTTTGAATTTTTAAAAAATAAGAAGACGCTTAAAGATAGTCTTGAAATTAAAAAAGAACCTTTGGCATACATGGCTGCTATAAGATCAGCCATGGCGAGTCGTTTCGGCAAAAGCTCGGAGAGTTTAATAAAATTTAAATGGAGTAAAGGAATATCCTCGATTTCACAGCGTAACGGGCCGCGCGTGACCCCAGATGAATTGAAGAAATTAGATATGATTTTAGATTCCGTCACTAGTCCAGTCATTGAATTGATCCAACATGACGCTTCCACTCGCAATCGTTTGGAACTCTCATATCTTCGAACTTTTTGGCTTTGCCTTTTTTATTTCTCTTTAGAGGCACTGCAAACTCCGGCGGATTATTTAGTTAATAAATGTTGCGAAACATATAGCAAAGTCTTTTCACAAACAAAAGATATTATTTCCAGATATCTAAGCAAAAAGCAATTTGAGGAGACTAAAATCCCCGGAATAGAAATTGATTCGGACTGGTTGTTTTTATGGCTGATCAACAATGTTATAGGAAGTGAGAAGGTTTCTAAATTTTACAAATTATTAATACCAAATAGATCAGTGGGTTCTACTGAGGATAAGAAACCCGAAGATGTCGGATTAAATCATCAGGAAGGAGACAAGCATAATGATTATGATGATTTTCACGGTGGTTCGACTCCAGCCAGCACTGCAAAATTTTTTGTTCATCTCAGCCATTTAGTTCTTTATGCCTTGCATCTAATGAACCAGGAAGAGGTATATGACAGAATAGCTAACGAAAAACGTGATCGCAATAAAACAAAAAATAAAAATGATATCTCCCAGGATTCAAACATATCTGAAAAAGTAAATCATAACCAATTAGAACGCTTTGCATTTGGAGATATCCCAGTTGATCTAGGGATCAGCAGAAGTGATTCTCAATTGCATATCTTGACGAAATATGCATACCATCACTGGGATGTTCATCGAGAGTTTAAGATCTACGAGCGGTTATCTGAACAGTTGCGTTATGAATTGCCCCTTTATGCCGCAAATCAATTTTACCGGGACCATATATATCATGTCATGGATGTGTGTTTGCTGGGTGAGTTATTGCTGACCTCTAATGTCAGGAAAGAGACCAATTTATTTTTTTGGATTAAATCAACGAAACAATTAACCTTCGCTCAAGTACTGACAAAACTACAACAAGGTATCGATCCAGAGGCATTGATCAGGAACTGGTATGTGGCAGCCCTATTCCATGATTTTTGCTATGTCATAGAAAACGTAGGCAATCTAATTACCCCTGTGGATAATTATAGAGATAAGGGTTTTGCCAAATTCGTCGAGCCGATTAAGGAAGGGATCGACCAGGCCAAAGGTAAACTAACTCAGGAACTCGACACGCACCTGAATAAATTCGCAAATAAATGTAGCGATGCCAACCTTAAAAATACAATAGATACTATTAAAAACGCTACAGACCACGGCCTGGCCGCATGGCTTCATCTTATGCATTGGTGTGATGAGGTGAAACAACCATTGGATAATTACAGCCCGGCCCTTCATGCGATCATGTTTCACAATCAAAAGGGTCCTCAATTGGACATTACTAAATACCCACTGACTTTTCTGCTTTTGTTATGCGACCACCTACAAGAGTGGGGTCGCCCTCTGATGGGCCCTGGATCTCTTTCTCAGGCAATTGTGGAGAGTCTGCGCTATTTTGAAAAGGTTGAATTACACAAGCGTGTTAGGGTTTGGCGATTGAAAATTTGTGGTTTAAAGCTTGCAAATATTAATAAACCTAAGACGATCCTTCGTACTAATAAAAATAATGTGCCTTTATGCACTCTCAACGATACCGGACTTAAGTTTATTTTATTCTATGAAGATAGTATGGTAGCTGATTTTGAACCTATTTTTACATGGCTTCTCTTTTCCGATGAGTTGCAGGGGCTTTATTGTCCAGAATCAAAAAAAATGATCCCCATAAAAATAGAACTCAAACATGAAAAACCTAACTCTCCTGAAAAAGTTTGGCATCCCACTGAAATGGATCTTTTTCAAGAATTCTGCCATAAAGAAGAAAGCGCCGCATATCTGCTGGAATGGGCTCTCAACGCCAGAGGATGTAAAGGTAAAATAAAATACAAACACGAACCTAATAATAAAGACACTTCAAAGAATAATGGTTTTACAGAAACCTTTAGCCTTGATTTGCCGATGAACGGAAGGCCCTTGGACCGAGGGATTAATATAAAATTATTCGGCCTATTCAAGGAGTGGAAAGAAAGGCGGCTAGGGCGAAACATTATGGGTCTTGGTGTTGGCCCATGGCGTGCGGGTAAGTTATAGAGAGAAAATGTGGATCAAGTTGGCTTTGACTTATCTGAGAAGTTAAATCGATCATACGTGAAAAGATGAATTTATCACATCCGGTTACAGCGATCAGCTTAGCCGCTTGACGCTGTCGCGTCCAGTTTAATCGAACATGAAACTTTGGCCTTGCGTTATGCATTTATGCCATTTATGAACATTGGTATGGAGTCGGCAGCAGTTACGG
>Ga0153915_10003658_pt1 | contig 14109 bp, 14 predicted proteins | sample Opewatmetagenome_2_FD_107003 | JGI IMG/M metagenome (GOLD analysis project Ga0153915, IMG submission 107003) | Freshwater wetland microbial communities from Ohio, USA - Open water 3 Core 3 Depth 3 metaG | ecosystem: Environmental > Aquatic > Freshwater > Wetlands | place: USA: Ohio, Lake Erie... | reverse complement strand
TGCCGTAGCCCCATTCTGCCGCTATGATGACAAGGTCCAGCGGATCAAGTGTTTGCTTGATCTTGAACCAACGCTTGCCTCGAATCCCAGGAGTGTAAGGACTAGATAGTTTCTTTGCCACCAAGCCCTCGTGCCCGTTGTTCAGTGCTTCAATCAAGAAGGCCTTCGCTTGCTGTGGATCATGCGTCACTATTTGTTTTGTGAGAGGGATTCTGCCTGCTAGCTCGCGTAGTTTCTTTCTGCGTTTTTCGTAAGGCACATCAATCAAGCTTTCCCCATCATAATAGATGACGTCAAAGAGCTGAAGCTCTATGGGTATCTCCTTTGCCATCTCGTCAATGCCGTGCACCCTGCGGAACCTTCTCATCAAATGCTGGAACAAAAGCGGGCTTGCCCGATCCTTGCCCAGGGCAATAACCTCACCTTCAAGAATAGCCTCACCGGCTCTGATCTCACTTCGGGCCAAAGCCACGCCCTCTGGTAGGCTACCCGTTACGTCAGTGAGGCGACGGCTGAAGATACGCACTTTGTCTTGAGATTTGTGGATTTGAATTCTTGCGCCGTCCAATTTGTATTCGAAAGCCACGGGCCCTTTGGCTTCCTTGAGTGCTTCGTTTACGTCAGCGGCCATTTGTGCCATCATGGGTCTGATGGGTCTGAAAACACGGAACCTCAGGCTGGCTATGCCTTCCTTTCCCTTGTTTCTCAGTAGTGACGCCGTCTCGCCCACATCCCCGATGAGCATGCTTGCCGTCTGAACAGCTTCAACCGAAACTTCAAAGGCCTTAGCCACTGCTACTTCCATAAGCCCTTCATGGAATCCTGTGCGCATCTCGCTGATCGTAATCTTGATCAAATATTTTGCTTCAAGGGGCGAAGCCTGACTCAACATTATTTCAACTAGTCGTTCCTTTCGTTCTCTTGAGCCCAGACCTGAAGCCTCGGCGATGTCTTCAAAGGTGCGTCTTACCTCGAGGATGCTCATAGCTCTCTCGAGCAGAGTAGATTGCTTTTTCATCTTGCTTGATTTAAACACTGCCTCCACGGCAGATCCAACGTCGCCAGTCTGACTATATGCTGCTCGAAAATCGCTCCAGTTGAGGCTCGTTATCCGTCTGATTATTCCACTTACAGTTGCCCAACTGAGTTCCAGAACACGCTGATCCCATCTAGGAAAAGGTCGACCCAGAATCATAGAGACTGCCGGCTCAACTTCTGAGGGTTCAAGCGCTTTCAGGAAATTCGCAGCTTGATCAACCATTTGCAGTCGCTTGGTTGTAGCGGCTAGTCTCTCACAGAGTTCGCAGAGCGAACGAAACGGCGTCGGCATCGATCCCTTCCCTTTCACCGTAACCGTGACACGTGTTGAAAACATAAGTGTTATCGTGATTCGTCACCCTCAAGGATAGAAGGCGATTTCAAACGAAGCTTAAATATAACCTCTGCTAGGACTGTTCTCCCGTGCCGATAACTCTTGAACAGATGCGGTTCTAAGGCTCGTTATTCTTCCACCATGGTGAATTCGAAGGCTTTTGATTCAAGAAAGCCTAGAGCTTGAGCCTCAAGGAATCGAAGGCAATGTACGAATTCTGGCGAATCGATTCTTTTTTAATCAATTGCAGCAATTTGCGCCTTTGATCATCAGGTCGTTCGTCACCAATTGCGCTAAAGATGTAAGTCAGTATGGCCCAGATAGGCTGTATTCTGCCGAAAAGCTATTGCGAGAACGTGTTAGGCAAAAGGGCTTGAGGCATTCAGAAGGTGGGGTCACACGATGTGGAGTTCTTTCCCTATTTTTCTAAAGGTGTCTATAGCGATGTCCAAGTCTTTCTTTGTTAGCTGAGCGTTCATCATTGTTCTTATGCGAGCCTTGTCTCTTGCCACCATTGGGAAGACTATGGGCAGAGCAAAAATGCCCTCTTCGAAAAGTCGCGTGCTTAGCTTCTTGGCAACTCCACTATCGCCAACCATTACGGGAGTGATCGGTGTTTGGCTGCTGCCTATGTCGAACCCCAAGTCTTTCATTGTTTTCTTGAAGTATTTGGTGTTGTCCCACAGTTGTCTCACGTGTTGAGGCTCTTTTTCCAACACATCAATAGCAGCTATGCATGCTGCTGCCACAGGAGGCGGGTGCGAACCGCTCAGGAGCCATGTTCGTGACTTGTTGTACGCAAAATTGACAAGGTCTCGACTTCCAGAAACATGGCCACCTACGACACCAAATGCCTTTGAGAAAGTGCCCATCTCGACTTGTACGTGATTGCGGTCGAGTTTGAAGTGGGATACAATGCCTCTCCCGCCGTCGCCTAGCACGCCTTCCCCATGCGCGTCGTCCACGTATACCATTGCGCCGTGCTCAGCACTCAACTTGGCGATCTGGTCCAAGGGGGCGATGTCGCCGTCCATTGAAAAGACCCCGTCAGTCATTATGAGGATTCTTCTATAAGGTGGCGAATGTTTCTCCGCTTCATTCAAAACTCTATCTAGATCTTTCATGTCGCCATGTTTGTAGACTGCCCTTTCGGAATGGCTGAGCCTGACCCCATCGATGATGCTACCGTGGTTGAGCTCATCACTGATCATCAGGTCTTCCTTTCCGGCAAGCTGCGGAATAAGACCCGCGTTAGCTGCAAAACCAGTTTGATAGACAAGGGATGCTTCGGCATGCTTGAACTTGGCCAGTCGCTTTTCCAGTTCGATGTGGATATCCATGGTTCCTGCGATAGGTCGAACCGAGCCCGACCCAGCTCCATGTGTCTCAATGGCTTTCAGAGCAGCCGCTTTGACTTTGGGATGTGTACTCAAGCTCAGGTAATTGTTTGAGCACAACATCAACACTTTCTTGCCGTCAACCTTGCACCAAGCCGTACTTGGACCTTCTAAGACGCGGATTCTCCAGTCAAGCTGATTCTTCACCAAGTCCTGATATTCCAGTGCCAGAAATGCAGTTGGACTGCGCATGATTCACTTTCACCTTGAGAGGTTTAGTCTCACTCTCATGCTTCTCTTAACCTTTACTTTGCTACCACTTGGGCTCCAAAACGACTTTCGCTGCCTGCTTCGACTCAATCAAGTCTACGCCCTTGCTTATGTCTCTAATGGGAATTCGATGCGTTATCACGGCAGAAATCTTCTCCTTGAAACCAGGCTTGGCAAGCAGACCCCGAACCTGGTACCACGTCTCAAACATTCTGCGACCAGTTATGCCGAACACGGTTGCCGACCTAAAAATCATAGCAGCATTCAAATCGAGCTCCATCGGCTTATCAAGAATGCCAAGGAGAGACACTCTCCCCCCAGGAGTAAGCATCTCAAATGCTTGTCGAACCGCGCTTGGATCACCTGACATTTCCAGAGCCACGTCAACTCCGTTGCCGTCAGTCGCGTCGACAATAGTTCTGACCAAATGCTCACCCTCTTCCCTCGCGCTTAGAACCACATCAGCGCCCATTTTCCTCGCCAAATCCATGCGAACTTTGTTCAGACCGCCGGCTGTAGCGAAGATTTTTTCAGCTCCCAACTCGCGTAAAACTGCTATTGCCATCAGCCCAATCGGCCCTGTTCCTAAGACTGCTACGTTTTTGCCTGCGATGTCTTCCACATGTTCCTTAGGCAGAACTGTCTGAACCGCGTTTCCCAACGGCTCTTGAATAGAAGCGATGCTTGGATCAAGGTGAGGGTCATTCTTCCAAGCGTTCTCCTCTGGCAATGCAAACTGCTCAGCGAAAACTCCGTCTCTATCAACGCCTAAGATCTCCATGTTCTTACACACGTGTTTTCTATCGGTCTTACATTGATAACATGTGTTATCAACGATGTGAGTCTCAGCTGAAACCCTGTCGCCGACATGCACGTTCTTCACATTCTTGCCAATCTCAACAACTCTGCCAGCAACTTCATGACCAAAAACAATCGGAATTCGTTTCATGCGGTTTTGCGCCCATTCGTTCCAGTCCCAAATGTGGACGTCAGTTCCGCATATCGATGCAGCTTCAACCTCAACAAGCACTTCAGATTCCTTGATCCTCGGTGCGTTCACTTTGGTGATCTCTGCGCCAGCCTGTCTCTTCCCTTTGACTACTGCATTCATTTTATCCAAGTCAGATGTCCTGGGTACTCTCCCCGTTGATTGAGATATTTTGAGTGCTTTACTTGGTATGGCTAATAAATTAGGTTTGCCATAACGGCAGAGTGCAAGAGGCGCTCAAATGAGCAAGTTTGACAAAGCCAATCATCAGTCTCCGCTCTTATCCTCCAAAGTCGAAAAGAAGACGGGCTTAAGGGTATGGCGCCTTCTTCTTTCACGCAGTCTTCCGGTGTGCTGCGCTCGAATCACGACAGACTTTGCCACAGAATGATTTTTCCGTCAACATAACGTAAAGTAAGCTAAGAGTAATCGGTCTTCCAGCAGGAAAACAGACTTGAGAATAGGCTTCCTAGTCAACCCGATTGCAGGTATGGGCGGAAAAGTAGGACTAAAAGGAACGAACCACGTATCAAAAAATGCCACTGCGCTAGGAGCCAAACCCATTGCGCCTTCAAGAGCCATAGACTTTCTCAAGAGATTCAAAACTCTCGAACTGAAATCCCAAACCAAGTTACTCACATGCCGGGGGATAATGGGAGAGGACGAGACAAGAGAGGCAGGTCTAAAAGCACAAATTCTCTCTGTGCCGACCAGAAAAGAAACAACAGCCAAGGACACAAAACTCGCGATAAAGCTAATGACTGAATCCAAGGTTGACCTAATCGTCTTCGTTGGGGGAGATGGCACAGCCAGAGACATACTTGACGCCATGAGAGGCGTGAACAACGTGCCTGTACTAGGGGTTCCTTCAGGAGTCAAAATGCACAGCGGCGTCTTCGCTGCAAGCCCCGGAGAAGCAGCTGACGTGCTTGGCGACTTCCTAGAGGGCTCTGCGCAGATTGTGGATTTCGAAGTGATGGACGTTGACGAGGAAGCCGTCAGAAGCGACAGTTTGAACGTGCGTCTTTACGGTTTGCTGAAGGGGCCTTTCGCTCCCACACGCCTATTGGGCAGCAAGCAAGTCAGCCCTGAAACAGAGAGTGAACATGACAGCCAAATGGCTGCTGCAAGGTTCACAGTTGAGGAGATGAAACCTGAGGACACATACATTCTTGGCCCTGGAACCACAATCAAATGCGTTGCAGACCTTCTTGGAGTCAAGAAAACGGTTCTCGGCGTGGACATCTACACGAATGGTAAGCTCATTAGAGATGTTAACGAGAAGCGAATCAAACGTGAGATCAAGGATTGGAAGCGCGCTTGGATTGTGCTGTCGCCGATCGGACGACAAGGCATGTTGCTTGGCAGAGGGAACCAACAGATAAGTCCTGAAGTTATCAGGCTGGTCGGCAAAGAGCACATAATCGTTGTTGCCGCAAGAGGCAAGATCCAAGGCATTGAGGGCGGGGTGTTAAGAGTTGACACAGGCGATGAGGAAGTTGATAAGATGCTGAGAGGCTACATTAAGGTGGCAACAGATTACCGAGAATGGCGGCTACTGGAAATAGTATAAAATGGCACCACTACTCATTCTCCAATAACCTGGACAATGATAGTTCTTTGGCGAGGATAGACGTCAGTTTCAATGAACACGAGGGACTGCCAGGTGCCCAGCGCGAGTTGGCCATCGATGATAGGCAGAGTCTTGTCTGGGCTGAACAGCATTGACCGGAGGTGAGAGTGAGCATTAGATGGGTGAGCGTAGTCTCCGCGCTTGGGAACGAGCCTCTCTAGTGCTTTCTTGATGTCTGCGACGAGGCTGGGCTCGTATTCGGTCAGGACGAGCACTCCTGTGGCGTGAGGAGCGAAAACATGCGCTATTCCATTCTTAACCTCGGATCTGGAGACAATGCCCTGAACTGCGCCGGAAATATCGGCGAAACTTATTTCACCCTTCGTGGACAACTTCACAGTCTCGTTGAAAACCTTCATTTGCATTACCTCGCTCTTTAGATTTGACTAGGAGAAAAATAAGGATATTTGAACCTGCGCAGCATGCTCACTTCGGAGTGGTCTGCCACGAAGTCAGAAGCGATTCGGGAACAAGCCCAAGCTGCGTCTATGCTTTTGTATTCGCATCGGGGCTCTAGTGAAACGTGGTGATGGGCGATAATTGTTGTAATACCATAAAACCTGAATCACGTGATGCTCTCCCAGTCATGTTAGGATCACCAGAAAGTCAGCGGTTGTGCCTACCTTAAGTGCTCAAGAATTATGTTTCCGTGACAACCAAGCTTGTTTCTGGCTTCTTTTTTCTCATACGGGCTCATGGTTTTGCTGGTGAGAATGGATACAAAAGCATAGACGTCGTAACGCTCAAAAGCACTAATGTTTTAATGCTTGATGAATACACAAGTAGCCAAGTGGTCGCAATGTCGCTCAAAGTTGAAGATGCCATGATCGACGACGTGGTCACAGTAGACGCCGATGCCACGGTCAAGAAAGCCGTTGAATTGATGAATAAAAATGAGATTGGCTGCCTTATCGCTGTCAGGAGTGGAAAAGCTGTGGGCATCGTAACTGAACGCGACATGCTTAGTCGTGTGCTAGGCATGGCTCGTGACCCTGAGCGAACAAAGGTGTCGGAGATAATGAGCTCGCCTTTGGTCGTTGCAGACCCTCAAATGGACTTGGAAGAGGCAGCTAGGTTAATGTTCAAAATGAAGGTCAAGAAACTTCCAGTGGTCTCCAAAGGCGACTTGGTAGGATTACTGACATTAACGGATATTGCTCGGTTTCAACCTCAGATCATCAAGATTCTGAAGAAGATTTACGTCAAGACTCAGCCGCCTAAGCGAATGCAGAAAGTTGTTGATTACTACGTGGTTTGAGACTTCTCGTAGGCACAAGATATCAGCAGGAATGTCCTTTGGACGCACCGCAGCATTTAACTCATGAAAGCTAATGAGATGGTAAGAGGACTGAGCTGTCATGAAGAAATTAGAGCTGCGGCTTATTTCGGAACTTGTGAAAGATTCACATGTCTCTGACAGGAAGTTGGCGAAACGGCTTGGGACATCTCAGCCCACGGTTTCGCGCCTCAGGAATAGGCTGGAGAAGGATGGCTACATTCAAGAGTATACAATCATCCCTGATTTCGGCAAGCTTGGGTATCGGATAATGGCTCTAACTTTCATTCGACTTAAGGCAACAATGACGAACAAGATAGTTGAAGAAGCTAGGAAAGTAGCGGCTGAAAGCCTGAAAACTGGGCCATATGAAATTGTCATGTTGGAAAGAGGAATAGGATGTGCAAGCCAGGGTGTCGTAGTCTCATACCACCGCAACTACACTGGCTACAGAAAACTCAGAAAGTGGCTTGAGCAATTTACATTTCTGGACGTAGACAGGATTGACAGCTTCCTGATTGACTTGAACGACAAGGTAAGGTATCGCCCTCTGACCTTCAAAGCGCTCGCCCAACACCTGTTGACCCTCGAAAACGAAGAGGAATAGCGCCCGCCCTTAATCTCAGTAACATGTCAATTGAGGCGGGTCTAGGGTCCCGCAGGCGCCAATTATGCACTTGATGCAACGTTATGCACTGTGCTCCGTCGTGCTGCATTTCCTGGGTTCGTGGGGGCCTCATAAAATATAGTTACCAAAATCCCCAACAACTGTGCGCAGAAGGCAGAAAACGCCGTTTTGGCACAAACCGCGGAGATGAGCACAGAAGTGCACACCAGTGCCAAACCTCAAAGAATGACTCGAAGCCGGCGTGTAGAAAACAGTCACGCGTCATGGAAAAAGCCTAGAAAAAGTGAGCCGAAAGGGTAGCCCTCCTGGTGCAAAAATAGGCAATCGTTTCCATCACTGCTGTTTATGCAAGGCCAATTACGTGTCTGACGGTTGTGGTCCAGTTGAATACTTATATGTGGTTCAAGCAATAATCCTCTTTGGCGGTAGTCTGTGGTTGCGGCAGAGGATAAACCACTTCAAGAAGCGCAGGCGGACACAAAGCGTTTTACAAGCATAAGACTTCAAAAAGACACAGTTGAAATGCTCAAGGATAGAGGGCGTAAAGGCGAATCGTACGACGATATAATCAAAAGGCTGCTTGAGAAAAGAAGAAGATAAGGCTGCTGGAGATATCTAGCGTCTCTTTTCGTCCTTGAGAGATCGTATTGTGTCAATTAAGCTGGTGATTAATGATTTGAAGAATTCAGTTTGTTCTGGAGTGAACTTTGGATCGTTGCATTCTTCCAGACGACTCATCATTTCAAGAAGCTTCCCGTATGAGTCTCCGTTTCTAGACTGAGCAAGATCTTGACCATGAAGAAGCCATTCGTTTCTGTCCATCTTTGACACCTACTTGAACACAGTATGTTTTTCTCTATAAGTAAGATGCTTCGCGCCGAACAATATATCGAAGGCTGATACACTCTGGAGAGACTCTTTGGGCTCGACCCTGTGAATCCGGGATTCATAAAGTTATTTAGCATATTTATCGCGGCAATTCCGTGACACACCATGACTCAGAAATCTACCCTAGTACATGCAAGGCGAGAAAGCTCACACTTCGAAGTCCTCAGCCGCGATCACATCACAAGAATTCTCGGAACACTAACGCAAGAAAAAGCCTTCTTCTTCTATGAGGATGTCGGCAGACCCACAGGAGAATCTGCAACCAGCCTGACCGACTTCTGCAGCAAGATCAACACAGTTACCCCAGTATCACTGTCATTCCACCTGAAGCGTGGAGACTTTGAGAGCTGGACGAAGAACGCCATTGGCGACATCGAACTGGCCAGTCGCATCACTAAGATCAGAAGATCCAAAGCAAAATGGAAAAGCGATGCCACTTTGAGGAGAAAATTGTACGGTGTTGTTAGAGACCGTGTGGTCGAGCTCCAGGATCTTTGGCGCCATGCCTTGACATGGCCTGAAAGCGCCGTTGCATAACTCGGTTCTCCCGCATAGAATGTCTACGTTCGTCAGGTGATCATGGACTCTGCTGGTTCTGTTTCCTCGAAATCTCCGCGCATACTTAGCTTGAAGTTCCCGATGTCTCGTTTCACGATGCGTTCTTGTTGGAGCACCTTTCCTTCTTTCCATGATTGCCATTCCATCTCGCGGAAGATCCATCGCTTGCCCAAGTGGGCGGCTAGAACCGGATGCTTTTGTTGTTCGCCAAGGGGCACAAACTCATGCAGGAATTCGAACAGCTTATGGATCTGCTGTTTCGGGAAATAGGCGTAATAGCTGGCGTTCTTTACTTCAAAAGCGTACACGTGCTCTTCACGTCTGGCAATCACGTCGGGCAAAGGACTAAGACTCGGGTTGCTTACAGGGACGCGCACAGCGTAGTAGCTGTTTTTCTGAAGCAGCTTAACTAATGCGCTTTCGCTGTAAAAGCCGCGTCTTCGCCATCGACGAAGCCTCTCCATATCGTCAGTTTTCATAACCGACCCTTCAGCGTTGTCACTGACATTCAGATAGCACAGGCTCATTTAAAACTAAGGGCTCAGTTTCATCTGGGCGAATGAAAAGAAACATTCTGCAACCACGTGGAAAGAACGTTGATCAGTTGAATCGTTGGGTTAATAACGGAAGAGGACCCAACTACGTGAAAGCTGAGAGGCGTAACCTTTGGGAAGACGAAGGAAGGCAAGACATCAATGGTACGTGAACATCTTCAACGACATGGGCACCGATTGGGAAGCCATAGTCAACGCCCGCGACACTGAACACGAGACAGACTTCATCCAGAGTGCCATAGACAGCAAAGGCATCGTTCTCGACCTGTGTTGCGGAACAGCACGCCATTCAATTGCTCTCTCAAAGCGCGGGCTGAACGTGGTCGCAATGGACCTATCGACGAATCTTCTAACAATAGCCAAAGTAAGGATGAAGCAAGCAGGCATTAAGCTTCCACTCGTGAGGGCAGATATGCGCTTCTTCCCGTTTCGAGACAACGCTTTCGGTGCAGTCCTCAGCATGTTTACAAGCTTTGGCTACCTCCCATCTGAAGGCGAGGACGCGCTGAGCCTACTCGAAATCAGTAGAACACTTCAACCGAAGGGCAGATTTTTAATGGACGTTGCAAATCGAGACCACCTTCTCAAAACCTTTCGAGAAAGAGACTGGGCTGAATTTAAGCCGTTCTTCATGCTTGAAAGACGCTCAATAGATCTCAAAGAATCAAAACTGAAAAGCCAGTGGACCCTCATACGAAAAAAGACCGGTCAAGTGAAGCTGATTGAACATCAAGTGCGCCTTTACACCTTCACCAGGGTTGAGCAACTGATGAGTGAAGCCGGCTTGGCGATAGCTGATCTGTTTGGTGGCTACGACAAGCAGGAGTTCAACCTCGAATCATCACGAATAATCATCGTCGCCCAGAAAACCGGCTAATCCTCAACAAAACGGCAGCCATATCGAAAACGGCGCATTTTTTGCCAGCATACAGCAAGGTATTATTGCGCTTCTTATAATTGCGCCAAATGACTGAAGTAGCTATGAATTCACATGCAGTTATGCGTTGCGTTTAGACAACTTCGTCTAAATCGAGTTTGATAATACTGGCGCAATCATTGTCTTTTAGAGATATTTGTCAATTTCTCCGACGGGATATCCGATTTTTCTTTCTATTTGATGCAACAAATCGAGCTTCAAGGGCACTTCTCTTATAAAATCCTGCAGTTGCAAGACGGAGACCACTGGCACTCTGTTGTAAAGTCTGTGTTGTCCTGGCAACAGCGAGATGACCATAGGTAGAAGTGTTGCAGTTTTCCAGGCCTCAATTCCGATCTCGCGCAGGTAGCGGGGCAAAGCATCAGCCAGTGCTCTTGCTCTCTCAGTTTGAGCTTCGACTATCTTGGATGTGGTTGCGGTTCGCAATCCTCGCTTCCAGTGTTTGCAGTCTGCGCATATGATCAACGGTTCATCCAGGCCTAGAACGTCGATCTCGCGTCGCTCTTCGTCGTGCTTGAAGCGGAAGTTGTTTATCACTCGGTAGCCGTTCGCTTCGAGGGCTTGAGCAGTGATAGCTTCAAACTCTGCCCAAGAGAGAAAACGGCACACGCGCTCCAAGTCTGCGCCCAGTTCAAGTGCGCGAGTTGTCATCCTTGCTCGTTGTCTTGGTGAAGCCTCAAGAATGCTTCCATACTCGTCGAATAGCGACAGTTGCTTGAATTTCTCAAGGACTGTCTCCACAACCTCCGATGTTGCTTGCGTAGACTTGGCGACAAGTTCCCTGCTTACGGGACCTCTCTGGGTCAACTTCAGCAAGGATATAAGGACGTCTCTTTCGGCTTTCATTGTTCTGATCATAAGAGCTATGTAAAATTGGTTTCTTAAGCCATTCGCATTTGATTGCCTTTATGGAAAAAGCGCAAATCGATCATTTCGAAGATAAAGAATTTTAATTCTTAGGCGCAAAAGTGGACGATCGCATCGAGTGCTTATGGTTTGGGGGGATATATGTGGATATTATGAATGGTTAAGACGCAGAGAACAGAACCTCAAAGGTTCGAAGTGGGTGCGGCTGGGGGAAACTGGATGAGTGAGATGGGTAAGACTATGCATGATTCGTTGCTTGGATCTCCGAAGGCCCAGAGGGGAAAGTGTAAGAGCTGCGGATCATCGTTGGAGCTTTACGAGCTTGATTTTCGCAGAAGTACAAAGGTGATGAAGTGTGACCGTTGTGGCATGTTACATGTGTACAAGAAGGACATAATTGGCAAGTGGAGACTGCTCAAAGCCCAGAAGCCTGAAATCCCGTCCAGATAGTTTCATCCAGCAGAGACAACAGCCGTTACGCTTAAGATCACAGATCACGAACTTCTAGCCAGCTAGCTGGGTCTGCCCAGAGCGTGAAAGGTTTGTCAGGACGTTATCTGTCAAAGACGCTGAAGTCTAGGAAACTGTATGAGAGGGCCAAGCGAGTTCTTCCAGCGGGCGTGTCCTATTTCCTCCGCTATGTTGAGCCTTATCCTTTCTACACCGCAAGGGCGAAAGGAAGCAAACTTTACGACGTGGATGGGAACGAGTACATCGATTTCTGGATGGGTCACTACTCTCTCATATTGGGCCACAGCCCTCCAAAAGTAATGTGCGATGTCAGGGCACAGATTAGCAAGGGTTCACATTATGGAACAGCTCATGTTCTGGAGATCGCACTAGCGGAACAGGTCACGAGAATGGTTCCGGCAGCTCAAATGGTTCGATTCACGAATTCAGGAACAGAAGCTGCAATGTACGCGACGCGCCTTGCTAGAGCTGTGACGGGGCGCAGCCTTGTATGCAAGTTTGAAGGCGGATGGCACGGAGGCTATGACGCGCTGCACGCAGGAGTCAAGCAACCTTTTGATCTGCCAGAGTCCGGCGGCTTGACTAAGGGAGCACTGCAGAACACGGTCGTTCTGCCGTACAACGAAATTGAACCTGTGAGACAAAGATTGAAGAAGGACAAGGTAGCTGCAGTTTTTGTGGAGCCAGTAATGGTTTCTGGAGGCTGCATTCCAGGTAGGATAGAGTTTCTGAAAGGGCTCAGGGAGGTCTGCACCGATACTGGGACACTACTGGTATTGGACGAGATAATAACGGGCTTCAGACTGGCGCCAGGAGGGGGGCAGCAGTACTTCGGCGTGAAACCTGATGTTACTCTTCTGGGCAAGATTCTGGGCGGAGGCTTCCCTATAGGCGCCATCGCGGCTTCAACGGAAATAATGCAGCATATGGATCCCCTGCAATACCCACGACCCAAATTTGCTTTCCAAGGAGGAACATTCACAGCAAATCCGGTCACCATGACTGCTGGCTTAGCAACACTGAAAACATTGGAAGACGGAAAATTGATCAACAGTCTCAACAAGCGAGGCGAATACGTTCGTCGAGAGCTTCAAAACATTTTTGAGAGAAAGAAAATCGAAGCCCAATTCTCGGGCATGAGCTCGCTGTGGCACACGCACTTCATGAAGGAACGACCTTCGAATGCAGTTGCAGCAGCCCGTGCCGACAAAGAGAAGCTTCTCAGATATCATATGCACCTAATGGAGAACGGAGTCTTCTACCTTCCTGGCAAAGCCGGTGCTCTGAGCACAGCTCACAAAGAAGCCGACTTGAACAGACTCCTGTCACAAACAGAGAGATTCAGTTTATGATGAAACGTCAGCACTGATTCTGCTTTGGCTTTCTGAGAGTTCCTGCGACATCATGCCCGGCGCTATTCTTCACGGATCTTTCTGGCTAGTGTGGTTGCGAGCTCGGAGATCTTGCGAGTGTCGTCTTCGGAAGGCGGTCCGTTTATCTCTATTGCACCTACGAGGTCAAGTTTCGTGGATCCCAGTATCTCTTGAACGTGCTTTACTGCGCCACCGCCCCACCCATAAGAGCTTAGAACGAGTCCGAATTTCAATGGTGGGCGAAGAGCTTTTGTTAGGTAGGTTGCGTGCACGGCTAATGGATGCAAACCACCTAGAACTGTGGGCGCTCCTAAAACGATGGCTTTTGAGTCCACTAGGTCTTTTGCTATCTCGCCTAGGTCAGATACAGTGAGGTCGTAGACTGCGGTTTCAATGCCTTCGGAAGCAAGCGTTTCAACAACTGTTTTGATCATTCTCTCAGTGCTGCGCCACATTGTGACATAGACCACTATGGCCTTTCGCTTGGTCTCGCCGTTTACCCATTTTCTGTAGGCGTTCAAAATTCGATCAGGGTTTCGGTGGACTGGGCCATGGCTGGGTCCGATCATCTTTATTTCTAGGTCTTTAATTTTCTCCATGGCTTTCTGACCCATCGACCTGAAGGGCATCATTATTTCGCCGAAATATTTCTGAGCAAGGACGAGCAGATCGTCAATCTCGTCATCGTACATTCCGCCTGCTGAGTGTGAACCGAAGAAATCGCATGAAAGTAGAATCTTTTCCTCTTGCAGATACGTAAACATTGTCTCGGGCCAGTGGAGCATGGGTGCCTCAATGAATCTTAGGGTCTTGTCGCCAAGGCTGATGGTCTCCTGATCATGGACTGGTAGTAATCGTTCTTCAGGAACCTTGTAGAATATCTTGGCCATTTTGGCTCCTTGAACAGATGTGACTAGCTTGGCTCTTTCGTTGATGCTCATAATGTAGGGAATGCTG
>Ga0153915_10003657_pt1 | contig 14113 bp, 11 predicted proteins | sample Opewatmetagenome_2_FD_107003 | JGI IMG/M metagenome (GOLD analysis project Ga0153915, IMG submission 107003) | Freshwater wetland microbial communities from Ohio, USA - Open water 3 Core 3 Depth 3 metaG | ecosystem: Environmental > Aquatic > Freshwater > Wetlands | place: USA: Ohio, Lake Erie... | reverse complement strand
GGACTGGACCACGACGAATCCCGGCATGACCCATTTCCCCTCGGCGTCTAGGACCGAAGCGTCGGCGGGCGGGATGAGACCTCTGCCGACCTTTTCGATTTTTCCCTCCCGGATGAGGATATCCCCTCTTTCGATGACGCCCCGGCTGATGGTATGGACCGTTCCTCCTTTGATGAAGAGAGCTTTGCTCCGAGCGGGAAGCTGGGGCTTTTCCTGGATCTTGCCTTTGGCCTCCTTATCCTGACCGGCCGCGAAGGCGGCGGCCAACGCGGCAGCTAGAAGCACAACAACGGCGAATCGACGGGTCCTCTTCATCGGACGAGCTTTCCTCCCGAGATCACGGCCTCGACGACGGCCGGGTTTTCCATCGGATCGGCCCGGAAAACGATGAGGTCCGCCTTCTTCCCCTTCTCCAGGCTTCCCACGTCCTTGTCCAAGCCCAAGATCTCCGCTGGCACGATGGTTACGCCTCTGAGAAGGACATCTTTATCAACCCCGTATACCGCAAGCTGGTTCAAGGCATCGAAGAGGTGGATCTGATCGTCGACTTCGCCGGCCGCCTGGAAGGCCAGCTTCAGTCCAAGGTTCTGACACTTCAGGACATAGTTCGTCCTTTCGACCAGCGACGCGCGTGAAGAGAGCGCCGCGATCGCCGGAGAAAGAATCACCGGAATCTTTTTTCCCTTGAGTGCCTCGCCGGCTTTATAGATCTCGATTCCGCCCCTGACGATCACTTTGACACGCGGATAGGCCGAGATGAGTGTCATGAAATGATCCACAATAGCCGGGGTGCTGCATTCGGCTATAATGGGCAATTTGCCCTCGACCACGTCCATGAAGACCTTGGTCGCTTCGCCGAGGGTCTCCTCTTCCTCGGCCGTTTCCGTTTTCTTCTCTTCTTCCTTTTTCCCCTTCTTTTGCTTTTTCTCCGCCTCGGCCTTCTTTCGCTCCTCTTCTTTTTTCTTCAGATCGTCCAGTTTCTTCTGGGCCTCGTCGAGGGACCTTTTCATCATGTTCCAGAACGGCGTGCTGGCCGAGACGGCGATCTTGAGGAAGGCCCTATCCTTGACGAGCATTTCGGCCAGTCGTTCCCCTTCCGGCCTGATGACGGCGGCCAGGCCCGCAATTCCTTGGGGAAGCGGAGAAATGGCCAGGGTCGTGAAGCCATGCCGCAAGGCCGTCCGGTAGTCGGGATGTTCGGGATAAATCGAATAGAGAATGGGATAGTTGGCCAGGTTTTCGGCCAAAGGCGCCGCCATGGCGGCGGCCAAGGTCTCCGGCTGAGCAGCCCGGGGGATTCCCAGGATCGAATCGGGAGAGACGATTCCGGGTGTGACGTACTTATCATGAAAATCAAGGACTTCGGAATCAGGAGGAATGGCCACCTCGGCGGCGATGTCCTCGATGCGGTCGCCCCTGACGAGAACGACTCCATTTCTTATGATTCCCTTGGTGACAGTCTGGATCCAGCCGGCCTTGATGGCCAGGGGTTTGACCATGGGCTTAGCCGCCGGCTTTTGTCCTGCGGAGAAGACAAGAGCCGAGAAGAAGAGAAAACCGATCAAGCCGGCCGGGATCCTCCGGGCGGTAAGGAAGACGAGTTTTGGACCAGCCCGTCCCGTCCTCGCCCCGGCTTTCCGTTCAGTACCTTTGGCCATCCTTCTCCACCTCGTAGACGACCTTTCCGTTGATCATAGTCAGGATGACATGGCTGCGTACATCCAGCGGATTTCCCGTCCAGACGACCAGGTCGGCGTCCTTTCCAACCTCGATGCTTCCGACGCGGCCGGCGATCCCGAACAGCCGCGCCCCGTTGATGGTGATGCCTTCCAGGGCCGCCGCCTCCTCCAGCCCGAGACGCACGGCCATGGACGCCTGGAGGAAGAGCTTTTCCTCCCCTAACCCCACCGAATCGGTGTTGATGGAGATGTTCTTGACGCCGCGCTTGGCGTATTCAGTGATAATGCCGTAAAAGGACTCGTTTTCATAGTCGTAAAGGCGAGGACCGCAGTCGTAGCCGACTTGCCTCGAGGCAATGGCCGGACCGTTCCATGAGCCATCCCACTCGCCATGCGTGATGATTGCGTTCTTCAATTTCAATTCGTCGTGATACATCCGGAAAACTGTTTGGACGGGCTGGAACCAGGCGACATGAACAAAGATCGGTAGCGTGCCCTCAAAGACCTGCATTATATGCTCAAAGTCGATGTTCTTATCTGGCTTCTTTTTCGAAGCGCCCGACTCATAGGCTTTGACTTCGTCGTAATAAGCCTTGATTTCGGTCATAAGCTGCCGCAGGTGCCAATTCATGCCCATCCGGCCCGAGCCGATCTCGCCCGTCCAGCGCCTCTCCGGATTTCCCGCCTGGGCGATCTTCAAATCTCCGGGAAAGCGGAGGACGACCTCCTCGAGGCTGTCGCCGGCGGTCTTCATGACGACGCCGGTTCCGCCGTTGTTGCTTCCGCTGCCCGGGATATGGTTGATGGTCGTCACTCCGGCCGCCACAGCCCGCCGCAGGCCCGGTGTATTCAGGGCGATGGTGTCCAGGATCCTCAGGCCAGGGTTGAGCGAATAGACCATGTCGTTGATGTCGCCGGCACCCTCGCCGCCAGAATGGGAATGGATGTCCACGAATCCCGGAAGCAACCAGTAGGCAGAGGCATCGATGACCTTGGCGCCGGCGGGGATCGGGATATTCCGGCCCACCTTTTCGATCTTTCCGGCCCTGACCAGGACGATGCCATTCTGGATGATGCCTTTGGTGATGGTCAGGATATTACCAGCCTTGATGGCAATATAAGCGGGATTGTCCGGGGCGGGCGATGCCGGAAGCGCCAAACCTAAGCATACGGCCGCGCAAACAACAGCCCTGGCACAAAATATTTTGGTTCTCATCGATGCCGGGTTCGATTCACGCTCATTCATGGGGATGGACCTTCTTGCCTCTAAAATAAATTTCCTTGACCTTGGCCGCCAAATCAAAGGGAGACCGGTCCAGGACGACAAAATCGGCGTCTTTTCCGGCCGCGATCGATCCCTTTCGATCATCCAGGCCGAGGATCCCGGCCGCCTGGGCCGTTACACTGTCGAGCGCGTCGGCCGGCGAAAGCCCGTACTGGATGGCGTACGAAAGCCCGAACGGAAGGAAGGCAGCGCCGGACGGCGAAAAGGAGCCCAAAGCCGCGGGTATCCCGTGGGCCCGGAGTTCCTGGATGACGTTTATCTTATCGCCCTTTCTTTCGACGACGACCTCGGGGCCCACGATGACAGAGACGTTCCCGGCTTTGATCTTAGCCGGGATTTTATAGGCTTCCTGGCCGCCGACGATGACCAACCGAATTCCGAATTCGTCCTTGATCTTGAGGGCGGCCAGGATCTCGTTTTCTCTCGTAGCCCGGACCAAGGCCGGAACTTTCCGGTCGAGAATCCTGAGGATCATCTCCTGGTTTTCGTCCTTCCGGGGTTCCTTGGGCTCGGGGATTTCCTTGGCCGCCGGGGCCGGAGCGGCGGGCGGCGCCTTTTCCTTGGCTTTTTCGTCCTTCCCCTTTTCTTCCTTGGCTTTTTCCTGCTCCTGGTATTTCTTTAAATCTTTTTGGTATTTTTCGAATCTCTTGCGGTACTCACGGGCATCGAGGAAGGTCTTCTGAAGATCTCCGTAGCGTCTCGTCACGTTCCTATCTCCGGAGAAGGAGAAGACCACCGCTGCCGGATCCGCCGCCACCATGGCGGCGGGCGAGGATGAGTCCGCAAAGTTTGCGACGAAGGCGGTTCCGCCAGTAAGGCTGTCAGAGGGAATGGCGATCAAGGCCGACAGAATCCCTTCAGCTAGGACGGCCCGAAGCGATTCATCGCCGTAGAAGACGGCCTCCGAGGCCTTAAACTTCGTCTCCATGCGGGGGGCAATACGGGGCACCTCTTCGGCCGAGCCCATCATCATTCTGAAGATAGCCCCGGTGAGGGCGCGCCACGGCGCCGGAGGCTCTACCTGGACGTTATAGTCTTCCTGGTGGAAGCCCAGGTGGGAAAAGGCATCGATCATCCCAGGGATGATAGTTGAGTCGCCCAGATCGACGATTCGCGCTCCCTTGGGTAACTTGATCTTATCCTGGACCTCGGCGATTTTATTTCCCCGAACAAGAATGCCCCCGCCGCTTATGATGCGGCCCTTGTCAGCGGTGAATATGGTTCCGGCCTTGATGAAGACCGTCTCGTCCGGCTGGGCTTGGATCATAGAAACGGCCGCGATCGCACACGCGGCCGCCAGAACCGGGACGGCAGCTCGGAATCGTTTATTTCTCTTCATGGACGATGCGTCCCTCGATCATGACTTTTTCCAAGCGCGGCAGCGGTTTCCCCGGCGCTTCTTTAAAAAACAGAATATCCGCGTCCCTTCCTTTGGCCAGGCAGCCGATCCTGTCGTCAAGGCCGAATATCCTGGCCGGGTTGAGGGTGATGGTCTTGAGGAGATCTTCCCGCGAAATGCCGAACTTTTGGAAATATTGGGCAATCCACAACAAATCCGGGAGGTACTTCTCATCGTCGGCGGCCAGGGCCACGGGGAATCCTTGCTCGACAAGGCTGGCGATCTTGGCCAACGGTTTCCGCAGGTCGGCGGCACCTGACAGTTCTCCCCCGGGATAATAACCGTTGGGTTTCAGGCCGGCTTCGGCGATGATTGAGACGGCCTGGGTTTTGATGCCCTCCAGCGCTTCAAGGGCCTCGGCAGCGGCTAGAATGATCAGGGGCATATTCAAGCTATTGGCCAATTCGACAGCCTGCCGGGTTTCCGAAGCCGTCCGGCAGCGGACGATCAGCGGCCGTCCTTGACTTTGGATCTCGCGGAGGGCGTCAGAGATCTCTCCATAATATTTGGCCAGGTCTCCCGAATAGGGCTCGGGGCGCAATAGCTCCGTCAGCAGCCAATAGGCGCCTAGGTTCGAGGACGGGTATTGCTTTATCGATGGAACAAGGGGATTCTGCGTGGAGACGGGAGCGGGGAAAATGTCCGTCATCGGCGGAAGGACGGCTTCCCGGACTAGGTTGACGGCCAGGGCCGCGTCGGGCTTGAGAACCGAAGCCGGGTTCCCCGGAGCACCAAGCTTGACCAAGGCCCCCTTGCCGGCGATCAGCCTGTTGGCCGGTAGGGAGACAAAGGCGGAGGTGATCCCTCCCCTGATCAGCAGGCTGTAATCGGCGTAAATATCGAACCGGTCCAAAGCCGAGCTGTCGGGAGCCAGAGATTCGAAATTCCTGTTCTCAACCGAGACAAAAAAGCCGGAAGCGGCGATGAAGCCGGGGTATAGCACATATCCTCTGCCGTCGATGATCTCCGCATCCTGCGGAATCTGGACGGACTCCCCGATTTCGACGATCTTTCCTTCCCGGATCAGGATCGTCCCGGATTTGATGACCTTTCCCTCCATGGTGTGAATTTCCCCACCGCGAATGGCGATCGTGCCGGCGGGGAAGCGCCATCCGGAACCGAGAAGGAAGATAGGAAGGGAGAGGAATAGAACGGCAACGGCAATGAACCGGGATTTACAACTCGCTTCTTTCATCTTCTTCCGCTCTTCACTTGATGAGTTTCCCCTCCATCAGCTTTTTCAGCTCCTCGTCTTTGTCTCTTTCGTAGACGGGCTTACCGTCGATATAGACGAATTCGACCTTGGTCGATACTTTAAAAGGCTCATCGTCGAGGACCGCGAAATGGGCCAGCTTCCCTTTTTCGAGCGATCCGACGATCTCGTCCGCGCCCAAAAGCCGGGCCGGCTCGATGGTCACGGCCTGGAGGGCTTCCTCCGCGTTCAGGCTTCCGGCCATGGCCTGCATGGCTTGATAAAGAAGGCTGCGCGAATGGATTTCCAAGGGATTCGATTGAAGGGCGAAGACGACGCCCTTCTCGTGAAAAACGCGCGCGATATCTATGCGCTTGGTCTCCTCGGTCAGAGGATCGCGCTCGAAATAGACGAGCTCGGGGTCGAGGATGACCTTGAGCTTGTTGGCCGCGATGAAGTCGGCCGCTTTGTAGCATTCGGGACCCAGGATGAAGACCGAATCGTAGCCGTATTTTTTCCCGAGGTCACAGGCCCGGCGGAGATCCGACGGGGACTCGCAATAGACGAAGGCCCGGTATCTTCCGCGGAAGAGATCGGCCACGGCTTCATATTTCACCCGCTCCGAAGACCGGAAAGAACCGGGGGTGGAGACCATCCGCTCGCCGGCCGCGGCATCCGGCTTTTCCATATAATCCTTGGTCTCATTGAAGTAACGGCGCAGCTGGGCCATAACCCCCATCCTCGTCTGCGAGGGAGTCCCCACAACTGAGATCTTCATCCCCGAATCGGGAATGAGCAGCATGTCCTCGACGACCAGCCCGACGGTTTTTAGCACCGACCCGAGTCCGCCGAGAATCGTGGCGTTACCAGGCATGATGTGAATGGCCGTCACGCCGGACTTCAGCGCGGTCTTGAAATCGTCGTGCGAGGTGTCGATGCTGTCCCGGACCGTGACGAAAGGCGTCAGGGGATTGGTCTCGTTGGCGGCGTCATAGCCCCGGGCCGCATGGGCTTCGACGAGACCGGGGATAACCACCTTTTTGCCGTGGTCGATCGTGGTTGCGTTCCACGGAATCTCCAGGCCGGAGCCCACGTTCAGGATCTTTCCGTCCTGGATGAGGATGACGCCGTTCTCGACAATCCCGCCGGTCGCCGTGTAGATCTTCTTCGCTTTGACGGCGACGAGCTGCGGCTGGGCCAAAAGAGGAAGACAGATAAATAGCGCCAGTGCCCAGGCGCCGCACCTTGAAAAGCCTCGCTTTATTCTCATCGGATATCTCCGTACATTTTACTTTTGAGGATCCAGGACCACGCCGTTCATGACGACCCGGACGAGGCGCGAAGAAGGTTCGAACGGATCGCCCTCAAAAACCAGGAGGTCGGCATCCTTGCCAGCCTGGATGGAGCCCAGCCGGTCCTCGACGCCCAGGATTTTGGCCGCATCCAGGGTCAGCGCCCTCAGGGCCCTGTCCTTGGCCAAGCCCAGCTCCACCGCGAAAATGGCCTCTTCTCTCAGCCTGCCGACGGAATTTTCGCCGCTGCTTTTGAGAGCGAAAGTAATCCCTTTTTCGGCGAGAAGCAGCGGCGTCCGTCCGACGTAGGTGTCGCTTTCTCGGTCGAAATCCGGCCTTCCGCGCAGGTTGTAGACCGGGCCGTAGATGACCGGGACGTTCCTTTTCTTGAGCTCATCCAAATATTTCCAGGCCTCCACTCCGTCTTCCAGAACCCAGCGGAACCCGAATTCATCCATCAGGCGAAAAGCCGTTTCAATGTCGAGGTATGCCCTGGCCCTGATCCTCAATGGAATTTTTCCCTGGAGGACGCCCCTGAGCAAAACCTCGTCCGCGGTGAGTTCCGAATCCGGAGCGCCGCTCTTGTTCTGGAGCTTGGTCAGTTCGTTTCGAATAAGATAGACGACGCCCATCCGGTTCTGAGGCCGCCGGATGCTGAGGTCAAATGCAGCCGGCCGGGGCGGGGTGTTTCCCTGGCCGGGCTCTCTGCCCAGCGTGACCTTGAGTTGAACCTGGTTGCGGACGAGCATGTCCTGGGGAGTACGCCCCCGGGTTTTCAGGATCGTCCCGGTGCCGGAAAAAACATTCCGGTTGCCGGGGGCCAGGAAGACGGCGGTCACCCCGCTTTTCCAGGCCCTCTCGAAATCGGCCGCCCGGGGATTTATGGAATACAACAGGTTCATCCCCGGCGTGACTTCCGATCCTTCCTCGTTTGCCTGACCGACGACGGCCATTTGGGCCGCAGCCGCGATGAATCCCGGCACGATCACTTTGTCTCTGAAGTCAAGGATCTCAGAGTCTTTCTTGGCCTGGTAGCCCGGCCCGACAAGCGTGATTTTACCGGCTTCGACGACGATGAAAGCATCCTTAAGGATCCTGCCGTCACCGACATGGAGAGTCCCCGCCCTAATGATCAACGAGGCCTGGCCGGACAGGAAACCGGCTGAGAAGACAAGGAGAAGGAGCAAAGAGCAAAGCCGTAGGGGCAGGCTTCGTCCCAGGACCGATTTCATGTTTTCACTTTCCTTTTTCAAAAACGGCCCGGCCGTTGATATACACCGCCTCGACCGGAGACCGCAGATCCAGCGGTTCTCCCCCGAAAATCACGAGGTCCGCATCCTTGCCCTCTTCGAGCGAGCCCAGCGAATCGGCCACGCCGAGGATGCGGGCGGGCTGGATGGTGATCGTTTTGAGGGCTTCCTCCTGCGGGAGGCCCAGGCGGAAAAGCGCCAGGGCGGAGAGCCTCAACGAGAGAGGCGCGGCTTCGGGCGTCTGGCTGACGAACCCGAAGGCGATGCCTTGTTTGGCCAGGGCGAAGGCGCCGGCCGCTATTCTTTCCGGATAGGCGGGAAGAATCGGCGAAAGAAGAACTGGAATCTTTTTGTCCTTTAAAGCGCCAGCCAAAAGATGGGCTTCCTCTCCGCCGACGATGACGCCCTGAAAGCCCCAGTCTTCGAGCCATTTCAGAGCGGTGTTAATTTCGGCGAAGGTGGAGGCTGCGATCATCGGCCGAATGGTCCCCTCGAGAAGCTTGAGAAGGCCGGCCTGCTGGAAGACGCCTTCCCTATTCTTTCCGGCGCTCGTCTTGGCCAGCTTCAACCTTTGGCTGATCATTTCCCGGGCGCCCATGAGCGACGTCGGAGCGCGGTCCGGCCTGAACATGGCGGCGTTGAAGGAGATCTTCAAAAAGGCCTCATTCCGGACAATGGACGGTTCTGAAGAGCTTTGGACCAGTTTGAGGATCGAGCTCATCCCCCCCACCAGGTTTTCGCTTCGGGGGGAGAAATTGATAGTCGTGATGCCGGATCTTACGGCTTCTTCGACCTCGGGACTCAACGGAACAAAGGCCGCCGCGGCGATGAGGTCCGAAGTGACCGGCTCCGTGTTCTCAAGGAGCCGGTAGTATCCCGAAAGAAAAGTGTGGGCATCGACCAGGCCGGGGATGACGGTTTTTCCGGCGGCGTCGATCAACCGCGCTTTTCCCAAGGAAGCAAGTGAGGGTTCGTCCCCCTTGCCGAAGATCCTCCGGATTTTTCCGGCTTGAATGAGAAGGCCGGCATCCCGGAGCACTCCGGCGGGGCCTTCGGTATAGATTTTCGCGCCCTTGATGAAAAGGGTCTCTTCGGCCGCAGCCTGCGGGCGCCAGGCCGCCGCGCCCAAAGCAAGACAGCCGGCGCAGAAGAAAACCAACAAAGCGGGCTTTTTCATGGGGCTTTTTTCCAAGCTATAGATCCGTCTACATAGACCGTTTGGATCCGGGCCAGTGAATCCAACGGATCTCCGTCCAAGACAACCAAATCAGCGTCTTTTCCTTCCTCGAGGCTTCCCACGCGGTCGAATACACCCAGGATCCGAGCCGCCCCGGAGGTGACGGAGCTCAGGGCTGCTTCCGCCGAAATCCCCAGGCCGACGGCGAGCGAGGCGTAATCCTTCATGAATCGCGCGGAAAGAGGAAATGAGTCGGGAGGGATGAGGGCAAAGCGGGCTTTCGACGAGGCGAGTCGCTTCCAATTCTCCCACCGGCGACCGTCTTCGGAGAGGCTTTCCGCATCGGAATAGAATAAATCGTTCGCCCTGATTTTCAGGAGAGAAGCGGCATAGCCTTTCTCTCCGCCCGGGATCGTGAATTTCCGGTAGTCCAGGAGCGGGTTTAGAAGGAGCGGGGTCGAGGTGCGTTCGATCTCGGGAAGAACGCTTGCCCAATCCTCGCTTTTTTCGAGGATAACGAGCAGGCCAAATTCCTCGGCCAGTTTCAAGGCTTGAAGGATGGCATCGGGCCTGTGGGCTTCAAAGCGCACGGGGATCTTTTTATCCAGGGCCTGGACCAGGATTTCCCTGGTTTCGTCCTTGCGGGGCTTTTCAGGCTTTTTCGGCCTGGCTGGCGGAGCCGGCGCGGCCGCGGCCTTTTTCGCCTTCTCGTCCTTCGACTTTTTCTCGAATTCCTTGTTTTTCTCTTCGTATTCTTTCAGCTTCTTCTCGTAGGCCCGCCATTCGGCAGAATATTCCTGGGCCTGTCTGAATTGGTCCCGGATCCTGTGGTACTGGGTTAGGCGAAGTAGATTGGACGACCTTCTATCTTCCATCCTGTCCAGGCGGTAACTCAATCCTGCTTTGTCTTTGAGGACGGTGAGCCTTCCCTGGCCGCCGGCCTTGAGCTTGACCACGGCCCCGAGTGCCCCCGTCGACCGAAAGGATACGGGCGAGATATAGGCCGTCGTGACGCCGTATTGAAGGACTTCCGGGACCGAAGGGTCGTCATAGTTGATGCCTTCGAGAATATCGGTGTCCGCTCCTTCTTCTCCCGCGTAGGCCAAGTCCCTTTCATAAAGAAACAGGGACGGGGCGGCGCAGACGAGCCCGGGAATGACGGTTTTCCCCGAAAGGTCCAGGACCTCGGCTCCGGGCGGGACGGAGATGTCGCGGCCGATCTTTTTAATCTTCCCGCTTTCGACCAGGATCATTCCGTTTTCAATGACGCCCGGACCGCCCATGGTCTGGATCCTGGCGTTTTTAAGAAGGAGGGTCTGGCTTTGGCCGGGCGCTGAAGAAAGAGGAGCGGAGACCAGGAGGGGAAAAAGTATAAGCGCGATCGCGATTCCCGGAAGCGACCTGGCCAAATAATTAATAATGGTACTTTCCTTCAGCTTCATTTCTTTTAGCAAATGCTCGAAGCGATGTCAAATGAAAAAGAGGAAAAGAAAATTCGGATCGGCACGGGCCGAAAAAACGGAAGTCTTATCTCTTTAAAGATCCAGCTTGAGGCCGAAACTCCAGGCACTTTCGGTGAAAAAGGAGAACTCCGAAACCAAGGCCAGACGGCGGTTGAGATGCCAGTTGAAGCCGACCATCATGCTGAACAGGCCCTTTCCCTTAGCTTCGATTTCCTGGTCAAAGTCAAGCGGCTGGAACACTCCGGAGATTTTGCTGAACTTGAAGCCGAAATAGCCGGCAAACTGGAAAACCCGCAATCCGAAATCCAAGCTGCCCTGGTACTTCGTCAGGCCGAATTTCTCATAAAAATCATTCTGGGAGGACTGGAGACGGGCTATCTGGAAATCGAGGCCGACGCCGCCCCGGATATTGATGGAGCGACCGTCGCTCTCGGTGATGTCCACCTCGCCGACCAACAAGTACTTCAGCCCGGCACCGAAATAGAGGTGCCTGCCGTCCTGGACATAAGAATTTGGGAAATCCGAAGACGCGAGAAAACCATAGAGATAGACATAATCCGACGGCCTGAGCCCGACGGTCGCTTTGTAGAGATCCCGGCCGATTTCCTGCCTGACGCCGGCTAAGCTGAAATCCCGAGACAGGTGCTCGTAGGAAAGCTGGAGGGAAAAAGAGGAAACATCCGCAGCCGTCCCCACATCCTGGCCGAACGAAATAAGAGGAACGAGAAACACGCATGCCGTGAGAAACAGGTATTTTTTCATGGCCACCTTCCGATTCGAACTGAGAGAGATATTCATACTCTTCTCATGAGATAAAACGAAAAGCCGAACAAAAAGGTTTATGGAAGCCGAATCGCGTTTCTTTTATAATACCGGCTTTGAACAAAGGAAAAATAGTATGATGCATGTTCCTCCCTTAAGACGGCTCGGCCCTTCGGATTTGATGGTTTCTCCCATCGGCCTTGGCTGCTGGCAGTTCAGCCAGGGACAAGGCCTCGGCGGCGGATACTGGTCCGTCCTTACCGACGAAGAAATCAGGGATATCGTCCGTGTTTCACTGGAAGGCGGGATCAACTGGTTTGATACGGCCGAATCCTACGGAGGAGGCCGCTCCGAGCAGATGCTCTCCCGCGCCCTGAAGGACCTGGGGAAAACGTCCGAGGACATCCTCATCGCCACGAAATGGATGCCCTTTCTCAGGACGGCCAAATCGATTCTGACGACGATCGACCCGCGAAGAGAAAACCTGGACGGGTTCCGCATCGATCTCTATCAAATCCACCAGCCGTACTCTCTGTCCTCGGTCAAAACGCAGATGAAGGCCATGGCCCGCCTCGTAGAAGAGCGGAAAATCCGTTTCATAGGGGTCAGCAATTTTTCTGCAAATAAAATGCGCATGGCCCACAAAATTCTGGCCGATCTCGGCCTCCGGCTCGTCTCCAACCAGGTCCGCTACAGCCTGCTCGACCGGAGGATCGAGACAAACGGTATCCTAGATTCCGCCAAGGAACTCGGGATCGCCATCATCGCTTACTCGCCCCTGGCCCAAGGGCTGCTCACCGGAAAATTTCATGAAGATCCGAGTCTCATCCGCCGCATGCCGGGCTACAGGAAATATTTGCGCGGCTTTAAACAAAAAGGGCTCGACAAAAGCCGTCCCGTAGTCCAAGCCCTCAAAGAACTGGCCGAAAAATATAAAGTCATCCCCGCCCAAATCGCATTGAACTGGCTTATCCATTTCCACGGCGAGACCGTGGTGGCCATCCCCGGAGCGACCAAAGTGCGCCAGGCACAAGAGAACACCGGCGCATTGGCGTTCAAGCTCAATAAAGAGGAGCTTGCGGATCTTGACCGGATTTCCGCGCCTTTTAAGTATTAGTCGGACAGAAAGAGGCCCCTTTAGGCGGCCTCGTCAATCATCTGGATGTCTTTGAACCGGCAGAAAAAGCCCATTTCTTTCGTGATATCGCCGTAGCAGGTCTGCCGGTGGAGCCCGGCCGTCCAATTTTTCCAAAGCCTTTCCGCGTCGCCGTCAACTCTGACGTTGATCTTCGTCCGGCAGCCCCTGTCATCCGAAAGGGCGACTGGAGTTTCTATGATCGAACCTGTAAAATAGCGCAGCTGGTCCGTGCCGATCAAAACGGCCTGGGTAACTCTTTCGCCGAGCCGCATCTTGACCTGGGGAACGACCCCTTCCTGCCTTTCCATGACCGTGCGCAGCTTATAAGAAGCCGCCGGCCCGCTGGGACCGTCCATTTTCGGCGTCCCCATGCAGTGGGCGAGAATGATGCTGTTCTTGGATTCATCCACGGTCGGGTCGCTGACGAAGCCCGGTTTTCCGGCCAGCCCCTGGAACAGGACATGGGTCATGGCGCAGCGAAGATCCGACTCGCAAATGCCTCCCCATCCCAGATCATTGAGCCTGGCAAAACCAACACAGGGATAGGCCGGCAATTTGATCGTCTTGTCCCACATCGACCCGTAGCAGTCCACGGTCAGTACGGTCGCTTCTTCCGCGTCCAACAACTTTTCGAAGGCCAGGGCCAGCTTGCAGGACTTATAGATGTCCTCTTTGGCGGGCTCGACGACCTGTTCGGCCCGACGGATCCAGAGCTCGGTCTCGGCCGCGGCGTCCTTGTCGCTGATGCTCTTGTAGATGTCTTCCACACGGGCCAGGCTCACCGGCTTGATCTCGATCCCGAATTTCTCTCTGGCCTTGCCGGCATATTCCTCGAAGTTGCTTGTCGTGACGTTCAGAATCTTCCCTTCCCGGAAATGGTGGATGGCCCGGAAAGGCCGAATGGCCACCGCCAACTGTTTGAGATCGCTCGTCAAAATGCACTCCATCCTGGCGCCCAGCGGCTGTTTGCGCAAGTCGCCGAAACTGGTCCATTCGTGTCCGGAATAGGGAACGGCAAAAACCATGGTCGGCTTCTCCGCCCGGAGGATCTCCTGGAGAACGGGCCACATATCGATATTGAGATGGATGGCCAGAATGCCGTCCACGTCGAGAAGCCTTTCCCGAAGGCCCTGGACCTGGGCCGCAGACGTGACCAGTTCGTCGACCACGAAATCGACGTCGGCCATTTCGTCCTTCATCCCCCGGAACGCGTTCTCGTAGACCCCGATTTCCTTTTTGAGGTCGAGATTCGGTTTCGGCCAAGGGCCGTGAATAGATGCCATATAGAGCCTCGCCGCCTTAACTTTGGAACGGCGGTTGCCCGGGCTTATCAGCTTGGATATTCCGGGCCCGGCTTGAAACGCCCGGAGTGCGGGCGGGAAGAGACAAAAAGCGCTGCCGGCCAGGGCCAACTGGATAAAATCCCTTCGTTTGACTTCTTTGATCATCGCGGCCTCCAAAATCTATAAGTAAAAG
>Ga0153915_10003655_pt1 | contig 14114 bp, 11 predicted proteins | sample Opewatmetagenome_2_FD_107003 | JGI IMG/M metagenome (GOLD analysis project Ga0153915, IMG submission 107003) | Freshwater wetland microbial communities from Ohio, USA - Open water 3 Core 3 Depth 3 metaG | ecosystem: Environmental > Aquatic > Freshwater > Wetlands | place: USA: Ohio, Lake Erie... | reverse complement strand
CCGCAGGCGGGCCGACCTGCTCCGACTCCCAGGTGAGAACTTCGGGACCCCCGTATTGGCGAAGAAGGACTGCGTGCGTCATGGGAGCGGCGCCTTGGCGATTGCGAGTTCGGCGACCGGCCGGCCGCCGATCAGGTGTTCCTGGATGATCCGCTCGAGGTTCGCAGGTGTCGCCCGCTGGTACCAGACGCCCTCCGGATACACGAGCGCAATCGGGCCCTGCATGCAGATGCGCAGGCAGTCGGCCTTCGTGCGCAGCACGCCGCCGTCGCGGTCGGCGAGCCCGAGCTCCTTCAGGCGGCGCTTCAGGAACTGCCAGGATTCCTGCTGAAGCGCGGCATCGGCGCACTTGCCGCCGACGCACAGAAAGATGTGGCGCTGGTTGGCGCCGAGGTGCAGCAGGCGAATGGCGTCGGACAATGGGTCGGGCATGGATTCCTCGATTCGGGCGAGGCGCGACTATAATGCGGACGCTCTCAAAACAGAACGAACCCGATCAGCCCATGAGCGATGCGATCGTCGTCGCCGGCGCCGGACAGGCGGCGGCACAGCTCGTCGACAGCCTGCGACGCGAGGGATTCAAAGGCCCGCTCATCGTCGTGGGCGAGGAGCCGTTCCTGCCCTATCAGCGGCCGCCACTCTCGAAGAAGTTTCTCCAGGGGGAGCTCGAACGCGAGCGGCTCTTCATCCGGCCGGCGTCCTACTATCAGCAGACCCAGGCCGAGATGCGCACCGGCGTGCGGGTGACAGCGATCGATCGGGACCGCAGGACAGTCTCCTTGAGCGACGGCGGCAAGCTCGAATACGCGAAGCTCGCGCTCACGATCGGCAGCCAGGTGCGGCGCATTCGCCTGCCGGGCAGCGACCTCGCCGGGATCTACTACCTGCGGGGCATCGAGGACGTCGATCGCATTCGCGCCGCGGCACAGCCTGGCAAGCGGCTCGTCGTGATCGGCGCCGGCTACATCGGTCTCGAAGTCGCGGCGACCTGCCGGCAGCTTGGACTCGACGTGACCGTCGTCGAGGCGCTCGATCGCGTGATGAGCCGCGTCGTCGCCCCTGTCGTGTCGCAGTTCTACGCAGCTCAGCATGCGAGCCACGGAGTGAGGATCCAGTGCAGCGCGGGAGTGAAGGCGCTGGAAGGCAAAGGGCAGGTCGAAACCGTGGTGCTCGCCGACGGCACGCGAGTCCCGGCCGATTTCGTGGTCGTCGGTGTCGGCATCCTGCCGGTGACGGACATCGCCGAGGCCTGCGGACTCGAATGCGACAACGGCATCGCGGCGGACGGGCACTGTCGCACCAGCGACCCGGACATTTTCTCCTTCGGCGATTGCGCGAGCTTTCCCAGCCTGCGCTACGGGCGCCGCGTGCGTCTCGAGTCGGTGGACAACGCTTTCGAGCAGGCGAAGACGGCGGCGGCGACGATCATGGGCCGGGCCGTCACGCACGACAAGGTGCCGTGGTTCTGGTCGGATCAGTACGACCTCAAGCTCCTCATCGTCGGACTCGCCGAGGGATACGACGAAGTCGTCGTGCGCGGCGATCCGTCGACGAAGTCGTTCTCGGTCTGCTACCTCAAGGCCGGCGAACTGCTTGCGCTTGATTCGATCAATCACCCGAAGGACTACATGGCGGCACGCAAGCTCATCGCGGAGCGCGTGAAGCTCGACCCGTCGAAGCTCGCCGACCCGACGATCGCGCTGAAGGACGCCAAGTAGCCGGCGTCAATCGGCGTCGATGGGCTCGATCTCGCCGCCTTCCCGCTTGATGCCGAGGCGGATCGGCCGAGGCGGTCCGTTCTTCGGGATCGTGCAGTCGACCCACAATTCCTCGCCGGCCTTCAGGCGGGACGGATCCGCGGCGTGTTCCGGAATGTAGTACGCAACGGGCTCGGCCAGTATCCAGCGCTCGGGGCCGGTCTGCGGCTTCGCGACCCAGTGGTGCCCCCTCGGATCCTCCACGGCCGCCAGTCGGCCGTTATCAACGTAGAGCCGGGCCGAGACCCATTTGTCTTCCTTCTCGCCGCGGATCGGCGCGAACTCGACGATGAGGCGCAGACTGACATAGCGTCCGCGGATCGGCAGGCTCGGATCCACGGGTGCAGTCTGAACCCAGACATGTGGCAGGCGCGCGCGGTCGAGGAGCAGCTGCCCGCCGAGCGCCGACACGATCAGCAACTGCGCGGCGCCAAGAATCAGACCTTTGCGCAACGGGCTCATGCGTGCCCTCCGACGACGCGCGCGACGAGTCGGCGGCGCGTCCGCTCGAGCCACCAGCCGCCGCCGATGAAGAGCAGCCCTGCGACGATGAGCCCGAGGCCGCGCCCGAGCTTGTCGTATACGTTGCTGAAATAGAACGCGAGGATTGTTCCGGCGAACACGGCGACGCCGAGATTGATGCGCGAGCGATGCGCCTCGCGCAATCCCCAGACGACGAGACCGAAACCGCCGGCGGCGAACATGGCGTAGGTCGACAGGTTCTCATGCCACCCGTAATGATGGTCGCCGCCCAACTCGATGACCTCGAGCACGAGTAGAACGATGCCCCAGGCCGTGGCGATGAGATTGCCGGCGGGCAGCTGCCGTTTCGCCAGCCACACCGGGACGAGCGGCAGCAAAAATGCCGCGATCAGCGCGCCGACTTCCACCGGCCCCCGACCCAGCTGCACGATCGCCGCGTGATCGGCGTAGAAGAAGAACAGCGCAATCGCCGACGGAACGAGCGTCAGCGCGCCGAGCAGCGCCAGCGCGCGCCGGTTCGGATCGCGCTCGCCGCTCCTGCCGAGACTGAGGTAAGCCACCGACAGCAAGGTCGCGAAGTAGCAAAGCAGGTCGAATTCGAGCTCCACGGCGCCGGGGCGATCCGCGTAGTCGAGCCACTCTGCGCCGAGCCATAGCGGCACGAGCACCGCGAGCCACAGCAGTTGCGACCAATGGCGCAGCAGAAGCCATCCCGCGACCGCGCCGATGGCCCAAAGCAGGATGCCGCCCGGCCAATGCTCCGCGAGATTGAAGATCTGGCCGGCGAGATAGATGCCGGCGCCGAGCGCAGCCGTCCCGGCCGCGTGCAAGGTGTGACTGAGCGCGGGATGAGCGCGTGCGGCCATCGCCGCACCCCCATGCAGCACACCGATCATGGCGAGCACGCAGACGAATCGCAGCGCCGGAGACATGTCGTCCCAGTGGGCCGACACGAGCAGAAGGATGCCGGCGGCAAGCAGCACCGCACCGAGCGACCAGACGATGTTCGTGAGAACGCTCGTGCCCGGCGATGGGGCCGTGCGCTCGTGCTCTAGAATCCGGTCGGCCTGGTCGCGGTTGACGAGCCCCGCCTCGACCCAGTGTTCGAGCCGCTTCTGCCAGTCCGTGGTCATGACGGCCGTGAAGGTACCACAGCCGTGCGCGGCGCTGCCGCTCACTTCAGAACGAGCTGATCGATGGGCTCCGGCTGACCGATGATGAACCCTTGGGCGTAGTCGACGCCTATTTCCCTGAGCTTCGCGAGCACCGCGGGCTGCTCGACGCACTCTGCGATCGTCTTCTTGCCCATGACCCGGCCGATGTGGTGGATCGAGCGCACCATTTCGAAATCGACGGCGTCGGTTGCGATGTTGCCGACGAACATGCCGTCGATCTTCATGTAGTCGACGGCGAGCGCCTTCAGATACGCAAACGAGGACACGCCCGTGCCGAAATCGTCGATCGCGAATGCACAACCGAGCGGCTTGAGCTCGCCGATGAGCTGATTGGCCCGCGTCAGGTTCTTCACCGCGGCCGCTTCGGTGATTTCGAATCCAACGTGGCTGCCCGGCACGTCGCCCGCGGTGAGCCCCTTCATGATGAGCTCGCGCACGAGCGGGTCGCCGATGCTGTCCGCCGCCAGATTGATGAAGCAGCGCTCGACGCCTTCCATGGCGGCGCGGTTGCGCCGCAGCCAGTCGAACGTGGCGCTAATGACCCAGCGATCGAGGCGCGACGTCAGATTGAACCGCTCGACCGCCGGCAGGAATGCGCCTGGCGGCACGAGGCGCACGTTCTCGTCGCGCATGCGCACCAGCACTTCGATGAGGCGCTTGCCTGACCCCAGCGGCTCGATGCGCTGCGCATCGAGCACGAAGCGGTTCTCGAGGAGCGCGCGCTTGACGCGCGACACCCACTGCATCTCGCCGTTACGCCGCGCGACGTGGCTGTCGTCTTCGCGATAGACGTGCACGCGGTGGCGCCCCTGATCCTTGGCCGCATAGCACGCCGTATCCGCGGCGGCGAGCACCTGCGTGATGCGGCGAAACCGCTGATCGACTGGGACGACGCCGATGCTCGCGCCGACAAAGAAGGTCGACGAGCCCCAGACGAACTGGAACTGCTCGATGACCTTGAGGAGAGTGCGCGCGACCTCGACCGCATCTTCCACCGCGCAGTCGTGCAGCAGGATGCCGAACTCGTCGCCGCCGAGACGCGCGAGCGTGTCGCCGGACCGGATCTTGTCGCTGAGCATGGCAGCGAGTTGCCGCAGCAGCTCATCGCCCGCGATGTGCCCGCAGGTGTCGTTGATCAGCTTGAACTGGTCGAGGTCGAGGTAGAAGACCGCGTGGCGCGCACTCGTAGCCTGGGCGGATTCGAGCGCCCGCTGCAGCTGCAGCTCGAATTCGCGGCGGTTGATGAGCCCGGTGAGCGAATCATGGCTCGCCTCGTAGGAGAGCTGGCGCGAGAGCTCGTGCGCTTCGGTGATGTCGGTGAGCGTGCCCTCGTAGTAGAGCACGCGGCCCTCGCCGTCGCGCACGGCACGCGAGTTCTCGAGCACGACGATCTTGTGGCCGTCCTTGCGCTTCAGCACGAGCTCGGCGTTGCGGATCTCGCCCTGCAACTCCATGTTGTTGCGCCAGTTGTCGCGGTCCTCGGGATACATGTAGAGGTCGCGTGCGATGTCGAGGCCGAGCACCTCGTCCTCGCTCGCGTAGCCGAGGAGGCGCACGAGCGCCGGATTCGCCGACATGAAATTGCCCTCGGGCGTCGACTGGAAGACGCCGGCCACGACGTTCTCGTAGAGCTCCCGGTAGCGGCTCTCCGACGCCTTGAGCGCGCGCAGCGTGTGCGTGCGTTCCGTCGCGTAGCGCAGCGTCTTCTCGAGCAGCGTGCTGACGATCTGCTGCTTCACGAGAAAGTCGAGCGCGCCGCGCTCGACCGCGCCGGCCCCGAGATCCTCGTCGTTCTTGCCGACGAGAACGACCACCGGTACGTCGCCGGCCTTCGGCTGCAGCCTCAGATAGGTAGTGAGCCCGACGCTGTCGCTCAGGTTGAGATCGAGCAGGATCACGTTAACGCGGCCCTGGCGCAGCTCCGCGAGCCCCTCGGCGAGGGTCTGCGCGACCACGAGATCGAAGTTGTGACCGTGCAGCTCCCCGAGCTCGCCCTGGATCGTCAGCCGATCGTCGAGGTTGCCGTCGATGAGCAGGATCCGGGTTCCGCGCGCCGCGGGAGCGGCGTCCGGCGCCTTCTGGCGCCGCTCGCCGCGCTCCACCGAAGCGCCGGCGGACGCCGCATCGCCTGCGGCGGGTTGCGGCTCTTCGGTTTGTGGTATGCCCACGGATGACTCCTTCGCTCCGTTCACTGTCGTGCCGTGGCTCAGCGCGTCGTGCGGTGATGCTCGCGCAGCACGCGCACCTGCGCCGTCGCGCTCGACGCCGTCTCGAGCTTCGCGTTGAGCCGCGCGACCCAGGTCGGTACGTCCGTCGCCTTGAGCGGGTGGCTGACGAAGTATCCCTGCGCGAGATCGCAGCCGAGCTGCGCGAGAAACTGCCAGCTCTCAGCCTTGTCCACGCCCTCCGCGACCACCTTGAGGCCCATGCTGTGACCGAGATCGATGGTCGAGCGCACGATCACGGCATCGTCGGTGTCGGGCGTCAAGTCGAGGACAAACGACTTGTCGATCTTGATTTCATCGACCGGCAGGCGCTTCAGCTGCACGAGCGATGAGAAACCGGTGCCGAAGTCATCGATCGAGAAGCGCACGCCGTAGGTGCGCAGCTCCTCCATCACGCGGATGGCGCCGGCCGTTTCGCGCATGGCGGCGGTTTCGGTGATCTCGAGCACGAGGCGCGTCGGATCGACCTTCTGAGCGTTGAGCTCCGCGACGATCATCGTCGCAAGCTCGGCGTCGTGCAGGTCGGCCGCCGAGAGATTGACGGAGACTTCGGCCTCGAGCCCCTGATCCGACCAGTGCCGGCACTGGCGCACTGCGTTCTGTATCACCCAGCGCGTGAGCAGGCCGATGCTGCCGGTGCGCTCCGCATAGGGAATGAATTCCGCAGGCGGGATGAAACCGTGCGTCGGATGGAACCAGCGGGCGAGCGCCTCGAGGCTCTTCACCTTGCGGCTCGCCATCTCGACCTTCGGCTGATAGAGGAGCGTCAGCTCGTTGCCCGCGATCGCGCGACGCAACGCGCCGACGAGCGCGATCTGGCGCCGATGGCCTTCGTCGCGCCCCGTCTGGTATTCGGTCACCGCCTGGTCGCTTTCATGCGAATCGTACAGCGCCGTCTCCGCGCGCCTCATGAGATCGCCCGAATCCTCGCCGTGATCGGGGGCCATGCAGATGCCGATGCGCGGGATGAGGCTTACGTGCACGTCCTCGCGCAGAATGCCGGCGCGCACGGTATCGCAGAGCTGGCGCGCAAGCGCGAGCGTCGCGTGATGACTTGTGTTCTCGAGCAGTACGAGGAACTGCGCAATGCCGACCCGCGCGACGGTGTCGGAGCTCGAGACGTGGCTGCGCAGGCGCCGGCCGAGCTCGCGCAGCACTTCATCGCCGATGGAATGGCCGAGCGATGCATTGATGCGCTCGAAGTCCTTGATGTCGAGCAGCACGAGACCGATCGAGGCGTTGGTCGCCCGGCTGCGGACGATCGCCATGCCGAGTCGCTCGGTGGCCATCAACCGGTTCGGCAGTCCCGTGAGGCTGTCGTGCGTTGCCTGATGCAGGAGGCGCGCTTCGCGTTCGGCGATTCCGGACTGCATCGAGTTGAAGGCATTGGAAAGCGACCCGAGCTCATCGCCGCTGCGCACCGGGACCGCGACCGAGTAGTCGCCCGATTCGATGCGGCGCGCCGCCGTGGCGAGGCGCGTCACCGGCCGCGTGACGCTGCCCGCGAGTACGATGCCGACGACGATCGCGAGCAGCATCGCAATGCCGCTGATCAGCACGAGCGGCGCGCGGATCTGGCGATAAGCCGCGCGCACGTCGTGCATCGAGCGGCCGACGACGAGGAACGGGCTGCCGGCGCGCGCCGCCAGGGGCGTGCCGAGGCCGAGGTACTCCTCGTCGCCCGACCTCAGCGTCACGATCTGGTTGCGGTTGCCGAGCACGCGCCCGAGCTCGCGCTCGAATTCGTCCGATCCCGCGCCGGCGAACGTCGCAACGACCGGCGCACCCGCGGATGTCTCGTCCTCAGCGAATGCGATCTCGAGTCCGAACCGGCGCTTCAATTCGCTCGCAAGCGGTGCGTCGAGCTCGAATCCCATGGCGACCCAGGCGATCGTCGTCGGCGCCGGCACGGCGGAGATCACGATCTGATAGCTGCGCCCGCCGATGACGGCGTAAGTGAGCTCGGTGCTGCGCTCGCCGGCGCTGTGCACGAGCTGGCTGAAGATATCCGAGCCATGCCCGGTCATGGCGGATTGCGTGCTCGCAATCACCTGGCCGTCGAGCGACAGCAACAGAGCAAGGTTCGACTTGATGCGCGCGCCGTGATTGTCGAGCGCCGACAGGATCGTCGGCCGATCCTGGCTGGCGGCCGCTTCGCGAAAACCGAAGTCGGTCGCAAGAATCTGCACGGCGCTTGCGAGTTCCGCGCCACGGGAGTTGAGCGCCTGCACGACGACACTGCCGGTCGAATGCAACTCATCCCGGGCCCGTGCTTCCGAATCGCGCAGCGTCACGAGCAGCACGGCCGTGACCGTAGCGGCCTGCACCAGCACGATCAGGCCGATGATGAGGAGCAGTATGCGACTGCGAAACGTCTTCACTGTGTGGTTGCCAGGGCGACTAACCAACCGGGACAGGTACTCTAAGGAAGGGCGCGGCAGGAGAGCCACGCAGATATTGTTAAACTGCGACGCGCGTCTAACTCGGACGACGCTCTGATCGGTCAGGATCGGCCGCGAGATGCGATCGCGGCTCCTTCGTGCACTTTTCGCCTTGACGTTGGCCGGCTGCTGCGCCGCGGCGCACGCCTTGACCGTGCTGGTCGTAGACCCTGCCGGGCGGCCGGTCGCGGACGTCGTCGTGGTCGTGAGCCCGACGGGAGCCGAGGCCACGAGATCCGCGCCCGGGGACCGGCCGCACGCGCAAATGGATCAGCGCAATCGCGAGTTCGTGCCACACGTGCTGGTGATCGAGGCCGACACCTGGGTCGACTTTCCAAACAACGATACCGTCAGTCATCAGGTGTATTCGTTCTCGCCGGCCAAGCCCTTTCAGTTGCCGCTCTACAAGGGCCGGTCTCATCCACCGGTGCTCTTCGACCGCGCTGGAGTGGTCACGCTTGGCTGCAACATTCACGACAACATGCTGGGCTACATCTACGTGACGGACTCGCCGTGGTTCGGCATGACCGATCTCGATGGTCGCTGGGTGAGCGGTGCATTGCCTGTCGGCCGCTATGACCTGCATATCTGGAGTCCGCGGATCCGCGATTCATCCGATAGCCTGCACCGGCTCATCGATGTGGGCGATCGCATCGAGACTTCCGAAACCTTCAAGCTCGACCGCAAGCTCAAGTCAGAGCGCAATCCGCCGACGGATGGCAAGCCATGGGACGACTACTAGGCATGGCAGGGAGAACGTCGTGCGGGCGTGCCGCAGCGCTCGGCTTGCTCGCCCTCACGCTCGCATCGCGGCCGACGGCAATGCGAGCCGAGGTCAATGCGGACAGCGCGTCCGGCGACTCACAGGGCTTTACGTTCAGTGTCGACCTGCGCGCAATCGCAGCGGACGGCTTGCCTTCCTACCTGCAGGGCGGCGGCGGCAAGCTGCGCTTCGACAAGGACGATTTGCGCATCGGACGAATCTTTCTCGACTACCGCGGCCGTCTCACCGACACGCTAGCGGCGCACGCCACGATCAATACGTACGGCGATGGCGACAACAATCCCGCCGACGTGACGGAAATGTATCTCGACTGGAAACCTTATCCGCGCAGCGGCTGGCGCTGGCGCACGAAGCTGGGAGCGTTCTATCCACCGATCTCTCTCGAGAACCGCGCGGCCGGCTGGTCGAGCGGGTACTCCCTGAGTTCGTCGGCGATCAACACCTGGCTCGGCGAGGAGTTTCGCACGATCGGCGCCGAGGTGACCGCCACCTGGCTCGGCAGTCAGCGTAACGGCTCGGGCGACCTGAGCCTGATCGGCGCGGTCTACGAATACAACGACGACGTGGGACTCCTGCTTTCGTTTCGCGGCTGGTCGTTGAACGACCGGCAGACGCCGCTCTTCGGCCGGCTGCACTTCATTCCGATCTTCTTCTCGACGCCGCCGGCGAATGCGGAATTTCGCAGGGGCTTCGAGTTCTTCCACAAGATCGACGACCGGCTCGGCTACTACGTGGGCGCCGAGTGGAAACATGCGGACCGAATCACGCTGCGGGCGATGCACTACGACAATCGCGCCGATCTCAGCAAGTTCGACCACGACTATGCCTGGCTCACGCGCTTCGACAGCCTCGGGGCACGTGTCGAGCTGCCGCGCGACTGGACGCTGATCGGTCAATGGATGCAGGGCGACACGTCGTTCGGTTTCATTCCATCGGGCGTCACGCAGTACTACCTGAATTTCGACTCCTGGTTCGCGCTCGCGAGCAAGCGCATGGGTGCACACCGCGTGACGCTGCGTTACGACGACTTCGGCACCGATCAGACCATGGGCACCGGTTTCAGGAACTGGGATGCCGGCAAGGCCTGGACCTTCGCCTATCTCTACGACGTCAGTGACCGGTGGCAGGTCACCTTCGAGTGGCTGCGCGTCCACGCACTCCTGACGGGCCGGGTGATGCTCGGTGAGCCGGTCGATGCGGTGGAAAAGCAGGTGCAGCTCGCCGTGCGCTACACCTTGAGAAACTGACAGGCGGTCAGTCTCCCGGGCCCGCCTCTTCGGTCATACTTGGCAGTATGCTGGCAATCGCGATCCACGGGGGCGCAGGCGCCCTCCCTCGCTCCGAAATGCGGCCGGAAGCCGAAGCGCAGTATCGGGCCGAGCTCACGTCGGCGCTCGACGCCGGCTATCAGCTGCTCGCGAGCGGACAATCGAGCCTCGACGCTGTGGTCGCCGCTGTGAAAGTGCTCGAGGATTCGCCGCTCTTCAACGCAGGGCGCGGCGCCGTCTTCACGCACGACGGCATCAACGAGCTCGACGCCTCGATCATGGACGGGGCGACGCTCAAAGCGGGCGCCGTCGCGGGACTGCGGCATGTGCGCAATCCCGTGGAGCTCGCGCGTCGGGTCATGGAGCGCTCCGCGCACGTGATGATGATCGGCGACGGCGCGGAGGAGTTCGCACTCGAACAGGGCATCGCGCTCGTGCCCCGCGACTATTTCCACACGCAGCGGCGCTGGGAGCAGCTCGAACGCGCGCGGCGCGCGGACCAGCCCGCTGCTGAAAGCATCAACTATTTCGGGACGGTGGGCGCCGTGGCGCTCGATGGGCGCGCAAACCTCGCGGCCGCCACCTCGACCGGAGGCATGACCAACAAGAAGTTCGGCCGGGTCGGCGATTCGCCGATCATCGGCGCCGGCACTTACGCCAGCAACGCCACGTGCGCGATCTCGGCGACCGGCCATGGCGAGTACTTCATTCGCGCGGTCGTCGGCCACGACGTCAGCGCGCTGATGGAGTATCGCGGCATGAAGCTCGCAGACGCGGTGCAGCTCGTCGTGCAGGAGAAACTCGTGGCGCTCGGCGGTGAAGGCGGCGTGATCGCCGTCGATGCTGCCGGCAATCTCGCTCTCGAATTCAACTGCGAGGGCATGTTCCGCGCCGCCCGCACCTCCGCCGGCGCACGCGAAGTCGCGATCTACCGCTAGCCGCGAAGGTCCGTGGGGGGACGCTTGGACGGGGAGGTCCTTTCGGGATCGTAAAAAACAGGACGTTTTTTCCGAAGCCCCAGGGATGGGTTCACGGCGGTCCCGAAAGGACCTCCCCGTTCGAGCGTCCTCCAGCGCCGCAGCCACGGCACCTCCCGGTGCTCGACTCGTCGAAAGCAGCGCTACCCGCGCCGCGCGCCGCGGAACGCGCCGGTGTCCATGAGGCTGTACTCCTCCTCCATGAACCGCACGCAGTTGCGCCCCTGATCCTTGGCCTCGTACAGCGCCTCATCGGCGAGCTGGATGAATCCGCTCACGCTGCGCTTCTCGTCCGGCTGCACGTAGGCGACGCCGATGCTCACGGTGAGCTGCGGCGCGCAGGTCGATGCCTCGTGCGCAATGGCGAGCGCCGTGATCGCCTTCTGTATGTTGCTTGCGAGCTCGGCGATGTAGTCGCGCATCGGGCTGTACAGTACGAGCGCAAACTCCTCGCCACCGTAGCGCGCGGTGAAATCGAGCGGGCGTCGCGCGCAGCGGCGCAGCGTGGCGGCGACGCTGCGCAGGCACTCGTCGCCCTTCTGATGTCCGTAGTGATCGTTGTAGGCCTTGAAGCAATCGATGTCGACGAGCAGCAGCGCCATGGTCTGCCGCTCGCGGATCGCCTGCTGCCAGGAAACGTTGATGTGCTCGTCGAACATGCGGCGGTTGTGAATCCCGGTGAGCCCGTCGTTCACGACCAGCTCGTTGAGAAGCATCGATTCGAGGAAGGTCGTGCGCCTCGCGGTCTCGAACAGATAGCTCACCGAGGCCCCGACCATGTTGGCAAACAGCAGCACGAAGCCGTTATAGAGAAGATACCCCCCCGACACGTCGAGCCCCGCGGCCGAGATCAGGTAGCCCGCGAAGATCGCGCCATTCACGATCACCGACTCGAAGAAGAAGAGAGCCGGGAAGAAGTAGATGTAGAGCGAGGTCAGGATCAGGCTTGGCACCAGGATGTGCAGGCCGGCTTCGTACATGCGCACCTGGCAGGCCACCACCGCGAGCCCGATGACACCCGCCACGATCGTCGCGAACAAGCGGAAATTCCGCTCGACGACCGGCGTATAGGTCCCGGCGAGTCCGAGGATCAGGGTGGGCACCATGATCCAGTGCTCGACCTTGTTCACGAACACAAGCGCGTCGCCCTCGAGAATCAGCCGATCAAGAACCGAGAACGCCAGCACCAGGCCGAGCGCGATGCCGATGTTGACGCGAATTTCCAGCATTCGCCCACTCAGCGTCCCGGCGCGGAATTGAGCCTCGAGCGCGGGCTCGAACCGCAGCCATGGGAAGCCATGGCGCAATTGCGCCGCCGCCGGCGAGTCCGGAAGATCCCTGAGATTGAGGGTACGTTGCGAGATCACGCGTTGCCGATCAGCGTTGACGCGGCGCCTGGTGCGCCTCAGTGCCTCACGAGTCGCGCGGGATTCTACCCGTGACGGGCGGCTGCCAGCGTCACTTCCGCGCGAAACATGCCCGTTCGGACCAGGGACAATTCGGATTCGCGTGCCGCAATGCGATTGCCCCCGGCATCGTGCGCGTCACGCAAGGCGGCCTGCGCGAGGACGATGAAATCCTCTCGACTGTCCGAGGACCGCGGCACGGTGAGAGCTACGCCCGCACTGATCGTGACATACCGGCCATTCGGCGAATCCGGGTGTGCTATGGCGAGCGCCCCGACCGCCGAGCGCACACGCGCGGGCAGGTCCTCGGCATAGAGCCTGTCGGGATTCGCGAGCAGGACGACGAACTGGACGCCGCCGTACCGGGCACAGAAATCGAGCGGACGCGCCGCGCTGGCGGCAACTGCGCCCGCCACGCGGCGTATGCAGTCGTCGCCCGCCGGCAGCCCGAAACGGTCGTTGAACTTGCGGAAGTTGTCGATATCGACGAGGAGCAGAACCAGCAGGGCCTTGTCGTCTGCGCACTGTCGCCAGACCGCTTCGAGATAGCGATCGAACATGCGCCGGTTTGCGAGTCCCGTGAGGCCGTCGCGCTCGCCGAGATGCGTGATCATGAGAGCCTGCAGGTACGCGAGTCGCGCGCCGTGCTCGCGCAGGTACCCGTACGCCGCGGAGATTATGCAGAGGCCGGCCTGACACCACGCAAACGGCAGCAGGCCCGAATCTGATGCACGCGTCTGAACAAGCACTGCCGCCCAAAAGATGACGAGTCCACCAAGGATCAGGCCGGCGCGCGCGCGCCACAGGAAGCCGGGCAGCAGGAAGCCGACGGGCACGAGGAGAGCGGCAAGCACGGCACCAGGCAGTGACCGGGAAGAGAACGCGAGCGCGGCAGAACCGACCCAGGCAAGGCCGTAAACAACCGCAGCGATCCACCGGTAACGCACGTCAAAGGCGCGCTCGAAGCTGTGTTCGAGATCGGCATCGAATCGCAGCGTCGGAAAGCCGCGCGCCAGCTGCCTGCCGGCCGCGGTCTCATCCGCGTCGGTACTCACGCGTGGAAGTTTCATGCCGTCGGGCGCTCCCCGGGGAAAGGAGGCGCATACGGTAGCGATACGGACGACCCCTCACAAGCAATGTGGGTCGATCCCGCGCTTATGCGGCTCGAATCGGGTCAGTTCTCGCGAGGATGGGCCGGAGATGCCGGGCTGGCCTGCTCACGCGCCTCTTTGACACGCGTGCGCCAGACCTCAAACGGATCCCATCCCTGGTTGTCTCCGTCCTGTCTGCGCGCGGCGGGAGTCGCAGACGTGGCGTTCAAGTTGTCCTCATTCGCTGCCATGTCTGCTCGCCTTGGTGCGGGTAGCAGGCCGCCGCTCATCCTTGGTTGTCATTGCGACGTCCTGTTGTTTGTAGTTCTTTCACGAGCCCGGATTCTAGGCGCTCAAAGATCAAAATGTCGTGAATTTTCCATTACGCGCCGCGACGGCGTTTATGTAAAATGCTTGGCGAATCAACTCTTTAAACGAGTCAGCGCGATGCGGACGAGATCGCGCCGCAATGAGGTCGCTTTTCAAGCTCAGTCGGCGAAGTACTGT
>Ga0153915_10003654_pt1 | contig 14114 bp, 15 predicted proteins | sample Opewatmetagenome_2_FD_107003 | JGI IMG/M metagenome (GOLD analysis project Ga0153915, IMG submission 107003) | Freshwater wetland microbial communities from Ohio, USA - Open water 3 Core 3 Depth 3 metaG | ecosystem: Environmental > Aquatic > Freshwater > Wetlands | place: USA: Ohio, Lake Erie... | reverse complement strand
CTGTTTTATTTCGGCGGCAGGGGGCGGGAGACCCCCTTTTCATCCGCACGGCCAGTGCGGATTAGCCGCCTTTATCGGTTAATTGTTGCTTCTGTTTGTTCTGACGGCTACCACCGCGATGTCCGCCGAATTGAACACATTCTTGCTTACGCCGTATATCGAGCCGATGCAGAAACCTGCCTTATTCTGGTAATCGAAACTTTTTTCCTCCCAGATTTTCTTTTTGGAATAGGCGATGGAACCCGCGCCGACACCCATGAACAGAGCCGTTGCGCCGGGCAGGTTCGAACCGGAACCCCAGTTGGTGACAACGGCAACCCTCTGGTGGTCGTGGATGGGAACGTTCTTGTGAACGCCCAGAGCGCCCGTGAAGATGGGATTGTCGCCGCCGCGTTTTGCGGCTTCGCGCTGCGCCTGAGCCCAGGCCGTGTCGCGTTCGGAAATATCGTAGGACTGGTCGGGAGACATGACGACAACGCCGTTCATCGCCCTGCCCTTTACCGTGGGTCCCGTGATCTGCGGCTTTGCTTTACGCGCGTAGGTCACGCACTTGCTGATAAGCGACAGCGTCATGTAATCACCGGTCTCGATGGTCGCGGTGCTTGTCGCGTCGCCGCCGTAGATGATCTTGGTGCAGGAAGCGCCAAGCGCCGTGAAAATATCCTGATCTATCTTTGCCGCCATCCAGCGCTGCAAAAGCTCCTTCGCGTATTCGCGGATTTTATTGTCCGACGGACGCATTTCCGTCTCTTTGCCCGCCGTGCGAACCGCGTTTCTGATCTGCGTCAGAGTAATTGAATTATCGTAGGTAGCCGGAGCCTCCTCGTTTCCTTCCATGGTGCTGTCGTTGGCAATGCCCGCGCCGGAAAGTTCGCGTATCTGCCCGATGGTGAGAACATCGCCCTGCTCCTTTTGCAGATCGGGGAACTCCACGATAATGTTCTGTTCGGACTGGCCGACAAAACCGTTCTCATAAAAATAAGATTCTGTTTTCGCTTCCATCCACCACTTCTTTGCCCATGCCTTGCGGGTCAGGGCGTTTCCTGTCAAAAATGTAAAATCAGCCATTTTAAAACTCCTTCATCAAATGGCCTTCTCAAACCGTTACCAGGGGAGCGACGGATACTTGTTCCTTAATTCCACAGGCGCTTCCTTGTAGAAACGCTTCTGCTGCGCGTCGGACATCCTGTCGATCGCATCCGCGAGAGCGTCTTCGGTCATGGACAGATACGAATCATAATCAGTCGCCCTGCCCTGCCCGCTCCCGCTGCCGATGGATTTAACGCCCGGTTCGATCGCTTTTTTAACCGCGTCCTCAGCCGCTGCCGCTCTTGCCGATTGAATAATCCTGTCCTTGTTCATCAGGAACCAGGCATGCTCCATGTTGTAATGCGGCACGCCTCCCGCGATCATCCATCGGGACAATTCATTGTAGACTCCGGCGATCTTCGCCTTTTCCGAATCCGTAAAATTATCCGTCTTGTTGAAAAGCTCCTTTGCGCGGTTAAGGCAGAATTGATCTCTTTCCTCGGCAAAGCTCCTGTCGAATTCCTCCATTTGCCTTGCCTGCCGGCTCGTCTGCACGGTTTCCAGATAATTATTAAGAATAAGATTGGCCGCCTGCGGGTTTTCCCTCGCCACGTCACCTAAAAGCCTGCCGTCGTACTTTCCGCCCTGAACCATCATATTGGTGAAATCCCCGGCGGATTCAGGCTGGCTTCTCCTGTTATTCTGCGCGGCGGAAGGCTGATAACCTTCCGGCGCTTCATCGGGATATATTTCGTAGTACCTGTCGGCCCCCAGTTCCTTGAGAAGGTTTAATTTTTTGTTTGTTTCCCCGGCGGCGCGGACTGCCGTGCGGATATCCGCCTGCGTCCGGGCGTAATTCTTCCGCCACCTCTGAACCGGAATCTTCGCGCCTTCATCGTCAACGAGATACTGCCTGCCGTTCTCTTCAACGAGTCTGACGCCTTCCTTTTGCGCCACTTCTTTTTCTTCTATTGTCAGTTGCGCGGACTTTTCTTCATTCCCGGTTTCTGAAGAGACTTCCTTTCCGGAATCTTCACCAGCCTGCTCTTCACGGATTTCTCCGGTTCCGTCATCTTCGCAACTGCCGACCGCCTCCGGCGCTTCTCCCAGAGCGTCCAGTTCTTCCTTCGAAAATTTCTCTTTCGCGAAATCTCCGTTTCCCATAACTCCTCCTTTTTGCGCATGGCTTTAAGGCCGCCACGAGGCCGTAGTGCGGAGCGTTTCATGTCGGCTCCGGCGACTTTTATCCTTTGGGGCAAATAAAGAAGCGGCATGGTAAGAGGGTAGGCTCCTACCAGCCGCTTCATTTATTTCTTGCGTTCCCGCCGGAGGATCAGTCCTGCGGAAAACCCCTGATTTTAAGCTTTCAGCTGTCAGCGTTTGGCGTTCAGCTTTTGGCTTTCAGCATTTGTCATTGCGAGGCGGCTCTCAGCCGCCGTGGCAATCTCATGAAATCTTTCAAACACGGGATTGCTTCTTCACTTCGCTCATCGCAATGACAGCTATTGATGCAGCGCGGGTCTTCAAACCATTTTTTCATTTATCATTCCCGACCTGATCGGGAATCCAGTATTCGGATTGTTCGGGGAACAATCCTTACGCTATGTTGCAGGGCGCGTTTCCCAAACGCGCCGTTTTCCATTCACCATTCACTATTCACTCTTCACTATTCACCATCCACTTTTATCAAAACTCAATCACCCTGAAGTATTGTAACTGTTGAACCGTCTGCTCCTCTGAACTTCCCCCTGAACCGCCCGCCGAGTAATCTTCCCCGTAAGGGGCGTCCGGCACGGTGAAATCCGCGGTCCAGCGGGCAATGCCTGTGGATACCCGCAGTTCGTCTATATAACCCGCCATATAACCGGAATCTGCAAATCCCACTCTGCCGATATAACAATTATTATGGGTAACATCGCCCGTGTAAGTTACATACCCCCCGCTCACTCCGTTAATATATCCGGTCAATACTCCGCTATGCCTGACCCAGGCGACATGCGTCCAGGTATTTAAAGGAACGGCAGTGCTTGTCAGGGCGTTATTGGCTGAATTTGAATAATAAAGTTTTAAATCGGAACCTATCCGGCATCCGAAACCTGAGTCTGATGCGCCCGTTCTGTTATCAAACAATAATATTTCCCGGGCGTCTGTTACATATACCCACGCGTCAACCGTAAAATCATCGGCGCCGAAACTGAAATCCTGCGAAGACGCCGCGCTCAGATAATCTCCGCTTCCGTCAAAATATGCGCTCCTGCCGCCGAACTTGTACCCCGTGTTACTTTGGGTTGCGTCGCCGCCCGCCGTCACGGTGCGTTGCGATGAAGAACTGTCGGCAAACGTGCTTCCCGTCCCGTCGGCATGAAGCATCAGCTTTGTGTATGAATCAATACCCGGAACCGAAGCCGCCGAATACCGGACGGCAGACGGAGTGAAACTTGCAGTGTGGCCGCCCTCGCCTGTCTGATAACGCAGTTCGTCAATATTCCCGGCGCTCCACAGATTACGGCCGTGTTGTGAACCGATTGTTACAGTGTAACCTGAAAGAAAATTGTAGCTTGTGGTATTATTCGTTCCGGTAACAGTTTGAGACTGCCCGTCCAGGAACATGTAAACAACGCCGTTTGTTCTGCTTATTTCCAGATGATGGTAATTGCCGTCTGTAATCGTTGAGGCGCTTAAAGAGCATTGAGACTGATACCCGCCGTCTCCAATCCCCAGGCACAAAGCTCCGTTTGAAAACAGATGTATAACCATTCCACCGGACGGAGACTGTCCAATCAATGTGCCGGTATTCAGTGATGTAAAATTAATCCGGGCGTCAATGGAGAAATCCCCCGTTCCGGCGTTAAGCGCCGTACTGTAGGGGACGGACAAATAGCCGCCGCTGAACACACCCGCGCCGGAAAACTTTCCCGATGACGTATAGGCAACGCCGCTGTTGGTGACGGTGTTTGCAAGCGGTGAAGAATCCGCAAACGTAGCATCGCTCTCATTAAATGAAGCATCAGCTTTGTGTTTGAATTAATGCCGTAACCCCACGGAGCGGACGGCGGGATGAAATTCGCGGTGTGGCCTCCCTGGCCTGTCTGGAAACGCAGTTCGTCAATATTCCCGGTGCTCCACAGATTAACTCCGTTTTGCGAGCCGACAGTTATTACATTCAAGGCGGAAAGAAAAACATAATTTGTGGTATTGCCGGAACCGCTTACTGTTTGAGACTGCCCGTCCAGGAACATGTAAACAACGCCGCTTGTTCTGCTTATTTCCAGATGATGATAATTCCCGTCTGTAAGCGTCGAAGTACTTAAAGAGCACTGGGACTGATACCCCATGTTGGACACTCCCAGTTTTAATGTTCCGTCCGAAAACAAATGCACAATCATTGCCCCTGTGCCTGCCTGTCCGATCAACGTGTTGTAGTAGCTGTCCAGGGACGTAAATTTAACCTGGGCGTCAATGGAAAAATCCCCCGTTCCCGGATTAAGAGCCGCGTTATAAGGAATGGACATATCATATCCGTTAAACACGCCCGCGCCGGAATATTTTCCCGCTGATGTATAGGCAACGCCGTTGTTTGTTAAAGTGTTATTCTGCGGTGAAGAATCGGCAAACGACGCATCGCTCTCATTGAAATGAAGCATCAGCGTTGTGTATGAGTCAATGCCTTCGGCCAGAACTTCTCCGGAAAACAAAAGCAGAAAGAAAAGTGAAAGAAGCATGAATATCTTTTTCATTTGCTCACCGCCTTATGGGGTAACATATTTAACGGACATTGTTATTGAGTTTGCTCCCGCGCCCGCTGCGGCAATCTCTATGTTCGAACCGGCTGTTACGTGATAAACGCCGGTGTCGATATTCGCGCATGAACAGCGGGTCTTATCGGCGCTCACAATCATGCCGCCCGCGCAAAGAGAATTTCCGTTAATCAGAAGATTCAGCACCGAATTTGATCCGGCTGTATACAGATACCCGTCTATCGCCACGATATAGGCATCGGGTATTTCCCACGAAAGAACCGATTTGCTGTCGGCTATCTGCTGATTGGATGCGGTAATCGCTCCGGGAATGCTGTAAACAAAAGACCTGGACTGAAACGACTTGCCGTAAGCAAGAGAATCGATATTGCCGGAAAGCGGCGCTCCCGTCACGGTAATCGTACTGGAAGTAATCGCGCTTACGACATCGTATTGAATATTGCCGCCGATGACAACTTTAAGCGGAGTCATAACGCTTAGTATGCCTGTCAGATCGGCATTGGCCGTAATTGTATTTGCGGACGCGGGCGTTGAAACGATATTGGCAACCGCCGTCCATAAGGAACCGGTCCCGGATATTCCCGTAACGCTGGCTGCTGTAAAATCAGCCGCTCCCGAAACGGTAAGGTTTACCGCGTCGATATTGCCCGCGGGAGTTGTTGTGCCTATATTTCCGGGGCTTGCCAGATCTGCCGCGCCGCCTCCCCCGTTCATTGTAATGACCGGACCCCCGAAAGAAACAGCCGCAAATAGCGCCAGAAATAAAATCGCTGATACCGCAAATAATACTTTTTTCATTTTGTTCCTCCTTATTCCGGTTGATAGTAAACAGTAACGCTTGCCGTTCCCGCGCATGATATGGAAACATACAGACCGTTGCGATACGCGAGCGGCGGCTCGTAACCTATAGCGGCCATGCGCATCATGGAAGATGTCGGATAAACAGTTGAAGGATCAATCTGCGTGCCTGAGGCCTGCGTGTTGTCGTAAACCGCCACTGTTGCCGCGCTGGTCCCGTCCGTGTTTACCCTGATGCCGTGATAATAACCGCTTCCTTCCGTTATTAATCCTGACGAGGTTATTGTTCTGTAAGACATCCACTCCGCGCTGGGCGAAAGCGGAACCATCAGCATTATCAAAACTAAAATAATTGTAAGTTTTTTCATTTATTCATCTCCTTATAAACTGTGAATAGTGAATCGTGAATGGTGAATAGTTCTGAATATCTGTCTATTATTCACTCTTCACATTTCACTTTTCACTTTTCACTTTTCTCTCTTAACTACTTAATTACTTAACCCTTAAAACTTTTTCTTAATTACTAAATCTTGTTCACTCTTCACTTTCCTTTTATGTCATTGCGAGTTCACGACAGTGAACGTGGCAATCTCATGGAATCTTGCAAACACGGGATTGCTTCCTCGCTTCGCTCATCGCAATGACAGCCAGTGACATAGTAATGGTCTTCTGCTTTTGTCCCCCTTTGGAGGGGGTGTCGCGAAGCGACGGGGGAGGAAGTTTTTTCCCTTCACCCTTCACTATCCACTATCCACCATCCTCTATTTCCCTTTCGCCATTGCCGTCTGCATCTCCATCTGCCTGTTGTTCCTGATGATCGCGGCGGCCTTGTCCTTGAGCGGATCGTCAATGTATTCCAGCGCGACTTCCGGCGGATAAACGCCCGCCTTCACCATATCCATCGCATCCACCCGCTTGGCCATTCTGTTGGTCGGCATAGTGGAACCGGCGACAAATGTAATATCCAGCCCGTCGAGTTCTATTCCGGCATCGGCGGAAGGATCGGCGGGCCTGATCATTTCCAGCGCCTTGAGCCACTTCATGCCGATATCGTTGGGGTCCGGCGGTATGGGCTCGCCTGTTTCGGGATTTATCTGCTTGTCCTTTTCCGGCTGCCAGCCCGCTTTTTCCTCCTCGTCAATCAGCCGCTCCCACAGGGAACGCGGCCAGTGCCTGAGCATGAGCGAATAAATAACCTTGGCGAGTTTCACCAGCGTCCACTCTTCGAGCGAGATGAACGGCATCGACATCATTCCGGCCTGTTCCTGAAGAGCATTGAGAGCGCGCGCCGCATCCACGCCGGGAGGGGCCTTGCCCTTCATCACTTCCTGCATATCGTATTCATCATTGAGCGCCAGCTCGTCGCGCTGTTCCATGGCCATCAGTTCGCCCGACGTTGTGCCGGGCAGCAGTCGCGAGGGAGCGAAAGGCGCGTCTTTTGGAACGATCAGCGAATCTCCGTGCTGTTCGTCATTCTCCCATTTTGTGCCTTCGGTGCGGACAATCGGGGCGTCGAGATTTTTCGATACCGTGTAGATGGCCTGCGAACGGCGCTTGTTGCGGCTGCGGCTGATTTCGATCGCCCGGTATGTGGGGCTTACAAAATAGCCGTTGTACGATCGGTCATGCCCCATCAAAAGCTTGGGAACAACCGGATCGCCGTCCGCGTCCAGGCCGCAGGGATTTGTTTCTTCGGAAATCAGTTTTTTGCCGACGATGATGCGCTGCACCCGCACCTCGGTCACCTTCTCCTTGTAGCTTGCCTTCTGGCCGTAGGTTTCCAGTTCCCTGACGGCATCTTTGGCCTCACGCGCCGTTTCGAAATCGAACTTGTGAACCGCTCCCGCCTGCGTGACGACAATCACGGAAAATGATTTTTGTTTCTTGACCAGCCACGCCTCGATTTCCCAGACATCGGCCTGCCCGTCCTTATCTGTGCCGCCATCAATACCGCTGCCGCTGTCCTTTTCGCCGGAGGATTCCATGCGGGCGTATTCGTCCTCACCGGGATACCCAGCTGACGATATGCCCGGCTCGCCGTCAACGTCAACGGCAACAGGCGCAAACGCCAGATCCTCGTCCGTCACGTCGTAATTGTCTTTTGCATGGCGGCGCGTAATCAGATGCGCCTTGATGATATGCGAATCGGACTTATCCGCGCGGCGCGATTTCTTGTCGAAATAATAATCAAGCGGATTGTCGGAAATAAAAACGATCTTGCCGAACCTGCCCTTGCTCTCGTCGAAGCGGACTTCAAACACGCCCAAGCTACCGGTCTTGCATTCCTTGACAACATCGAAATTGACCATGCCGCCCGCGTTCTGCCCCCACACATAATCGAAGGCGCGTTTGAGCAGTTCCGCCACATACATATCCGACGAACCGACAGGCCGGACGTTTATGCCGGGCCTGCTGGCCGTAGCCACCGCCGCCGCACCCTGAATGCCCTTGGAGCAGTCGTTGATGGCGACGGGAATCTGTTTCTTTTTCAGCATGGCGGCCTTTTCCTCTTCGGTCCAGAGAGCGTCCTTCTTGCCCCACGCCACTTCCCAGCCGCGCTTATACACATCGCGCTCCCACTCTTTGCGTTCGGAGTCTTCCCTGTAAAGCTTCAGCAGACGGTAAACTTCCACAACCCTGTCGTCCGCCCCCGCCTCCTGCATTTTTTTAATGTCGATTCCTTCTCTCCCTGTCTCGCTCATGCCCTGCACTCCTTCGGAAGTAAAAAACTATTGATGAAAAGTATAAAAAGATATAGGTTGTTCATTAATCCACGTAGTTTCATAAATATAAAAGGAACTATGAACACACACGAAATAGCACAAGAATGTGAGGATAAAATTTCTAACGGCGAAATCGTCTCATGTTCTATTAAAGAACTACACGAATACATCGTAGCTATGTCTGACTTTAGCTCTGCCAGGGTCAGTAAGCATCCAGACAGGGCCGCCCACGTCCAAATCTTAAACAGCTTAATATCTATCAAAACATTAGAGACCGTTAACAACACAATGGAACAATCCGTTAAGACATTAGAGAAAGTTAACAACGCAATAGAACATACCGAAGATACAATTAATATATTAAATGAGAAAAATGCATTTCTGACAAAGGTTGTCGTTCTCCTTGCGAGTCTTTCCTTCATCGCCTCTTGTTTGCAAATATACTTCACGATATTGCCACCAACGAAAGCAACAAGCTACAAATCGCAAGAGATAAGTTTACAAAAATCAGAATCAAAGTCGTTACAAAATCTTCCATCTAAAGCGCATGCCTCACAATAACCAATAGTAAAGCCATAAAACATAAATTCCCTTGAATCAGAATCATGCTAAATAGAAACTTTTGAATCGTGCTCATGCCCTGCACTCCATCATGTTGAACCTTGAACATTGAACAATCTTTTCCATTCACTATTCACCATTCACTATTCACTATTCACTTGTTTTTATGCCCTGTACTCCCGGCCAAAGGCCAGCGGCACCTGCACAGTCGCGTTCTGATATTTATACGGAAAGATAACCATGAACCTCTGCCACAAAAGCACCGCGCCTTCGCCGATAATCTCGACCTTGATTTCTCCCTGCTGCTGTTCAAAAAATGTTTCCAGAACGGCGAACTTGATCGCCGCCAGTTCGTTCTGCGATAAATCCCGCAGGCGGTAATCCGGCACGCGGACGTAAACATAACGGTCGAAATACGGATTGATCTCCAGCGGCGAACAGGGCGTGACCTTGTAGCCGATTACAACGCCGTTAACCTCAACCGCGATAATCCTTTCCGGGTCTTTATGCCGGTAAAGGCCGCCCGCCATGATAATATCCGCTTCCCTGTTCGGATGCTCGACTGCATGGCGCAATTCATGACAGGCCTCCAGCAGACGGAAATCCAGCGTAATGATTTCTTTCCTGCGTTTATTTTTTGCTAAATACTGTTCACGGTTCATGGACACCCCATGCACGTGACCCGCTGAGAGTTTCCATTCCCCAAATACAACCTGCCTTTGATCTGCGGATGCTCAAATTCTTTCCCGTAAATTCCTGTCACTGATCTTTCTTTGGCTTCCTCGTTTATCCAATGGGCAGTTTCGTTTAATAATCTGATTATTTCCTTTTCGGCGTGCCTGCCGGAAAAACTTAAACAAAATGATTTATTGTTCACCACTGAATCAACTTCTCTTATGCCGCCCATATTAAACCCTCTTATTTTTGATATTTTCTTTTTAAAATTATCTTGAAATGTTTTTTGTTTCGTTTATGATAAGAGCATATAATTATACTTTTATGAGTGGATTCCTACAATAATGACAACAATAAACATGTTGAAAACCAATATAAAAAAATGGACAGCACGCTTGCTCTCTGAACTTTTAATACAACTGATTGCTGCATCCATTCTTTATCTTTTGTCAGCAGTAGGAATATTCTTATTAATAAAAAATAAGTTACAGTTACAAGTGCCGCTATGGCGAGTACTTCTGATTTCGTTATCCATATTGTTTGGTTGTTTAATATTATTCCTAATTTATTCATCACGTCGTTTCCCCAAGATAAAATATTTGACCGTCGGTGATCAAAAATGGAAAACAATAATTTTTGACAGCAGACATTTCGAAGTAGAAAAAAATCCCATTTGCAAAGAACATAATTTACCTTTTATTTCTGGATCGCATAATATTCACTGCCCAGAACGCCGAATAAAGCTTAAATGCAAAAATTTTATACTTCACGAAGATCATGATAAGACATATGAGATAGCCAAAAGTTACATTGATAAAATGATAAGAGAGCGTAATTACTAACCTCTAATATTCTTTTTCTCATGCCGCCCATATTAAAGCCTCTTGAAGAACAACAAATAAAATGGTAATCTTTTTTCAATCTGACAGTTCGCTACGCACCGGCTCATTATTTTCGTTATGGTGAAATAAATAATGGAAACTGACTCCCTAAATAAATTAATAGATATCTTAAACTCCACCGGCCTTGAAATGGTGAAACATAATCTTCATTGCTTTAAATACCAAAATCATGAAGTCCCCCATGTTAGAGAGTGGATAAACAAAAAAGAGCAAGAGTTAAAAAACATAGAACTCCAAAACATTCGCAAGAATGCATCCCAAAATAAGATATATAAAAAACTCAAGCATATTTCTTTTATAATCCAACAAATAATAACAGAACATCTTCCGCATATTATTAGAGATATTATTATTGTGGTTCTCGCTGCTTTTGTTATTTTGGGGATTAAGTATTTTTTTCATATTGATTTAAAACCATAACCTTTCAAACAAGCCGACGAGCGGCTAATTCTTTCGTTAGGAGAAAACAAAGGGTATGAACTATAATGACGATACATTCTTCATCACCTTCACCGATTCAATAAATGAAGAGAAAGTTAAAAATCTTATTGCACTCATCACCGATGTCATAAACCAACATCACCCATCACAAATATATATTCTATTCTCATCTGGTGGCGGACTTGTTAATTCCGGAATTACCCTTTATAATTTCCTTAGATCTGTCCCTACTGAAATTGTGTTTCATAATATAGGGGCTGTTGATTCCATAGCTACATGCATTTTCCTGGCCGGAAATAGACGTTATGCTTGCCCCAATGCCAACTTCCTCTTTCATGGTGTCACTTGGCCTTTTAATCAAGGTGCTGTCTTTAACAGGAAGCAGCTTCAGGAATTTATCAGTGCTATCAAGCAAAATGAAAATGATATTGCGGATATTATCACTAACCGCACTTCCATAAAAAAAGAGGAGATGCTTTCTCTGCTCGATCAAGGAGAATCTAAAGGTCTTGAGTTCGCTCTCGAAAAGGGTGTCATTCACGAGGTCTGCGATGCGACGATTCCTACTGGCCATAAGCATTTCGCGTGCAACTTCAGGTGATGCGCCAATTGTAGTCATAAATAATCCCCTAACGATTTTGGCTGGTTCTGTCATTCTGACGGAACCAGCATTAATACTTTGTCATATCGACCAACGGGAGATATCTTGTTTTTTTATGTTCATTAAGATTTCTCGCTTCGCTTCGAAATGACAGCCAAAACTCAGCAACTCCCCTATGCCGCCCATATTTCCCCTTCCCTTCTGACATCGGCCTGCTTCTCGCGCCAGCCTCGGCTCTTCCGCACCATCTCCGAAGCTTTGTCGCCTGCGGACTTTCCGGCCTGTACCGCCAGACCCGCCGCGATAACGCAATCGTCATGCCTGCCGGTCTCCGCCCCCAGCGTTCCATTTTCAAATTTGATAAACGTGCTGGCCTCGTCAATAAGAATCGGGCAATAGACCGGAGAAGGCGTTTTTCTGAACCACGTGCGTAAATCGCCGCACAGTTCCCACTTGGTGCCGTTCGCGACGCCCGTGGCGAGCCACCCGTATTCTTTTGTCACCGCCCTGCCTATCTTTCCGGCTGTCGCCCTCACATACTGATTCGCGTTTAATTCCTGCAAACGCTTGATGGTGGTCAGCCCCGAACCGTTGCGCTCAACGGCGATCAGCGCCTTGTCGTACCAGATGGAGAGCCGGTAGAGCAGATTCGCCCAGGTGTGGGCGTCAACGCGGTTAGAGCGCATGCGACAGACAATCTCGTCGATGCTTCTATCCAGAACATACGCGACGGAATAATCCCCGCCCAGCCCCTCCGATACATCCGAACCGATCACATAGCGCCGCTCCCACCTGTTTTTGTTCCACTCTTCCACCAGATAATACGGCCAGCGCCACAGCTCGATGATGCCATGCGCCGTCTCAATCAATTCGATCTCCTTCGATTCGTCCCTGACCAGATTGCCCCTGATGCCGCGCGGGAAATGTTTGTGCCGCGCGATATCGGACCCGAAAAAAGACCCGGAAGCCGCGGCAATCGCTTCTTCCTCCGTTTCGGGGTAATGCTCGATCACGTCTTCGGGCGTCATGCCGTCGTCGATCATCATCTGCCGGAAATTCGCGGGCCTCCCCGGATGCGCGGTCCAGGGAAGAAAAATGCGCCGGAAATTATTATGCCCCTGCATGCCGGCTGTGTAGAGATCGCGAACCCACCCCCAGCCGGAGCCGGACTTGACACTATTGGCAATTACGATCTCATGCCCTCTAGCCTGTTCCAGGCCAGGGTAGGATGCATTGTGAATAGTGCGTACATTGCGGATGGTATGCGCCTCGTCAATCACCAGCAGGTTCGGAGTTTTTGATTCCGCTCCCATTTCAATTGTCGGCATCGACTTGATCTGACTTTCGGTAAATCCGACCACCTGCGTAAAGCCGCTGTCATAGGACTGATGCGCAAAGACCAGCTCCTGCCTGGTCCGCGACCTGACCGGCGGCAGAAGCCACGCGGGCAGACGGTCGAGAATGAAAAAAACACGGTTTAAAAATTCGATGGCGTGATCTTCCGACGCGGAAAAAATGACCGAAAGATACAGAGGGTTTTTAATCGCCAGCCACAGCACCAGCGCGGCGGTAAGCCACGTAAGCCCCACCTGCCGGGTCTTGAGCAGTATCAGCAGACGCTCGTCAACCAGCCGGTTGACAATCCTGCGCTGTTCGGGCCACAGCGATAATTTGAGCGGCATGTGATTGATCTTGTCCTCGATGTAAACATACTCATCGAGAAAATATTCAAACGAGTCCATCACCCTTGCAATCTCGCCTATCTGCCACTCTCTGTTTTCGGTTGTACTCTCCATTGTCACTCACCCTTCCGGGTTCTATGTTCTATTTTTAGATTGTGAATAGTGAATCGTGAATTGTGAATTGTTCTGAATAGTCGAACTATTTTGTGTCTTCACTTTTCACTTTTCACTTTCCTTTTATGTCATTGCGAGGCGGCTCTCAGCCGCCGTGGCAATCTCATAAAATCTTGCAAACATGGGATTGCTTCCTCGCTTCGCTCATCGCAATGACAGCCACTGATATAGTACGGGTCTTCAGACTCGCTACCATTCACTATTCACCATTCACTGCTCTTTCTTAAACTCCTGCCTTACAACCGCGATCAGCGAAGCCAGATTCGTTTCACTCAGCGAATGCTCCACCTGCAATTTATTCTCCGCGCTTTTAACCGGCCTGAGCCTCGCCAGAAGCCACTTGCGGGCATCCACGCGGAGCCGCGAGCGTGTGATATGCTCCTTATCCACCGAAGCCTTGTCCTTGTCGTCAAAGACAACATCAAGACTTTCGTCATCGGCAATATTCAGGAGCTGTTCGGCCATAAAATCGCACTGGATCTCACGAGCCAGCGCGTAGCGTTCCGCGAATTCCTTATCGTTCAGCCAATCCATGACTGTTGACATACAGGGGACGCCATCCATGGTTTTTGAAAGTTCGTTGAGAACACTTCTGAGAGATTTATTCGAGGTGGCAACCATGTCGCAGATTGCATTCTGAATTTCCAGTTTGTCAGGTATGGATGGGCGTCCTTTTTTCATGGGGGTATTATAACCCCGGTTTTTGACGTTTACTCTCAGGCGGGTCTCAACAGCTCTCCACAGGCCTCAAAAGGCATTCAAAGGCGTTG
>Ga0153915_10003653_pt1 | contig 14116 bp, 16 predicted proteins | sample Opewatmetagenome_2_FD_107003 | JGI IMG/M metagenome (GOLD analysis project Ga0153915, IMG submission 107003) | Freshwater wetland microbial communities from Ohio, USA - Open water 3 Core 3 Depth 3 metaG | ecosystem: Environmental > Aquatic > Freshwater > Wetlands | place: USA: Ohio, Lake Erie... | reverse complement strand
ATCCCGCAGATCATCCAGACCCGTCAATGGCGCGCTCAATAGATAAGGCTTTGAGTCGAGATTGGCGAATGCTTAATCTCGGCGAGCGCCATATTGAGTGGCATGATAGCGAGGGTCGCGCAGGAGTTCTACGGGCTCGATTTCACGACCAACAGGGAGCTCCAGCTGATCGCAGGCCTTCTTCTGGTGTTCATCGGGCTCTTCCTCGCGTTCATGGGGCGCAGGATCTGGAAGAGCGTGATGTCCTTCATCGGCGGGGTCATCGGGTTCGTTGTCGGGCTAGCGATCGGGACTGCGATCGGAGGGGTCCTGGTCGGCATCATAGTCGGGCTCTTGGGCGGTTTCATCGGGAGTGCCGTGTTCGTGTTCCTGGCGCGGGTAGGGATAAGCGCCGTCGCGGCGCTGCTTGCATTCCTCGTTGTCTCTGGTATCGGGGGCGACAGCTGGTTCGTGGCCGCACTGATAGTCGGGGCGGTCGTGTTCGCGCTCACGTTCGCCTTCGTGGAGACGGCGATCGGGGTCGTGACCGCGGTCGCCGGGGGCCTCCTGCTCGGGTTCGGGCTGATCATCCTCGAGGTGGACCTCACGATCAGCGTGCTCGCGATGCTCGCCGTGATAGTCTTCGGGGCGGCGTTCCAGCTGTTCGCGCTGCACGAGGAGGCCGAGATGAAGCGCGGGCGTGCCGTTGCTCCAATCGCGGCTGCCGCGGCGTCCCCCGAGATGCCACCGCCGCCTCCGCCCATGCCTGTGAGGACTTGTCCTCGCTGCGGCGCGCAGATGACCTACATACCCGAGTACAACCGGTACTTCTGCAACCACTGCCAGCAGTACGAGTAGATAAAAGACAGGGCAGTGCTACCGTGCCGCTGGTCATAGGGCGATAGTTTATATTTCGTCCAAGATTACGCCCGTTCGTTGGCTCGAAAGGAAGCAGCGGACTGTCAGAGTCGCAGGGTCGAGAACAGCTTCAAGCTCACCCGGGTGGGGGTGACTGGCATGCTCAAGCCAGTCGTCGTCCGGAGGCGCGGAAAGGACAACCATCTCGTCGCCGAGATCGACGTGTTCGTGGACCTGCCGAGCACGCAGCGCGGGTCGCACATGTCCCGCAACGTCGAGGTCGTCACGGAGATGGTCGACGAGAGCGTCAGGGCGAAAGCGGGGAGCCTCGAGCAGATGGCCGCGAACATCTGCCGCGAGCTCCTGAGGAGGCACGACTACGCCAGCTTCGCGGAGGTCCAGATGCGCGCCGACTACTTCCTGGAGCGCAAGCCTGCCGGCGGCAGGACCTCGCTCGAGCCGTTCAAGCTCATCGCGAAGGCCACAGCGCGCCGCGGGAACGGCCTGATGAAATCCATCGGTGTGGAGGTGCGCGGGATGACCGTGTGCCCGTGCGCCGCGGAGACCGCGAGGCACATCGTGCTCGAGCGCGCGCCCGGGTTCCAGGAATGCGCCGAGAAGGTGCCGATGGTGTCCCACAACCAGAGGAACCGGACGACGCTCACGGTGGAGGTGCCGGAGCATGTGGACATCGAGGCGGACGACCTGGTCGGGATCGTCGAGAGCTCGCTGAGCAGTCCCACATACGGCATCCTGAAGCGCAAGGACGAGGCGAACGTGGTCCTGAGGGCGCACGAGAACCCGAAGTTCGTCGAGGACGTGGTGCGGGACATCCTCGGGAAGCTCCTGAGGCGCTACCCGAAGCTCGATGATTCGGTTCATGTGACGGTCCGCTCGGAGAGCGAGGAGTCGATCCACAAGCACAACGCTTTTGCCGAGAGAGTGACTACCTTGGGCGAGCTCAGGAGCAGGTAGTTTGGCTGGTGCGAGGAGGAGGCCGCGGCCGGGCGAGGTGAAGGCCGTTGCGATCGACGTCGACGGCACTCTGACCGAGGATTCCAGGCGGATCGGTCTGGGGGCCATTGCTGCGTTGCGGAAGGTCGAAGACTCCGGTGTGCCCGTCATGCTCGCGAGCGGGAACGTGCTGCCGATCGCGTACGCCCTCTCGACGTACCTCGGCTTCAGAGGACCAATCATCGCGGAGAACGGCGGGATCGTGTGTTACGAGCAACGGGTCTGCATGCTCGGTGACCCACGCAAAGCGAAGGCCGCGTACGCACACCTGCTGACGAAGATGGATGCTCCGAGGCTGTTCACGGACAAGTGGCGCGTCACCGAGATCGGCCTTCGGCCGGTCGTGAAGGTCGAGGCGGTGAGGAGAGCGCTGCGCGGGTTCGATGTCGATGTGCAGACCTCCGGGTATGCCGTGCACATAATGTCCAAGGGCATGAACAAGTTCGTGGGCGTGAAGAGGGCGTGCGAGATACTTGGGACATCGGTCCAGGAGGTCGCGGCCATAGGCGACTCGGACAACGACTTGAAGATGATTCGTCAGTGCGGGTTCGGTGTAGCCGTCGGGAACGCCTATGCGGGGACCAAGAAGGCTGCGTCGCACGTCACGAAGAGGAAGAACGGGGAGGGCGTGGTTGAGGCGCTCGAGTGGCTGAGGCTGATCTGAATTCGTTCTGGAAAGGATTTAAGCCGTTCCCAGTCGCTTCATCTACCGTCATGACCGTCATCGGCGCTTGCTACATATGCGGAAGACCCGCGACGAACACCTGTCCGCTCTGCGGTCAGCTCGTATGTCCTTTCGACTCCGACCCGATAACGCACATCTGCAGGGCGCACGGCCATCTACGGACCGGAAGGAAGATCACGATCAAGAAGGCGAACTGAGCAGGCGCTTCGCCTCGTCCTCCGATAGGCCCGCAGCCTTCAGGAGGTACTTCAGCCCTTTCCTGAGAATCATGTCTTTCGTCTTGTCGTCCAAGAACTTCTCCATCACGATTGGGGCCTTCTGGACGTACTCGACTGCGAACTCCGAGAAGTAGTATCTTGCGTTGTCTGGATCGAGCTCCGCGGCCTTGAGGTAGGCCTGCTCCGCCTCGTTGAACCTCCCGATGTCGACCAGGTAGGCTGCGTAGGATGACTGGAAGATCGGGTTCCTGGGGTCGAACTCGACGGCCTTCTTGTAGAGCTCCGTGACCTCCTCGGGGGTCATCTTGGGCACGCCGACGGACGCCTCCGCCTTGCCGAAGTACGCGTCCGCGCACTTCGGGTCTGCCTTCAGGACCTTGTTGAATCTTGAGACGGCACCTTCGAAGTCCCCTCCCGCGAGTGCTTCCTGCGCATCCATGAGGTCCTTCTGAATGTCGGCCATGGTCAACACCGAACGATGTATCAGAGCTGTTGATGTCAATAATCTGGAGGGTTATAAAGTGTTTTCCTCATCTGAATCAGTGTGGATGAATCACCACCAGATCGCCGGTTCCAAGAGCTTGCCGCATGTCTTGTCCAACTCCGATGATGCCTCTTCAATCGCGACGAGGTCCATCCGCTTCACCAGAGAGTACGGGCTGGTCAATGCGTCTCGAGAGTGGTCTATCCCCGCATGCACGAGACTGGCAATAGCCGACATCTGCTGGGTGACGTTGAGAAACAGGGAGTTGGCCTCATCGCTCCGCTCGTATGTATGGTCGCCGAAAGCAGACTGGAGCCCTGAGCGGTAGCGGTCAACGACCTCCTGTATCTTGAAGACTGCGAAATGGACCGACATGAAGGCTTTTGACTCGCTGCTGTTATCAGGATACATCACGCTGATCTCAAGTGTGGCCGTCCTAGCCTGTTCGAGATTCCAATGGGCAGCCTCAGACTCGGCGAAACGCTCCAGATCCGGATATGTGCTGTTGATCATCTGCTCGATTGAGCGATTGGCATTGTTCATTCCGCCGAGAAATGACAATACGATATGGTACTGGGCTCTATACTTCGAGTCATAATAGTGACGTGAAAGCGAATAGGCGGCAGCGGTGGTGCCCGCGAGCACAACGACTGCTGCTACCAAGACGATCATCGCGACCTTGGCCACGCTTGGACCCTCTTGTTCTGGACTCATTGTTTGTCCTGCTTCGCGCATGCTATCCCCCATCATAGACTCCGATGAATGCGCATTCACAGCCAAAAAATCTTTTACTGATACCGGCCGTTCACTGCTCCAGATTGAGAGGAGGAGACCCATGATTCCAGGCGGACGGATGAACCCCAAGCAGATGCAGGCCATGATGAAGCGAATGGGGATCACTCAGGAGGAGATGAAGGACGTCGAGGAGGTCATCATACGGCTGAGGGACAAGGAGATCGTCTTCAAGGATGCGTCCGTCACAAGCGTCACTGTCCAGGGGCAGAAGACCTACCAGATCGTGGGCACTCCGAATGAGCGGGCGCGGACCCAGGGGGAGATGGAGGAGGGAGGCATACCCCAGGAGGACATCAAGCTCGTGATGGACCAGACTGGAGTGACCGCCGCGGAGGCCAAGAAGGCGCTCGAAGAGGCCGGAGGGGCGCCCGCGGAAGCGATATTGAAAATAATGTCCACGCGATGACGACGCGCAAAGCTTAAACAGAGTACTGTTATTCGACCACCGCGCAGGGTTGTTTGAACATGAAACTCGCCGAGATGAAGACCAAGTGCCGGCAGTGCGGCCGCGAGCTTATAGCCGACACCAAGGACGAGTCTTTCGTCAGCTTCTACTGTATGAGATGCGGGATCTACACCACGAGGCCCATCGAGGAGTTCAAAGAAGAGCCGAAGCCCGCGCCAGCCCCAGAGGCGGCGGCTGCCCCTCCGAAGCCTGAAGAGAAGACGCCCTGAATTCGACCTCTGGAGGGCAGGAGCCAGCAGTCCCAGCACCCGCCAACGCTTATATATGCAGTCACCTTTTGCCTCGTTGCGGCCGCGAAAAACACGTATTCTGTCCACATGCCCCGGTAGTGTAGCGGCCTATCATCCGAGCCTGTCGAGCTCGGGACTCGGGTCCGAATCCCGACCGGGGCGCCACCGCAATACTGCTCATCTCACCGCGCAGCCCTTCTTCGAGAACGATATCTGGTAGTAGACCGGGTCCTCGAACCGGGAGCGCTCCGAGAAGAGCGTTGCACAGGACCGCACGACACGCTCGGGGGTCACGCGCACCTCTTCAGGCGGCCCGATGTCGACAGGCGAGTGCTTCTGGAAATCGACGATCGTCAGGGTGCCGTCCGGACGGAGGATCCTGTTGCACTCATAGATGAAGATCCTCGGGTCGTCGACCTCGTGGTACAGGAACGCCGCGAGCACATGGTCCACGGACGAGTCCACGATTGGCGGCTCCTGGACATTGCCTCGCAGCGGGGTCATGTTCCGGATCGCCTTCTTGCGGATCCGCTCGACGAGGACTTCGAGCATCTTCTTCTCGACATCGACGCACAGGATTTCACTGGCGCGGTTCGCCATCGGAAAGGCGAAGTAGCCCACTCCGGCCCCCAGGTCCGCTACCCTATCCGTGCTCTTTAAATTCAGTCGCTCGACTACGTTCTTCGGGGGTATCGCCCGCCGGCGCTTCTCCCCTTCGAGCCTTTCGAGCCAATCACCGGAGGCCTCGAACCTGTGTCCCTGCATCCTCGTCGAGTGTCGTAAGCAGGCGGGAAGCCGATAATGTTTCGCCGTACTGATGCCCACAGAACGGGTCGGCAGGGCCCACAGGAAGCCGAGCTACTGACCCAATCTGGGCACCCGGAGCCAAAAACCCCCGTTTCCAATGGAGAAGTATATCTACCCGCGAGGCAGATTCATAGCCCTCTTCCCGTTGAGAAGCATGGCCACAAGGACAGAGATAGACACCCTGATCTTCTATGTTCTGGACGAGCCGAACAGGCAGCTTCTGCTCAAGAACGGCCTCGGCTCCGTCCCCTGGGATGTCCGTGTCTCCGCCCTCCGGGGCCTTCAGGACCTCGGTTGGATAGACCATCACGGCATCGCGGACTACGAGGAGAGCTACTCGCTGACGAAGGATGGTAGGCGGATCGTGGCGTCGAAGCCCGCCCTATCGAGCATGTCGAAGTGCGTCGTTGACCACCTAGAGGCAATAAGAAGCTTGTACTCAGCACCAAACGGGGACAGGAAGGAGAGCCTCAAGAAGCTGATAACAAAGGAGTGCGAGCTGGGCAACTGGGACAGCGCCCTCCTGTATTGTCACGACCTGCGAACCATTGGCGAGAAGACCATGGATCCGGCGAGCATCGCGTTTGCTTACTCTCATCAGGGCAGAGTAGAGGTATCGCAGAACCATTGGGATGAGGCGCTTGAATCCTATCTCAACGCCATAGAGAAGTACATGGAAGCGGGAGACAGGAAAGGGGTCTGCGCGACGAACAGGGCGATGGGGGTCATCTACGGCAGCAAGGGTGACCACGCATCGGCAATCAGATGCTTCGAGAGTAGTCTGTCGATGGCAAAGACCATCGGCGACAGAGACGCGATGGCAATGGCACATGGAAACCTGGCTATCATCTATGATCTAGAAGGGCGGAATGACGAGTCCGAATCCGCCAGCAAGAGTTGCCTCGAATACTTCTTGGAAATCGGAGACCTTCAGAAGGCAGCGCGCGCCTCCAACAATCTTGGGGTCCTGAACCTTTCGAGGAACAGATTCCAGGAAGCAGTCGAGTACTTCGACAAGACCATAAGATCAAGCAGAACCACGAAGAACATTGATGTTCTGGGCGCGGCTCTTGTCAATGCTGGCTATTGCTACGCGAGGACCGGCATACTTGAGCCGGCTATTCTGGACACTGACGAGGCGGTTTCCATCTTCAGGGAGTCGAATGACCAGAACATGCTGGCCCTGGCGTATCGCAACTACGGAGTCATCGAGTTCAGGAACGGAAACCACGAGAAGGCATTCCAGTGGTTCGAGAAAGGCGTGAGGACCGCGTCGACATCGGGCGTCGAGGACACCTACGCAGCGTGCTGTTATGAGTATGGCCTCGCCCTGATCAAGTCGGTGACGAACTTGAAGCTCGCCAAGAAGCTGCTCACGAAGTCTGCGAGGACATATCGCAGCATCGGAAATGCTCTGCGCGCACGGGAAGCAGAGACGATTCTAGCCTCTGCCTAGTCTCCCAGATTCTATTTCCAAATGTTTGGGGTTTTGAAGGGTTTACCTAGATTCATCAATGGTCAGTCAGTGTGTTCAGTGGAACCAGGTGTGTCCGCCGGTCGGGTGGCTCATGCTTGAGGCGGCATTGCCGAGGGCAACTTGTATGCTGTGGAACCATGTATGTCCTCCTTCTGGATGCACACCCACGACCGCCAGAGCGAAGACTATCGCCAACGCTAGCACACCAGCTACCACTATCCAAACTCTCCTCAGGTTTTCACCCCGAGTCACGAAATATCACGCGCGTATATGTAATGTCGTTTTGGATGTTCAGAAACGACAACTTCTACTGACTCGAGACCGCGCTAGTTCCACCGGAACAAAAGGTCGTCCCACATGCGACGGTTATATCTTCGCGCTTCGCGATTATGCGCGGAGATGGCCCAGAAGATCTACATCACGATTACTGGCATGAGCAAGTGGCCGGTGCTCAACAGCCTTTGGGCGGCAATCTGCTGCGACGACTACTTCCCTGACAGGATCTATCTGTTCGTCACGCGCGGAAAAGAGGACGATGGACAGCTACTGGCTGAGTGGATTTCGGTTCTGACAGAGGCCTATGGGAGGAAGGTCGCGCCGATCATCAAGGTGATAGATGAGGGGGATTTCGCCTCCTCTGGCAAGAAGATTACCGCGGTCATGGAAGAGGAGAGGAGCGCAGGCAACGAGGTCGCGATCGACATCACGCCAGGGAGGAAGGCGATCATCTCCTCCGCGCTCTTGTCCGCGATGCAGAAGCAGGTCGACCATGTCTTCTACCTGTACCTCGAGGACCTGCGTAATTCGACGAACCCCTATCCAATGATACCGTTCCACCTACAGCATTTCGTCGACCTCAAGAAGGAGGTCTGGAAGTGACTGACCTCGTGATGTCCAGGGCGGAGCTGCAGGTTCTCACGAACTCGATATACAGGAGCGACACGAGGTACGTGCACGTCGAATACCCGCTCTACGAGCTGGAGCTGTTCACGCTCGACATCGCGAAGCCAGAGCTCACGAAGATCGTACGGCCAGACAGGCTCGACTGGGCGCGATCCACGAGAAAGCCCCTGGACAGGTCCGTGAGCGCGGACGAGCTGCCGACCTTCAACGACCTGAAGAACTGCTTGCTGTCCTCTGGGTTCCTGGTCTACAAGAACGAGCAGGACATCACTAGGGAGCTCGCGGACCTCAAGGACGAGGTCAGGGACCCGAACAAGCGCCCGAGGCCGGTGTTCGTCGCCGTGGACACGAATGTCCTCTACGAGCGATTCCTGTCCCGGCACATGCCGCTGAAAGACGCGGAAACCAGCAGGACCGTGGCTGCGACCGACTTCAGGTACGTCCTGAGCGAGATCGTCCAAATCGAGATCGACTCGAGGATAACCCACAAGTATTCGCGGGATGAGATCCAGGGGCTCGTGGTAGCGCTGGGCCACGCGGACCTCCTTAGGGAGTTCTCTAACGGCAGTGGACGAAAGGAGCGCCTGGCGAAGCTCGCATTCAACGAGGTGAACTACGTCCTCACGGAGCTCAGGGCACTTCGGATTCGGGGCACTCCGGCAAAGGGCAGGGAGGAGAACGACATCGAGATCGCCCAGTCGTACAAGAACTGGGCCCGGAGCGGGCAGTACGATGTCTTCCTGCTGACCGCGGACGAGGACATGGTCAACCACGCGAGGGCCAGCGAGCTGATGACCCTGCAGCTCGAGTTCCCGTACGATGTCCCCGAGCACGACCGGATAGATCCATGGAGGATGTCGGACCTCATCTACGACCTCGCGGTCGTGTTCGGCGTTATCGCGCTGAACGATTCAACGCTCATCTTTGGGGAGTGGGCCGGAAAGGGCAGCTCGGACTATCAGCACGAGAACGTCAAGGTCCGCATGAAAGACGCGGAGCAGGCGGGGAACGTCAGGAAGCAGATCGACGTGAGCCGGATGGTGCTCCAGAGGGTCCGCGAGTGACCTATCGGCAAGCATGTATTCTGGACAAAGTATCATTAACTAGCACCCCATTCGAACCGACCGCACCCGTCGGAAATGCTCGTGCAAACCTCCGCCGGGAATGGAAGTGTGTCTCATGGTCAAGGAGGACGCGAAGGACAAGCCGATGGTATACGCGCTCAGCACATGCCCGTACTGCAAGCGGACGAAGAGGTTTCTGGACAGTCATAAAATCGCCTACGACTCCGTCGACGTCGACCTGCTGGACGACGCAAAACAGGACGAGGTCATGGACAAGGTCGAGAAGATGACCGGCAAGAGGTCTTTCCCCGTCGTGATCATCGGGAAGGATATCATCGTGGGCCACGACGAGGACAAGCTGAAGAAGGCATTGAGGCTATGAGCGATCAGAAACCGGTCCGCGTCTACTGCCCAGTGTGCCTCCAGCGGTTCAAGTTCGTCGAGGGCTGGAAGGAAGGGGACCTCGTGATATGCCCGATCTGCGGCCAGAAGCTCAGGCTAGAGATGACGGACCAAGGCTGGAACGGCGTCAGGCCGGAGAAGGGCACGGAAAAGGAGATCAGGGCGAGGGCCGACGAGTTCGCGAGGATCCGCGGGTACAAGTTCAATGACATGAAGGAGGACATCATAGAGGGGCTGATGGGCAAGAACAGCCTCTTTGGCGACTTCTACTGCCCATGCCGCATGATGCATGTTGGGGAGTACCAATGCCCGTGCCAGCCGACGAGGGCGGGGGACGTCGAAACCAACGGAAAGTGCTACTGCGGATTCTTCTGGCGAAAGGACCTCGGGGCTATCGATCCGCCACCGCGCCCCTAGGGCAGCTCGGGAGGCAGACGCCGCAACCAGTGCACCTCTCGGGGTCGAACGACGGCCTGAAGGTACTGCGGTCGACGGACATCGCTCCGGAAGGGCACACCTTGGTCGCGGGACAGCAGGGGTTCATGTCGCACAGTTTTTCGTCGAAACCTATCGTCATAGCGTCATCCCTGGGTCATGCCAGACATGCTAGATATGGTTTTGCACGAAATGTGCAAAACCGGACATGACCGAATCTCCACCTTTATATTAGCTTCGGCCTCGCATGTTCTCAGTCAGGATTACGGTATCAAAAGTGAAAAATATACCAATCCTTCATCGATTAGTCGTGGAAGAGAATCTCGATAGAACCCTCGAGCTGACAGCTTCCATCATGGGCACCCGCGACGTCGACACCCTCCTTCGAAAGATCGTGGACACGGTCTGTGACAACTTCGGTTTCGAGGCCTGCGACGCGTTCATCCTGGACGAGGAGCACGGCAACTACGTTCTCAGAGCCAGCAAGGGGTTCTCCGAATCGGTCTCGCAGCGCGCTCAGGGTCTCGCGAAGTCGAAGGAATCGATCCACAACGACCTCGCTGCCGCGAAGAAGATTGGGAGACTCACATACCTCTACAAGGCCGACCCGTCCGAGAACGGCCATGACTACTACAGCGTCCTCCACCCCGAAAGGGTGAAGGAGCCTAGAATGAGCCCGGACGATTGGCATGAGCTGGACGTGCTCTATGTCATATTCGAGGACATCGACGGCAACATGGTTGGCTTCCTCGAACCCGACGGGCCGAAGAACCGGAAGCAGCCCTCCCCCTCGATGATCACGAACCTCGAGATCTTCGCTGGGCTCGCGTCCGTGGCTGTCGCCAATGCTAAGCTCGTGACCGCTCTGAACAGGACGGTCAAACTGTTCCGAGCGCTCCTGGACACGACGGTGGCGATGCAGGAGCCAGTGGACCTGAAGCAGACCCTGGACACCATCGCGGGCAGGCTCAACGAGCTTATCCCGTTCGACGAATCGAGCGTCTATCTCGTCGATTGGGAAAAGAACCTGCTTGTGCCTGTGTATGCCACGGGTCCGTACGCGGACGAGGTGATGAACGACGTTGGCCCGATAGCCGGCCTGGCTGGACTGGTCGCCAAGTCCGGCAAGGTGGAGATCGTCGCCGACTCGATCACCGACCAGCGCGTGGAAGACATCCCGGGACTGGAAGACATCGATGTCGCCCAGACCATGATCGCCATCCCGCTGAAGGGCAGGGGAGAGGTCGAGGGCGTGATGGAGCTCTATAGGGACAAGAGCAGGCAGTTCACCGAAATCGAGTACGCTGTCGTGGAGCCGTTTGCCGCGCATGCGGCCATCGCCATCGAGAACGCGAAGTTGAGGGAGGAGCTCAAGGGGAATTTCGATTCCGTCCAGAAGGCCTACGAGGACATCAAGGACCTCGATCGAATGAAGGACAGCCTGGTTGACACGATATCGCACGAACTGCGCACGCCGCTCACCACGATCATGGGCTACCTCGAGATGATGCACGCCGGCCTCTACGGCGACATCACGAACAAGATGGACTCGAAGATTACCAGCATGCTCGAGCAGGTGAAGCGCATCAACTTGCTGGTTTCGACTATGCTGGAGATGTCCAGGCTTCAGAGGAAGACCCTAACGCTCGAGTTCGAGCCCGTGAACATCGCGATGGTGACGAAGGAGGTTCTTGTGGACCTGGACCTGGAGGCGAAGAAGAAGAACCACACAATCACTGCGCTGTACGGCAACGAGCTGCCGATAATAATCGCCGACCGACTCAGAGTGCATGACGTCCTCGAGAACCTCATCGACAACGCCATCAAGTACACCACCCCGGGTGGGAAGATAACCATCGGGGCAGACATCTTGGGCGGGAAGATGCACATCTGGGTGAAGGACAACGGCATAGGAATCGCGGAGGAAGACAAGGAGAAGGTGTTTGACAGGTTCTTCCTCGCGGACGCGGGCCTGACCCGCGAGGACGGAAGGGTCGGGATCGGCCTCTACATCTGCAAGGAGATAGTGAGGCGTCACGGAGGGGAGATGTGGTTCGACAGCACCAAGGGCGCCGGGAGCACTTTCCACTTCACGCTGCCTCTCTCGACGGGGCACTGATGCACGCGAGGGGCATGGCCCCCTTTTGAGTGAACCATTGGTAGCTCATTCGGCGATTGCCCAATTTGTGTTCAAAGAAGAGATGACTGAGAAAGGGTTTTCCTCTCGCGATCCCGAACCGGCCTAGACTTCGCAAGCGAGCTTCTCGAACACCTCGGGCGCGGGCCAAGATGGGTCCTCCGTGACGTACTTGTGGATCGCCCTCGCTGCCCTCTTGCCGTCGCCCATCGCCAGGATGACGGTCGCCGCGCCTGACGCGATGTCTCCGCCTGCAAACACGCCCTTCTTCGAAGTCCGGCCGTCGGGGTCCACGGCTATGGTCCCCTCCTTGGTCGTCTTGAGGTCTGGGGTGGTCATCGGCACGAGCGGGTTGGGGCTTTGACCTATCGCCACGAGCACTGTCTGTGCATCTATCAAGAATTCAGAGCCCGGTATCTTTATTGGCCTTCTCCTGCCGGATGCGTCCGGCTCCCCCAGCTGCATCCTGATTGCCCTGACCTGCTTCACGTTGCCGCAGTCGTCCCCGATGAACTCGACAGGAGCGGCGAGGAGCTCGAACCTCACGCCCTCCTCGTGGGCGTGGTGGACCTCCTCGCGTCTCGCGGGGAGCTCCGCCTCGGACCGTCTGTACAAGATGACGCTCTCCTTGCACCCGAGCCTGAGCGAGGTCCTCGCGCAGTCCATCGCGACGTTACCGCCGCCGATGGTCACGACGCGCTCGCCTGCGCGGATCGGAGTGTCGTACTCCGGGAACTTGAAGGCCTTCATGAGGTTGACCCTCGTGAGGAACTCGTTCGCGGACATGATGCCGTTCAAGTTCTCGCCCTTGAGGTTCGTCCAGTCCGGCAGCCCTGCGCCGGTCCCGACGAACACCGCATCGAACCTAGCGAGCAGTTCGTCGACCGTGTCGAGCTTGCCGACGACAAAGTCGTTGTGGATATCAACACCCATCCTACGGATGTAGTCAACTTCTGCGCGGACGATCTCCTTGGGCAGCCTGAACTCGGGGATGCCGTAGATGAGCACGCCGCCGCAGTACTGGAGCGCCTCGAATATCGTGACCTTGTGGCCCATCCTCGCCAGGTCACCTGCGACAGTGAGCCCTGCCGGACCTCCACCGACGATCGCGATCTTCTTCCCTGTGGACGGCGGAACCGCGACTGCTCCGGTCGCCCCCTGCTTCCTCTCCCAGTCCGCGAGGAACCTCTCGAGCCTGCCGATCCCAACGGGCTCGTTCTTCTTCCCGACTAGGCAGTTCCCCTCGCACTGGTTCTCGTACGGGCAGACCCGGCCGCAGACTGCGGGCAGGTTCTGCTTTTCGCGGAGTATCCTGGTCGCTTCCTGGAAGTTACCCTCCTGGACCTTCTTTACGAACGCGGGGATGTCAATCTCGACGGGGCAGCCGTCCATGCAGACCTTCCGGTTCGGGCTGCGCTTGCACTGAAGACACCTCATCGCCTCCTGTATGGCCGTCTCAGCGTCCTGACCCAAGGGCACCTCGTTGAAGTTCTTGATGCGCTCCTTCGGGTCCTGCTCGGGCATCGGGTACTTCTTGGGCACGAGTTTCTTGGGCTTCTTCTCCTCGTCTGCCATCTAGGTCGCCCCCATGAAGCGTTTCAGCGCCAGCTGTTCCTCAGGGATGTATCTCTTGTTCCTCGTGGTGAGGTTGTCGAAGTCCACCTGGTGTCCGTCGAACTCGGGGCCGTCGACGCATCCAAACTTCGTCTCTCCCTTTATGATGACCCTGCACGAGCCGCACATCCCAGTGCCGTCGACCATGATCGGGTTGAGGCTGACGACCGTGGGGATGTTGTACGGCTTCGTGATGTTCGCAATGACCTTCATCATGATGATAGGGCCGACCGCATAGACCAGATCCAGCTTCTTGTTCTCGGCTATGAGCTTCTTCAGGATGTCGCTGACGAACCCGTGGTGGCCCTTCGACCCATCGTCCGTGCACACGTAGAACTCGTCGCTCACAGACTGGATCTCGTTCTCGTAGATCAGGAGCTTCTCGTTCCTCGCCCCGATGATGTTGATGGTGTGGTTGCCTGCTTGCCTGAACGCGCGCACGACCGGGTACATGAGCGCCAGGCCGATACCCCCGCCTATTGAGACTACATTCCCGTACTTGTGGAGATGAGTGGGCAGCCCGAGCGGGCCGACCAGGCTGAAGAGCT
>Ga0153915_10003652_pt1 | contig 14117 bp, 12 predicted proteins | sample Opewatmetagenome_2_FD_107003 | JGI IMG/M metagenome (GOLD analysis project Ga0153915, IMG submission 107003) | Freshwater wetland microbial communities from Ohio, USA - Open water 3 Core 3 Depth 3 metaG | ecosystem: Environmental > Aquatic > Freshwater > Wetlands | place: USA: Ohio, Lake Erie... | reverse complement strand
TCCGACGGACCCTCTATTTGAAAACCCTTACTCCGTCCCCATGCGCTCGTCTGCCAGCTGTCCAGGCGACTGGCCTTGGGAATCCAGGATGGAACGGCAATGTGAAGGTAATTGGAAAGGGAATAGACATAAGGTTCGTACATCTGGCGAAGGTCTGAAAGTCTTTGATCGACCGTATTTCCTTCCCGGAGTTTCAGTCCTGCTTCTTTGAGAATGGCACGCATACGAGCCAACTCATCCAGAGCAAGGCGATCGTGTTTCGGCTTATGGGGACGACAGTTAAAGACTTGTGCGAGATCCACGATGGTGTGGCGTGTCATTGCAAATGTCAGCTGGGCCTGGCGCTCACAGGGGCCTTCCAAGCTGACGACGGCAAAAGCGCTGGCATCTAGAATCGCGGTCAGGGCTCCGAGCCAAGATTGATTATCATGGTGGGAACGAAAATAGCAGAGGACCGGATAGGAGAGATGGCTTTCGAGCAGATCCGCGGACCAGCGCTCCCACTCGTGAAAAAGTTGCCGAAGGTCCTCCATTCCCCTGTCATGACCGTGTCGGCGTAACATCTCCATAGCCGTGGGTGGAGAACCTGCACGGGCGTCCAGGAGGGAAATGTTCACTTCGCGCCGCGAGAAAGATTGATTCAGGGCGGGGACGTAACCAATGACGAGAGCCAGGAAGCCAAGCCCCATTCCCGACTCAAACGCAACGAGCCCCCTTCCGAAGGTTTTAATGGGGACAACATCTCCCAGCCCGAGAGTAAAGAAGGTGGTCCCACTCAGATAAAGATAGGTCGTGAAGCTGGACGTCCCTTCCGGTGTTTTGAGGATCGATCCCGATGCCCAGTGAACCAGTGCAAAACCGATCACCAGTCCTGTCGCCCAAAAGATCAACAACAGAAGCAAGGAAAGAGGACCATACCAGCTTAAAAAGGTCTCCTGACGCCTCCTCGAAAATATCAAACGAACCGTCGTGGACCAAAAAAGCCACGTCAATTGATAGAAAAGACGGGCAAAGCTGATACGGCGTGTGACGCGGCGGGGAAGAACGATTGTTTCAAAAGCATCGCCTAAAACGACAAGAATGAGGGCCACACCGAGAGCGCCAGACAGGATTGGCATAGGACCTCCATGCAGACTCTATTATACCTCAAAGCATCCCACTCCGCTAAAAACTTCGGTCCGAACCATTTCAAAACATAAAAGAAAAATAGGCTCCGCAGCGGTCGGTGGAGCCCCACGGGCAAAACCCGTGGCACCTGACTAACGCCCAAGCGGGGCGACATCCCGGCCAAAAGTTGGCGCATTCATCCTCCCGCAGGGGACGAAACCGGGTAGCATACTGGAGTCTCCTGCCGGCGGAAAGGGGTATTCGTTTACATCAGAAGTTTACTAAATTGAGTTTGGAGGGTCAATAAGAAATCTATCTCGGAAACTTCACATGAACTTTATGACCACAATCTCCGGTTTTGTGTCGAGGCGCATGGGAGGCCCCCAGGTACCGACTCCGGAGGAGGTATAGACTAAAAGGTCGCTGAACCATTTTAGCCCGTAATCGTAACCCCGGTAGACCTTGGAGGTAATCCATCGAAAGAGGAAAACCTGGCCTTGGTGAGTGTGACCCGAAAGCTGGAGCGAAATTCGCTGTTCCCTGGCCACTTGAAGATTGAGCGGGGCGTGTTTCAATAAAATGCTGGGCCGATGAGGGTCAATTCCGACCTTCTGTAATATCGCTCTAAAATCTTCTTCCCTTCTCGAATCCCTGTAATCGACTCCGATAATCTGCAGGCCATCGAGCTCAACCTTCTCGTTGTTTAAGACATGTATCCCAGCACGACGAACTGCTTGCAGGTATGGCGTATTGTCCGAAAACTCTTCATGATTCCCGGTAATAAAATAGGTGCCATAGGGAGCGGAGATTTTCGAAAAAGGTTCGATCGTCTTATCCAGATCGACTGCCACCCCATCATAGAGATCGCCGCCGATAAAAACGATGTCCGGCCGTAAATCCTTTACTTTGGCGGCGATATGCCTGGCAAATCCGTAGTTTCTTACCTGGCCTAAATGGGTGTCGCTCACCCAGACCGCGGTTTTCCCTTTCCATGGGCCGGGCAATAGGGGGAGTTGAATACTGATTCGTGTGATGCGGGTCACTCCTGCGTTGATGAATCCGAAGAGGCTCGCCAACAGGGCGATCCCCAGCAAAACCTCGATCAGTATCTTTCGGTCCAACGGAAGGTGTAATAATTTGGCCAAACCATAGAAAATCCAGCAAAGGATTGACGCGAGAATGAAAAGATAGAGAACGCCCAACCAGGAGGCCGCAGCCGTGTAAAGGCATTGGATCAGGAGATTGGAATAACGGAAAGCAAGAAAGGAAGTCAGGACGAGGCTCACCGAAAGGAGACCCAAGACAATCTTCAACGTCAAAAGCTTTGCAGGACTGGCCACCCCAAAAAAGCGAACCAGCGTTCTGTATAAAAACCAGTGCCCCGCAAAGAGGATTGATTGAACGATGCTGATGAAAAGGACAAAGCGCATAAAAGCCTAAGCATTATAATGGATAAAACCCTAATTTGCCACGAATTTACACCTCGTCGCGACGGTATAGACTGCAATCTCCTTCGGACGTTTACTAGAAAGAAGTAACTTCAAACACAAGCCTTCACGAATGATTCCCTACGGAAAGAGCAAGGAAGCGACATCTCGGACTTTGATCCTTGGGGGTTGAAAGAGCGCACAGCGTTCACCTCGATGAGAAGTGGGTTTCACGCATGGGAAAGAAACCTCTGAAATACAGGGTTACTCCAATAAAAATACAGTATTTGCCCCGTTTACAGATTCGATCATTTCTGAATATAATGGGTTGGAGTACAATCCTTTGTGAATCCAAATCGCAAGGAGGGCATAAGAATGAAAACGAGCATACTCTTTCTGCTATGTTTGACTCTTCTTCTTCAACTCCCAAATTTGAGCATGGCAGAATGCACGAACATCGGAGGTTTTACCAATTTTTCCTTGGTGGGGACCAATTCGGTCATTCTTTACGCCGGATCGTCACCCGTCGCCCGATTTGACGTCCTGGATTGTAGCGTCCAACCGACATCGAAAATTCAACTCATTAAAAGCGACGTTTGTGACGGGGATGAAATAATGATCGATGGCTCAAGATGTACGATGATGGAAATAAGACCCTTAGGACCTTGAACACAGGTAAGAACAAATTCTAGCTTCTGTCACCGATGACATCTCACGCAGGGTAGCCGTGAATTTTGGACATGAAAGTCATGGCTAAAAACTACCTTCCTCGCCCTTTGAGGTCTGAACGTAATATTTCCACCTCCAACCCCCACGGCTAACTCCGGAATAGAAGAGGATTGAGGCTAAAACCACCGCCAAAAAGACAACCTTCACGCGCCCCTTTCCTAACGAGGATCAACATGGACTACCCTTCCGTCATGAAGACGAAGGGTACGGGAAGAAAAGGCGGTGCTCTCAGGATTGTGCGTCACCATGACAATCGATTGACCCTCCTCATTGAGGGATCTGAAAAGTTCCATGATTTCTTTTCCCGTTTTGGAATCCAGATTTCCTGTCGGTTCATCGGCAAGAAGAATGGGTGGCGAATTCACCAGAGCCCTGGCAATGGCCACCCTCTCTTGCTCTCCTCCGGAAAGTTGATCGGGAAGCCTTTTCCGCTTCCCTTCTAGCCCTATCTTCTCCAATATCCCTCCCGCCATGTTCAACTGTTCTCGGTTCGATTTTTCTGAGATCGCGAGAGGAAGCATCACATTTTCAATGACGGTGAGGTAAGGGATGAGCTGAAAGGATTGGAAAATGAACCCAAGGTATTCTCTTCTGAAATCGGCAAGTTTCTCAAGAGGAAGTTCATAGATCGGAATCTCATCCACCACGACCTCCCCTTCGGTCGGGTGGTTGAGTCCTCCCAGAATGGTTAAAAGAGTCGATTTTCCCGATCCCGAAGGGCCCATCACAGAAATAAATTCCCCTCGTTCGATATTGAAGCTCACCTCTCCAAGGGCAATCACACGTTCTTCTCCGCTCTCGTAAATCTTACTCAGGTTCTTTATCTCAATAAGACTCATCTTATTTCCTAAGCCGCATAGAGGAGAGCGCATAGCACAAAACCCCTCTCCTTTTTTTCTTGTGCGCTATGCCCTTTGCCCTATTCTCTATGCCCTTCGCCCTCATAGCGCTCTCAACGCTGATAGAGATGTCCTTCAGTCTCATGGATGGATATCCTTTGCCACTTTCTCTCCCACGCTCCCATGCCAAATACCATGCAGGGTGCATCGTTGTTCCGGTGCGAACAGGGTTCAGGACTTTCTTAACTTAAATCCAAGATCCTTAATCATTCTAAAATCATTCTCTGCATTTCGGCCGGGGGTTGTAAGATAATTCCCTACGATCAGACCGTTTGCACCTGCCAGGAGGGCAAGGGACTGTAAATCTCTCAGATTGGCCTCTCTCCCGCCTGCAATCTTGATCGTCCCTTTCGGCAGGACGAGGCGGAATAGAGAAATCGTTTTGATGATCTCCATGGGGGGAATAGATTCGGAATGTTCCAACGGCGTCCCTGGCCTCGGGTTAAGAATATTCAAAGGAATGCAGTCGATCCCGAGTTGTCTAAGGGAAAAGGCAAGTTCCAATCGCTGTTGAGGTGATTCTCCCAGGCCGATGATTCCGCCACAGCAGATAGAGAATCCCCGGTCTTTCAAAACCTCAATGGTCTTAACGCGATCCCTGAACGAGTGGGTTGAACATATTCGGGGAAAATGGCTCTCCGACGTTTCCACATTATGGTTATACCGGGTGACGCCAACTTTTTTTAAGCCCTCAGCCCTTTCCTCACTCAACGTTCCCAGAGAGCAATCGAGGTCAAGGGTTGTCTCTTTCCGTATTCGACCGAGAGCCCTCAGAATCGTTTCAAACTCTTTGTCATTCAACTCCCGCCCGCTTGTGATGAGACAGAACCGGCCTGTCCCTTTCTTCTGAGCTTCTCTTGCCTCTTCTACGATTCGATTCATATCCATGAGAGGATAAACCGGAGCCTCTGTCTTGTAGTGGCCCGACTGGGCGCAGAAAGCGCAGTCCTCAGAGCATCTTCCTGATTTAACACTGAGAAGCGAACAGAAGTCAATCTCATTCCCGTTGAACTCCTCTCTCACCCGGTTGGCCACTGCTGCAAGATCTAGAATGTCAGGCCCTTGTGCCTCTAAGAGGGCAAACACATCCTTCATCCCGACGTTCTCTCCTTCGAGGACTTTCTCGCCAATCTTTCGAATTTCTTTTCTCATCGCCTTTTCCTTTGCTGTTTCAGTATCATTTCACGCCTGGAAAAATTCATCTCGACCCTTCGACTAGGAACGGAGGATCTCTTCCTGCCAGCGGGTATTGAAGAGGTGACCCTCTCGACCCTCACGAAAAGGGTCCTGCAAAGATGGAGCAAAGAACCCAAGCATGGCTGAGCACCAAGAATTAAGCCCTGGGTTTCCAACCGAGAACAACCTTCTCTTCAATGAGGACTCTATCTTTCTCAACCGTACTCGGGATCACTTCGGGAGGGTAATTCATACACCCCCCTCTGATTCCCTTGAGGGTCTCTAAACTCCACTCCGTATTGCAAGCGTTACACACCAGGGTATTATCTTGGATGTGAAAACGAGTCGACCGGCAAGGCTCACACATGCTGATTGCTGTCACTACTCTTCCGGCCGAGGTGACATAAGCGAGAAGGGGAATCTTCACCCCCTTGCCTTCATATTCAAAACGAACCATTTTAATCTCTTTTATCGAATCGAGGGGGATGGAAATTTTCCCATTTTCAACTTTTGCCACGATGTCGGTCATAGGAATTGTCTGCCCGGCATAATCCACCCTGCCCATCACTTTCTGTTGGGAAGCGATTTGGGGGTTGGTCGTAGTTTTTGCCTCGATGATCCAGAACGCAATTCCTCCCAACACAACCACGATCACCCCTAAGGAGATGAGGCTCCAAGGCGATTTCTTCCTCTCCCCCAGCACCTTTTCTTTCTTTTCCTTAAACGCCGGACCAGCAAGGAGAAGCCCACATTTCTTACAGAAATTGGTTAAATCATCATTCTTTGTTCGGCACTCTGGACATACTTTCATCCGACGATCCTTCCTTTCTCCCCCCTGAATCTTCCCCTCCCCTCTCCCTCAAGAGATTGTGTCAATAATGAATGAAAAACCACTTCCGTTGCAAAGCGGGACAGGCGGTCAGGGGAATGACCGCATTCTAAAGCTGAGGAGCCTGACTGTCTGTCTCGCCCAAGTCTTTACCTCATCATGATTACGACATAGTCTCTAAGAGGAGGGTGGATCATTCACAGATCATCCATTTTTCAACCTCTCCTCTCGAAATGGGTGAAGCGAGGAGAGTCTGAGGGTGATCCTCATCCGGACCTTTATAGGTCACCTCAATATTCCGTAAATCCTTTGCCTTGCTATAATGAGCGGTAATGGCTGCCGCCTTCTCAATATCTCCATCATCAAGCTTCCCCCTCAAAAGGGAAAGCGGTCCCGGGAAGCTGGAAACCTTTAATAAGATGTCTTCTCCTCGAGCAAAAGTCTGGATCTTTTGATTCTCTTCCTCCTGCCTTCCAACGACCAATTTGGCCCCCGGGGAAAAACGAAAGTGCCTTCCCATCTTAAGCAGGTGAACGTCGTTCAGAGAAAAATTGGGATCATGAGCCATCAAGTCCTTCATCCTTTTTGCAAATCCGGGATCTGTCAGAAGACATCCCCCTGCAGGGCATGGATAGTCATGAATGCCATATTGCTCTGCCAATGCCATTTGGGGCTTTCTTGACCGGCCCTGGAGCGTCAGGAGCTTTTCCCGATCCACCCATCCTTCCTTTTCCGGAACGGTGACAGGGAGAACTTTAGCCGAGAGGGGCCTCAGGATATAGCCCTCAAGACCCGCCTCCTTTTCGATCAGCCGCATCGCATCTCTTCGTTGAGACATAGGCCTCTGCCCAAGCACTTCACCCGTTACAATGAAAGCGGCTCCTGACTCTTCCATATGGGCCTTTGCCTTTTTGAGCATGAAAATCCTGCAATCAATACACGGATTCATATTTCTTCCATAACCATGTTTCGGATCCTTCACCACGCAGAGGTAATCTTCAGAAACATTCAATACCTTGAGAGGGATGCCCAGGGTCTCCACCGCCTTCTGAGAAGCCAAACAGGTTGCTCCCCGATGGGTGCAGGTGCAAAACACGGTCATGAAATTGAGGGCCTCCAATCCGACCCCCTGTTCTATCACAACCCTGGCCGCGAGTGTGCTATCGAGCCCCCCGGACAGCAGGGCGATTGCTTTCATCCTAACACCTCATTCATCGAGCCTGACCGAAAACCCTGAAGGTCGAGTGTAATATAGCGATAACCCATCCTCTTCAAATGGCCTACCACCTTTTCTCTCAAGGAACCATCCATCAGACGCGCCATTTCTTCTGTGAGGATTTCGATTCTCGCCAGATTCCCATAATGGCGGACGCGAACCTGTTTAAACCCCAATCCAAACAGGAAATCCTCCGCCTGATCTACCCGTTTCAATCCCTCTTCCGTAATCTCCTCTCCGTAGGGAAATCGCGAGGCGAGACAGGCGAAAGACGGTTTATCCCAGGTAGGAAGTCCCAATGCTCTGGATAATTCTCTGCCTTCCGCCTTCCCGAAGCCTGCTTCTTTCAGGGGACTTCTGATCCCCAACTCCTGCATGGCCTTCTTTCCTGGTCTATGATCCTGATCGTCGTCCAACGTGGAGCCTTCGACAACAGCGGGGATTTCTTCTTCTTTGGCAAGGTCCAGTAATTCTCCGAAGAGCTTGGCTTTACAATAGTAGCATCGGTTCGGAGGATTCTTTGAGAACCCAGGGATCTCCAACTCATTCGAATGGACCAAACGGTGCCTCGCGCCTAAGGCTTGGATCAGTTTCTTCACCCCCTGCAATTCTCTTTCCGGATAAAGGGGGGAGAGCGCAGTGACCGCGAGGACATTTTTATTTCCGAGGGTGTCTTGAGCCACCTTCAGGAGGAGGGTGCTATCCACTCCCCCTGAAAAAGCCACCAACACCTTCCCCATGTCTTTGAAGATTGTCTTTAACCTTTGATGTTTTTCTTTAACCGATGAATTCATTTTTCTTCTTCGACCCGCTGTCCCTTGGCTCAGAAAATAACGTGCCCGTGTCGCGTGTCACGTTACCGTATTGTATTTTTCACTTGTAACTCATCACTCTTAACTCAAAACTTCTTGAATCCATCCTCCTCCGAGGAGGGTTTCCCCATCATAAAAAACCGCCGCTTGCCCGGGGGTGATGGCCTTCTGGGGAACCTTAAACTTCACTTCCAACTTCCCCTCTCCCTTCGGGGAGAGGCTTGCCTCCGAACCAGGATGGTTATACCGGATTTTCACGTGAGCATTATGGAAAGGAATCATCTCGGGCGGGACAATCCAGTTGATAGAATCGACGATGAACGTGTCACTGCGAACCTCTTCCTCTCCTCCCACAACGATCGTATTCTTTTCTCGGTCGATCTTGATCACATAAAGAGGTTTTCCTTTCGCCAACCCGAGACCCCGTCGCTGGCCGATGGTATAGAAAGGGATCCCCTTATGTCTTCCCAAGACATTCCCATCCTTGTCCAGGATGGAGCCGGGTTCAACGTGTTCCTTTAACCTTTCTAATAGAAAGGAATGATAGGAAGTCTCTTGAATGAAACAGACCTCCTGACTTTCCGCTTTGTCATGGACTCGAAGGCCCAACTGAAGCGCCTTCTGCCTCACTTCCTCCTTTCGGAGGTCTCCCAAAGGGAACAGAGTGTGACGAAATTGATCTTGAGTTAAGGAGAAAAGTACGTAGGACTGATCCTTCCTTCGGTCCACTCCTTTTCTTAAGAGATAACGCCCGGTCCTCGCATCGAAACCCAGTCTTGCGTAATGGCCTGTAGCCAAAAAATCGGCCTCCAGCTCCATTGCCTTCTTCAAAAAAGACCCAAACTTTATCTTCTCATTGCAAAGGATGCAGGGATTGGGCGTTTTCCCCTGAACGTACTCTCTGCAAAAATACCGGATGACTTCTTCTTCAAACTCCTCTCTCAGATGGATAACATAAAAGGGAATCTCAAGTTGAAGTGCTACGCGTCTCGCATCTTCGATATCGGCAAGACTGCAACATCGGGCCGGACCTCCCTGAGTTTTGTCCCCCGTGCCGATGCACATGGTCGCTCCAATAACCTCATAACCCTTCTCCTTGAGAAGCCCGGCAGTCGTACTCGAATCCACTCCCCCGCTCATTCCAACAACGACCCTCTGCTTCATCATTGCCCAACAGCACTCACGAAAAAAGAATCTAGGAATTTAGAATTTAGGAATGGAGGCATTTGGGAATCAGGAATTCCGGGATTCGCACTGACTCCGTTCCTTCATTCCCCAAATTTGTCCAATGATTTCCTTTCTAAAACAGGATTTCTACAGCCTGATAGGGACAAACGGGAATGCACAGTTCACAGGCAATACACTTGTCCCGTTTGAAGGACACTTCCATATTCGTCCTCTGGACATCCAAGGCCTTCGTCGGACAAACACTGATGCAGGCCGTACAGTGTGTGCAGCGATCCTCATGCCATTTGACATCCTGGGCCAAAGACTGGGTCTTCACCCCAATTTCACTGAGATATTTAAGTCCTGCCTCCATCCCGGCCCTCTTCCCCGTGAGTTCTAAGACGAGCCTTCCCTCCTCCCTGGGGGTAATCCGGGCTCTCATAATGTTGACGACCAAATCATAATCCTTGACTAATTTCGATATGACGGGCTGATCGACAAGATGGGAAGGATAATTAAGAACAATTCTTTTTTTCTGCATGGTCTACCTCTTTCTCATAAGCAAGATGCCGAGAGCATAAAGTTTCCTTTTCCCCATGCGCTATGCCCCTTGCTCTATGCTGTTTTCTTAATCGGTCGTTCTTTTAAGGGCTTAAAAATGATCCCCGAATCGACAGAAGGAAGGAGTTCAACGGGTTGGGTCAAAAGGAACTTTCCCGTTTCGATCCATTCTTTCAAGATCTGAGCGATCCCTCTGGCTTTCAGATAGCTTGAAAGGCCGGAAGTGGGAATCTCCTTTCCCTGGACCGTAATCCTGCCGTTTTTGAGTTGCTTGTAATTCACCTCTCCGATGCTTCCGGGAACAGATTGAGGATAGGCGTCGCTATAGTCCACCACTTGAGCCAAGATCTCCTCATCCCGAACCGCCGTTGAACGAAGCACCTCTTCATTTAGAATGGGGATGGGGACTCCGATGCCCACGGTGAGGGTAACCCCGTACCCCGTATAGGAAGTCCCTCGAAGCCATTTCGGACTCATCATCTTAAGATCACCGGTAACGCAGAGCGTGCCTGAAGGCGATTTATGGACCCCCGCCTCGGTCCTCTTTACTCCTGGATTGTGCTGGGTGCCATTTCCCACCACATACCCTACCCCTCCCCCCAGGAAGATTCGGGTTCCAATGCCTATCGTTTTGTAAAGGGGGTCGTTGAGCAAGGGGCTCAGCTGTCCCGCACTGCAGTAAGTCGCGTTACCCATTTTAGGCTGGAGAACTCCCATGTAGGTATAGATCACCTTCTCCGAGAGATTGACAGCCACATTATAGTTCTGATAGGCGTTCCGGATGTTCAAAAGAACCGCTTCGTTCATGTCCTTCAGGGAGATATAAGTCTCCAGAGCTTTTCTGGGATAGCAGTCCGTCCCGTAAGCGGTTGCAGTAAGCCTGACATCTTTTCCCGCAACCAGCTCTTCAATGACATAGGCTCCCCCATAAGCAAATTTTCCCGGGAAGATCTTATTCCTTGGATCATCTTCAGGCATCGCTGTTGCCCCCAGGAAAAAATCTACAGCTGCAAACCCTGTGTAGACCGGGACGTCGTTGAGAAAGGTTTTTCCCCCTCCCAGTTTGATTCGGGGCTTGGTGTGACCGACGTTGAAATAGGCCCCGGAGGAACACATGGGGCCGAAGGTCCCTGTCGTAACCACATCCACTTCCTGAGCTGCCCTTTTCACCCCCTTTTCAGCGGCATAATCGATAATCTCCTCAGCCGTTAGGACAACCGCTTTCCCTTTCTTTATCTTCTCGTTTATTTCCTCAATGGTCTTGGCCATATCTTTCCTCCCGAATTTAGCTTATAGCGTATGGCATATAGCGAATGGTCTTTTCTCTCATTCTTCTGGTTTTTGAGTTTGGCTATCAGCTAGCCTAGTGCGTCCAACGCTTCTTTACATTAGTTCCGAAACCGTCATTACCCGCGAAGGCGGGAATCCAGTTCAGAAATACTGGATTCCGGGTCAAGTCCGGAATGACAATCAAGTAAAGAGATTCTTGATGCAATACACCAGTAGCTATTAGTCATCAGCCGTTTCTTCGTATTTCGAATTTGAATAAACTATTATTTCGCTCCATTAAACAACCAGGTGCTGATATACCGTTCTCCAGTATCGGGCAATAGAACAACAATCATCTTTCCTTCGTTCTCTTGTCTCTTCGCGACCTCAATGGCCGCCCACGCCGCTGCACCGGAAGAGATTCCTGCTAACACCCCTTCTTCTTTGGCCAGCCTCCTTGCCAATAATCTCGCGTCCTCGTTCGATACCTTGATCACCTCATCGACCAAATCCATTCGAAGCACTTCCGGAACGAAACCTGCGCCTATCCCCTGGATCATATGGGGTCCCGGCCTCCCTCCAGAAAGAACCGGAGAATTCTCCGGCTCTACGGCAACGGCCTTGAATCCTGGTTTCCTTTTCTTGATCATGTCAGAGATTCCGGTAATCGTCCCCCCCGTTCCAACCCCTGCCACCAAAACATCCACATGCCCATCGGTATCTTCCCAGATTTCCAAAGCAGTCGTCTTTCTGTGAATTTCGGGATTCGCCGGATTCTTAAATTGTTGCGGAATAAAATAACGAGAATCTTTTGAAGCCATCTCCTCCGCCGTCTTCACGGCACCTGTCATCCCCTCGTTTCCAGGCGTCAAAACCACCTCTGCTCCGAACATTCTGAGAAGATGAATTCGTTCGGCAGACATCGTATCGGGCATCGTCAGAACCAATGGATAACCCTTCGCTGCGCAGATAAATGCTAGGGCAATCCCCGTATTTCCACTCGTAGGCTCCAAAATAATCGCATCTTTTTTGATCAAGCCTGCCTTCTCAGCCGCTTCAATCATAGAAACACCGATGCGATCCTTGACGCTTCCGCAGGGGTTAAAAGATTCAAGTTTTGCGATGACCTCTCCCTTACACCCCTTGGTGACGCGATTCAACCTCAATAAAGGTGTATGTCCTATCAATTCAGAAATGAAGTTGGCTATTTTCGCCATCGCCGATCCCCTATTGAAAAATCCGAAATCCGAATATCGGGTGAAGCGTCCGTCTCGGACCCGTCCGAAACAAATCCTAAATCCAAATTTCTAGATTTCCAAGACGTGAAACGTTTCGAGTTTAGGATGTCGTGCTTCGTATTTGCCTTTTTATATTTGGTACATGGCAGAACTGCCTTTTTCCTTTTCTCTTTTTCGATTGACCATGTCTTCTAAAGTAACCGAATAGAAGATCTTAGACATCGCATCTGAAACTTCCTTCCAAATCTCTCGGGTCACACAGGATGAAACTTTTTGACAGGCCTTTGTATCATGCAAGCAATCAAGCAAATTGAGAGGACCTTCCAAAGTTTCGATCACATCATACAAACAAATTTCAGAAGGTGGTTTGGCTAATGAATACCCACCCTTAGCTCCACGAATTGCCTTTACCAAACCATCCGCACGAAGCGGGTTAATCACTTGTTCAAGATACTTTAGAGATATATTTTCTCTTTTGGCTATCTCTTTCAGTTCGATAGGTCCCTCTCCATAATGCGACGCAAGCTCTACCATTGCTCTTGCTCCGTATCTAATTTTCGTTGATATTTTCATAAGTTACAAAATCATACTTTTTCTATATGAATTAAACTTTTTTAACCCAATCTTTCACTGGTTGTCAAGGGGTGTGATCGAGCTATTGGGATGGGAGGTGAGGAGGTTTATCTAGACTACCTTTACTTTCAAAACCCTTTTTGTCTTCTCGGTAATCTTCACCCGTTCATCGATCCTGTACCCAACGACCCAGGCAATCCTCTCTTCTGAAATGAGCAGGGGAACACTCGGCCTCTCAAACTTGGGAACCTTATGATCGATAAAGAAATCTTTTAACTTCTGAGTTCCTTTGACTCCTAACGGACAGAATCGATCGCCTGGTCTGAAACTCCTCATCTTCAACGGAAATCGAAGGCTTTCGCAATCCATAAGAGCTGTGTCGGGAGGTCCACCATAATCTCTAAGTTGGCCTCGATCCGTCTCTTCAATGACCACCTCTTTTCCGATCTCTTCCACAAAAGTATGGCCTGGGGAAATCAGTTCATACTCAAAAGGTGGAAAGGGCTTCATTTCTCTCTTCTCAAATACCACAACGTCATATCGTTTCTCAACCCAGAATCCATAGGGCAGCTTTAATAGGAAGCTCGGAGAAGACCGACTCAAATTCTGAAAAACTTTAAGAACCTCGGCACAGCCTCTTTCCTCCATGACCATCCCCCCATCAAGAACCCTATCTAATATCTTCTTAATCACTCTCCACTGAATAGCCCGATGAAGGGATTGGTATTCTAAGAATTTGAAAGAAAGGGTATCCTTCGCCTCGTGGACGATCTTCTGGTAAGCCTCCTCTGTTCCCCTCTCCAAATAATCGTCCTCTTCCCTGAGAATAGTCGAGGTCCTCAGGAGGGTCTCCTTGAAATGCGGCTGATATTCCTTTTCGATGAATGGAATGAGGGTGAGGCGTATTCTATTCCGAAGATAGTCGTTTCTTAGATTGGATGAATCTGATAGAAAAGGAACCTTTTTTTCTAAGGCAAAGGAGTCGATCTCCTCCCTCCACACTTCAAGAAGAGGCCGGATCACCTTTCCCTCGCGAATAGGGAGGATCCCTTTTAAACCCCTTAACCCAGATCCCCGGATCAGCCTTAAGAGGACCGTCTCCACCTGATCATCT
>Ga0153915_10003651_pt1 | contig 14119 bp, 6 predicted proteins | sample Opewatmetagenome_2_FD_107003 | JGI IMG/M metagenome (GOLD analysis project Ga0153915, IMG submission 107003) | Freshwater wetland microbial communities from Ohio, USA - Open water 3 Core 3 Depth 3 metaG | ecosystem: Environmental > Aquatic > Freshwater > Wetlands | place: USA: Ohio, Lake Erie... | reverse complement strand
TCAAAAATAAAAATTGTTCAAGCTGAGCTTGGAAACAAAGCTGGTTATATCGGCGCGGCGTGTCTTGTGCCGTTTTAAAAATATAATTAAAAAAGTAACGAGGCTACATGAAAGAGTTTAAAAAATATTTTATCGTTTTATTAATCTCCGTGTCGGTTGTTTCTGCTGCTGATTCGAAAGAACAAAACAAAAAATTATCCCTTAACAAAGGATGGTTTATAAAATCAACAACCCAAGTAAAAGAAGATGGCGGAACAGTATCGTCAGAAAGGTTTCAACAAGAGAAATGGTACGCGACGGATATTCCATCTACGGTTTTAAGCGCGCTTGTAAAAAATAAAATTTATCCCGATCCGCGCCCCGGAATGAACATGTATCTTATTCCCGATGTATCCGATGAATTTAATGCAAAGCACGATCTTGCAAAGTATAGCTATCTTGAAAATAAAAGAAATCCGTGGAAAGATCCGTACTGGTTTCGCAAAGAATTTACTTTACCCGCAGATTATAAAGGAAAAGAAATCTGGCTGAACTTTGATGGAATAAATTACCGTGCTGATGTTTGGTTGAACGGAAATAAAATTGCAAGTCAAAATGAAATGGTTGGAATGTTCAGGCGTTTCAAATACAATGTTACGTCATCCGCAAATGTTGGCGGTAAAAATTATTTAGCAGTAAAAATTTATCAAGTAGATCATCCCGGCATTCCCGAACCGGGCATTCAAAAAGAAGTATTTGGTGCGCCTCGCGGACACGCAGACGATATTTTCAAAGATGAGACTTTAAAGTTTACCGGCGGATGGGATTGCGCTCCGGTTGTGCGCGATAGAGATATGGGCATTTATCAGGATGTTTTCATTACTGTAACGAGAAAAGTTGATATTGAGAATCCATATATAATTACGGAATTGCCTTTACCGGATACAACATTGGCAAACTTAACTATCTCTGCCGAACTCCAAAATATAAGCGGGAATAAAATTAAAGGAATTCTAAAAGGGAAAATTGATCTTATCAACAAAGTTGAATTCCCGACATATACAAAAGATATTGGCGGAAAAATGGAAAGCGTGACTTTCTCAAAAGAAATTGAACTTGCCGCCGGTACAACTACGGTTGAATTAAACTATAAAGATTTCCCACAGCTTGTAATTAAAAATCCGCATTTATGGTGGCCGAACGGTTACGGCAAACAATATTTACACAATTTGAAACTCACTTTTGAAGTTGATAAAAAATTATCCGACGAAGAGAACACAACTTTTGGAATCAGACAAGTTACAAACGAACTAAAAAAAATAGCGAACGAATACGGACGTGTGTTTTATATAAACGGTAAAAAAGTTTTTTGTAAGGGTGGATGGATTCAATCCGAAATATTACAAGACGAACCGATCAAACGCGCATACGATGAAGCCCGTTTAATGGCAGAAGCAAATGTGAATATGATTGCAAACGAAGACGCGCCCGCACCTCCCGAATACATTATGGATACTTATGATAAATACGGAATAATGGTATGGGAAACATTTTTCCAGTGTTATAGAATGTATCCCGGTAATGCAGATGCAAATAATCCGCTGGATCATGAATTGGCTGCAAAAGAAGTGAAAGATATTCTTATGCGGTACAGAAACCGTCCGAGTTTGGTTTTGTGGTGTGTTGCCTGCGAAGTTACGGTGGATGAAGATTTATATACAAGAACCCGCAAACTTGTAAAAGAATTTGATCTGACAAGGCCTTTCCTTCCGACATCAAGCTACGGATGGGATGTTGATAAATTAACTCCATATATGAAACAAGATTTACCGCTCGGAATGACGGACGACGGCACACCGGATTATACTTGGGAACCGGAATCATATTATTTCAAAAAGATTTTAGAAATCGATAAACAAACTTTCAGAAACGAACTTGGCGTGCCTTCGGTACCGGTTTACAGCAGTCTTAAAAAATTTATTCCCGATCCGAAGATGGATATAACAAATCCGATTTTTCCTCTTGATAGTGTTTGGGCAGAACACGGCGCTTGGGATTTAAACGGTTACGCATTTAAAAAATATGATGATGCGATACGGAAAATTTACGGCAGTCCCCAAAATGTTGAAGATTACGTAAGAAAATCTCAATATGTAAATGCAAATAGTTACCGTGCAATGTACGAAGCCGCCAATCATCGCTTATGGGATATTGCGAGCGGCGTAATGCTATGGAAACTAAATGACTGCTGGCCTTCGGTGTTGTGGCAAATATACGATTGGTATCTCAACCCCAACTCGGCATATTATTTTGCAAAGAAGGCAATGGAGCCTATTCATATTCAACTAAACGCTCATGATTTTAAAGTAAGCGTTGTTAATTCTATTTATAAAGAAATTAAAAATGCCGAGGTAGATGTAAAAGTTTTCGATTTGAATATGAATGAAAAATGGTCAAAAACAGAAAAAATAAATGTAGAACAGAGTAAGTACAAAGAATTGTTTTCCCTTCCCAAAATAGATGCAAGCGGGACCATTATTGTAAAATTAGAATTGAAAGATGAAGATGGAAAACAAATTTCGGAAAATCTTTATTGGTTCTCGAGCAAAGAATTCGGAGCCGATACTCCCGATATGTCCGATTTAGCAAAACTTCAATCGGTTGATTTAAAAATATCTTCGAAAATCCAAGAGACCGCAAAGGAATATCATATTACTGTCAATGTAAAAAATTCTACAGATAAATTTTCTTTTATGAACAGACTTGTGGTAACAAAAGGCGGGAATGGCGAAGAAGTATTGCCGGCATTCTGGGATGATAATTTTATCTCACTTCTTCCAAAAGAAACAAAAGTATTAACAGTAATTGTGACGAAGGAAGATTTAAACGGCAAACAGCCGGTTATTTCTATAGATAAAAGCGGAATTGAATAAGCTATTATGATAATGTTTAGAAGAATTGTAAAAATTAAAGAATTACAAAGAATATTAATTAAGGAGAACAAAATGCGTAGATGTTTTTTCATTGCGAGTTTGGTCCTTTCAATTGTTTTATTTATGGACACGAAAATCTTATTGGCGAGTTCATCTATCAGCGGAAGAGTTAAAGATGCCGGTACCGGCGAGCCGTTATTCGGCGCGAGCATTGTTCTTGTTGGAACAAGCATTGGCGTGGCAACCGATATTGACGGCGAATATAAATTTCAAAATGTAAAACCCGGAAATTATGTAATACACGTTTCCTATATCGGGTATCAGGCACAGGATTATGAAGTAACCATAAAAGATGGCGTAAATGTCAAACATGATTTTAAACTGGAAGCAGTGGGAATTGAAGGTAAAACAGTTGTAGTAACTGCACAAGCAAGCGGACAAAAGCAGGCAATAAATCAACAACTCACTTCCGATCAAATAGTTAATGTAGTGTCTTCCTCAAAAATTCAGGAATTACCGGATGCAAATGCCGCCGAATCTGTGGGAAGACTTCCCGGTGTTTCGGTATTAAGAAGCGGCGGTGAGGGTAATATGATTGTTATCCGGGGTTTATCGCCGAAATATAACGAGGTAATGATTGACGGTATTAAAATGTCTTCAACCGGATCGGATAATAGAAGTACAGATTTAAGTATGATTTCTTCAAACATGCTCGATGGGATTCAGGTTTCAAAAACAGTAACAGCCGATATGGATGCCGAAGTAATTGGCGGTGTGGTAAATTTTGAATTGAGAGAAGCAAAAGAAACTGAAGACGGTAAACCGGTTATCAGCTTGCAAGTACAGAGCGGTTATAATAATCTTTCGAACGCGACTAATAAATTGAACAATTATAAATATATCGGAAGCGTTGAGAAAAGATTTTTCGACAACAAATTCGGTGTATTTGCTCAGATTGATATTGAAAGAAGAAATTTATCTTCAAATGAAATGGGTGCTTCGTATAGTAATTACGGAAACAGCACTACTCAATATATTACCACAGCTCTAAATCTTTATGATATTTTCCGAGACAGACAGCGTTATAACGGTGCGTTGGTTATGGATTACAAACTGCCAGAAGGTAAAATAAAATTCACAAACTTTATCAGCTCCGGCAGTACGGTTACTCATAACCGCCAGGAAACTTATACATTAACAAGCAACACACGCGATTATTGGCTTTCGTATTCAAAAAATAAACTGAACATAATAACCAACGGTTTATTTCTTCAACAGGATTTGCCTATTTTCCATTTAGATGTAAAACTTTCACATTCATATTCGGAAACAAAAAGTCCCGATGATTGGACTGTAGATTTTACACAAACATCTGCCGGACTTAGTTCGTTTATTAATAAAACTAGCGTCAATCCTGTAGATATTGCTAGAACTGCAAGTCAGGATCTTTCAGCCACATATCTTAATACAATAGCCACAAGCAGTAGCTTTTCTAGAGAGCGTGCATTGACAGGATCACTCGATTTAAAAACAAAAGTAAATATATCCGATCTTGTTAGTGCGGAAATTAAATTTGGTGGGAAGTATCGTTATCAAACAAGATCATATGATTATGATGAGTTTAACGGTCAATCTCTTAATGGTGGCAGCGGATTATATGTTGATAATTTAATCAATTCACATTTCGGATTTCCGACAAGCACTTTTATACCGATCTCATATTTTATTGATCCGAATTATGATTATGGTGAATTCCTGGGTGGCGATTATAAAATGACTGCGCCGCTGAATTGCGGTATGATTGGGGATATGGCAAATCTTTTGAAAAACAATGTTCAAAACATCATTGATAATACAGCTCAAGTTTCTTATTCCCACGATAACGAATCCTCGGCAAATAGTGACTATTCCGGACACGAACATCAGACGGCATTTTTTTTAATGTCGGTTGTAAATATTGGTCAGCAAATTACTTTTATTCCCGGCATCAGATATCAATCTTTACAAACTACATATATGGGTGTCCGTGGTATTCAAAGCGTAGAGCCATATGATAATTATAACCACTATGACACAACAGTAACACAGAACCATCACTATTGGCTACCCGACATATCATTGAAATATAAGCCGCTGTCTTGGTTGGATGTTCGTTTATCGTATTCAAATACCTTGGCATATCCGGATTACACCGCTATCATTCCAAGAATAAGTATGGCGCAAAATTCAATAAGCTGGCTTAATTATGAATTGGTTCCTTCGCGCTCTGCTAATTACGATGCATACATTTCGATTTACGACAATACTTTAGGACTATTTACAATTGGCGGTTTCTTAAAACAAATTGATGATCTTATTTATTCATGGACGTTCTATGCTTCGGGCGATCAGGTAACACCATATTTGCCGCATAGTATTGTGTCGTCTGCAGGAAATGGAAATTATGCAATTTATACGTTTGTAAATAATTCATATACAATTGATAATTACGGAATGGAGTTGGATTGGCAAACGCATTTTTGGTATTTACCTGAACCGTTTTCCGGATTAGTGTTCAGTGCAAATTATACTCATATATTTTCAAAGGCGGAATACCCGTTTGTTTATGCAAAAACAACAGGCCGCTCCATCAGTTATATTGATACATCTTTTACCGATCGACTTCTTTATCAGCCGGATGATATTGTTAATCTTTCATTAGGATTCGACTACAAAGATTTCTCAATTCGCGTATCGATGCTTTACCAAACAGATATTTTCACCGGACCAGATTTCTGGCCTCAATTGAGAAGTCATACCTCGGCTTACACGCGTTGGGATCTTTCTGCAAAACAGGAATTACCTTGGTTTGGTATTCAAATATACGGAGATATCAATAATATCAACGGTGCAAAAGATGTTAGTGTAATTCAAGGTGGAGGTGTTCCAACATCGGAAGAGGATTACGGTTTAACAGCAGATCTTGGAATCAGGGTGAAGTTATAATTATTTCAAGAAAGATAATGATGTACAATATATAGGAAAACGGAATAGAGAGAAATAAATATTAGCACATTATCAGGTAATGTCTATTTAATACTGACGAAAAAGATGAAAGGAGGTGATTGAATGTTTATTGACACTGTAATGCGTCAGTAAAAAAAGTTTTTAAAAGATGTTTTTATATTTCATTTATTAAAAGGAGTCCTTATTATGAAAAAAATTCTATTTGCAGTACTTGCGGTTGTGATGGTAACATTATTAGTCGCTCCCAGCAAAATGTTTGCCGGCAGTGCTGATACTCTTGTTGTTTATGCAAACGGACCAAGTTTGGATGAAGTAATTAATAGTGATACAACTTCTACTGGAACCCGCGCACATATAGCTTATAAACTTGTTACAACAGATACTACATATTTGTATCTGGGACAAGTAACTGTAAACTCGGATATTACTGTTATCGGAGTTCCCGGTGATGACGGAAGACTTCCCACAATTCAGCCCGGTATTCTTAGCGACGGTTCTATGCCTGCAATTTTATTTGTTATGACCGGCGAAGGTACAAAAGGCGTATTCAAAAACTTTTATATCTATGGCAGAACAGTAAGCGGCGACGGCAACTGGGGCAAAGATTTCGTACTCTCGGCAAACGATATTAATTTTTACATGGATAATGTTGTTGTAGATGAAAACCGCGGTGAAGTTATTGCTTATACGGGAACAGGATGCAGCTTCTATGTTACGAATAGCAAATTCAGAAACGGAGTTTATCCTTCAAACTGGTATTCGTCTGTAGTTTTGGTAAGCGATTATCCAACAACAAATCCTGCAGATACTGTAATTATGAAATACAATACATTCTTCTGTATAAATGCAGGTGCTGCAGAACCGGGCGTAAATAAACCTACAAACTATTTAGAGTTTGCTCATAATAGTGTCGTATATAATACTACATTTACTCTAAGAATGTTTAATGTTGCTCACGCGGTAATAAGAGATAACATTTTCTACAGTACATATTCATGCGCTATACCAAAATCTCAATATCCTTTCTGGTATGAATCATTCTCTTATGATATCGGTTCTACGATTTCATTAGATACAATGACAGTTGCCGACGACAGTACATTTAATCCTTCCGATGCAGGGAAAGCAGATTGGAGAATGTTAACGGAAGCTAAAAGAATTGTTGAAGTAAAGAATAACGTTTTCTACCTGCCGCAAGAAGTTTCAGACTTATGGACAACATGGAATTCAACTCATACGGGAGCCGATTCTCTTTATACACCAGCTTGGATGAACGCAAGAACATTGAACATGTTCAGCGATAAAACACATTGGCCGGGTTTTGTTGAAGAAGGAAATCAAGTTGGTGTTGATCCGCAATTCGGTTCTTCGTTTGCAAACATTCTTACAAACGCCGACGGTGAATCGGGCGTAGGACTGTTAAATTATATTACTCTGCTCAGAGGTGGAACAATTTCATCAGAAGAATGGGGATACAAAAAACAATTACCTACAAGCGATTATTGGGTTCCCGAATGGCCTCTTCCTGAATTAAACGATATGCAATACACAAACGCTTCCATTAAGTATGCTACAACAGACGGATTACCGATGGGAGATCCAGGCTGGTTTTCAAATGGTTATACTGGTGTTGAAGAAAATACAGTTAATGTTCCAACCGAATTTACTTTGTACGATGCATATCCAAATCCGTTTAATCCATCTACTACAATTAAATTTAATTTAGCTCAGGCAAATAACATTAGTTTGAAAGTATACAATACAATCGGACAATTGGTAAAAACCGTAGTTAATAATGAATTCAAGAGTCAGGGTGAACATTCTGTTACTGTAAATATGCAAAACTTTGCAAGCGGTATTTATTTCTATACGCTTCAGCAAGGTAATCAACAGCTTTCCAAAAAGTTCGTTCTTATGAAGTAATTAAAAAAAATCCCCTGAAGGCGTAAAACCTTCAGGGGATTGATATAGCGGTAAAAATCTATCGCAAAGTTTAAGAATATTCTACGAACAAAAATTTTTGAGGCAAAAAACATGTAATTAATTTTCTTCCAACTACCTTACCTTAATATGAAAAAACTCATAAAAAAAATTAAAAATGCAATCTTTGTATTTACAACAATTTGGCTTTTATTCTCGCCAAAAATTAATACTGCTGCCGCGCAAAAAACTGCCGTTGACGGCACGTTTATTCAATCTTGGTTTTGCTATGCGTGGAATGATGCAAGATGGCAAAAAGAATTTGCTGTAATGAATGAAGCGGGTATGCATTATCTAATACTTCAGGCAATTACAGGAAGTTCGACGGGTGAAATAACGGAGACTTATTATCCTTCATCGTTACCCAATACTGTAATATGCAGCGGTTTATATAACGGAGATATGGTCGGAACATGTTTGAAGAATGCCGAAGAGGCAGGAATAAAAGTTTTTATCGGGCTTAGTTCGAATGATCTTTGGTGGGGTGCCCACGGAGAAGATACAACATGGTTTTATGAACAGATGAATATGGACAATAAAATATGCGACGAATTATGGGAGCTATATAAAGATAAATATCCTAACGCATTTTATGGCTGGTACTGGTCGTATGAGGTGGACAATTTAAGTTTTAAAACGGAAGAGCAGCAAAACGAACTTATAACCGGCATAAATATACAACTAGACCATTTGAATTCGATGAGCGTTAGACTTCCTATTATGTGGAGTCCGTTTATGAATTCAGATTATGGAACCCCGGAGGAGTATGAACAACTTTGGGAAAATGTTTTTTCGAAAATACATACTACAACGGGGGATATTTTCGCACCTCAAGATTGTGTTGGCGGTGGGGGACTTGAATTAAGTGAAGTAGAAAGCTGGTTCACAGCTCTTCGTAAAGCTGTTGATACAAAACCAGGTCTTCAATTTTGGAGCAATTCCGAGAATTTTGAAGATTATAAACCTGTAGTTTTATCTCGTTTTATTTCTCAAATGCAAATTGAGCAACAATATGTGGAAAATTTTGTTACGTTTTCATATTGTCATTACTATAGTCCGTATAATACAGATTCCGGATACCACAATACATATGTAGATTATCTCACTACAGGTTCCTTGGAAACAAGTATTCCTTCAACACCATCGAATTTTACAGCGGTACTTAAATCAGGCGGAATGATTGAGCTTGATTGGGATTCTTCTGAAGATAATATAGGTATATGTGGATATTACATTTATCGTAATGATGAACTGATAGATAAAATTCAACTTGGATTATTTGACGGTAATGGAGAGTTGCAAACGCTTGCAACAAATTATACCGACGCAAGTCTTCTTGCTAACACTGATTATACATATCAAGTAAAATCGTTTGATTTTGCAGGCAATACTTCCGAGTCGGCTCCGCAGATTACAATCAATACGGGAAATAGTGTTTTTTTATCGAACATAGTTTCAAGAGATTGTTCTTACAATGTTAGTATTGCAGCAAACGGCAATTACCCGGATATGGATAAAAAAGAATTAACAGATGGAGTTTATGCACTAACAACTTCGGAAAGCGATTCGAGTTGGGAAGGTGTTTATAGCGAGAATTTAAGTACGCGCAATATCGTAATAGATCTTGGCGAGGAAAAATCTGTGCAGCAATTTGTTGGTGATTTTCTCTATAGTCCAACTGCTTTTATCTATTTGCCTTCAAGTATAAAAGTGGGGGTTTCGAAAACAAATAGGTCTTATACAGATATCGGGTACTTAACAATTCCCGCAATTACATCCGCGGATTTGGCAAAAGCATACAAATGTATGAGCACTCTTTTGTATCCCGTATCGGCAAGATATGTACGGTTTACCGTTACACCGCAAAGTTATTGGACTTTTACAGATGAATACGAAGTGCGCAATGATAATACTACCGTTGTTGAATCCGGGACAACTTTGCCGGAGGCGTATTTATTAATGCAGAATTATCCGAATCCGTTTAATCCATCAACCGTAATAAGTTATCAATTGTCGGGAAACGGTTTTGTGACTTTGAAAGTGTTTGATATCCTTGGTAAAGAAATAAAAACACTTGTAAATAAAAATCAGAATGCCGGAAATTACAGTGTTTTGTTTGATGCTGCCGGACTATCGAGCGGTATATATTTTTATCAGCTAAATGTAAATAGTTATTCGTGTGTAAAAAAATTAGTGAAGCTCAAATAAGTTTTATACTCTATATTTTATTATGAACAAGAGCTTGATCGCTATCTTTTATTGAGGAATTATTAAATGAAAAACATATTTTTTACGATCTCGGCAATACTTTCGATTGCATTTTTTAACGCTTCGGCTAATCCTTCAATTGGTGAAAATAAAAAAAACATTACACGAAACAATGTTTTCGAATCAAAACAAATTTATTCTAAAGCTATAACAACAAAATTGCAGGATCCTCTTCCTGCAATAAATTTTGATGAAAATAATATCGTAACAAAATTTGCAGTTATTGCAGATATACATATTCAAGAAGAGAACGGGACTCCTTCTCAAAAACTTGCTGCAGTTCTCGAACAAATAAATACAAAAGCTAATGGTAATCTCGATGTTCTTCTTGTCGCCGGGGATTTGACGGATTACGGACTCCCTGAACAAGTAACCGAGTTAAAAAGAGTATTCGACAACAGTAAGGTTGATTTAAATAAAACCCGGTTTGTTTTTGCTATTGGAAACCATGAATACTATAATCATCAATTAAAAGAAGACGAATGGATCGGGGGATATTTATTTGAAAATGTTTTTGGCGAACAATCATATACCGGCGCAACTGATGATGAAATTAAAGCGGCAAATTATCATGCCGTAGTAAACGGTTACGATTACATTGCCGTAAATTGTGTGCAGTACGACGGCGGAGTAAAGTATGCCGACAGCGATATTGAATGGTTAAAAAATAATCTTGCAAAAGCCGCAGCTGAACACCCAGGCCAACCAATTTTTGTAGCATCTCATCCGAATATAACAGGAACGAACTTTGGAGGTAATGAGGGTGATTATTGGGCGGGATCCGATCTTTACGATGTTTTTAAAAATTATCCGCAAGTAATTTTCTTTTGCGGTCATCTTCACTTTCCCGAAAACGATGAAAGAAGTATTTGGCAAGGAGATTTTACTGCCATTGGTTTGGGGTCAACATATTACTGTTCCAATCATCCGACGGATGATGATAACGGAAATAGTTTTATAGATTTATCCGGCGGATATGAATCTTCGGATGCGTTAAAAACTTCCCAGGGTTTGTTTGTTGAAATAGATAAAAACAATAATATCAGAATAACCAGAATGGATTTTGCGAATAACGAGCAGATAAAAACCCCTTGGTTAATTCCGGCTCCAAGCGAAGATAAATCAAATCTATTGTATTATACTCCCGCGCAAATAGGGAAAACATTCGGCAAAACAGCGCCTGTTTTCCCTTCCGGCGCTTCTGTTGTGGAAGTTATAAAAAGCGTGAGACAAAACTATAAATACCAATTCAAGTTTACTCAAGCCGTTGATAACGATTTGGTTTACAGCTATCAAGTATCCTTCATAGATAAAGAAAGCGGTAATACAATAAAAACTATCTCGGTATTGTCGGATTTTTATTTATACGCAAATCCGAATGAAATATCTTCAACGTTAACAAAAACATTTTTAAAAGCAGACAGCCTTCTCGCACCGTTTAGTTTAACTTATAAAAAAGATTATTTTATTAAAGTTGTAGCCATAGATTGTTTCGGATTAAAAAGCGAACCGATTTATAGCGGCGTAATAACAGATGTTCGGGAAAAGAATGAACAGGGCGCCGTGCCATCTGGTTTGCGATTATTGCAGAATTATCCCAATCCGTTTAATCCTTCCACAATAATTAATTATCAGTTGCTGGAAAGCGGTTATGTAACTCTTAAAGTTTATGATGTACTTGGCAGAGAAGCAAAAACGCTTGTTAACGAAAACCAAAATGCGGGCGAGCATACCGTTTTATTGGATGCGTCAAATTTGTCCAGCGGAGTATATTGTTACAAACTCGAAACCGCGGGATATTCATGCGTTAAAAAATTCGTGAAGCTGAAATAATAAAACAAATAATCCGAACTATAAAAAGATAATTATGCCCATGTCCGACCATCTTGAGAGTAAAATATTTTTTTATCTAAGTATATCAATTGTTTTTATATATACGGGAATTAATGCCCGCAAGATTGGCGCGGAAAAAGCTGTTGCCGACGGTTCTTTCATTCAAACAGGATTGTGTTGTTCATGGACAGATGAAAGATGGCAGAAGGAATTTTCCGCGATGAAAGAAGCCGGAATGCATTATCTGGTTATCGGGGCTGCGGCTGTAACATCGCGCAGCGGAAGAATTCATACGTTTTATCCTTCAAAGTTGCCAAACACTGAAATGTCAAAAAGAGTAAATGGCAACGATATAGCCGATATATGTTTGCGGAATGCCGAAGCTGCCGGGATAAAAGTTTTTATCGGAATCGGGTTTGACGATAAATGGTGGAAGGGACCAGGTTTTGATACGACGTGGTTTTACAATCAAATGGAATTTGATAATAAAGTATGCGATGAATTGTACGAACGTTATAAAAACAAATATCCAAATGCTTTTTACGGTTGGTACTGGTTTTATGAAATATCAAACGACAATATTTCGCAAACCGATCAGAATGTTATTGTTAAAGCCATGAATATGCAATTGGATCACTTAACGGCTGCAAATAAAAAACTTCCTTTTATGTGGTGCCCATATATGAATTCGGAACTTGGAACACCGGAAGAATATGCCGCAATGTGGAAAAATGTTTTTTCAAAACTTCATACATCAGACGGAGATATTTTTGCCCCGCAGGATTGTGTAGGCGCAGGCGGCTTGAAATTGGATGAAGTTGAAAGCTGGTTTTCCGAGTTGAGAAAAGCTGTTGATACGAAGCCGGGATTAAAATTTTGGTCCGATGTTGAAACGTTTGATCATACCGATTGGACTTCGGCAACAATAGATCGTTACATCTCGCAAATGGAAATAGAACAGCCGTATGTAGATAATTTTATAACATTCGCGTACTGCCATTATCATAGTCCTTATAATACCGACTCCGGTTATCAAACTACATATTTGGAATATTTGGAAACAGGTAAACTGGATTCGATAGCGCCTTCTGTTCCCGTAAATCTTAAGGCCAAATATCGGTCGCCAAAACAAGTTGTGCTGAATTGGGATGCTTCTTCGGATAATATCGGCGTGTGCGGGTATTACATATTATGCAACGGGAAAAAACTTCATAAAATTCAGGTCCGGCAAGAAGATGATCGGGGCAAAAATAAAATACCTCTTACCAGTTTTACGGATGAAAATGTTGAACCAAATACTACTTATGCTTATCAAGTGCAAGCTTTTGATTTTGCAAACAATGTTTCCGGTGAAGCTTCAATAAAATTAAATACAGGGAATTAGTAGGTTTATTATGAAATATATATTTAAGATATTGTTTTGTGCGGTCACTTTAACCTGCTTGTGTTACGCACAGGATTTGAACATCATACCAAAGCCAGTGTCTGGATCGTCCATCAATGAAAAATTTATAATTCAAAACGGCGGCGATATTTTTATTTCTAAAGGCAATGCTGGATTAAAAAAAGTTGCCGAGTATTTAAAAACAGCAATTAATAAAAGAACAGGAATAAAACTTAATATTAAAAAAGGAGTTTCAAACAAAGGGATTGTTCTCGAATTGAACAGAAAACTTTCCGTTGAAAACAACGGATACGAATTGACTATTAATAGCAACATAGTAAAAGTCATCGGGAAAGACTGCACGGGAATTTTTTATGGTATCCAAACACTTCGGCAATTATTAAAAAAGGATAAGAACTTTTATGTGTCGGGCTGCAAGATAAAAGACTATCCGCAATATGCACACAGGGGATTTATGCTGGATGCAAGCCGGCATTTTCAATCGGTTGAGTTTGTAAAGCAAGTGCTGGACGTAATGGCGCTCTTAAAACTAAATGTATTTCATTGGCATTTAACCGACGATCAGGGCTGGCGTATTGAAAGCAAAAAATATCCGAAGCTAAATGAGATTGGTTCCTTTATGGATTCGTTAAACTCTGTTGAGCGAAACGGGTATTACACGGTTGAAGAAATTAAATCTGTAATTAAATATGCAAAGGATAGATTTATAAAAATT
>Ga0153915_10003650_pt1 | contig 14120 bp, 11 predicted proteins | sample Opewatmetagenome_2_FD_107003 | JGI IMG/M metagenome (GOLD analysis project Ga0153915, IMG submission 107003) | Freshwater wetland microbial communities from Ohio, USA - Open water 3 Core 3 Depth 3 metaG | ecosystem: Environmental > Aquatic > Freshwater > Wetlands | place: USA: Ohio, Lake Erie... | reverse complement strand
TAATTGGTTGGCCGTCTATGGTCATACAGGAAGATCGCTCCAGTGAAATGTTCGCATTGGCATGAATGCCAACGCTGGTAATGAAAAAAGTCCGCTAAAGCGGACTCGTTTCCTTCACAAGAGCCTGCGCTTCAGCGGGCTCTTCTCCTAATTGGTTGGCCGTCTATGGTCATACAGGAAGATCGCTCCAGTGAAATGTTCGCATTGGCATGAATGCCAACGCTGGTAATGAAAAAAGTCCGCTAAAGCGGACTCGTTTGCGCGAGAGGAGCCCGCTCGAAGGGGCTTCTTTCGCATCAGTGTAATCGTCGACCTTCAAGCGTAAAACAGGTTCTTTCCGAAGCTCATATCCGCTTAGCTGTCACACGATCGACGTACTTGACTTTGCCGGTATCGATGCGCACTGCATCGCCACTCTCAACGAATTGAGGTACCAGTATCTCGACGCCGTTTTCCAGTGTTGCAGGTTTCATTGTGTTGTCCTGCCCACCACGGATCCCTGGCCCGGTCGAAGCAACCCTCAGTTCGACGACCTTTGGGAATTGGACGGAGACAGCTTCCTCACCGAGAAGTTCCACAGTGCACGTCATTCCTTCCTTCAGGAACTTCTGGATGTTCCCGAGTGCATTGGTTGACACGCCGACCTGCTCGAAGGTCCCCGGGTCCATAAAATAGCAGGAGTCGTTGGCAGCATAGAGGAAATTCATATGGCGCTTTGAGAGATCGACGCTTTCAAGTCGGTCGGCATGCTTGAACCGTCTGTCGGCGAAGTGGCCGAACCGGACATCATGCAGCTTCAGTTCGATGAACCCGTGCATCTGTCCGCTCCCCGCATGGCGGACAACCTCCAGTACTTTGTAGAGTTTCCCGTCCAGCTGTAACGCCATCCCCTCTTTGACCTCCGATGCGAGAACCATAGCGATCCTCCTTTGAGGTTGAGATCCTTTCCGGATTGACGGTGCTCGGACTATTGACTCCGATCGTAGATCACGCGGCCGTCGAAGATCGTCATTATGACCCTGACAGTGTTCAGCAATGACGGTTGTATGTGAAGAATGTCGTCGGAGAGGACGACCATGTCGGCGAGTTTCCCGGTTTCGATCGATCCCTTGATCTTTTCATCGAACGAGGCAAACGCCGGCCCGAGCGTGGATGCCTTGATGGCCTCGGCGGGGCTGATTTTCTGTTCAGGGACCCACCCGTTGGGATGTTTCCCGTCGAGGGTGCTTCGCGTGACTGCGGCATAGATTCCCATGAGTGGATCCATTGGTGCGACCGACCAGTCGGAGCCGAATGCGAGGGTGACACCCTTGTCGAGCAGCGAACGAAATGCGTACGTTCCCTTCGCCCGTTCGGAGCCAATTCGCTTGTCTGCCCACCGACCGTCGTCGATCGCATGGTACGGTTGCATGGATGCGATGACTCCCTGGTGCTCGAATGACTCAATCTCCTGCTTTCGGAGGTGTTGTGCGTGCTCGATGCGGAACCGTCGGTCGCGTGCTCCGTTGTGTTTCGCCGCTTGATCGAACATGTCGAGGACAATCTGATTGGCGCGATCGCCGATCGCATGAATTCCGATTTGCAGGCCGGCAGAATCGGCTCCGATGATGTTGGCGAGCATCTTGCTTTCGGGAATCATCTCTTCACTTGGAATTCCGGACGTCGATGGCGCATCGTTGTATGGCGAGAAGAAAAGCGCCGTTGTCGAGCCGAGCGATCCGTCGGCAAACCCCTTCATCCCGCCGATCTTCAACTTGTCGTTCCCGAAGCCGGCGCGCAGCCCAATCGAGGCCAGACGTTCCCATGATCCCAGCGGCTGAAACCCGTAGATGCGAACGGTCAGTTCGTTTCGTGCGAGGAGATCTTGGTAGGCAGCAAGGATGGCAGGTGATGCCGACATATCCTGGATACTGGTGACGCCATTCTCGGCGGCACATCGGACAGCTGCGCGGATTGCATCGACGATCTCATCGTGTGAAGCGTCGGGGAGTACCCGGTAGACCGGGTCCATCGCCGCGTCCTTGAGGATCCCGGTCGGCTCCCCGCGCGCGTCTCTGACGATCGTTCCGCCCGGAGGGTCGGGTGTGTCCCTCGTGATCCCGGCGAGCCTCAGTGCAAGCGAATTTGCGAGAGCCATATGCCCGTCCAGACGGTTCACGAAGACTGGATTCTCCGGTGTTGCGTCGTCGATCATCGATCGTGTTGGCAGGTGCGGCGGCGTCCACCCTTCATGATCCCAATCGCCACCTGTGATCCACCGGCCTTTCGGAATGCGTGCGACAAATGCGCGTATTCGCTCTCCGAATTCCTTGTCCGACTGCGCTGTGCGGAGTTGCACACTGCTGAGATTGGCACCACCGCTATAGAAATGGAGGTGCGCGTCATTGAAACCTGGTACGACACGTTTGCCCTTCAGGTCAATCACTCGAGTTCTCTCCCCGGCCCAAGCTCTGATCTCGCTGGTCGAACCCACGGCAACGATTGTGTTGCCAATGCAGGCAACTGATTCCGCTTCAGGCTGCTTCGGATTCACCGTCCAGACTTTTCCGTTCAGGAGTATCAAATCGGCGCGTGATTGTGCACCGGTTGTGTTGAATGCTAGGATCGACATAGCGACAAGAAGGATGTGTTTCATAGGTCGTTTGTGAGTCACATGTTCTTCGCGATCGCTTCTGCAAATTGAGAGCACTTCACCTCTTTCGCCCCTTGCATGAGGCGGGCGAAGTCGTAGGTCACCACTCTGGATTTGATGGTTGCGTTGAGTCCGGCAAGGATGAGATCCGCCGCTTCGTTCCAGCCCATGTAGCGGAACATCATTTCGCCGCTCAGAATAACGGAGCCTGGATTCACCTTGTCCAGCCCAGCGTACTTCGGTGCTGTGCCGTGTGTCGCTTCGAACACCGCATGACCGGTCACGTAATTAATGTTACCACCGGGGGCAATCCCGATGCCGCCGACCGTTGCTGCCAGAGCATCTGAAATATAGTCGCCGTTGAGATTGAGCGTCGCAATGACATCGTATTCTGCCGGTCTGGTAAGAATCTGCTGCAGGAATGCATCCGCGATGCAGTCTTTAATCAGTATCTTGCCCGATGGAGGATTCCCCCCGCACTCGTCCCAGCTGATTGTCTCGTTCGGGAACTCTCGCCGGGCCAGCTCGTATCCCCAGTCGCGGAATGCGCCCGATGTGAACTTCATGATGTTACCTTTATGCACCAGCGTCAAGGATTTCCGCTTGTACGAGATGGCGTACTTGATTGCGGCGCGGATCAAGCGCTCCGATCCTTCCTGTGATACCGGCTTGATGCCGATGCTCGAAGTCTGCGGAAAGCGGATCTTGGTCACGCCCATTTCCTTAATAAGGAATTCAACGATCTTCTTCGCATCAGGAGTCCCGGCCTTCCATTCGATGCCGGCGTAGACGTCTTCCGTGTTCTCACGGAAAATCACCATGTTTACCAGTTCCGGCTTCTTGACGGGGGAAGGGACGCCTTCGAAGTACTGCACGGGTCGCAGGCAGACATAGAGGTCAAGCATTTGCCGGAGTGCGACGTTGAGCGAGCGGATCCCCCCGCCGACTGGTGTGGTGAGCGGACCTTTGATGGCAACGAGATACTCTTTGATTGCTGTGAGCGTGTCCTCCGGCAGCCAGGTCCCCTCACCGTACTTTTTGTTCGCCTTTTCGCCCGCGTAGACTTCGAACCATTCGATTGCGCGCTTGCCACCATAGGCCTTTGCCACCGCCGCATTGAACACTACCTGTGCCGCCCGCCAGATGTCGGGGCCCGTGCCGTCTCCTTCAATGAAGGGAATAATTGGACGATGCGGAACCTTGAGGATGTCGTTCTGAATCGTGATTCTTTCCCCGGACTTTGGTGGTGTCAGTTTTGCATAAGAGGGCATGTGTGGCGTCTCCTGCATAAGGTGGTACCCTGCTACGTGCCAACGCACAGTGTTGCGAGGCACAGTGAGGAAATTACAAGTGTGGATCTCAAAGCGTGGAGCGGCTTAGTCAAGTAAACAGCAAAAATCTAACAAAAATCGCACGAAAACGCAATGTGGCAACCGATGCAGATTGCTTTTCTACAGGTGTTTGGCTATATTTGTGCGCTTATTCCCATCCCACTACCCTTACACCCAGGAGCAAGCATGAAACAGTATTTCCCCGTTGGCATTCTCATCCTCGCAGCCGTGTTCTTCCTGACGACGGGCTTCCAGTGTGGCTCTGCCGAGCTGACAAGTGCGAAGCTGTACGTACAGCAGAAGAACTGGGCGAAAGCTGAAGAGAGCTGTTTGAAGGAGATTGCGAAGAACGACAAGAATGAAGAAGCGTGGTTTATTCTCGGCCAAGTTCGGTATGAAGAGAGGAAGTTGGGAGGTGCGCTGGAGGCATTCAACAAGACGCTTGAGATTTCGGACACGCATAAGGCAGAGGTGGCGAAATACCGCCTCGGCATCTGGCAGTCATCATTCAATGATGGTGTGAGATACTACAATGCCGGTCGTGACACGGCCTCGTACTACGCGACGGCGCTCGACAATTTCAGGATCGCTATAGCAGCGGCTCCTGACAGTTCGATGAGCTACTTCGTGGCGGCTCGCGCAGCGAGTGCGCAGAAGGACAGGACGTCGGCCATTGCGTATCTCGAGACTGCGATACAGAAGAACCCGAAGTATGCAGAAGCTGTAGGTTTCCTCGGTGAGTTGCACTATAGCAACGCGCTGGACAAACTTCAGGCGAAGGATGAGGCAGGAGCTAATCGAGATTTTTTGAAGTCTGCTGAAGCTTTCCAGAAGGCCTACGAGCTTGCTCCCGACAACTCAACAACGATTACCGCATTGATGGAGGTCTACGAGCGGACCAAGAATCCAGGCAAGGCGCTCGAGATCACACGCGCCGCAGTCGCAAAAGAACCGGGCAATAAGATCTACCGTTACGCGCTTGGGGTCTTCCTGTTGAAGCAGGCCGAGATGCAGGCGACAAACAACCAATTTGATATTTCGAGCGCAAGCTATACTGAGAGCATCTCGGAATTCAAGAAGGCTCTTGAGATCGATCCCGGCTATGCCGACGCGAATTACAATTGTGGCGTTGCGTACCTGAACTGGGGAGTTTCGGTGAAATCTGAAATCGACAAGAAGACTGAAGCAAAGAAAGGGTGGAAGCCGTCAGGTCCGAAGGAAGAACAGCTTTACGACTTCAAGGCGAAGTTCAAAGAAGGGCTGCCATTTCTGGAGAAGGCGGCAGAGACCCGTACTGACGATGCCCAACTCTGGCAGCAGCTCGGCAGGATCTATGCGCTTTTGAACATGCCTGAGAAATCTAAGACGGCATTTGAACGTGTAGACAAGCTCATGAAGGGCAAGTAGGTGTCAGGTAATCATGTGCCCCGCCAACCTGTGGCGGGGCTTTTTTTTTCACAAAGGAACTTCTCTCATGGCAGATCAACCACAGGCAGGGCAGCAGATCAACATCGAACTCGGTGAACGCGAAGCGGAAGGAATCTACTCGAATCTCGCGATCATCACCCATTCGCCGGCCGAGTTCGTCATCGATTTTACCCGGGTCCTTCCGGGTGTCCCGAAGGCCAAGGTCCATGCGCGAATCATTATGACTGCCCAGCACGCGAAACTTCTCCAGCGAGCTCTCGAGGACAATATCACCAAGTTCGAGATGAAGTTCGGCGAGATCAAGATTCACGGAGAAGGGCCGTCAGGGGGATTCGGGTTCCAGCCAGTCTCGCCAGACGAAAAAGTCCATTAAGGAATCCTGCAAGCCGCCTCTCTCTACGGCATTGGCGATTCTGAGGGAATCCAGGCCCTTTTTTGAATCGCAATGCGGTTTCTCCGTCCGCTTGACCTAGAGCACAAAATTATCCAAAATTATCTGCGACAATGTGACCACGGATCCAATGGGATTGGATGGTCCATTTCCTCATTGGGCTCACAAAAGATCGTCTCTTGCACCAACGGTGAGATGCATGGACCCCAGACGCGTAACAGTATTGCTGGCACTCGTTTCTCTGCTGCTCCCGAGTTGCTTTAATGATCAGCTCGACCCCGTTGCGCCGAACTGGGACATCGACCTGACCCTTCCGCTTGCAAACCGTGAATACACAGTGATGGATATCGTGGATAAGGAGCCGTCGCTCACTACGACCGGCGCGGGAAACCAGCTTGTGTATCACACGAATATCATCGCCCCGGTCGACTCTGTCAAAGACGCCATCTCGTTGGACCCCACACCGTCGGTCCGAAGTGTCAAAGTTGGGGTCTTTAGCCTCGATCCGGACTCGCTTACAGTCGATCTCACTTTCCCCTTCCTTCCCCCGGGTAACACGCTTCCGGGTCTCCCGGACACGACGATGAATGTCGCCGATGTGTTCGATACACTCACCTCATTCACCACCGTGACGTTTAGTAGCGGGGCCGTTGAGATGAGGATTCAGAACAATCTTCGGGACACAATCGTCATTCAGAACGACATCATTCTCTCTGATAGCACGCACCAGTTTGCGGCGCTGAATTTTGCCGGCACCAGGCTCGCCTTCAGACAACAGGCCGTGAGGTCGGCAAGCCTCGCTGACCAGACTGTGTATCGTATCGTTCGCGTCAGCGGGATCAGCCTTCACCTTTTGGGCAAAGCGGGGGCCGTGACGATCCCTCTGGGACCGCTGGTTCATTCGGTGATATCCTTGAAGTCACTCCGCGCGCGCTCGGCAGTCGTAGCTCACGTTCCCGTGCAACGGTTGTCAGACAATGATACAACATTTCATGCTATCAACGATTCAACGATTCTCAAGAGTGTGCTCTTCCGACAGGGGAGACTTCGCCTTGACTTCCAGAGCAGGGTCGCGGTCGACCTGAACTTGCTTTACCGCTTCCCGGAGGTGCTCCGGCCATCGGGCGCTACATATTCCGGGGGCCGATTCCTGGCCAGATTCGGGACGGCACGGGATTCGATCTCCCTTCCCGGCATAAGGATCCAGTCAGTCACGGGCGACCTTGTCCGCAGTCTGCAAGTGATCAGCAGTCTCGATCTTCCCGGGGGCGACAACGTGACATTGCACGACACGGACAAGATAATGATTTCATTCTCATCGACGGGAAAGGTGATCGCAGATTCCATTGTCGGCGTGGTTAAGCCCACCTGGGTCAACGTGAGTACCGCAGTTCCGCTGAACTTCGGGGATGTCCCGAAGAGGTTCTCCGGACAGTTTGCCCTCCCGTCCGCCTCACTGCGATTGAACACGCTGTCTACCATAGGCTTCCCTATGGATCTGAACGTTCAGATCAGCATGAAGAATCCGACAACTGGTGTGCCCATTGTGCTGGCCATCCCGCCGTCGCAGCGGAGGATTCTCCCGGGGAATTCGGTTATCGTTTTTGATTCAACGGCTGTGGGAAGCTTCCTGACGGCGGCATCGCCGGGCTTCCCGGATTCGGTCCGGGTGGTCGGGTCGGTGCTGGTGAATCCCCCGGATGCGTATAATCCAACCCTTTCGGGAGTCGGAACAGTATCGGGGAGGAGTTACATTCGCGACACTGTTGTCTTTGATGTGCCGCTCAGGTTCTCGCTGCAAAACGGCACGTTCAGAGATACGACTTCTGTCGAAATAGACAGGGAGTCGGTGGACAAGACTAACAACGGAACGGTGTACGTCGAACTGCAGAACTCACTTCCGCTTCAGGTGGGAGTCAACTTCTACCTGATGGATTCCACGAAGACGCGCGTGTTGCTCCGGCTGCCGCAATCCGGCCAGCCGATTTTTGTGGCGCCAGCGACTGTCGATGCCCAGGGAAACGTGAGCGCGTCGGTCCAGACCAATACCGCCATTGTGATGAGCCATGCTGACATTCAAGCGTTTGCCCGGTCAAAAAACCTCGGCTATTCTCTCTCCGTAGGGACAACGCCGGGTGGTCCCGTGCGCATCCGGACGACGGATAAGATCCACATCCGGCTCTGGTCAAAACTATCGTACAGGGTGGCAAAATGAGAGAAGAAGAGAACAACTTGCGACGGCTCGTCGGGAGTTCGCTGAGTCCTCTCTTCTGGGCTCTACTCCTCCTTCTCTACGGCAACACGTTTGCTCAGGAAGAGCGGGTGAATACTCGGGGGATGGGAATGGCGCGGACGAGTGTTGTTGCTTCTCGCAGCCTTGATGCCGTGGGAATCAACCCGGCAAACCTCGGATATGAGGAAGGGAAGACTGTGACCATCGGTTTTCTCCCCGCTTTCGGAGTCCACCTGGGCAGCAACTTCCTCGATTACGATTTGTATACGAGCTATTTCACAGGTATTGATTCAGACAGCGGTCGAGTAGGTAAATATCTAACCCCCCAGGATAAGCAGAAGATCCTGGATGCGTTCCCGGCTGGCGTAGGCTCTGTGTTCACAAATGTGGACCTGCGTCTCTTCGGGCTCGCAATTGAGGTGCCGCAGATCGGCACGTTCGCCTTTACTGTGACCGAACACGTGAACGGCCTCGTACGCCTTCCCCGTGATTATGCCGATTTCCTGTTTAATGGCAACCCGCCCGGGACAACACGAGACTTTGGCGAGTCGGACGTAAAGGCGGCGTGGACGCGCGACTATGCACTCTCGTACGGTATGTCACTTCCACGACTCACCTTCACAAGGACACTGGAGGCCGGTATCAGCCTGAAATTGATCCATGGGTACGGGTACGCCGGACTTGAGCGATTCAACGGCAGATTGACTACTGCCTCAAACGGTGTGTTGACGGGAACGGTGGCCTACGCAGCGAAGTCTGCAGGGGTTGATTTCATAGCGGAGGAGAACTCAGGCGAGTACTCGCCATTTCCAACCCCGGCGGGAGTGGGGTTTGCGGTCGACCTCGGAGCCGCTGCCACTGTCAAGGATTTCCTCTCGGTTGGCATCTCTCTCACAGACGTGGGATCGATGACGTGGTCAGGAAACGCGAGTGAGGTGTCGGTCGACACGACTCTGGTCGTCGACGACCCGCTGGCAACTTCCCAAAATGATGCCATTGACCAGAGCCTGCGAGGGAAGAAGAAGGATATCGACGAGTTCTATAGCACCCTCCCGACCCAGCTTCGCATTGGCGTTGCGCTGCAGATTGACAAATTGCCCGGCAATGAGGGTTTTCCAGGATCATTGCTCGTAGAGCTGGATTACAATCAGGGTTTCCAGGAAGTGCCCGGGTCGACTACCTCACCCCGCTTCTCGCTTGGTGTTGAGTACCTCCCGCTGGATTGGCTTCCGATTCGGTCCGGAATTTCGGTGGGAGGGACGGATCGGTTCAACGCCGCCTTCGGGTTCGGCCTCAAATTTGGGGGGTTCGTGTTCGATCTTGCAACAGAGAATGTGAACTGGATCGTTGCGCCGGGAAGCTTCTCCTACGCATCGATCGGGATGGGGATGAAAATCCGGTTCTAGAGAATGAGCGCGAGTCCCACGGCGGCAAGCAATCCAAGCGCTGATCCGAAGAGGAATGTTGCCTCAGGACCAAAGAGTGACCAGAGCTCGCCGGCGAGAAGAGAAGCGGGGAGGAGACCGACACCGACGATCGTCGCGTGAAGACCAATAGCGGTTGCGCACAGATCAGCAGGGGCCAAATTGGCGACAAGCGCCTTCTCGACTCCATCTGTAAGCCCAGCGTACAGTCCGTACATCCCAAAGAGAACCCACATCATCCACGACGCAGTCCCCGCTCCGCAGACTGCAAACCCCAGGTACACGCAACCGTACACACAATAGCCGGTTGCCAGTATGGACTTCGGACCAATCCGGTCAAACAGCTTTCCTGCGGGATACGAGAAAAGAGCGTAGCTCAGGTTGAACACGAGGTAGAGCAGGATCGCCATGGCCGGCGTGAAACCTAGTCCGCCTGCCCGCAGGAGAAGAAAGGTGTTTGACGAGTTGCCGAGTGTGAAAATGAATGCGATGATGAGAAAGAGGCGCAGCTTCCGGGGCAGCACGCTCCAGCGAAACAAGGGGAGACGAGCCGAGGGCCCGGTTGTTAGTTTCGGTTCCCGCAGATGAGCAAGAAGGAATACTCCGGCGGCTGCCGGCACAATTGACCAGAGGAACACCGTCGAATAGCTGGCGGAATTCCCAGTCATGAACACGTACGCAAGCAACACTCCGATTGCTGCGCCGGCCGTGTCCATTGCACGATGGAGGCCAAACGCCTTTCCACGTTTCCCCTCTTCAGCGCTTTCGGCGATCAGCGCATCGCGCGGCGCTGTGCGGATTCCCTTCCCAATTCGATCGATGACACGAGCACCGAGAACCATCCCCCAGCTACCCGCGAAGAAGAGCAGTACCTTTCCGAGGGTCGAAGAGGCATAGCCAGCAATGACCAACGCCTTTCGCTTTTTAAGACGATCGGAGATGGATCCGGAAAAGACCCTCAGGAGGCGTGCCGTGCTTTCCGCGATTCCCTCGACGATTCCCAGGATTGCGGGACCCGCCCCGAGAGTCGAGGTAAGAAAGAAAGGAATCAGCGGGTAGACCATCTCGCTGGCAATGTCGGTCAACAGCGAGGTGAGCCCGAGGACGATGATATTGAACATGCTAGAGGATGTAGCGGCTGAGGTCCCGGTTCCTGGCAATCGATGAAAGCCGTGTGCGAACCAGCTGCTGATCAATCACCACGTTCTTGGATGCAATGACGTCGGGGGCACCGAACAGAACGTCTTCAAGGAGAGCCGTCATGATGGTATGAAGGCGTCGCGCGCCGATGTTCTCCACTTGCTCGTTGACCTCCGTCGCGATTTTCGCGATCTCCCTGATCCCGTCCTCCTTGAAATCGAGCTCGACGCCATCCGGTTTCATGAGTGCCGCGTACTGTTTGGTCAGAGCGTTTTGCGGGAGCGTCAGGATCTTCACGAAATCTTCTTCGGTCAGGCTGTTGAGCTCGACGCGGATTGGAAACCGGCCTTGCATCTCGGGGATCAGATCTGAGGGCTTTGACACATGGAAGGCTCCTGACGCGATGAACAGGACGTGGTCGGTTCGCACCATCCCGTACTTTGTCATCACGTTCGATCCTTCTACGATCGGGAGCAGATCACGCTGAACGCCTTCACGTGAAACGTCCGGTCCCACGCTCTGTCCTTTGATCCCGGCGATCTTGTCGATTTCGTCGAGGAACACGATGCCAGAATTCTCGACCCGTTGCAGGGCCTCTTTGATCGCTGCTTCCTGGTCAATGAGCTTCTGCGCCTCTTCATTGGTCACGATCACCCTAGCTTCCGAGACCGACACACGGCGGCGCTTCATCTTTTTCGGAAGGAGATTTCCAAACATTTCCTGTAGATTGACGCCCATTTCCTCGAGGTTCATCGGCCCTATTACCTGCATCAACGGGCCATCGGTCGAGGGGAGATCGAGTTCGATTGTCCGGCTCTCCATCTCACCTGAACGGAGGCGCTGGCGAAACTTTTCACGCGTTGCCTGATTCTCTTCCCCTTCCGTCACCGGTGCGTTTTCGAATCCTGCTCCCATTCGTTTCCTCACCGGCGGTACCAGAATGTCCAGGATTCGTTCCTCCGCCAGCTCTTTTGCCTTTTCGCTCACCTCGGCACGCCGCTCGGCCTTCACCATCGTTACTGCATATTCCATGAGATCGCGAATGATCGACTCGACATCGCGTCCGACATATCCCACTTCGGTAAATTTGGACGCTTCGACCTTAATAAACGGTGCGTTGGCGAGTCGCGCGAGCCGCCGCGCGATTTCTGTTTTCCCCACTCCCGTCGGACCAATCATGATGATGTTGTTCGGCATGATCTCTTCGCGGAGTCCGGCCGGTACCTGCAGTCTGCGCCATCGATTGCGCAGGGCGATCGCGACGGATTTCTTTGCGTTGTCCTGGCCGATGATGTACTTGTCCAGTTCCCGGACAATCTCTCGCGGCGTCAATTCCTGGCCGCTGCTGGCAGGCGGAAGCAATGCCGCCTCCTTGGATGTTGTGGTAGTCATGGGTAATGTGACGGAACCGGAGGGAGGGAATACCGGCTCGGTCCTAGAGCTCCTCGATCGTGATATTCTGGTTGGTGTAGATGCAGATGTCCGCAGCCGCCTTGAGGGATTCCTCGACGATCTGTCGCGCAGTGAGGGTTGAGTGTTGGACGAGCATGCGCGCCGCGGCGAGGGCGTAGCTTCCCCCTGAGCCTATGGCCACAATTCCGTCGTCCGGTTCGATGATTTCCCCCGTTCCCGAAATAACCAGAGCCTTGTCCTTGCTGATCACTGCCAGCAGGGCTTCGAGGTGGCGGAGATACTTGTCGGTTCGCCACTCTTTTGTCAGTTCCACGGCGGAGCGTTCGAGGTTGCCATGGTACTTCTCGAGGTAGTCTTCGAATTTTCCGAAGAGCGTGAATGCATCAGCAGCGGCTCCGGCAAAACCAGAGAGTATGGTGTCGTTGTACAACCGACGAACTTTGCGGGCCCGATGCTTCATGACGGTCTGGCCAACAGTCACCTGCCCGTCCGCGCCGATAACGGTCGACCCCTTGTGTGTGAGTCCGATAACGGTCGTTGCTCTGATGATCTCGTTCATAGGAGGAGTGGTTATGTGAGCTTGCGGCGGAGGCGGGCGACCGGGATGAGCATTGCTTCGCGGTACTTGGCCACAGTGCGCCGGGCAATGTTAAGTCCCTGCTGGTTCAGCATCTCGGCGAGCCTGCTGTCGCTGTACGGACGAAGGGGGTTCTCTGAATCGATGATGGTCTTGAGTTTCTTCTTGACCTCTTTGTTTGAGACCTCCTCACCTTCGTTCGTACTTATGGAATCGCTGAAGAAATGCCGGAGTGAAAACACACCAAAATCCGTCTGGACATACTTACTGTTGACGACACGGCTAATAGTGGAGATGTCCATCATGATGATCTCTGCGATGTCTTTGTAGATCATCGGGCGCAGTCCCTCTCCGGTCTCGAAGAAGTCATGCTGCTTTTCGACGATGGCCCGCATCACTTTCACCATCGTTTCGCGTCGCTGGTGGATGGAGCTGATGAACCACTTCGCTGCCTCGAAGCGCTGCCGGATGAAGTCCTTTGCCTCAGTCGAGACACCGTTCTTCTTTCGCTTGGACATCAGATCGCGGTAAGCCCGATTGATGCGAAGAGGGGGGACGTTCCTGTCGTTCAGCGTGATGATGAATTCCTCTTCGGACTTCGTAACGATGAAGTCGGGGACGACATAGTTTTCCTGGGGAGTGAATTCGCCCTCGCCGGGCTTCGGGTTGAGGTGCTGGATGAACTCGATCACCTGTTTCAGTTCGTCCATCGTTACGTTGAGTTTGCGGGCTAGTTCTTCAAAATGCCGCATGGTGAAGTCATCATAGAACTCGCTGAGGATCTTCAGCGCAAGCTCCTTGAGCCTCTGGTCGACCTGCACAGTCTCCACCTGGACAATCAGGCATTCCTGGAGGCTTCTGCTGGCGATCCCGACAGGGTCGAGCTGCTGGATCTTCTTGAGCACGTTTTCAGCCTTTTCCAGCGGGATGGAAGTGCCGTGCGTCAGATTCATGTCCTGCACGATTGCACCGAGGTCGCGGCGAAGGTAACCGTCTTCGTCTACGTTGCCGATGATCTCCTGCCCGATGAGGACCTCCTCATCGTCAAGGTCGAGCAGACTGAACTGTTCAAGCATCCGATGATAGAGCGGAATTGTGTCGGCGAGCGGGACTTCATCCTTCTCTTCGTCATCGAAGGGTTCCCGTGCTTTGTAGCCCGAGAGATCGTCGTTCATGTAGTCATCGATACTATAACGGTCCTCTTCCGGCTCGGGTGATTCTGGGGTGTCCTCCTGCTTCTCGGCTTCTGTCGGTTCTTCCTGTGTCTGTTCGAGTTCCTCGTCGTAGCCCTCTTCCAGGAGCGGATTCATTTCAAGCTCCGCCTTGATCTTCTGCTCGAGCGCGAGCGTCGGAAGCTGTAGCATCTTCAGGTATTGCACCTGTTGAGGCGATAGCTTCATCATCATCTTATGTTGGAGCGAGAGATTCAGCATGAAGATGTCCGATTCACATCCTTCGTCGTGCAGCGCTCATGAAATGAACGGTACCATGATTCACCATACTTGCGGACGAGCGATGTCTTAAGAAAGTCGTACAATCTGATCTGCTCCG
>Ga0153915_10003649_pt1 | contig 14121 bp, 17 predicted proteins | sample Opewatmetagenome_2_FD_107003 | JGI IMG/M metagenome (GOLD analysis project Ga0153915, IMG submission 107003) | Freshwater wetland microbial communities from Ohio, USA - Open water 3 Core 3 Depth 3 metaG | ecosystem: Environmental > Aquatic > Freshwater > Wetlands | place: USA: Ohio, Lake Erie... | reverse complement strand
GGCTCGATCGCGGCCGGTGGCACAGCCTGCTTCCGGGCGAGCAGCAGATCGTCGGGGAGTATCCGGGCGACGAAGGTGCCCGACCCCACCCGGGCCTCCATGTAGCCCTCGGACTTCAGCTGCTCGAAGGCCGTCACGATGGTTCCACGGGAAAGGCGATACTGGCGGGCAAGGTCCCGCGTGGCCGGCAGCCGGCCCCCGGGGCGCAGGCGGCCTTCGAGGATCTCGGCACGGAGCGATGAATACAGCCACCGGCCTGCCGCCATACGGGCGGGCCGCGGGGCCAGCGCGAGGGAGAAGGCGGTGATTCGTTTGGCCATAATGCGGTACAGTGAAAATATCAAAAATGGATCTGGATGGCAGGTCCACTTGCCTCTAGCTTGCCGCCATCACCTGGGAGGGAATCATGCGGCGTTTCAACTATGCCGGATCAGTGCTCGCTGTCCTCTGCCTGGCGGTGCCGGCCTCGATGCCCGGTCCGGCCCGCGCCACGGACCCCGCCAAGGCGCGTCTGGTCATCGCACAGGCGCTGCCCCGGCTCGACGGTGACCACCTCAAGCTCAGGCTGGTCGAAGTCAGCTACGGTCCGGGCGGCTCCTCCGAGCCGCACAGCCACCCCTGCCCGGTGGTGGGATACGTGATCGAAGGGGCGCTCCGCACCCAGGTGCGGGGTCAGGCCGAAGTGGTCTACCGGGCGGGTGAGAGCTTCTTCGAGGAGCCCAACGGAGCCCATCTCGTGTCGGCCAACGCCAGTCAGGACCGGCCGGTGAGGTTCCTGGCCTATTTCACCTGCGACAGCGACGTGCCGCTGTCGGTCGCCGTGCCCGAGGCTGGATCGGCCCGGCCCCGGTGAGAGGGCCTTTGCGCACACGATCTGATGCACGAATCACTGGGAGAAACCATGGGAGCACGCTTACACTTCGCCAGGGTGGCACCGGGCGTCTTCGGGGCCATGGATGGACTGGATCAGTATCTTGAGGGCTCTGGTCTGGAGCACTCGCTGCTTCACCTCGTCCGGTTCCGCGCCTCGCAAATCAACGGCTGCGCCTATTGCCTGGACTCGCACTGGAAGGACCTCGTCGCCATCGGTGAGCGCGAGCAGCGGCTGTACTCACTGGATGCATGGCGGGAGTGCCCCTACTACACCGAGCGTGAACGGGCGGCGCTGGCGTGGACCGAGGCGGTCACCCTCATCACCTGCGGGCACGCGCCGGACGTGGTGTTCCAGGAGGCCAGGGCGCACTTCAGCGAGAAGGAGCTGTGCGACCTGACCCTCGCGGTCGCCACGATCAACGCCTGGAATCGACTGTCCATCGCCGCCCGGATTGTGCCGGGCACGTACCAGCCGGCCGCACAGGCGAGCTGAACCCCCGCTGGAAGGAGAGGGATGAGCCAGGAGCGCTGGACCCAGGTCGACGAGTACCTGTGCGGCCTCCTGCTGCCGGACGATCCTGCGCTGGAGGCCGCGCTTCGGGCGAGCACCGCCCGCGGTCTGCCGGCGATCCAGGTCTCGGCGCTTCAGGGCCGGCTGCTCTGGCTCCTGGCACGGGCGCAGGGGGCCAGATCGATTCTCGAGATCGGCACGCTGGGTGGGTACAGCACCATCTGGCTCGGCCGGGCGCTCCCCGCCGGCGGCCGCCTGGTGACCTTGGAGCTCGATCCCGTGCACGCCGAAGTTGCCCGAGAAAACCTGGCGCGGGCCGGCCTCGGCGATCGCGTGGAAGTACGGGTCGGGCCGGCGCTCGAGTCGCTGGACCGGTTGGCTGTCGAGGCGGAAGGTCGATTCGACCTCGTCTTCATCGACGCGGACAAGACCGGTTACCCGGAGTACTTCACCCGGGCGTTGCGTCTCTCCCGTCCAGGCACGATGATCATCGCCGACAACGTCGTCCGTGAAGGAGCGGTCGCCGACTCCGCCAGCACCGATCCCAACGTGCAGGCGGTGCGTCGACTGTACGAGATGATCTCATCTGAACCAGGCGTCAGAGCCACCGTCCTGCAGACGGTCGGCGTGAAAGGCTACGACGGCCTCCTCGTGGCGCTGGTAACTGGAGATCGATGAGGCGGTGGCCCCGGTAGTCGCTCGTCTCCGTTGCGCGTGCCGTGTGCGGGCCTAAGTTAGACCGATGCAGCCGTCCGTCGCCCATCCAGCCGCGCGCCACTGACACGCTGTCTTCCTCCGGCTGACAGCGGATCGCTGGACTCGGGATCGACCCCCTCCGCAGAGCCCGCAATGACCAGGCAGCTCCAGGTCTATCAGTCCCCTGACATCGTGGTGACGTTCGATCCCAATCTCTGCATGCATTTCGGTGAGTGCCTTCGCGGCGCCCCCGAGGTGTTCGACGTCTCCCGCCCCGACTGGGTCCGGCCGGCCGCCGGGCCGGCGGACAAGGTGGCGGAGGTCGTGTCCCGGTGCCCAAGCGGGGCGCTTCAGGCGGTGCTGCCGGGCCGCGCGCCCGACAAACCACTGCCCTCGGCGGGAGTCACCATTCAGGTGACCAGGAACGGCCCGGTGGTTGTAAAGGGAGCGGTTCGGCTCGAGCTGCCGACCGGCATCAGCGAAAAGCGCAACAGCTCTTTCTCGCTGTGCCGCTGCGGCCAGACTCGAAGCACTCCGTTCTGTGATGGGAGCCACATCCGTGTCGGCTTCAAGTCTCCCGCCTGAGCCATTGCCCTCGCCGTGACGTCTCCGCCAATGCTGCGCCTCGCGGCGTACCTGTGGGCGATGCCGGTATCGCTGCCGGCCCTGGCTCTCGCCCTGCTGGCGAAGGCGAGCGGCGCGCGCCTGCGCTGGCACGACGGAGTACTGGAAGCCTGCGGTGGGTTTCTCCCCGCTCTGCTCGGCCGCATGTATCCGCCGATGCCGATCGCTGCCATCACCCTGGGCCACGTGGTTCTGGCACGGCACGCCGACGAGCTGGAGCGCACCCGGAGGCACGAACGGGTTCACGTTCGCCAGTACGAGCAGTGGGGCGGGTTCTTTCCCCTGGTCTACCTCGGAGCGAGCCTGGTGGTGCTACTCGGCGGCGGGCATCCCTATCGCGACAATCCGTTCGAGCGGGCGGCGAGGATGGGGGAGGAGTCAGGAGTGAGGAGTGAGCGGTGAGCGGTGAGCAGTGAGCGGTGAGCGGTGAACGGTGAACGGAGGAGGCTCGGAGCCTCGCCCTCGGGCTGACGGCTGACGGCTGATGGCTGAGACCGATGGCCGACCTCAACTCCCGCCCGCCGCCTTGTAGACCCGGCGCAGCTCATCGGTAGTGATCTCCCCATGTGACCCATGCCACACCACTGATCGGCCTGCGAGCAGAATCGCCTGGGGTGACTCGTGAGTCACATCCAGCAGGGTCGCCAGTTCCCGGGAAAGGGCGCGCTCGGTGATGACGTCCACGCGAAATACGCTTGCCTGAGGGTGCGCCGCCATGAAGTCCGATACTTCGAGTTCGGCCCGGCGGGAAGAGCCACAGATGGGGCTGTGCTTGTAGAGCAGTGAGAGTTGTGCTGCGGGAAGCGCGTCGAGCCAGGCGCGGGCGGAGGTCCCGGCCAGACGGGACATGCCATCCGCACCCGCGGAGTGCCGGCTCAGAATCTGACCTTCTCCCCGAGGCGCACGCCGGCTTTTGCCAGCCAGCTGAGTGAGCGCGGCGCGGCGCCGATCCCGGCCGAGGCCTGGGCGTACGCAAAAGGGGGAACCCAGGCAACGAGGTAACTGCGAGACGTCTCCTCGACGTAGGCGACCCAGGTGTCCCAGGGTGGCGTATCGCGCTCGTCGAAGAAGCCGTCGCTTACGTTGCGGGCCGCACCTCGGGAGTGAGGCGGCGTCGGGAAGTAGACCATCAATTGTCCGCCGCCGAGTGGGTCCAGCGTGCGCCGCCAGCTCCGGCCCAGCTGAAACAGGCGCTTGTCAGCGACGGCCCGGAGCGTCTCTGGCCAGGCAGTTGCCGGCGGTGGTGCCAGGAGGGGACTCCGGAGCGCCTCGCCGAGAGGACCCTCTTCCGCGCGCCGCCCCACCCAGGAGACGGTCTCGGCCAGACGTTCCTGAAACGGCTGGAGCGAGCCCGACAGGTCGGGCTCGCTTCGCAGAATCTCGGGAGAAGTCACGCCGGGAATCCTAGTCTCCGGTGGCTGATGCCGCTGCCGGTACGGCCGGCGGCTGACCGCCCTTCCAGATATCCGGCGCCACCCTCCAGCTGTCGCCGAGCCCGGGCCAGTTCACCATGTACTCCCTTCCCGTTCGGGTCGCTACAGGGAGAAATGAACCGCTCCAGCCGCACTCAACCTCCATCGACCGCCAGATCGTGGGAAGCGCCGGCCACCGCAACGACCACCGTGGAAACGGAGCTGGCCGTGGTGCGCAAACCCCTTCTGCCGAAGCGGCCACGATCACAGTGATGATGCGATGGAGCGGGCCGAGACGCCAGTGGGGCTCCCCGGTTGCCCGGGCGAGTCGCTCGGGTGGGAGCCGGCCTGCAGGAAAGCAAACCGCCCCGGACCGCGAGGGTCACGAGGCGGCGGGCCCGGGTGCCTGGCCGACGGGTCAGGCCGGAGGTTTCCCGGTTCGGGCCAAGGTCTTGAGCCAGCGGGTGGCTGCGGCAAGCGCGGCCTTCTTCCCACCATGACTGTGATCGCCGAAATAGGCGGTGTACTTGGGTCGCCATCCCTTCGGCGACGGGCGATGGCCCACTCGGACGACGAAGCCGTACGTACGGGTACTGGGCTGCTCGACCCGGCAAATTCCCGGGGGAAGATTGTAATTCACGCGCCGCGCGCGCGGCGCGGGCAGGGTGATCTTCTTGACCTTCTTCTTCGATGCGGTACGCGGGGACGCAACGCGGCGCGGCGTCCGGGCGCTCTTTTTTGGCATTGACTCTCTCCATGTTCTCGCGTCCGTGCCAGAATCTGTCACCGACGGGCGCGGAAGATCACACTGGTGCACGCATAACGGAAGAGGCCAAACTCGGCCGCTGCCGTCAGCGACCTTCATGAAAACCTCCACAAGATCGTGGCAGCTTCCGAGGTGAATCGGGCGACATCGGTACGGCTGTCGGAGAGGCGTCTGCTCCGCCCGAGCTCGGCGTCCCGGGTCTCGGGATGTGCGAGGACGGCGGGGTGGCTGCCCTATCCGCCGAAGGCGGGGGCGAACACGTTCCGGGCGAACGACTCCAGCGTGGTCGGTGTGGTATTCGCAGGGGACCGCGGTTCCAGCGCCCTGATCGTTCCGTCGTTGAGGCCGCGGATCATCTCCAGATACAGATCCGCCAAGGCCGGAGAGAATCCGGCGGAGAGAAGCGCCGAGCGGACGTCCGGTTCGGGAAACTGCACGTAGGCCAGGTCGGGCCGTCCAATGGCGGCGCCGAGAATGGCGGAGGCCTCCCGGCTGGAGTAGTTCCGGGGCCCCTGGAGCTCCCGCGCCCGCTGCCCGGTGAAGGCGCGGCCGGTCAGCAGCCCCGCTGCGACCTCGCCGATATCCCGGCTCGCGATCATCGCCACGGGGAGATCGGGCGCCAGTCCACCACCGCAGATCCCCACGCTCCGAATGAGGCCGACGTTCGCCAGCAGGTTCTCGAAGAAGTAGCCCGCACGGAGATGGCGCGCATGAATGCCGGGGATGGCATTCACCCGGCGCTCCAGATAGTGCAGGCCGGCGATGGGGCCGTTGTGGTCCGGATGGTCCGCCCCGATGCTGCTCAGGGTGACCGCGCGCGGCACGCGGGCTACCTGCAGCGCCGCCGCCGCGGCATCCGCCAGGGTCCGGGCCCGCCCTGCGGGATCGGGATGACCGAGGTCAGGTGGAAGCAGGACGAAGGCTGCGTCGGCCCGGCGGAACGCTTCGGCGAGGAATCTGGGATCCTCTGCGAGGCCCACCCGCGGCTCCGCGCCCCGGGCGGCGAGGGGCTGCAACCGGTCGGCGCTCCGGCTGATAGCACGAACGGCCGCTCCGCCCGCGAGCAGCCGCTCCACCAGGACATGACCCACCTTTCCGGTCGCCCCGACCACCGCAATCGTCTTCTTCATGCGCTGTCTCGTGCCGTCTCCTGTTGTGGCACGCCGGCCGCATTGAGTGGTCTCTACCGCCTGAGCCGGCGAGTGCGAAGAACGAGCTAGTGCCGGTCGAGTATCGAGAGACTGACGCGGACGATGTCGTTCAGCCTTTCCTGGCTGGGCCCAGCCTTCCGGGCCACGCCCAGCCCCGCAATCACGTTGAGCAGGTAGCGTGCGGTGGCGATGACGTCGAGCTCGGCCGGAATTTCGCCGCCGGTCTGGGCTCGCTCCAACGCGCGGCGGAACAGGGCTTCCTGCGCGTGGCTGTGCTGGTCGAGGAGAGCGGCGATGGCGGGGTCATGGGGAGCGAGTTCGACGGCGGAGTTCACGCACAGGCAGCCACGGCAGTCTTCGTCGTCTTCGCACCCTTCGTTCATCTCCCGAAACATTGCCGCGAGGGTCATGCGGAGGGGACCCGGCCGTTCCAGTTGCTCCCGATACCACTCGAGCGTCTCGGCGGAATAGGCGCTCAGGGCGCGGACGAAGAGCGCGTGCTTGTCGCCAAAGGTGTTGTACAGGCTGGCCTTCTGGATACCCATCCGCTCGGTGAGATCCTGCACGGAAGCGGCTTCGTAGCCCTTCTCCCAGAAGACCTCGAGTGCGGCGGCCAGCGCCTGTTCTTCGTCGAATTCCCTCGGTCGTGCCATAGGCGGACTATAAACGATTCTATACCGAGCGGTCAAGAAATCTCGAACGAACGTTCGACGCAGGCGGGCTCCGCGTGCAGGGCTGGCGCACGGGAGGCCGGGATGCTTGGATTCCTCCGGAGACTCCCTCCCGGAGAGACCATGCCCGCCGCCCTGCGTCATGCCCTGGCAGTCGTCATCGGCCTGGTAGTGGCCGTGACGATCATCATGCTGTTCGAGGGGCTCAACTCCCAGTTCTACCCTCCGCCGGCAGGGCTGGACCACGCGACCACGGCGGAATTGGGTGCCTGGCTCCGCACCTTGCCGACCGGCGCGTTCCTGATGGTGCTCGCCGGGTATGCATTCGGAGCGTTTGCGGGGTCAGCCGCCACGGCGCGATTCGCGCCGTCACGTGCGGCGCACCTCGTTGGCCTGCTCGGTGCGGTCCTGCTTGTCGCGTCGCTGATGAACCTGGTGGCGCTGCCGCACCCGGTCTGGTTCTGGGTGGCCAACGTGCTGCTGATCATCGGGGGGGCGTGGCTGGGGTTCCGGCTGGGGGCACGGCGGGCGGCGCAACCAGGCTAGGGGAGCCGGGGCTGCGCTCCGGCGACGGCGCCCCGCTCCACCGCGGGAGCTCGGCCGATCAGGTCCGCACCGCCTCGATAGTCAGCCCGCTGGCGGCGAGCGACTCCACGGCGGTGATATCGGGCAGGCCCGCCGCCCGCGCCGCGGCCCAGGTGAGGGTGATGGACCCCAGTTGGCCGACCTCGTGCGCGAGCTTGGAGGCGACGTTCACCGGAGAGCCTGCAACGTCGTGCCTGCCGGCGCCGAGCTCGAAGAGAAGAACGTGTCCCATGTCGATTCCGATCGAAAGCCGGATCTCCTGGGCCGCGAAGAACTCGCGCAGCTCGCGGGCGAACTTGACCGCTTTGCGCGGGTCGTCGAAGTAGTAGATGCTGGGCCCGCCGGTGCTCTTCACCTCCAGCCCGTCGCCCTCCTCCAGCAGGGTGCCGCCGACGCGGGTGATCGCGGCGGCCAGCGCCAGGTCATTGAGACTCGCGACCTCGGGCTGGTCCCGATCCTCCCGCTCCCGCTCCACCACGACGACGACTCCGTCCCGAAAAGCCGGCCGCGGCACCACCGAGGTGCGCCGGGTGCGCTGGAACTGGGTCAGCCCGTCGTAGAACTCCTCCGGGAACGGCAAGGGATACCGGAACTCCGACGGTTCGATGCCTTCGAAGCGGACCCCGTCGAGTACCCTGTAGATCTCACCGAAGGACGGGACCAGTCGGGGAACAGGCTCGAACTCGAACGAGGCGGTCTCCCCCAGCGCTCTCCGAAGATCCCCGGTGATCAGAATCTCGCCCGCCTCGGTGTGCTCCTCGGCCAGGTCCTCCACTCGGTCCGCGTTGCTCCCGTGCAGGCCGCTGCCGAGCTCGTAGAACTCTCCCAGGTGCACGGCCAGGCCGATGCCGACTTCGCATTCCTCCCTGATCCGGTCCACCAGCGTGAGCAGCATGCTCACGACGTGGTCGGGAGAGATGCCGTCGGGGTAGAACATGGCGGTGTTGTCCGCCGCCCAGATGCCGATCGCGGTCCCGCCGATGGCCCGGCCATAGGCGTGCACCAGCTCCTTGGGCCGGCTCACCAGCGCCATCAGCTCGATCAGCGAACGCTCGTGACTCAGTCGGGTGAGTCCTGCGGCGTCGCTGCATACCACGATGCCGCGGAGGGTGCAGGGGCCGAGCAGGAGCCGCGCGGCGTCCGGAGTCTGCGGGCTCCGGATCCACGAGGCGATCAGGTCCAGCGGCAGGGCCTGCCCCGCATCGGGGGGCAAGTCGAAGAAGCCGGGCGGAAAGCGGGTCGGAGAGAAGCGTGCCATGGCGATGTCGGTGTCGGAACCTGCACGCTACGGGAGATCCTCGAACCGGGCAGTGGCGCAGGTTACAGCCGGCGGTCCGGTATGGTCACCGGCCTGATTTCGACCGCCCGGGTCAGGTGGCGCCGGCGCAAACCAATTTCAGACCCTGAGCCGCTCCAGGAATTCGAAGCTGGCGCGGGCGAATGCCAGCGGGTCCTTCGCCTCGTCGTGCTCCACGAACCGATGCTCGACGCCGGCCCGCTTTGCAGCCTGCAGCAGCGTGGGCCAGTCCATGGCGCCCCGGCCGACGTCCACCATGGCGCCGTCGGCTGCCATGTCCTTGACGTGCACCATGCGAAAACGGCCCGGATAGTCCGCGAAGTAGCTCAGGGCGTCGCGCCCGCCTTTGCGGATCCAGTACAGGTCCAGCTCCATGACGACCAGCTCCGGCCGGGTGTGCTCCAGCAGGATATCATAGCCACAGCGACCGCCGTCGAGCGCGTCGAACTCGAACCAGTGGTTGTGGTAGCCCAGGGTGAGTCCAGTCTGCCGCAGCCGCTGACCCGCCTGATTGAACGTCTCTGCGGTGCGGGCATAGCCATCCGGATTGCGCACCTCTTCCGGCAGCCAGGCCACCACGACGTAACGATGCCCGAGGGTTTTCGCCTCGGCGATCGTCTGATCCAGCGTGTCGGTGATCGCGGGAATTCCGTAGTGGCCGGAGGGCGCCTTCAGCCGGTTTCGGTCGAGCACCTTGCGCACCTCGCCCGCCGTCCTGCCATAGAGCCCAGCAAACTCCACCTCCTGGTAGCCGATCCGGGACAGGGCCGCGAGGGTGCCCTCGAAGTCGTCCTTGAGGAGATCCCGGAGCGTGTAGAGCTGGATTCCCAGGGTGGGCGGACGGCTGGGGACGGCAAGAGGCGGACAGGCGGACAGGCGGTCAGGGAGGCTGGCTCGCAAGCCACCGAGGAGAAAGGCACTCGCGGCGCCGAGGAATCCACGCCGGTCAACTGACCGTCCGTCCGCCTGCCCACCTGACCGTATCACAGTTCCCCCCTCTTCATCAGGTCGACTGCCCTGTGGGCCGCACGGGCCGTCAGCGCCATGTAGGTAATCGAAGGATTCTGATTGGCGGAGGAGGCCATGCAGGCGCCATCGGTGACGAAGACATTCGGGGCGTCCCAGACCTGGTTCCAGCTGTTCAGCACGCTGGTGGCCGGGTCGCGACCCATGCGGGCGGTCCCCATTTCGTGGATCACCAGCCCGGGCTTCACATCCTGGTTGGTCGGCTGGATGTCGGTGGCACCGGCGGCGTCCAGCATCTCGGTCGCGGTGGCGATCATGTCTTTCCACTGGGCCTGCTCATTGGGGCCGTAGGCGCAGCTGATCCGGAGGGCGGGAATTCCCCACCGGTCCTTCACCTCCGGATCGAGCTCTACCTGGTTCTCATGCCGGGGCAGCATCTCGCCAAACCCGTAGAGACTGAATCGCCAGGGTCCCCGCTCCGCGATCAGCGACTGCTTGAAGGCCGCGCCGAATCCTTTCATCGACTGTCCCCTGTCCCAGCCTGAACGCCAGGCGCCGCCCTGGAAGGCGTAGCCACGCAGGAAGTCCGGGTGCTTCTCCTTGACGTTGCGGAACCGGACCAGGTAGATGCCGTTGGGCCGGTTGCCGTAGCTGACGTGGTCTTCGTAGCCGGGGATCGTACCGACCGCTCCGTGACCCATGGAGTGATCCATGAGATTGTGCCCCAACTCCCCGCTCGAGCTGCCCAGGCCCCCGGGGAATTCCGCCGAGCGGGTGTTCAGCAGTATCCGCGTGCTTTCCAGGGCTGACGCGCACACGAAAACGACCCGGGCATGGAATTCCAGGCTCTGGAGGGTGTTCGCGTCGATCACCTGAACCCCTGACGCCCGGCGCCGCTTCGGGTCGTAGAGCAGGCCGGCGACCACACTGTGCGGGCGGAGTGTGAGCCGTCCCGTGGCGCGGGCCACGGGGAGGGTGGCATTGATACTGGAGAAGTAGCTGCGGGTGATGCAGCCTCGCTCGCAGGGGCCGCAATAGTGGCAGGCGGTGCGGCCGAGGTGATTGCGAGTGAGTATTGCGCAGCGGCCGATGGTCAGCACCCGCTCGCCGCCGAACGCCGCGAGCAGCTTCTCCCGAACGTGACGTTCGGCGCAGCGCATGTCCATCGGAGGCAGAAAGCGTCCGTCCGGCAGCTGGGAGAGCCCTTCCGCCTGCCCGCTCACCCCGACGAAGCGCTCCACGTGGTCGTACCACGGCGCGATCTCCCGTTGCCGGATCGGCCAGTCGATGGCGAGGCCGTCGCGTGCGTTGGCCTCGAAGTCGAGGTCGCTCCAGCGGTAGACCTGCCGCCCCCAGGTGATCGATCGACCTCCGACCTGGCGGCCGCGAATCCAGTAGAACGGTTTGTCGGGAGGCGTGGTGTAGGGGTTCTCCAGGTCGTTGACGAAGAACTTGCCGGACCACTCGTCGCAGGCGTAGCAGGCCTGCTGAGTCGGCTGTTCGCGCGCCAGCTTGTCCCGGTCTCCCCGCCCGCGGAAGGGAAGCTGCCAGGGCTGCACATGCTCCACGTAATCCGTCGCGGGATCGACTGGCCCGCCGGCTTCCAGGACCAGCGTCTCGAGTCCGAGCCGGGTCAGCTCCATAGCGGCCCAGCCGCCGGAGATGCCGGAGCCGATGACGATGGCGTCGTAGGTCTTCATGGCATTGGGCTATGAGCTATGAACTATGAGCTATGAGCTATGAGCTATGAGCTATGAGCTATGAGCTGTGAGATGAGCTGTGAGCTACGAGCTGTGGTATGGGCAATGGGCTCAAAACGCGCACCTCATAGCTCATAGCTCACAGCTCACAGCTCAGAGTCTGACACAGCCATCGAATCGTCCCGGAATCACCGGATCCCGCGTGACTTCCTTGACGACGCGCTCCGCCGTGAAGTAGCCGTAGACCGTGAGCGATTTCAGGCGGGCGAACTCCGCATCGGCGCTGCCGAGCTCCCCCTTGCCGCCATCGATTGATACGAGGAGGGCCACCTGCCGGTCGCCAGTGAGAGCGGTGAACCTTCCGCCGGCGCGGCGGTCGAGGTCGGCCAGCCCGGCCAGGAAGTGCTCCCGCTCGTCGTCGTGATACCACGCGGCCAACAGGTGATCGACGAACCCGGTCACGCCCACATCCGAGGCGCCGGGCGTGTCGGTGCGGGGGATGATCAGGTCCGCGAGGGTGGTCACCAGCTCGGCCTGGGCGGCGGTCAGCACCTCGAGCCCGTCACGCAGCGCGGCGAGGTGTGCGTCGCGCCCGAACCGGTACGCACCCTCGAGCGTGCGAGGGACGAAGGGAAGCAGGGCACCGGTGCCGAGCAATCGGAGCAACTGACGGCGATGCATGCGAAGAGCGGCGGAGGATGGGGGCAGTGTTACCCAGAACTCGCGCTGCGTGGTGAGGGCAGGTTACAGCCGGCGACCGAGGGACGCCAGAGGGCGACCGACCCTTCCCCCCGACCCGGTCTCGCCGTATCGTTGGGTCCGAAACCGGCCGCACCGGACCAACCGTGCCGGTCCGACCCCGGCCCCCTCCTGAGGTTCAGACCGAGATGCACTCCAGGCTGCGCATCCGACCATGGGTGCTCCTCCTTTCCGCGCTTCCCGGTGTCATCACCCCGGCTACCTCCACCGCTCACGGGCAGAACGCTCCAGACAACCTGCCCAACCGTCTCACCTCCGCCGAACAGAAGGAAGGGTGGCAGCTTCTGTTCGACGGGCGCAGTGCCAAGGGCTGGCGCGGATTCAAACAGGAGCTGCCGCCCAAGGGCTGGGTCGTGCAGGATGGTGCGCTGGTACGGGCCGCCGGCGGTGCCGACCTGGTCACGGTCAAATCCTACCGCAACTTCGAGCTGGCACTGGAGTGGAAGATCTCATCCGGCGGCAACAGCGGGATCATGTACCGGGTCACCGAGGAGGGCGAGGCGACGTACCAGACCGGACCGGAAATGCAGGTACTGGACGACGCCCGGCACCCCGACGGCGCCAACCGCCTGACCTCCGCCGGCGCCTGCTATGGCCTGTACCCGTCACCCGCCGGCGTGGTTCATCCGGCCGGCGAGTGGAACCGCGCGCGGATCGTGGTGAACGGCAATCACGTGGAGCATTGGCTCAACGATGTGAAGGTGGTCGAATACGAGTTGCTCAGCCCCGATTGGGAGGCGAAGGTGGCGGCGAGCAAGTTCGCACAGTGGAAGGGCTACGGCCGGGCCCCTGCGGGATACATCGCGCTCCAGGACCATGGGGACTGGGTGGAGTATCGGAGCATCAAGATTCGGGAGCTTCCATGAAGGTGGCGGACCGGCGGACCGGCGGACCGGCGGACCGTGAGCCTTCGCGCGGTATTCTCTTCGGGGCCGGGGTCGATGCTCTGTCCGCCCGTCCGCCCGTCCGCCCGTCCGCCTTCTCATGATCAAACTCAAACTGTCTACCATGATGTTCCTCCAGTACTTCATCTGGGGGGCATGGTTCGTCACGCTTGGGACCTACCTGAGCAGCACCCTGAAGTTCGACGGGGTCCAGGTCGGCGCAGCGTACGGCGCGATGGCCATCGGCGCCATCATCGCGCCGTTCTTCGTCGGGATGATCGCCGACCGGTTCTTTGCCACCCAGAAGATCCTGGCCCTGCTGCACCTGTTCGGGGCGGTGGCGCTGTTCTGGGCGTCCAACGAGGAGAGCTTCGGGCGGCTCTATCCTCTGCTCATCGTGTACGCGGTCTGCTACGCGCCAACCCTCTCGCTCACCAACTCCCTCGCCTTCGACAACATGCAGGACCAGGCCCGGGAGTTCCCCTTGGTCCGGGTGCTGGGGACCATCGGCTGGATCGTGGCGGGGCAGTTGGTGGGTCAGCTGGGGCTCGAGGCGACGGCGATACCGATGCAGATCGCGGCTGCGGCCTCGGTGGGGCTCGGGCTATTCTCGCTGCTGCTCCCGCACACCCCGCCCCACGCCGCCGGGAAGCCGCTCAACATCCGCGATGTGCTGGGTCTCGACGCGCTGTCTCTCATGAAGGACCGCTCCTTCGCCACCTTCGTGATCGGCTCATTCCTGCTCTGCATCCCGCTGCAGTTCTACTACACCTGGACCAACCCGTTCCTGAACGAAATCGGGATGGCGGCGCCGGCGAGCAAGATGACCCTGGGCCAGATGTCGGAGATCCTGTTCATGCTGGCGCTGCCGGTTCTGCTGCACCGTTTCGGCAGCAAGGTCATCCTGCTGGTGGGCATGGCCGCCTGGGGCGCGCGCTACCTGCTCTTCGCCCATGGCAACGCCGGGCCGGGCGTCTGGATGCTGTACGCCGGAATTCTGCTGCACGGCGTCTGCTACGACTTCTTCTTCGTCACCGGGCAGATCTACGTCGATCAGCGAGCCGGTCTCCGGATCCGCGCGGCGGCGCAGGGCTTCCTGACCTTCATCACTCAGGGGGTCGGGTACCTGATCGGGAGCTTCGTCTCCGGCGTGGTCGTTCAGCAATTCGTCCGTGCCGAGGGCGGCCACGACTGGCACGCCATCTGGCTCCGGCCGGCGGTAGGCG
>Ga0153915_10003647_pt1 | contig 14122 bp, 11 predicted proteins | sample Opewatmetagenome_2_FD_107003 | JGI IMG/M metagenome (GOLD analysis project Ga0153915, IMG submission 107003) | Freshwater wetland microbial communities from Ohio, USA - Open water 3 Core 3 Depth 3 metaG | ecosystem: Environmental > Aquatic > Freshwater > Wetlands | place: USA: Ohio, Lake Erie... | reverse complement strand
GATGGTCTTTATGATTTTAAGCGTGGTCTCATATAAATTGGTTTTGAATACATTTTCATCAATTTGCGCGATGAGTTTTTGGAATTGTTCCTGGGATATTTCCCGAAGATATTTGGAATTAAAATAGTCGGATATGGCATTCTTGTAATATTCCAGGCGGAAGAAATATTTCAGGGTATCGTACACATCCATCGTAGACACAACGGGACTATCTTTGAAGATAAATTGACTGAGAGTGCGGTGAGGTTCTATAAGATAGTTCATCTCTAACTTAATAGCCCGTTCCACCAGTTGATTGAATTTGTTGATATGAAAACGGGCATTTTGTTTAAGAAAATCAAAAATCTGATCTATCAGCATCCTGACCTGAGGAGCATCATAATCAAATTGATCACTCGATCCGAATTTTTTTTCTTCTTCTCTGATCCATAGTTCTACTTCCTGATCTAAAAAATGTTTAATCGATTCAGGAATATTGCGGCGCATCATATAAGCCAGCGGAATTTCTTTCATATTGGGATCGGTTACGACTTCGGCTTTAACCTTTTTTATTAGGGCATCCACTAAATTCTCTAGCATGATATCAGACCCTTCTATTTATCGAACTTCGATTAAATTTAAATTCAATTATTTGTATTTACAACTGTTAATTAAGCAGGAATAAATCTGATCCACAACTGACGGTTTCTAGGTCCGTCAAACTCGCAAAAAAAAACTCCCTGCCAGGTACCTAACTGCAACCGATTATTCTCTACGGCCAGGGTCAGGTTTGATCCAATTATACTGGCTTTGATATGAGCAGCGGAATTACCTTCGCCATGTCGGTAATTATCATCATGTGGTATGATCTTGTTTAATTCATACAAGATATCCGTTTTTACATCCGGATCGGCATGTTCATTAATGGTAATGGCCGCGGTCGTATGGGGCACGAAAAGATAGCACATCCCCCGGTGAAATTTGTGTCCGGCCATGAATTCATCGATTTGGGCGGTGATATCGATCATGGCGGTACGGGCCTGGGTGGCGATGGTCATTTTTTCCATATTGAAACCTAGGTTTTCAATTTTTTCTTTTTGGCAGCCGGGAAAAGAATATTGTTTAAAATTAACCGGTAGCCCGGTGAATTTTTGTGCAAGCTTAATACCGTTGGCGGATCACCTACCTGATGGGTATAATCCTCGGGATCATGACCACCATAAAAAGTAAAAGTGCCTTTGCCGTAATTACCGTGTATATACTTGACTTCATTACTGTTCTCGATCTTGGCCATAATTGTGACTGCCGGTTTAATTTTATCTTCCCGGAACATGGTAGTCTGCCCCATAAATCCTTTTATGACATTAACATGATTCTGGCTCAGCATAGTCGGTACAGGATCATATTTCGCAGAAAATTCAAACAGGGTAAAATAGTCGGTATCGGCATCACGTAGCCGGGGCATATGACTGGGTGGGGTATCAATGTCACTGAACTCATAAATGTTCGGATCGGTATAAAGTTTGAAATTGGTGAAGGCCAGCGTTTTTTGGTAATCAATTTTGTTCTGGCAATCAGGATCAGGGGGATCATAATCAAAAGGAACATCGCAAATGTCAACATCCTCGGCTGAAAGCGCTATATCCAAAGCGTCTGTGGCCGAACACATGGCGAAGAGAAATCCCCCATTCTCAACATATTTCTTTATTTCTCTGGCTACTGCACCTTTTTCCTGACTTACCTTCTTAAAGCCCAACTCCTTAGCTAATTTTTCATCATGCATCTGCTGGTTGATATACCAGGGGGCATTTCTAAAACTGACCCAGAATTTACCATACTGACCCGTAAAATCTTCATGGTGTAAATGTAACCAGTCGAATTTGTCTAAAATTCCGGACAGTACTTCCCGGTCATAGACTTTTGTAAATTTGATCTCGGCATAATCGAGTACCAGCATGACTGCATCGTCCCAGGGCTGTGCCGTCGGCGGACTGTATACCGCAATGGTCGGAGCCTTCTCCAGCAGAACTTTTTCCATATTATTTTCTTCAATGGTAGCATAAATCGAATTAACATCACCGGCAGTAGGTTTTTCGTAGGTCACCCCGCGGATCCGGCATTCATCTTCAAATGGTTCCGCCTGCTGAAATAAGAACGAACCACCCCGGTAATTCAGCAGCCATTCCACATTTATATTTTGGGTCAGAATCCAGTACGCCAGACCATAGGCTTTTAAGTGATCGGTTTGGGATAAATCCATGGGAATGAGTATATACTGGGCTTTTATACCCATGACCATAATGAGGGTAAATAGTAAACTCCTGCTCAGAAATTTCAACTTTGTTCCTTCTTCAATTGCTCCTGAATGCGCCGCGCATTTTCCCGGGCCTGCTGTGCATATAAACTGTTCGGGAAAGTTATCAATAGCTGCTGATAAGTTACCAATGCCTGTTGATAATGATGAAGTTTTTCTTCCGCCTGGGCTAAAAGCAGAATCGTTTCATCCTGATAAGGATCATCGGCGTACATACTTAATAGTTTTGTCAATAATTCTCTGGCAGTTGAAATATTATCCAGGCGGAATAAAACACGTGCTGATGTTCTGCCGGCCAAAGTGCTGATCGCTTTGTTGGCCAGGGCCAGTTTGGAAAGACTTTCGGCTGCTTCAGAAAGTCGGTGCTGAAATATCAATAGTTCAGAATGGGCATAAGTGACTAGCGCCAAAGAATCACGGGCATACGTTTGCAGGAACATAAGCCGGGATAAAACATCGTTTAACAAAGTATTGTTAGTCGGTACAGTTGATTGCAGCCCGGTTAAAGTAGTCAGTGCTTCCTTTATTTTACCCTGATAATAATCGGTTTCGCTTAACTTAAATTTGGCTAGAGGCTGATATTCAGAACTGCCGACCTGCTGATAGGTCTGGCGCGCCCGGTCGATTTCATTTTTAGCCAGTAATACATCACCCAATTTTAGCAACACTTGCTCCCGGCTTTCGCTGCGCGGTTGGGTTTGAATATAATTTTCATAATAAGTAATGGCTTTATCCAGATCGAAATAAAATGAATAGAAAATATCCCCCAGATAGATCAGACTCTGGGCATTATAGTTTGATTTAGCCGGTTGAATGGCCAGGCTGTCAAAAATAGAGACTGCCAGTGCCATTTCTGAGGTCGCATTTTTAAAATCTGAATTTCCCTGATAGGTAGTAGCCTGCGCATAATGGGTGCGCCCCAATTCAAAATAAATTTGATTGGTGAAAGGAGAATCGGGATAAAGTGTATGAATCAACCGGTATGCGGTAATGGCATAGGAATAGGCACGGTTGGCATAAGTGCTGGTGGCAAAATCTAACAGATACTTCCCTTGAGTTTGTTTATGCTCCAGATTTTTATATATATCCAGGGCATGATCATAGTCCTTTTCTTTCAGGTAAAGCCCGGCCAGAATTTCCCTGATATCGGTTTGCTGTGGATTTGCTGCAATGTATTTTTCCAGTACCTGAACGACGGCAGAAGTCTGACTTGGTTCATCGCTTAAACTCAAAATCTGGCGCTGCAAATAGGATTTTTGTTTTGGATTGTCGAGGTAATAATTTAAATATTGTTCGGCTGCCTGGCTATAATCTAACCGTTGTTTATACAAATTTCCGATGTCCAGATATAAATTAGATTGACCCTCGACCTGTTGGAGTGCTTCCCGATACACCCGGATGGCTTCATCATATAAACCCTGGTCGATCATGGCTGAGGCTACCAAGCGGTATATGGCAATATTTTTTGGATCTCTTTTTATTTCCTGCCACCATAAAGCCATTGCCTTTTGCTGCTGTTTATCCAGATAGTATACTTCAGCCAGATCGATATTCCATACCGGATTGGCAGAAGTGTTTTTTATAAGGCTTTCATAGAAGGATATAAGATCTGCATATTGCTGCAGGGCCAGGGAACATCGTTTGATTCCACTGATAATCTCAATGCTACTGGGATATTTCTGATATAAATTACGGTATAATTCAAGTGCGCTTTCATATTGCTGATTATTTTCCAGGACCTGAGCTAACCGGACCTGCGGATCTGTTTGCTGGGCATAGGCCGCCGGAATCCCACAAACAAAGATTAATAAAAATAAAACCGAGATACTAATTAGTAAATTGCGGTAATATTTCATCACAAAGCATCATCCCTTTGCCGGTAAGCTTGAATTGTCCTTGGGCCAGGACAGCCAGATTTTTCCTGGTCAGCATTTCAATCTGCCGTTTAAACTGGTTTTCAAAATCCTGTTTAAAGATTGTATAAAACTGTTCCAGGTCGATCCCCTGATAGGTGCGCAGATTCAAAAGTATATATTCATCAAAAATCTGTTCTGCGGTAAGGTTTTCCTGAAAAACTACTGCTGATTTGTTTTGCGATACCAAATGCAGGTAATCGCTTACTGATTTAATGTTTTGCCAGCGACGGTAAGGCCAGAATGAGTGTGCCGATGGCCCGAATGAAAGATAAGGAATATGCTGCCAGTATTTAACATTGTGCCTGGACAGATGTTCAGCCGATCGGGCATAATTGGAAATTTCGTAATGAATAAAACCGGATGCGTTTAAAATTTTTTCGGTCAACATAAAAAAATCGGCTTCCTGTTCTGGTTTATAAAATACCAGTTCATGATTTTGTTGCCTGATATAAAACGGAGTACCTTCCTCAACAATAAGATTATAGGCAGAAACATGTTCCGGTTGAAAGGCGACTGCATGTTGAAGGGAAAATTCCCAATTGGCCAGGGTTTGACCGGGCATGGCAAAAATCAAATCGAGGTTTATTTCGTCAAAACCTGTTTCTTTTGCCTGGTGGAGCAGGGATTCTGCCTGTTTCACGGTATGAATTCGATCCAATAATTTCAACTCTGCTTCGATAAAACTCTGGACACCGACGCTGAGGCGGTTAATACCTAATCGTTTCAGTTCTTTTAGTTTATCAATGCCCAATGTTCCGGGATTAACCTCAATTGTAATTTCTGTATCCGGGTGAAAAGTAAAGGACTCCCTGACCCGGGTCAATATATCTTCGATTTCTTTTATAGCAAGTAAAGATGGAGTACCGCCGCCAATATAGATGCTGTCATATTCAGTTTGAAATTCAGGTCGTCGAGCATAGGCGGCTATTTCTTGCACCAAGGCCCGGACGAAACCTGGACGGAGGTTAAGATCTGTTATGGAATAAAAGTCACAGTAACCGCATTTGGCCTGACAGAATGGTATATGAATGTAGATTCCGGCTTTGGAAGTACGGTTCATTAATGTTTAACGAATCACATTGGCAATACGTTCAAAACGTATCTTTTTAAATATACTGAATATATCAGTTGCGGCAAGATTGCCATCCCAGGAAAGATAAATGATCAATCCTTCTCCAACAATATTATCAAATGGAACAAAACCCCATGCCCGGCTGTCGTAACTGTTGTCGCGATTATCCCCCATCATAAAGTAATTATTTTCGGGGATCTTGAGCGGTCCGAAATTATCGCGGCTTCCATAGCGGTTATTTTGAATGGTGGTAAATGCATAGCGTCCCTCCTTGCGTTGATAAATATTGGTATCGATAAATTTTGATTTAGGGGCATCGGGGAAACGTATGCCATCGACATATACCTGTTTATCAATGATTTCTAATGATTGACCTCCCGTCGCAATACATCGTTTTATATAGTCGGTCTTAGGCTCAGGCGGAAATTTGAAGATTACCACGTCATTCTGCTTTGGTTTTTTAAAGCCGGGAATACGCACCCAGGGAATGGAAAATCCCAGATCGGTGTAAGGAATACCGATCCAGTCGGGTGTGCACATCCCGTATACGAATTTATTTACCAGCAGGAAATCACCAACCAGGAGAGTGTCCTCCATGGAGCCGGTTGGAATCCGGTACGCCTGTACAATGAATTGACGGATAATCAAAGCGGCCAGCAGGGCAACAAATAATCCTTCGAAAAAATCCCGTGTCCGATGATCTTCTTCAATTTTAATCTTATTCACAAGTATTCTCCATTTTAGAAACCGGGATAGTTAAATGACTATAACGTGTTTGGACAGACAAAAGTTCCACTTCAATCCATCTCCCGCATGGAAAGAACCGCCAGGAATGCTTCCTGGGGTATTTCGACGCTGCCGATTTGTTTCATCCGTTTCTTCCCTTCTTTCTGTTTTTCCAGCAATTTTCTTTTACGGGTAATATCTCCACCATAACACTTGGCCAGGACATTTTTCCGCAAAGGTTTGACATTGGTTCGTGCAATGACCTTGTTACCGATTGCGGCCTGGATAGCCACCTCAAATAATTGACGCGGGATCAATTCTTTTAATTTCTGGCATAATTTATTGCCCCATTCATAAGATTTATCACGGTGGACGATTATAGACAGAGCATCAACCGCTTCACCATTTATGAGAATATCCAATTTCACCACATCAGATTCGCGATAGGATTCAAATTCATAATCGAATGAGGCATAACCCCGGGAGATCGATTTCAATTTATCAAAAAAGTCAAAGATGACTTCAGCCAGGGGAAATTTAAAATCTAAATCAACGCGTGTTGGATCCAGGTAAGTGGTATTAGAAAAAATTCCACGGCGGTCACGGGCCAGTTTCATAATGCTGCCGATATACTCAGCAGGACTTATGATTTGTGCTGTGATATAAGGCTCTTCGATGAATTTTATTTGTCCGAGCGGAGGAAGATTTGCCGGATTATCAATTTCGACCTGACTTTCATCCTGGAGGTGAACATGATAAACCACATTGGGTACCGTATTGATAATACTTACTTTATACTCACGTTCCAGGCGTTCCTGAATGATTTCCATATGCAGTAAACCCAGAAACCCACACCGAAAACCAAAGCCCAGGGCCTTAGATGTCTCAGGTACATATACCAGGGAACTGTCATTTAAATATAATTTATCCAGCGAATCACGCAGTAATTCGAAATCGTCACTCTGCACCGGATATAATCCGCTGTAGACCATAGGATGGATTTCTTTATATTTAAAGATTGGTTTACTGGCAGGATTCTGAACACTTAAGATCGTATCACCGACCTTGGTATCATGAACATCCTTGGCTCCGCTGATCAGGTAACCGACCTCACCCGCCTGTAGGATATCTGTAGGCAAGCGGTCTAATTTCAGAATGCCTATTTCATCCACTTCAAATTTCTTGATCGATTGAAAAAACTTGATTGAATCATTTTTTTTAAATGAACCTTCAAAAACCCGGATGTACGTGATCACCCCACGATAAGGGTCAAAAACTGAATCAAAAATCAAAGCCTGCGGTGGATTATCCAAAGATCCCTTGGGAGGGGGTACGTATTTAACGATACCTTCCAGTATTTCAGCAATTCCCTGACCGGTTTTGGCACTGGCCGGGTAAATTTCTTCATCACGACAACCGATCAATTGTATAATCTGGGATTTGACCGCGGCAACCTGAGCACTGGGCAAATCAATTTTATTAATTACCGGGACAATTCTAAGATCGTTTTCAATGGCCTGATAAAGGTTACTGAGTGTTTGTGCTTCGACCCCCTGCGAGGCATCCACTACCAGAATCGCACCTTCACAGGCTGCCAGGCTTCGTGATACCTCATATGAGAAATCGACATGTCCGGGTGTATCAATCAGATTAAAGATATATTCCTTTCCATTACGGGCTTCATAGAGCATCTGGATGGCATGAGATTTTATGGTGATGCCTCTTTCTCTTTCCAAATCCATATTGTCCAGTACCTGATCCACAAGATCTTTGGACGGAATGGTCTGGGTTATTTCCAGCATACGGTCGGCCAGGGTCGATTTACCGTGATCAATATGGGCAATAATACAAAAGTTTCTGATTTTATCGATACTCATGTCTGAAATAAATTTTAACCAAATTTAAATTTACATAATGTAACAGCCTTTATCAATAAATCTCCATTGATATAAATGGGGTATATACTGTGCGATCAGCAATTGTATTTGTGCTTGACTTTGAATAAATTTAATATATATTGACCATTTTTAGGATTATCCTGGTTGAAGAAACATACTAAATCCGGCCTTCTCCGTGACGTTTTAAAAAATCATCCGCATTTGCCTATACATATCGGGATTATTATGGATGGCAACGGTCGCTGGGCGAAAAAAAGGGGAATGCCCCGCATAGTCGGCCATCGGGCGGGTATTGAATCCGTCCGCCGGGTAGTTGAGGCCTGCGGGGAAATAGGAATCAAGATTTTGACGTTATATACTTTCTCCCGTGAAAATTGGAAACGTCCGCCAACCGAAGTCTCAGCCTTAATGAAATTGCTGGTGACCACCCTGCACCGGGAGTTGGCAGAATTGATGGTTAAAAATGTTAAAATTATCGCCATTGGCTGTCTGGATGATCTGCCGGCCGACACCAAGGAGATATTGTTACAAGCGATTGCCAAAACCTCGCAAAATACCGGATTGATCTTGAATCTGGCTTTAAGTTATGGCAGCCGGCGTGAAATCAGGGATGCCGTTATCAGCCTGGCAAAAAAAGTAAAGGAAAAGAAACTAGCGCCGGAAGAAATTAGTGAATCCATGATTGCCGAGTGCTTACAGACAGCGGGTTTACCTGATCCCGACCTGATTATCCGAACCAGCGGTGAATTCAGAATTAGTAATTTCCTGTTATGGCAAATTGCCTATGCTGAGATTTATGTATCCGATACTTTGTGGCCCGATTTTGGCAAAGAAGAATTATTCAATGCCATCCAAAACTATCTCAATCGTGAGCGCCGCTTTGGAATGGCTCCCGAGCAAGTCCGATCATCCTGATCCATTCTATTGGCATATCCATGTACGAATCGATCTATTTTCAATCTGGCATTTATTAAAACAGACAGCAGTTATTTATAATTACAGGTAAGATCGGGAATATCTTACCGATATTAGTTGTATCAGATGAATAAAACAAATTACAACCAAACGCTTGATGAATTATTTACCCTGCAAAAGTTCTCGATTAAAATGGGATTGGATCATATCACCCACCTTTGCCAGTTTCTTGGGAATCCCCAGCGTACTTTCCCTTCTATACATATTGCTGGTACCAATGGTAAAGGGTCCACATCCATTATGATTCAAGAGATTCTGGCAGCTCACGGATTGCAATCGGGCTTATATACCTCACCCCATTTGACAGATTTCAGGGAAAGAATAAGAATAAACAAGCAATTGATAGAAGCCGATTTTATTACTGATTTATGGGGAAAAGTAAAGTCTGAAGTTTATGGTTCACAAGCCACCTTTTTTGATACCACTACTGCCATGGCTTTTGAATATTTTCATGAAAAAAAAGTGGATATAGCGGTCATCGAAACCGGTCTGGGGGGTCGTCTGGATTCCACCAATATCATTCAACCGGTTGCGGTCGTCATTACACCCATCGATATCGACCATATTCCGCAATTGGGATCAGAGCTGGAAGGTATCGCTGCTGAAAAAGCCGCTATTATCAAGGAAGGCAGTACTCTGTTTTATGCCGAACAATTTCCCCAGGTTGAAAAAGTTTTACTGGAGTACAGTGAACGGATTCAGGCACGGTATCATCTGCCAGAAGTTATTGCCTATCATATCTATTCCTGTTCACCACAGGGAACCATTTTCGATTTCACTGATAAACTGCGCCAGGAAAATTTCAGCGGACTGCGTTTGAATCTGCTGGGTGAATTCCAGGTCCGCAATGCGTTACTTGCCTACTTATGTGCCCGGTGGTATTTGGATGAAAGGAATTTGAAATTCAGTGCCGATTTTTTATCTCAGGTTTATGACCATATATACTGGCCTGGCCGCCTGGATCGGATATCGCAACAACCTTTAATCTATTTTGATGTCAGTCATAATTTTGCCGGGTTTAAAACAACCTGCGATTTTATCCGGGCCAATTATACCAGCGATTCGGCCTTGCTGCTGCTGGGATTACTGGCGGATAAGGAGTATGAACGTATTGTCCAATTAGTAGTGAACTATTTTGAGCGGATTGTAGTGACCGAACCGGTCAACGACAGGAAATTGCCGGCGGAAATATTATCCCGTCTATTCGAGCAGAAGGGTAAAAGAGTGATGTTGATCCGGGATCCTGATCAGGCTTTTGACTTCTGTCTTGACCATATGAGTACCCGGGAGGTATTGTTCGTTATGGGCAGTCATTTCCTGACAGGAGAATTATATAAAAGACTGAACGAAAAATCCTTGACTTACAGAAAATGAACAGGTATATTTTAAAGACTGCGAAAAGCTCCATTTAGCAATAATCTCGCCTGTGAATTTGTGTTATGGGACAGGAATAGTTTCATTTTCTTAAAATCACAGTAAAGATAAATAGTACATAAATTGAGTATACATAAAATTCAGACTTTAATTAAAATGAGAAATAAATGAATGATATTTTAAAAAGAAAGGTATAAGCGTTCATGCTGGATATTGAAGAACTTAAACAAAAGAAAATTGCCGAGCTTACGAAAATCGCCCAGGACATGAATATCAGCGGTTTCAGTGGATTAAAAAAGGCTGAATTGATATTCCGGATTCTGGAAGAGCAAACGGCCCAGGAGGGTTTGCTTTTTTCAAAAGGGGTACTGGAGATTCTGCCTGATGGCTATGGATTTTTACGCTCTCCCAATTATAATTATTTGCCCGGCCCGGATGATATTTATGTTTCTCCTTCTCAAATCAAGAGGTTTAACTTGCGCACCGGCGATACCGTGACGGGACAAATCCGACCGCCTAAAGATAATGAAAGATTTTTCGCTCTTTTACGGGTGGAGGCGGTCAATTTTGAATCACCCGATAAAGCACGTGAGCGGATGTTATTTGATAATTTAACCCCTCTGTATCCCACAGAGCGCATCAACCTGGAGATGGATCGTAAGGACTATTCATTGCGGATTATGAATTTGCTGACGCCGATTGGTAAGGGCCAGCGTGGTTTAATAGTCGCCCAGCCCCGAACCGGCAAAACGATTATCTTGCAGAAAATTGCCAATGCCATTACAACCAATCATCCCGAGATTGAATTGATGGTGTTACTGATTGATGAACGGCCTGAAGAGGTAACTGACATGGAACGGTCGGTTAACGCTGAAGTGATCAGTTCAACTTTTGATGAGCCTGCTGAACGTCACGTTCAGGTGGCCGAGATGGTTCTGGAAAAGGCCAAACGCCTGGTTGAATACAAAAAAGATGTGGTAATTTTATTGGATAGTATAACCCGTTTAGCCCGGGCTCATAATACGGTTGTCCCTCATAGTGGAAAAATTCTTTCCGGAGGTGTGGATTCCAATGCCTTGCATAAACCCAAGCGTTTTTTTGGTGCGGCCAGGAATATTGAAGAAGGGGGAAGCCTGACGATAATTGCCACGGCCCTGATCGATACCGGTTCGCGTATGGACGAAGTTATCTTTGAGGAATTCAAAGGTACCGGTAATAATGAACTGGTACTGGATAGGAGATTATCCGATCGACGTATTTTCCCATCATTGGAAATTAATAAATCGGGTACCAGAAAAGAAGAATTGCTGTTATCTAAAGAAGAATTATCACGGGTCTGGGTGTTGCGTAAGTTGCTTAATGAAATGAATATTATCGAAGGCATGGAATTTATACTGGAAAAAATGAGAGAAACCAAGGATAATAAAGATTTTCTGCGCTCAATGAGTGGATAAGTCCTTTAATACCAAGAGGTTAAATTATTTCGCAATAGTGGCTTAATCACTATTGCCACCCCTCCAAATCCTTACTATATTATAAGTCGCAATAGTACCTGAACAGTTACCGGGTAGGAGGAGAAGGAATTTTTTGTTATAAAGGAGGAACATTTGTATTGATAATAACGGTATTATGACATAAATTTAAAGGCTTTATATTTATGAATAATTAAAGAGGTTAATTTTAATATGAAAAAAGATATACATCCAGAATATAAGAAAGCGACCGTAACCTGTGCGTGTGGTAATACGTTTCAAACATATTCCACCATTGGGGATATGAAGGTTGAAATATGTTCGGAATGCCATCCTTTCTTTACCGGTAAGCAGAAGCTGATTGACTCGGCCGGACGGGTAGAGAAATTTTTAAAGAAATACAGTAAAAAATAACCGCCGTTAGAGGTGGTTTAAAGAATTGATATACGGGATGTGTATGAGGGAAGTACATATTCCGTTTTTTTTTGTTAGAATGATAATCAGGAGAAAATAATGACGGTAAACTGTTAAGCATGAAAGAGACCGATGAAAAAATAATGCCGATTGGCGGGCAAGCAGTAATTGAAGGGGTAATGATGCGTTCACCAACGCGAATTGCTACGGCCATCCGGCGATTGAATGGGGAAATTGAAGTTAAAGTTGATTATTTTAGATCCCTGGTCCAGAAAAAAAAATATTTGAATATACCGATCGTTCGCGGGGCTATCACTTTGATTGAGGTGATGATTCTGGGCATCAAAACACTGCAATGGTCGGCAGATAGAGCAATGGAAGACCTGGAACAAAAAGAACAAGTCCAGCAAAAGAATAAACCGAAGACGGGAATGTCGACCTTAAGTGCCGTGATGTCGATCAGTATAGCCCTGCTCATAGGTCTGTGTGTGTTTATGTTTTTACCGTTATATCTGACTACCAGAATCTTTAATATAGAAAAACAGGCACTCTATTTTAATCTGGTTACCGGCAGCATCAGAATTATTATTTTTTTATTTTATATCTGGGGAATTTCTTTTCTGAAGGATGTCAAACGCCTGTTTGAATATCATGGAGCCGAACATAAAACCATTTTTGCGTTTGAGAATAAAATGGTTTTATCACCTGCTAATGCCCAAAAATTTACTACTTTTCATCCCCGCTGCGGAACCAGTTTCCTGATGATTGTAATGTTGATATCGATTTTATTTTTCGCTTTTCTGGATTATACAATTATTATGCTTTATGGAAAAATATCTCTGTCTATTCGTTTGATTACGCACATTCCTTTCGTTCTGCCCATAGGGGGGATATCTTACGAAGCTCTTAAAGCATCGGCTAAGTACACCAATTCAAAGATTGTTCGGCTTTTTATAGCACCCGGCCTGGCTTTACAGCGAATCACTACCAGTCCGCCCGATGATCGACAGTTAGAGGTTGCCATTTGTGCCTTACAGGCGGCTCTGGGAGATGAGTATAAGCAGGAACTGGTCGTTGCCGAAACAGCTGAACAATCCGTTTAATAAGCAGCCGGAGCGATAGAAACTGATTATGTTATTAGATGGGAAAATTGAGAAACTGCGTGCTAAAGATGTTCTGTTAACGGAACAATTAGCCTCGAGTGAAGTCCTGGCCAATCCCAGAAAGATTAGGGAATTAGCGCGAGAACAACGCGAAATCAAACATATTCTGGATTATTATATAAAAATTACTTCCCTGCTGACACAGATTGAAGATGATCAACGAATAATTGATGCTGATGAAGATGAGGATCTGGTAAAAATCGCCAAAGAAGAAATAGGTGATCTGAAGAAGCGTAAAGAAATTCTGGAAGAAGAATTGAAATATTTACTCATTCCCAAGGATCCTAACGATAAAAAAAATGCCGTGGTCGAAATCAGAGCAGGAACCGGCGGAGATGAAGCCGGTATTTTTGTCGGAGACCTTCTACGTATGTATACCAAATTCTGCGACATTCATAATTTCAAAACAGAAATTATGAGTTCTAATCCATCTGAACGGGGAGGATTTAAGGAGGTCATCTTTAATGTAATTGGTGAAAATGCTTTTGGAACTTTCAAATTTGAAAGTGGAGTGCACCGTGTACAAAGGGTACCGGAGACAGAAACACAGGGTCGAATTCATACCTCAGCCTCTTCGGTTGTGGTGCTACCGGAAGCTGAAGATGTTGAGGTGGAAATCAATCCGAACGATCTGCGTATCGATGTATTCCGGTCTTCAGGGCCGGGCGGTCAAAGTGTTAATACTACCGATTCGGCTGTGCGTATAACACATATTCCGACTGGCATGGTAGTCTCCTGCCAGGATGAAAAGTCACAATTAAAAAACAAGAATAAAGCGCTAAAAGTGTTAAAAGCAAGATTACTGGATAAAGCCATCCG
>Ga0153915_10003646_pt1 | contig 14127 bp, 7 predicted proteins | sample Opewatmetagenome_2_FD_107003 | JGI IMG/M metagenome (GOLD analysis project Ga0153915, IMG submission 107003) | Freshwater wetland microbial communities from Ohio, USA - Open water 3 Core 3 Depth 3 metaG | ecosystem: Environmental > Aquatic > Freshwater > Wetlands | place: USA: Ohio, Lake Erie... | reverse complement strand
TCACTTATCCGGGAGCAATTACGACCTTTCTGAATTTCACCACCGGCCCTGTGCTTGGACGTCTCGCCAGCGGCAAGGCGCCCACGGACTTTCTCGCCGACGACTTTGACCCGGAACGGGTTGTCGAATTATCCGCCGGCTATGAGAAGCAGTTGGGCAGCGATATCAGCGTCCAGTTCTTCCTTTCCTACAAGAAAGAATACAACCTTCCCTGGGTACGCGGTTACTATGGTACGCCTTCCAGCTATACGCTCGTGCCTATCGATGTCAACATCGCGGCGGGAACCGATCCTGTGACGGGGTGGACGGTCTACACGAAGGACCCCGCGATCAAAAACCCGGATGGCTACATGATCACGGCCTATCAAAAGTACCACACCTATTTCTATGGAGGTCAGTTCATATTCACCAAACGCCTTAGCCACGGCTGGATGCTAAAGGCTTCGCTCGATTACATGGATTGGCGGGCCCACTGGGACAAAAGCGAACAGGGCATGTCCACGCTGTTTGATTACTACAACGACGCTCCTGTGGCCGTCCAGGAATACGCGAGCACCGAGCCGATGGCCAATTCCCGATGGCACTTCAAAGTCACGGGCCTCATTCAGCTTCCCTTCGGGTTTAACCTGTCCGGCTTCGTCGATGCCCGCCAAGGCTACCTCGTCAACAATTGGGTGGCCGCTTATTTAGGCGCATCTCTGCCGAAGTTCGGATCGAAATACGGAGACTACCGTTATCCCGACCTGTGGTTCATGAACCTGACTCTCGAGAGGACGTTCCGCTTCAGCGACACCGTCAGCTCAACCGTCTACATTACCGGCTACAACATCACCGACACAATGAAAACGACGCTCATCAACCAATCTGCCGTTCCGACTGCATTGGATAAGCCGACAGAAGTCAACAGAGGCCGCATTTTCCAGTTGGGAGTCCGATTCAACTTCAGATAAGACGAATCCCCTGCGGACAAAAGCCGCCCCCTTCGGGGGGCGGCTTTTTTTTTAGAAAATTCAAACGATTAGCCAAACAAGCCAGAGAAATCCCGCTTTAGAACTTCCTCTTCCACTCCAGAATCATTCGGCTTCCGTCCGATCGCAAGGCGGCATCGGCGTCTTTAAGGGACATGGCTGTTTCCATCAATTCGACGGCCTTCTTATAATCGCCGACCTCGGCGCAGGCGTGCGCATAATCGGCATAAATATAGGCGGCGGCGTTCGCCTTCACGGCCTTTTCAAAATATTTTATAGCCTCCGGGTATCTTTTGAGACGAGCATAGGCTGTCGCTAAATCTTCCAGAAGCCTTGGGTCTTGAGGGATGCCCTTTTCGGCCGTCCTAAAAAAGGTTATAGCCTCCTCAAACCGGCCGAGCTGCATCAGCGTAAACCCCAGCAGCCTGGCTGCCTCAAAATTATCCGGCTCGATGGCCAGGACTTTCTTGAAGGAACGGACGGCCTCCTCATACCGGCCGAGTTTTCCGTAGGCATTTCCGAAAATAAAATTGACTTGCTCTTTCTCGTCGAGGCCGGCCAACGGTTCGGCGGCCTGAAGCACGGCCACGGCCTTATCGGCCATATCGAGGCGCACCAAAGACATGGCATACTGGATTCTCAGGCCGCTCGTCTGTGGATTGAGGGCAATCCCCTTTTCAAAAACGGCGATCAAGGATTCCCGCTTTTCCTGAGCGAAGTAAAGCTCACCGAGGTCCTCGATAACCGGGAAAAAATGAGGGTCTTCCTCGAACAAGGCGAGCAGCAGTCTTTCAGCATCCTCGAATTTTTTTCCGGCCAGCAATTCGCCGGCCAACAGCGATTTATTCCAGAACTCAATCCTGTCCTTGGGGTCGAAGGCTGTTGCTCGCGCCGACCCTCCTGCAGGGCCGGTGAGATATCCCAGGGATGCCAGCCGACGCCGTTCTTCTTCGGTGGTCGGCCGCCCCGCGTTCGACTCATTCCGGCCAATTCTCTTCTCCAGCCCAGCGAGCTCGTCTTCCAGCTTTCGGACCCGAGGCCCGCGGGCCGCGACCAAGTTATTTCTCTCCGCCCTGTCGTTCCCCAAATCATAGAGCTCCGGCTTGGGAAGGCGGATGTACTTGTCGCTATCGAGGAGAATGCCGCAGAGGGGGGCGCAGCCCATCGTCTCTTGAGCGTAGAGGCTTTCAAAATAAAATGGCCGGGGCGGGAAGCGTCGACTGTTCATCAGCGGAATAAGGCTCTTTCCCTGGGCAAATCTCGGAACGCTCATCTTAAGAAAATCCAGGACCGTCGGAAGGACGTCGATAAGGTTGGCCGGTGCGGTGACTGTGACGCTTTTTGGAATTCCTCCGGGGCTATAGAAGACAAGCGGGACACGGATATTTTCGTCATAGGCAAAAATCGTATGACCGTTTTCCTTGTGTTCGCCGAATGCTTCACCGTGGTCTCCGGCCAGGATGACGAGCGTCTGGTTGGCTAAAAACTTTTTTTCAATAAGCTGGAGCATCTTCCCCACATAAAAATCCATGAACGCGATCTCGCCGTCGTAAGGGTGACCGATTTGAGGGTCCGACCGATACGGCTCGGGAGGATCGTAGGGAAAATGGGGGTCGAAAAAATGGACCCAGGCGAAAAAACGGCCTCCTGTCCGTTTCTCCAGCCAGCTTTCAAAATCCCGGTAAGTCGCTTCCGCCCGCCTCTCCGACTCCAGGTTTTTGATCCGGGCCGCTTTCTCCATCCGGTCGCTGTAATCGTCGAAACCCTGATCCAGGCCGAAACGAGAATCGAGGATGAACGAGGACACGAAGGCCGCCGTCGCATAGCCGGCCTGTTTCATGATCTCCGCCAGGGTGACGGCCTGGGGAGGTAAAAAATATTTCCCGTTGTTGCGGACGCCATGGTATGGCGGATAGGTGCCCGTCAAGATTGAGGCATGGGCGGGCAGCGTCAGCGGCACGGGCGAGTAGGCGTTTTCAAAAATCACGCCGTTATGTGCGATTCGGTCGATCTCCGGCGTTTTGGCCTTCGCATACCCATAGCAGCCGAGACGATCCGGCCGGGTCGTGTCGAGCGTGATTAATAAAACGTTGCCCTGCGGATTCCTGACGACTTTCCCGGCCCCTGGTTTTCCGGGCTTTATGAGGAGAAAGACGATCACGACCGCCGCCGCTAAAAGCACAACAGCGGCCGGCCAAAAGAAGGATCGCCTTATTCTCCGCATCGCTTTCTCCCGGGCAGCCTATTTTTCTTCGATCGATTCGAAAAGGCGGATGGACTTGAGATACCATCCTCATTCATAGACGGAAACGAGAATCCGGTATGTGCCGACTCTGTCGAAGGGCATGACCAGGACGAGCTTGGCGTCGGCGAGCTCCGAGTGGCCGTCCTTTGTATAAGGGTTGTGCTGCCGACAGGGCCATCGCAGCGACACGCCTCTCGGAATCTCAACGCGAAGCCGGCCAAAATCGAAATAGCTACCGATGTTTCTCTGGTCGAGGACCAGCTCTTTTTCGCTGAGGACGAATTCCGTCCCGTTGGCCGTGTTCAGAGTATTGGCGAGGTTCATCAAGGGCAGGTGGGCTTCAACCTTTTTTCCCGGCGGCGCCTGATAGGTCAGGATGGCCAGCTTGCCTCCGGCCAGAATCTCGACGCTGACCGAGCATTCGAGCTCGCCGTATTTTAAAAGCATTTTCGTCGGGTTGCCCGAGGCGGCGATCACGGCTTGATCCGGGGTCCAGAGCAAATCCAGCTTCGGCAGAAAATTCGGCTCTTCCTCCCCTTCTCGATGCCTAAGAAAAGCAGGATCGCCGACCGTAAAAGTGGACCAATATGGCTGGAGCTTGGTGTTTCCTCCGCCTGCAATCAGGCCGAAATCGGCATGAAAAAGATCGATGAAATTCTGCCGGTCCTGGATCCATCGGTTTTGGATGGGCTTCGTCGTATAGGCCGAAAAGGCCCATTCCCACGGCTTGTTCCGGACGATCACGGCTTCATTCCGGCCGATGACAGAAACGTTTTGAGCCTGCTCGGTAGGCAGCGGGACGACATCCCCTTTTCCTGCATAGAGCAGCATTTGGGCTGCATAGTCTCCGGAGATAAGCTTTTTTCCGCCGGCGCTTTCTTTGAAGAGCTGGCTGAGGACGAAGCCGCGGCCTTGGGGAGACCAGGTGAACCCGACGTTTCCCGTGTTGATCGTTTTGTGGTAGATGACACGCTCGTCGATGGCCGAAACGGAAGTCCCATCGGACCAAAGCGCCTGGCTGTGAAATTTGACGGACCGTTTCAGGGCCTCGGGGACGGCCGGGTCTTTGGAGAAGAAATAATAAACGCCCAAGGCTTCCAGATAGACCATGTTGTAGCTCACCACGGGGCCGAAATTTTCCGACCAATAGCCTTCGGCATCCTGCTCCTGCATGACCTTCTGCTGGTAGTCCCGGGCCGCTTGCTTCCAGTCCTCGTTCTTGAAGACTTCACCGGCGATGTAGAGGGCCATCGCATGGTGACAGGGGATATTCTGGACCTTGGTCTTCATCTGCTCCGCCCGGATTCCGGAAAAGCCGAGCTTCAGGCCTTTTTCCCATTTTTCGCGAGCCGGCTTGGGCAGGGCATCCTTGACCAGGATATAGGCCCTGATCCAGCGACTGTAGGTCCAGGGCATATGGATCTGTCCCCACGTTGAATTATCCTTCTTCCGGAAAAGCCACATGCCGTTTTCATCCTGATCATCGACAAGCGCTTCTCCGCCCTTGGCTATGACCTGGAGAAGCTTTTGGTCGTGATAATAGGGATTGGCCGGATCTTTCAGCGACCAAGCCGCGGCCAGGGGCAGGAGGACATTCTGGTCCCCGCAGACCCAGGGATCCGTTCCGAACCGACCCGTGTCCGGATGGAAGGCCTTGAGCGCGTCCTCGACCGACTTGACCAGAGATTTCAAGAGATAGTCCCTGGGCGGCCACGTTTTCCAATCATCCGCCGCTCCGGCCGTCGCGTTCAAAAGCGGGATACTTAAAAGCAAAACGAGGATCGACCACCTGGATTTCTTCGGTAATCGCTCAGGCATATCTCCTCCTTTCTATGATCAAGAAATCTATTTCCATAAATATATCTTTTTTCCCGCTAGAATATCAATCCATTCTTATTGACACCATGAGAGCCCTCACATAAAATGTGGCTAAAAATGCAAGGATTTTCCGTAAATTCGGTTTTGAGCAAGGAGGTGGCATGAGAATCCGGACCGGGACATTTCTCCTGGGTGTCTCTTTGATCTCAGCCTCTTTTCTCGGCCTGGCCCAGTCCACCGGAAGCCCTGCGACCGCGGCTTTCGCCGCTTTTGACAAGCACTTCTTCATCGAGCTCACCAATCCGCTCAAAACACCGCTCATAAACCATCCCCTAGTGCTCGTCCTCGACGAAATCAGAAAAAAGGTGCCCGATTTCAATGCCTTAAATTGTGCCGTGGTCAGGAACGATCCGGATCAAGTCGTCCCCCATCAAGCCGATGACCTGGACGGCGATCAAAAGCCTGATGAGTTGGCCTTTGTCGTATCCCTTCCTCCGGGCCCAACGGTCCTCAACTGCTATTATTCCTCCTCGGGAACCAGAACCATGAGTTTTCCGGTCAAAACACACGCCCGGCTCGCTTGGGAAGCCCAGAACGCCAACATCGGTTGGGAATCCAACTGCGCCTCTTATCGGCTGTACTTTGGCCAGATCGAAGGGTTCGGCAAGCTCTATGAATACCTGATTCTTCCGGTTTTAACGGCGAATTACACCTATCACAACATGACGGAATGGGGAATGGATATTCTCCATGTGGGCGAAGCCTCCGGCCTCGGCGGAATCAGCTTGTGGGAAGGAGATAAGCGGATTCCGGCTATGAACATAGGAGGAAGAGGTGACGTCAAGATCGAAAGGCGCGTGTTGGCTACGGGGCCCGTCCGCGGCCTGGCCAGAGTCGACCTGTCCAACATACGCTCTGCCCGCGCCGAATACGGCGTCACCCTCATCCTGTCCGCCTTCGCCGACAATTTCTTCTCACGTCAGGATATCAAGGTCTTGACAAAGGCAAGCCGGGAAGTCGTCTACAGCCCGGGTATCGAAAAACTGACCGGAGACACATGCGCCTGGGACAAGGCCAAAGGTTTTCTCGCGGATTGGGGCCCGGGCGTTGAGGGGTCGGGAGAGATCGGCCTGGGCTTGATGTTTTCGCCCCAAGAATACGCCGGCTTTGCCGAAACCAGCCTCGACCGGCACGTCAAGCTCAAAATTCCTGCCGGAAAAACGCGCACTCATTGGATTCTGACGGGTTGGTCGAAGGGATTCACGGCCCCGGCTCCCCCGGCGGCCGCCAACTGGGCTAAGCGCGTCGAAGAGCTCGGTCTAAAGCTCCGGTCGCCGATCAAAATTCAGGTTAAGACAACCCACTAGGCGGATCGATCATGGAAACAGCCAAAATCCTTCAGACCTCCGATTACGTCCTTCTCCTGAGTTATTTTGCCATCGTCGTCTTCATCGGAAACTACTTCAAGAAATATATCCGGCAGGCCAAAGACTACTTTACCGCCGGCGCCGCCGTTCCCTGGTGGCTCTCGGCCATCTCACTCTGGCTCTCCTCTTTCAGCGCCACCTTCTTCGTCATCTATTCCCAAATGGCCTTCAAATATGGCCTGGTCGCCCTCTCCCTGGCCTGGACGGTCGTCATCGCCATGATCCCCGCCACGCTCTTCTTCGCCAGGCGCTGGCGCCGGGCACGGGTCATGACGCCGCTGGGCTTTATGGAACAGCGCTACAACAAGGTCGTTCATCAAGTCTTTGTCTGGACGGGATTTCCCCTCAGGCTCGTCGACAACGCCCTACGCATCCTCGCCACCTCGATTTTCCTGGTGCCGGCGATCGGCACAAAATGGTTCAGCTTGGACGTCAGTATTCTCATCGTCGGAACGATCATGGTCCTCTTCTCCATTCTCGGCGGACAGTGGGCCGTTCTTGTCGTGGACTTTTTCCAGTTCATGATCCTGGGCATTGCCGTTCTCATATTTTTTGTCCTCGCTCTCTCCGCCGTCGGCGGGTTCGGTGAAATGACCTCCAGTATCAAAAGTTCGCCCGATGTCCCGTCGACCTTCTTCCACCCTATCGCGCCGCCGTATGACGGCTTCAATTGGCTCATGTTCGCCTGTATCATGTTCTTGTCCTATAATGCCTCCTGGGGGCTGGTCCAGAAATACAACTGCGTGGCCACGGAAAAAGAGGCCCGCAAGGTGGCCATCGGGATGGGCGTCTTGAGCTTTCTGGGCCCCCTCATTTTCTTTTTTCCGGCCTTGGCGGCTAGAGCTTACTTGCCCAAACTCATGGGAGCCTCGATCATGGCCCGGAGCGACGAAGTCTATGTCCTGATGGCACTCAAGATCCTGCCCGTCGGTCTCATGGGAATGCTCGTCGCCGGCATGTGCAGCGCCACTCTGTCCACGCTCGGCAACGAATACAACGTCCTATCGGGTGTTCTGACCAAGGATTTTTATCAGAAGGTGCTCCGTCCAAACGCCGATGAAAGGCGACTTGTCCGATGGGGCCGGACCAACACGCTTTTGATCGGCACTTTGACAACTTTGCTGGCCCTGGGGCTGAAATACCTCAAAGAGGTCTTTAACCTCATCGATATCCTCCAGAAAATCCTCGGCTCCTTCGGCCCGGCGATCATGATTCCCCTGCTGGCAGGGCTGGTCATCAAAAAGGTCAACTCTCGAGGAGCCATCGCCGGAGTCGCGGCCGGAACGATCTCCGGAGTCACTTTGATCATTCTCAACGGGATTCTGCTCGGCATATACCAGGAAAGGCTGGCCGGAGACCCGGCCCTTTCGTACTGGCTCAAGCAGGGTTGGAACTCTGCCTCGATCGGGATCAACATTCTGTCGACAATCCTCGGCCTTTGGATCGGCTCGGCGGCCTCAAGAACTCCGGAAGACGAAAAGCTGAGGGCTCAGGAGTTTATGAAGAGGATGTCGATTCCCAGTGAGCCCAAGATCGATGCCGAGAGAAAAGTCGAATCCCCCTTCAGCCTGGTCGGCCTGTCTCTCATCCTTTACGGGCTGATTTTCTTCGTCGCCATCATCCTGATGGCCGTCAAAGGAAGTCCGCAGCGATTGTCCGTGAATTTGACTGCGGCCGGCCTGACGTTTCTCTCCGGAGTCCTGTTCAGAATTTTTTCCAAGCGGAAGGCGTCGCGGCCGTCCTGAGCGTCGCTCAGCTTACCGAAAGACTCCCAGCGACCGGATCTTTTCCAGCCACGCACAAGCCGCGCCAAAGTCTCCCTGCCCGTAAGCCACATCCAGGTCTTCGAGCAGACGGGCCAGTTTCCAGGCCGTCTGAGAGTTGGGCGTCGTCTCGAGTTCTGTGATCTTGTTTTTGGTGATCCAGCGCAGATCGCCCAAAAACTCTTTGCCGCTCTTATCCTCGCTGTCCTTAAACAGAAGGGCATTGGCCTGCCGAGCAAAATGCTCCCGGAGGTTCTGATATTGAAGCTCCCGCGCTACATCGCGGGCATAGCGGCGGAAACCTTCGGATCCGGTCCGAGACGCCATGGCCTCCTTTAAACCTGCCGGGATGTCAAAGGGATGGACGGCCGATATGGCGGAAGCGAATTTCTCGTAATCGGCCTTCGCTTCTGGCAGGACGTGCATGAGATAGAAATTGGATATTTGATCCGGGTTGAACTCGATGCGCCTCGCTTTCTCATCCCGCACGGTCGTCACCCGGACGGGAATATCCCCCGCGCCCAGATAGACTTCCCATCGGTCGAAATAGCCGTTCCCGTCCGTGTCAAACATCCGGATCTCGCCGATCGGCCCCAAGCCGCTGAAGTTGCCGACCTGGATCCAGCCTTCTTCAGCTCCGAACAGATGAATCCTTTTGTCCACCCCGCTGTAATACAGCTCGCGTTTGGACTTCGGTTGGCTCAGCCATTCCCGGCGGACATTCCACTTCTGACATGGACCGCCCGTGTTCTCCATGAACCGGCGCTCCCAGACCCAGAAAACGCCCTCCCATCGGTAATCGTTGTCCTTGTCCTTTGCGAAGCCGATGGCCGTGGTGTCGTCGAAGTTCTCATGCCAGGAAAAGCCTGTTTGGCGGGCCTGGTAGGAGTCGGCGACGGCCCTCATATCTTTCCAGGGTATGCACACCGTTTCCTGGGGCGGCCGGCGCCGGGAGTTGAAACGGACCATGCCGGGAAACTGATACGGTGTATGGCCGACCATGTTGAAGCCAAAATCGTAGTGAAGGGGGTGGTCTCGGCCACTCCCTTGATCGATGTCAAAACTGTAGCGGATGTTGATGACGCCCATATCGGCCATGGCCTTTTCCCAAGGCCGGGCATACGCGCTGTTGGCGTAGTCAGGATCAGCGCCCGCGTCATAGCTCATCGGCACGGCGCTGACGCGGACAACGATTTCGCTGGCTCCGTCATGATCGGTATCATAAAACGCAAAAGGACATTCGGAGATCGGCGACCAGGTCCCCTTCACCGGGTTGAACTTATTCATATAAAATATATTATCGCCGTAGGGATCGCTCTCAAAGTAACTCTCTCCGCCGTATTCATAGCCTCGCAGGCTCCACATGATCCCATCGTCGTCCAAGTCGATCCCGAACCAGCTATAATTCAGCCGGCCGTTGTCGAAATAACGGATGTCCATTTCATCCGGGATTCCATCGCCGTCGTCGTCCAGATAATCCACCATGCGGTCGACAATTCCATCGCCGTCATAATCGGCAATATAACAGTCCGAGTCTTTGTCGCCGCCGTTTCGCAGACTGCCGTCTCCATCATCATCGATGACCCAGACGACGGCTTCCACTTCTTTGCCCGAACGGATCGTGAATCGCTCACGGCGGACGAGCATCCGGTCTTGGGCTTCGCCCTTTTCATCAACGATAAAGCTTTCCCCGACCTTGAGGCCGGCCGTCTTTTTCCACCATGGCTTGCTTTTGAGGTCGGCGAATTTTCCCTCTCTCGACAAAGCCGTCTGTCTCATCCACCACGGGCCTTGACCGTCCTGGCCGGCTTTGAAAGCTTCTTGCTCGCCCGGCGGACCCGCTGCCAAGCCTAGCCAGACAGACAAGATCAACAACACCGGCCCGAAGGTTCTTATCCGATTTTTTTGCCAAAACATCGACGGCTCCTTTCTCGGTTCCGGAATTTCTCGGCTATTGACCGAGCTTGATTTCCCGGCCCGTTCGGGCTGATTCGTAGGCCGCCAGGGCGGCGGCGACAGCCTGCCGGCCATCGTGGCCGGTCACGGGCGGCTGCCTGTTTTCCCGGATGGCGTCGATGAATCCCTGGGCATGCCGGGTAAAAGACTGAAGCCGGACGGGATCCAAGAATCCTTTGCCGGCCCAGTCCACGGGCGGCTGCTTCTCCACCGCTTCCCACTTTCCGCCGACGTTGATGAGCAGCTCGCCGTAGGCATCGAGGTCCAGCAGGCCTTTATCTCCGACGATCATGGCGCTGAATTCGCGTCTGGGAAAGGACGGCGGCGGAAGCTCTCCCGAGCTCCAGAGGGTCACCGTCGCCCCGCTCGTCATCGTCATCAAGGCCATCGACGTCGCCTCGACCTTGGCCTGGGGGTCGAAGCTCGAGGATTTGGCATAGACCGTGGCATACTCTGCGCCGGTCAGCCAGCGCACCCGATCTAAACAGTGGATGGCATGGCCGAAGAGAATGCCCAGGTTCTCCCGATCGCTTTGCCATTTTGGGAACTTGATCAAGCCGCCTGCCAGAAGATGGTATTCCACAATTTGACGGACCCGGCCGATTTCGCCCCTGTCGATCAATTCTTTGGCCTTCATGTTGCAGACCCGGCAGCGCTGGGAAAAAACGATCGAAACAAGAACCCCTTTTTGCCGGCTCTCCCGGATAATCTGGTCGCAGAGTTCCACCGTATGAGCCATCGGCTTCTCGATCATGACATGCTTTCCGGCCCGGATGGCCGTCAGGGCTTGCGGTCCGTGCAGGAAATGGGGCGTCTCGATGAACACGGCGTCGATATCTTTTCTTGACACGAGAGCCTCGATCGATTTCTCCCAGGCTATACGGTACTTGGCGGCGACATCTTTGGCCGCCGCTTCATTCACGTCCGCTACGGCTTTAACCGCCGCTCCCTTGCAGAACTTGCTCAGGGTCTCGACCTGAGTCTTTCCCATAAAACCGCAACCGATGACGCCGACGCCGATGTCGTTCATAAGTCCTCCTTGATCGTCACTAAATCCCCGGCTGGCCGGACCCCGACGAGGGCCTCCTTTTCTTCTGCAGCTCTTTGCTGATATAACGCCGCGTCACGTCGTTTTCTGTCGGGATCAAAGAATAGAGTTCAGGCCTTCGGTTTTTAAAGATCATCTCGCGCCAGCCCGATGATCGTCCGGGCAGGTCGGGAGTGAAATAATTGGCGATATCCAGTTTTTCCGTTCGAGGCTGTTTCGGATTCAGCCCGGAGAAATAAATTTTTTCCTGGGAAAAATCGATGTCCGCAAAGACGATGCCCTTGGTCTGGAATCCGGAGGAGGCCACAAGCCCGCCGTAGGGGTCGACGATTACGCTGCGCAGGCCCGGGTCGGAGGTGTTCCAATGGGCGCAGGCCATATAACAGCCGTTGTCGATCGCCCGGGCCCGCAGGAGGAGCTCATTATGATAGCCGTCCGGTCCCCACATCTGGCTCGCGTCGAGGATGAGCTCGGCTCCTTTCAGGGAGAGAACGCGGTCGATCGGAAACGTAAACAGGTCGCCGCAGGTGTGGGCCGCGATCCGGGCAAAATCCGTGTCAAACACCTTAAGGGTTTTCGTGCCTGTCGTCCAATAGATCGGCTGAGTATACACGAGGGCTCCGCTCCGATCCCAAACCCGGGCCGCTCCGTTCGGATATTTTTCGTCGCCGATGCCGCCGAGCGCAACATAGCAGCGATGCGCCGCCGCCCAGCGAGAGATGTCTTGGAAGCCTTTTTGAACATCGGGATGGCCGGGCTTCCGGATGGAATTCTCGGAAAAAAGAACGAGATCGGGCTTATGCTCCCAGGCTTTATCGAGAAGGTCGAGGATCGCCGCAGGATACCTGCCGTCCCTCCACATGTCATCCGCCGGAGCGGAGGCGACGGCGATTCGGGCTTTCCGTTTCTTGAACTCCGGGAGGATCGGCTTCCGCCATGGCTGGGCCAGGGGCCCAAAAGCGACCCGGCCGCCGTTATTCGGGACATAAAAAAGATTTTCAAAACTGGGCGTCATCGGATAGACATCAAATTTTTTCTCGTCGAGATCCACGTTGAGCGCAGCGATGCCGTGCCGATAGCCGGTTTCCGCGCGGATCGACCCCGAGCGGTCGATGATCATGCTCCGTCCGAACGCGGCACCGCGCATGCCGTAATCGAAATTATTAGTGATATAGGTTCGGGGGTCGGCGTAATGAGCAGTGACCAAAAAGGCGTGAGAGTCAAACGCCCGGGCGAAGAGAAGGGGGAGCCACTGGTAATGCTCGCGCAGGCGCTCGGGAAAATCCTGCCAGATCAGGACCTCCGCGCCTTTCATCCGGAGAACTTCAAAGACCTCCGGGAAATAGAAGTCCGAGCCGACGGCCATCCCGATTTTGCCGAATTTCGTCTCAAAAATCGGGAGCTCGTCGCCCAGAGAAATGGCCTCGTCCCAGGCCAGACGGTGGCTTTTCCGGTACTTCCCGACGATGTCCCCTTCGGGACTGATGAGCAAAGAAGTATAATATTTTTTCCCGGTTTTCGCTTTTTCGGCCAGGGCGATGACGAGATGCGTCTTTTTGTCTTTGGCGCAGTCCAAAAAGTCCTGGAGTTGGGATTTTTCCTGGCCCTCATCAAAACCCAGGAAGGGCATTAAAGGGGTCACCAAGAGGCTTTCAAGACGGGATGTCTCGGCTTGGCGCAGGAGAGTTAAAACGTGCTCCTTATTCTGATAGGCCTGGCCGTCCAACAGACAAACCGTGCTGATAATCCGCGGCCGGCCGGACGGCGATGTTTTGGAAAACAGAAGGCTATCGAAGAAATGCCATCCGACGCCTATCGCGGTCAGGAATAGCAGTCCACGCAGTCCGGCTGCGAAAAGAAGTTTTTTTCCATCGTGAAACGCCGTCCTGATCTTCATCGGGACTAGGATTCAAATATCCCGGAGGGCTTTCCGGCGCGACGGATGATATTCCGCAAGCCAATGAGGTTCTGCATCAAGTGACGCGGATGGTGGAAAATTTCTATCCGCGTATGATGCCGGACAAAAGTCACAAGACGGTCGGGCCAGTCATCGTAGAGGGGCAAACCGTGTTTCCGGAGGGGATATTTGTCCTGGACAAAAGCGAACGATCGGGCAAACCAGTCCCTCGCCCAGTCCGCTCCCCTATGCTCGATGACGAACAGCGTCCCGATCAGCGCCTCTTCCTGCGTCCACAGCGGCTTATCCAGGATCCAGAGGTTGGCATAGACATCCTTGAGGCCCCGGAAAAAGCCGCCGAACACGGTATCCCAGGCGACCTCCATGGTCCGCTTCAGGAGTTTCTCCGCTCGATCGAAGAGGCTTTTATCCCGGCGTCGATGGGCTTCATAGAGGATCATCCAGATCGTCTCGATGCCGTGTCCGGTATAGACAAGGTCGCGGTATTCATTCGTCGGCCGGGAATAATCGTGGTTTAAAACCTCGTTGAGCAGGCCATAATCGGGATTAAAGTGTCGGTTCAGGATGGATTCCAGGCAGCGCTGATTGAGCTTTTCAAGCTCCGGGTCCGGCTTGGTCGAAAGCATCTGGGTCGTGATGTTCAGGAGAAGCATCGCAACTCCCATGATCCGGGCGCCCGGAAGAGAGGCAGCGTCTTTTCCGAGATAGACCTGAACGGCGTTGGGCGCATAATCGGGTTTGTCGAAGATCCGGACGCATTTAAGGATGATGTCCTTGGCCTGGTCCCGATAGCGGTTATCCCCCACCGCCTTGGCAAACTCGGCCAATCCGTTGGCGATGAACAGGTCTCCAGAGACTTCTTGGCTGACCGGGTAGTACTTGCCTCCGATAAACTGGCCTTCAAGGATGATCGGCTCGCCCTCCTCGGTGAATTCCGGGGCCCACAACTCGTCCCCCTCGGGGACATGACGAAGGATGAACTTG
>Ga0153915_10003645_pt1 | contig 14128 bp, 14 predicted proteins | sample Opewatmetagenome_2_FD_107003 | JGI IMG/M metagenome (GOLD analysis project Ga0153915, IMG submission 107003) | Freshwater wetland microbial communities from Ohio, USA - Open water 3 Core 3 Depth 3 metaG | ecosystem: Environmental > Aquatic > Freshwater > Wetlands | place: USA: Ohio, Lake Erie... | reverse complement strand
TACACACACCCAGAAGTTGCGGCGAGGCTGCGGATAATTCGGGACTATATTTGTCAGCACAAGTCTGTGCTGCTTTTCACTAACACCAGAGCCATTTCCGAGGTCTTGGCAAGCAGATTCAAGGTCTGGAACATAGATTTTCCAGTCTCCATACACCACGGTTCCCTCGCCAAACCTTCCCGCATAGCCGCCGAGAAAGGGTTGAAGAGCGGTGAGCTGAAGGGGCTTGTATGTACGAGTTCGCTTGAATTAGGAATTGATGTGGGTAGCATAGACCTGGTCATTCAATACATGAGTCCTAGACAGGCAACGCGATTAATTCAGCGCGTGGGCAGGAGCGGTCACAGAATCGGCCGGATCGCCGAAGGAATAATCGTCGCATTAGATTCGGATGATGCACTTGAGGCGTTGGCAATAGCCAAGAAAGCATTGAAAGAAGACTTGGAGCCAGTTCTGATTCCTCCTAAGCCCTACGATGTTCTTGCACATCAGATTGCTGGTCTGCTGCTCAAAAACAGACGACTTGCCTTTGAGGAGATTCTGGAACTCTTCAAATATGCCTATCCCTACGAATCCCTGACCGTCGAGGACATTGAGAAGATTCTGATGTACATGCACCAACGTTTCCCACGTCTGGCGTGGGTATCAGCTGAAGACAAGGTTGTCTTGAAGCCTAGACAAACCAAAGCTTTGTTTGAGTATTATTTTGACAATCTGTCCATGATTCCTGAAGAAAAGCAATTTCTCGTAGTTGATGAAACGAGTGATTCCGCAGTGGGAGTCTTGGACGAAGCGTTCATGGCCGAATTCGGAAAGCCTGGAACAAAATTCATCATAAGAGGGACACCGTGGATAATTCAGCATGTCTCGGAAGAAAAAGTCCACGTCAAACCGATCGAAGATCCGACTGGAGCCATACCAAGTTGGATAGGTGAAGAAATCCCGGTTCCGTTTGAAGTCTCACAAGATGTCGGAGCGATCAGAGCCTTTGTCGAAGAGCGAAGACACAGAGGCGTCTCTCCTGAAGAGATTGCACAAGAGTTGAGCGAGCAGTATCCCTCCGACAAAGACACCATTTTGCGTGCTTTGACAGAAACGGTTGACCATGTGGACGCGGGTTTTCCAGTGCCCAGCGACAAGCGAATAATCGTCGAAGACTGGACCGAGTTCGTCCTCATTCACGTCAACTTCGGTTCACTTACGAACAGAGCACTGGCTCAACTGTTGGGTCAGTTGCTTTCTGAAAAGGTCGGATATACTGCTGTTGTTCAGCACGATCCTTACCGCGTCTTCGTGCAGACAATGGGCACCGTGAACACGGATCACATTGTAAGAATATTCAACGAGATGCAAGCGCTCTCCGAAAAGGCAGTGGAAGACACTCTTACGATGGCAACTGTGAAAACGGGGCTTTTCAAAAGACGGATGATTCACGTGGCGAGGCGTTTTGGAGCATTGAAGAAGTGGGCTGACTTCAGCAGCATCAGTCTTCAAAAACTCGTCAAGAGTTTCGAAGAAACGCCGATTTATGAAGAAGCCTTGAAAGAAGTGTTCACAAAGGATCTAGACTTGGAGAAACTGATCCATGTTCTTCAGAAGATGCGGGAAGGCGAAATCCAAGTGCAGAAAGTAGAGACTGGTGGCAACGCAACTCCAATTGCCCGTGTGGGAATTGAACGGATCAGTATGAAGACCGATCTAATTCCGCCTGAAAGAATGCGGGCAGTGCTCATAGAGTCTGCAAAAGCAAGATTGCTCAACGAGACAAACAGTTACTTGTGCACAAACTGCTGGAACTACACGGAAATGATCCGGACCAAAGATCTGCCGGAAAGACCGAAGTGCCCACGATGCGGCTCAGCAGCAATAGGTCTTCTCAAAGTAGAAGAGGAAAAGACGTTGCCAATCATTGAGAAAGAAGGCGGTCAACTGACCAAGAGCGAAGAGAAGCTTCACAAGCTAGCGTTGCAGACTGCGCAGTTGATAGAGAAGTATGGAAAAACCGCGGCAGTAGCACTTTGCGCAAGAAAGATCCAAGCGTCTGATATCAGAGAGATTCTTGAAAAAGAACCGAAACCCAACGATCGGTTCTACGAACTTGTCCTTGAGGCAGAACGCAAAGTGCTGAGCAGAAGATTCTCGTAAGAGCAAGCATGAAGAGTCACAGATCAAAGGTGCCAGCCACTTCTATTGACGGAATTTGATGGAAATTGGTCCTCTGACAGTCAAAGGAAGTTCAGTTCTGCTACCCTCATGCTGATTCTGTACCGCAGTGTGACTTACAAGAAGTTTTAAATGAATGTTCACACATTTGTGCGTAAGCACTATCCTGCTTGTCACGTGAGGAAGAATCGTTTGGAGATAAGCCGAAAGAAACTCCGAGAAGAAGTTCTCGCAAGAATAAAGTACATGAAGACATGCGTCTTAGCAAGAGAGGTCTGCCTTCTGGTGCGCACAAACCGAGCTGTGCTTGAGCCGAAGGATGTGCAAGACTTATGCATGTCCATTTCAAAGCTTTGCAAGGAAGAAGGCTGTCAAGAACAGAGTGAGTTGTGCCGCAAGGCGGCTGAAGCCGTGGGATCGGATGAGGAGGCTAAATATCTGGAGTTATGTGCTCAAAGCTGCCTGAAATGTGGGGAGGCCAGACAGCCCGCTCCGAAGAAAGCCACGTACGTTTCTTAAATGATAGAAAGTGTTTAAAGGAACTGGATCAGTGGTTAAACCGAAATGACGAACTGAGTCAAAACGGAGGCTGTTCGTGTCGTACATAGCGCCTTACGTGCCAAGTCCGCCCCAGGTGATTCGTCAAATGTTAGCTTTAGCTGAGTTGAGGGCCGGTGAAGTTTTTTTCGATTTGGGCGCGGGAGACGGCAGAACGGTACTAATGGCGGCAAAGGATTTTGGGGCGAGGGCCGTGGGCGTCGAGTTGAGGGAGGATCTTGTGAAGAAGGCGTTGAGCAGTGTTTACGAGCAGAGCCTTCAAGACAGAATAACTATAGTCAACGGTGATATGTTTAACGTTGACTTGACCTCCGCAGACGTAGTTTTTCTTTATTTAACGACGAGCGCGAACGAAAAGATAAAACCGAAGCTTGAAACGGAGCTCAAGCGCGGAGTTCGCATCGTATCTCATGACTACGAAATCGTCGGATGGAAACCAGTGAAGGTTATCAATTTCTGTGAAAATCAGAGTCTAGGGTTCCCTTCACATACAATATACCTTTACAAGAAAAGTTAGGTGAGATGCCGTGTCGTCGAAAGCCTTCAGAACCTCAATGAGGGTGACGTGGGCGGATACCGATGCGGCTCAAGTTGTTCATTACTCCCGGTACTTCGTATTCTTTGAAAGAGCGGAAGAGTAATTCTATAGATCCTTAGGATTTAGTTTCAACGATCTCAGGAACAAAGGTTTCTGGTTTCCTAGGGTTGAAGCCTTCTGCCAATACAAGAAACCAGCAAGATTCAACGATGTGCTCGACGTGGCGTTGGAAATTGATGAATTGAAGGACAAGTCCGTGAAATATGGGTTAAAAGTTACGAACAAGGAAACCACGGATCTTCTAACAGTAGGTTACCTGGTGGTCGTAGCGGCGGACAAGCAAACAGGAAGAGCCACAGAAATTCCCAATGATATCTTTGAAAGGCTGAAGCCTTTCCAGAAGTAGATTTTATAAGAGAGCCCATTTTCTGAATTCAGATAGTGAAAGGCAAGTTGCAATTTGTTCCGTGGAAATACATCGCAGACTGGAAATGCATAGCCTGCGGTGACTGTTGTAAACTGTACAGCGTGGTGATAAACTTCAACGAGTGGCTAAGGATCATTAGGGACTACGGAGTCGAAAATACCGCTTCTGATTTGAACAAACTGCTCATAAATCGAAGAAACGACGGCTCATGCGCTTTCCTAAATAATGGTTCAGCTAGCAATGTATGTGGATTGCAGCACATGAAACCCAAGGCGTGCCAGCTCTGGCCATTCAAGGTTCTTTTTGAACCGAAGTTTGGGTTTCCAGATGAGGCGAGCTACTTTCTTGGTGAAAAGAGATTGTTCATCTACGCGGATTCGAATTGTCACGGCCTGACGCTTGGAAGGCCAACGTGGGAATTTGCCAATTCCACGCTGAAAGAGTTTGTTGAACTCGCTGCAGGTCTTCGGAACATTCAGTTTAAGACCACCTCAAACATGTGGTCCGCTCGCCGTTATCAAGGCTTTAGGACAATATGACCGCAAGATTCTATCTTGAAGTGTCTAGGTTATAAGCCCGGAAGCTAAGAAATTCTAGTTACCACAGAATGGAAGATTGAAGGATTATGGCCAAGCCCCAAATCGGCCTATCAATGCTCTATTGTCTAGGCAAACCATTCAAGGACATGACGAAAGAGATTCATAAAACCCGGACAGCTCGCATTGAAATTGTCGATGATGGCCTTCATGCGTTGAACAAGCAAAGGGTCATGACACTGAAGAATATCGCTGGTTCATGTGACGTTGAGTACACTGTTCATGCACCTTTTGCAGGAATAAACATAGCTTTGGCGTCGACACCTTTGCTGAACGCGACTCTCAGAAGACTGAAAACATCTATCACTAACGCAAGTGTATTGAACTGTGGAATCTGGATCTTTCACCCGGGTTTGAGATCCGCGCTGAGCATGTTTTATCCTGGTATGGACTGGGCTAGAAACTTGGAAAGCGTTCGACTTCTCTTCAGATTTGCAAGAGATCACGGGATAGAAGCCGCAATTGAAAACACGATGGACCCATTATTACTCAAGGGCGTAGAGCACTTTGAGAGGTTTTACAACGAAGTCAACGAAGATGTGGGCTTGGTATTGGACACGGGGCACGCGAACCTCATTGGTCAAGTTGAAGAGTTCCTGACACGCTTTCCGTACAAAATTGCCCACATTCATGCGCACGACAATTTTGGAAAGAGGGACGAGCATCTGGGAATAGGTTACGGAAACATAGATTGGAACAATTTTGCAAGGTTGCTGAAGAAGGTGTCTTACAGCAGGATCGTGACCATCGAGTCCTTTGAGCACGTTGAAGAGAGCATGCAAAAAATGAAGCAGTTGTTAATGTAGCTGCTATTCTTCGTCTGGCAGCGGAATTTCAAGCTTCATGAAATCCTCTGCTACCACCGTGTTTTTGAAAATATTTTTTGCCTGTTTCAATAATACATCTGGATCCCCGTATCTTGAACTGATATGAGTGAGAATTAGCTGTTTCACTCTTGCCTTCTTTGCGTCTCTCGCGGCTTGGGTTGATGTTGAATGCCCGTATGTCTCCGCTCTCTCTTCCAACTCGTCTGCCAGAGTGGAATCATGAATAAGAAGATCGGCATTTGCGGCGAACTTTGCGAGAGCCTTGAACGGTGTGGTGTCGCCGACGTACACGATTTTTCTTCCAGGTCTGGGCCTGCCTATTACGTCTTGAGGTTTCACAATCCGACCGTTTGGAAGCTTGATCTTGTTTCCTTGCTGAAGTTTTGACCATAATGGACCTTCTGGGATTTCTAGAGCTTTGGCTTTCTCAGGGAAGAATCTTCCAGGTCTGGGCTTCTCTATGAAAGCGTATGCCACGCTCCTGATCGCATGCTTTGACCACGCTGTTCCGACCATGTATTCTCTTTCATCGCAGATAGTTCCTGCTTTCGCTATCTCATGGATCTCAACGGGAAAGGGCAGGACAAATTGCACCGTTTCCTTGACAGCTTCCAAGAACGACTTGATTCCCGGCGGTCCGTAGATGTCAAGCTTTTTTTCTCTGTCAAGCATTGCCATGGTCTGAAGTAGTCCCGGTAACCCCAGAACGTGATCGCCGTGCATGTGTGTTATGAAGACCTTCGTTTTTTTGTGGAATCCTGCTTTTGCGATCATCATCTGTCTTTGAGCTCCTTCGCCGCAGTCGAACAGGAACTGCTCGTCTTTGCGTTGGAGAAGCACCGCTGGTAATCCTCGTTTAGGCGTCGGAACTCCTCCGGCTGTGCCTAGAAAAATGATTCGTAGACTCATTGGTTCACTCCTTTTCGAATACCACGATTTCTCGCGTCAAGGTTCTGTGAACATAAACGAAGTGGGATTCTAAATACTTATAGCCTAGAGAAGTGCCGATGTTTTGGACATTCAGTGTTTTAGGTGCAGCCATGCAAACGCGTTGCCCTTTCACCAGTGTGGCGTGAATTGACAACAAGACTTCTGTTACGATCTGTCCGGTTGTTCGCTTGTATGTAATAGTCGATCTGCCATACGGTGGATCGGTAACGACGCAGTCCATTCTTCTAACAGGAATGTTTCGTGCGTCTCCCACAACCACTCCTTCGGGATCAATCTTGAAGTGAGCCATGTTTTTCATGGTCCCTCTTGCCATTCTGCGTTGAACATCCAGACCCAGCACACGGCAGCCAATAAACGCGGCTTCAATGAGCATGCCTCCGGTGCCGCAGAATGGGTCAAAAACGAGTTCGCCGGTCTTGGGTTTGGAAAGGTTCACCATGCACCTCGCAAGCTTGGCCTGCATGGCTGACGGGTGGAAAAAAGGTTTCCTTCTTGGACGTCTTTCGAAAAACGGTTTGGCGGGAATCTCAGCGAGTCTCAATCCAAAAACGAATTTTTCATCAGTTAGAATTCCTACAAGAGTCTTGTCCGGTTTCTTCAAGTTCACCCTTGTTTTCTCAGCCTTGTCCAGTATGAGGGCTCCGAGTTTCTTTTCAAGAGACATTCCGTTGATGTCCGAACTGAAAGTTTTCACGTGCTTGACGCGGACGGCGAAGCTTTGACCTTGTTTTAGGATGTCGTTGAAACTTGTGGAATGGAGCTTTTTGACTATGGCATCCGTTTTCGCTTGGCAAGTGAACAGTTCCAGTCCGCAAAACCTTGTGAATGCCGCCCTAAGTTTTACAGCTTCTAGGCATGATTCATCGGCTTTGAGTCTTAGAACTTGGTCAAGTTTTTCTGAAATCTCGTACGTATATCCGTCGGTCTCGAGTATGGCCTTCAACTCTGACGTGGGGAGGTGTTCATGTTCTCCGGAGAGAAAGAAGAAAAGGTCTGCCACGTTTACGCTCCTTTTCTGGTAAGGACCTTGGCGATTAACGGAGCGATTGAGATCTTGCTAAAGGAGCTCGGAACGCAGTCCGTCCCGACTATTTCTTCAGCTCCGTTTTCAAGTATCTTCTTCTGTGAATCACCTGTCAGTAGCGGGTGCACACAGGCCACATAGATTTTGCGAGCACCGTGGTCTTTGACGAGTCTCACGGCCTTTGCCATTGTTCCCCCGCTGCTGATTATGTCGTCAAAAATGATCACGTCGCGATCTTTAACGGGCAAGTCCTTGTCCTCAAGCGTCACGTTTCCGGTGTGCACGTCTCTCTTTGTTGAGATGCAGTCAAAACCCCCGTGGAGAACGTCGCCCGCCTCCTGTGCAACGCTCAGACCCTTCTTGCCTAGAGATAGGGAAAACGGATTCTTCAAGCCTCTCGTCTTGAAATACTCCGCTAGAAGAGGGAATGCAGACAAGTCCTCAAAAGGAATTTTGAAAGACTTCAGCAATGCTGGATTGTGTGCGTTCACAGTTATTGTTCTGGTGACGCCGCAGCCTTCGAACAGTGTCATGATGGTTTCTATGCTGAAAGCCTCGCCAGGAAGAAACCGTTTGTCCTGCCGACTGTAAGCGAAGTAAGGTACAACGGCCGTTATGCTTTTTGCCTTCAAGTCTCGAGCGTTGTCAGCCATTAGCAGAAGCTGGATGAGTCTTCGATCTTGTGGTGGACTCGTGGTCTGCACTATTGCAACGTCTTCGCCTTGTAAGGATTCTACATCATATCTGATGTATGATTCACCATCAGGGAATAGCTTGAAGAACACCGATACGATTTCTGCCTTTAGAAGCTCGCCTATCTTCTTGCCTAATTCTTGAGACGCAGGTCCTGGTACTATCTTCATTGCATCGCCGCATTTAGATGCCGTCTCTCTGCCTTTTTAGATTTTTCCAGATGCCTTGAATTGTTCTATTAGTTCCTTGGCTTTGTCCATGCGGATCTTGTGTTCTTCAACCATTCTTGCAGCTACCAAGTCAATGAGTTCACCGGTTGCTCCTGCCGATACGGCAATGTTTCTCGCGTGGAGAGACATGTGACCGTGCTGTATACCTTCGTGGGCTAGCGCACGAAGTGCACCGAGGTTTTGGGCTAGACCGACCGCTGCCGCGACTTCGCCCAGCTCGTTAGCAGTTTTCACGCCCAAGATCTTCACGGCTATCTTGGCTATTGGATGAGTTCGAACTGCTCCACCTACCAATCCAATAGCCATTGGTAGTTCAAGAGAGCCGACTAGGTCGCCGTTTTCGTTCTTTTCCCATGTTGAAAGCGAGGTGTACCGGCCTGTTGTGGCCGCGTATGCGTGTGCTCCTGCTTCGATCGCGCGGTGGTCGTTGCAGGTTGCAAGCACCACTCCTATTATGCCGTTAAGTATTCCCTTGTTGTGTGTGGCTGCTCTGTACGGATCTGCTGCGGCAAAGGCATAGGCGTTAACGATTCCATCGACAACTTCTTCGCCTCCCACAGACTTCTTAGGCACGATGCACCAAGCTCTTGCCAATCTTTTCGTGGCCAGATTAGAGATTATTCGTAGATAGACATGTCCGCCAGTTACCCGTTCTATGATTGGAGCCACCGCTTCTGCCATCGTGTTAACCGCGTTGGCCCCCATGACGTCGCGACAGTCCACGTGAAGTTCCGCTATGAGCATCATGCCTTGCGTAGTGTTGATTATCTTTGCATCTAGGTCTTTTGCTCCGCCTCCTGCGGAAACTAGAACGGGATCTTGGTCATTTGCTTTCTTTAGTATTTCTTCCTTTGACTGTGTGACCCGCATTTTGGCCGCGTAAGGATCTTTCACCCCAACAACCTGTATTTGTCCAATCATTATAGGCTGCGTGCTGCTAGTGTAGAAGCCTCCTCCGTCTCTCACCATTTTCGCGGCGTAGCTGGCTGCGGCAACGACTGAAGGCTCTTCAATCGCCATGGGAATTAGGTAGTCACGGTCGTTGATGAGGAAGTTTGTGGCTATCCCCAACGGTACTGGGAAGACGCCGATGACGTTTTCTATCATGCGATCAGCCACATTCATCGGCAGCGAGCCCATGTTCTGCAATTGGGCAGTTTCTTCTTCGGTTAGGTTCGCGAACTCTTTTATGAATCGTAAACGTTCTTCGGGACTCAGTTTGTAGAATCCAGAAGCTTGTGATGACTTGACCATGCTGAATGTTTTCTCCTAAGAGTAATGTTAACCATGGTTTGTTTTCTGCTTTTTAAAGTTTGGCGCAATCCATGCTCCCCAGATCTTTCGAGCATCTTGATGATAACTGATGAGCGCAACCAACTAAGGATTGTGTATGATCATGAGTGTCTTTGTGGCAGAGCGAAAGCAGATATGCCGAAACGTTTTCGGATTTCTCTTGCCAATGGTTCGCCGTTGCTGACACGGAAGTTGTCTGTTATGACAACCTCAGGTTTTGAATGCCTGACATATTCTAGTAGACCGTTAAAGTCTGAGTGGTCACTCAAAGCCACCACGTATTCTTTGATACCGGTTTGGCGGATTGCCGATCCGAACTCCCAACCGCTCACGCAAACGCGAAAACTATCTAAGCCGACTTTGCTTTTTGATTCCATGTGAAAGAAGGCAATGCAGGGCAAGTTGTGTTCCAGCAACTCTTTCGCTTCTATCTCCGTTGCCAACATCAGTCTTCCGATTTTCATTCCGTGTCTTTCGCACACCTTGGAGATGTGGAAGACCTTCTCAGGTGCGATGAAGGGAGCTACTACGCTGCCTTTGTGCAGAATTTCCATGATTTCTTGAAGTTTTCCATGGTATCCGAAAACGTAGACTGTCCCCTGTTTCAGTCCCTTTTCGATCAGAGAGATTAATGCGGTCTTGACGTCTATTCCGAAGGATCGTTTACACGCCGGATTTCCATATGTGGCTTCAATGATTAAAGCGTCGGAATCCAATATTGGAGTGTCTTCGATTCGAAAATCGCCTGTGAAAACGATTCGCTTTGCCTCGACGTCTTCGACAAGTACTTGCGCTGCGCCCAGTATATGGTCGGCTCTGAAGAAAGTTATGCGTTCGTCATCGTACTGAATTGTCTTGCCGTAGTCCATTGTCTCCACAATGCCACTCATGAGGAAAAGTGGACTCCGCATGACTTCGATCATGTCTTTTGTTGCCCTGGTCATCAAGACTTTTTCACAGGTTCTGAGGCTCTTCTGTAATCCGACCATGTGATCGGCGTGGGCATGTGTGACAACTCGCAGGGGTTTGCCCTCTTCGAAGGCGTCGCATGCTACGTTCTTTCCGAGGAGTATGGCACCTCTGTTTGTTACCGAGGCTCTAAGAGACAAGGCAGGCATCGTCCATCTATAGGGCTCTTGGGGCTAGCCAATCGATCAGTTGGCGGGGGTTCTCGCAGTCGATCTTGATTGTTATCGGTCCAAGCGGAGACTCTGCGACCTCTTTCGAGAAAGATACGTGTCCTACGAACGCGACCTGTTTGTTCAGGCAGAATTTGATTGTTCTTTTGTCAATTCCCTCATAAAGTACCGGTCTTGCGGCACTCCGGATTCTCTCCCTGCGCAGCAGGTTTTGGAATTTTTCAAGCGCCACCAATCCTTCGCCCTCAGCAACTAAGAGACTTGCTTTGCGAAGAGGTTTGGTTCTGATGGACAGGTTGCCTAACATGTTCTCGACGGCTTGCCTCACTTTCTCTTCAGACTCTGTTGGATTGATCTCAGTTTCTACATGAACGGTTATCTCGACCATTTCTCCTCAACTTTCCTCAAGACTTCCTTGACCTTTCTCCTTACGACCTCTAGTGATCCTTCATTCACTATCATGTATTCAGCTACAGCCATAGCGTTGCCGACTCCCACGCCTAGCTCACGCATGTCCCTCTCGTGAAAAACTGCCCACTCATCTGCGTCGTCACTTCTACGCCGATTGAAGAGCCTCTGAAATCTTGTTTCGGGAGAAGAGTGAATAGCGACAAGCGTGAGGCTTGGAAAATACTTATTGAACTCTTCGGCTTCTTCGAGGCTTCTGATGCCATCGACGACAACTTTCGGGTTCTTGGCTTTCTCTATTCTCGGGATGCATCTTTTTGCTACGACGCCTTTTCCTCCCATCAGTCTTAGCTCGAGCATTATTCTTCCGATGTTCTGAGGATTTGGTTCTAGTCCCCTCTTTTGGGCTTCCTCTCTCACTATGTCGCCCATTATTACAGCGTCATAACCACTGTCTTTTGCGACTCTCATGATTATGGATTTTCCTGATCCAGGCATACCTGTTGAACCCAAGACGAGTTTCTTGTTCGCCATTCTCTTACCTTGCTAAAGCATTGGCTGTTAACAGATAGATTTTAGGTTAAAAGCATTTAAGACATTTCTGCGCCGATTTGCCAGCTGCCTTTTCAGAAGTTTTACTCGTTCAATGTCCCATTGGAACTGTTTTTTGCGACCCAGTTCTAGATTGCTGCTATCGCATTGCTGTGTGCTTTTTTCGCCAAGAGGTGAGACAAAAGCATTTATGAAAGAAGCATGTGAAACTCATTCGAAGGTAAAGAAATGTCCGAATCGATCAGAAGTTTTGTTGCATTTGACATCGACAATGAGTCTGTTCTGAAAAAGATAGGTGAAGCACAGACTCTTCTGGTTAGGAGTGGCGCGGACCTGAAGGTTGTCGAGCCTAAGAACATTCACATAACCCTACGCTTTCTCGGGAACATCATGTCAGCTACAGTTGATAAGATTCACGAGGTAATGAAGAAAGTTCAGTTTGTCCCTTTTGACGTCAATATACGTGGGATCGGTGCCTTTCCCAACGCCAAGTATCCTCGTGTATTGTGGGCCGGCATAATCGACGGCGCTGACACGCTTCGAGGTATTTTTAATCAGTTGGAGCCTGATTTGCGCGGTTTAGGGTTTGCTCCAGATCCGAGGGGTTTCAGTCCGCACTTGACAATTGCGCGCGTGAGATCCGGAAGAAACAAGGCCGAGCTGGCCAAGTTCATGTCAGATAGTTACGAGTTTGGGGTCGTCAGAGCGGCCTGTTTGAGGCTCAAGAAAAGCGATTTGACGCCGAAGGGCCCAATCTATTCTACATTAAGGGAGTATTGCCCGTAGTAATAGAGAAAAGGGTCATGAATTATGTCGGCGAAAATTGAATTGATCAGCAAGACTGTTTTGGGGCGAGTCAGTCCAAACGCGGATGAACGCGGGAAGATTGAGGCTTTGGCTAGGAAGCTGGAAAGGAAGGTTGCTTCCGTTTCGGGGAAGTTGGGCGTTGAAGCTAAGGTGCGGGTGGAAGGTTCAGTTGCGAAGAACACGTGGCTCAGTGGAGAGCCGGATGTTGACGTGTTCATGCGAGTACCGACTTCAATTCCAAGGAATTCCCTAGGCGATGTTTGTCTCAGGGTTGCTCGAAAGGCCACTGAAGGTTTTGAGCAGATCGAAAGGTTTGCCGAGCACCCTTACCTTGAAGCCATAATGGAAGGCACAAGAGTGAACATCGTGCCATGCTACGATACGAAGCGAGGAGAATGGCTGAGCGCAACAGATCGGACACCATTCCACACCGAATACATGAAAAAGCGATTAAACATCAGAATGCGTGGTCAAGTGCGGTTGCTGAAGAAGTTCATGAAGGGAATAGGCGTCTACGGAGCCGAAATCAAGATAGGCGGGTTCAGCGGCTACCTCTGTGAACTGCTAATTCTGCATTACAAGTCTTTCTTGGACACGGTCAAAGCGTTTGCGGAACTCAAGCAAAGAATGGTTATCGACATTGAAGAGTTCTACAGTGGCAACAGAAGCCATGAAGTTGACCTGTTGTTCGATGAGCCATTGGTTGTTGTGGATCCTGTTGACAGAGCTAGAAACGTGGCTTCCGCCGTGCGAAAAGAGCGACTGTACATTTTCATAGCTGCTGCACAAGCGTTCATGAATGGCCCAGACTTGAACTTTTTCTATCCTACCGCAATTGTTCCTCTAAGCGCAAGGAAGATCAAGCAGGAGTTGAAGAAGCGAGGATCAGCGACCGTTTTTGTCACGTTTGGCAGGGTTGATGCTGTTTCGGATATCTTATGGGGTCAACTATACAAGTCGCTTCGCTCCCTGCGTAAGCTTGTCGAGTTGAACGATTTTGCTTTGTTGAGGGATTTTGCGTGGAGCGACGAGAAATCTCTTAATGTGTTCGGGTTTGAGCTTGAGACCTGCTGTATTTCTTCGGTTAAGAGACATTTGGGACCGCCGCTTGAGAAAGGACAGGAGTGTGCAAAGTTTTTGCTGAAACATCAGAACAATTCTGGCACGGTTGCAGGACCGTACGTGGAAGATGGGCGATGGATTGTACAAGTTCGCAGAAAGTTCACAGACGCCTGTACGCTGTTAGGTGAAAGGCTGAAGGATGGTGGAAAGGACGTAGGTGTGGCGGAGCAGATATCCCGGGTGATTAAGAAGGGTTTTCATGTGTCTGTGAACGAAGAGATTCTTGAGGTTTATGAGAGGAATGGCGAGTTTGCCAAGTTTCTGACAGATTTTCTTTCGGGCAGACCTAAATGGCTAGAAACCGATCAGAGTCAACACGACTAGACTTGCGCCGAGCAGCCAACAGTAGAAAGCGAAGAGGTGGAACCTTTTGTTTTCAATCGTCCTGTGCAGAACGTTGAGGGCGACATAACCCACGAGCATAGCGATCGTGGCTCCTACGAGTATTTCAGTCATACCGAACCCTGCTAGCACCAGCGCAGTATGCTCCTTGTAGAACGTCAATCCTAAAGCTCCGATCACGGCTGGAATCGAGAGCAGAAACGAAAATCTGAACGCTTTTTCCCTGTTCAATCCAAGCAGCAACGCAACCGCTATCGTCGTTCCGCTTCTTGACAGGCCTGGAATTATGGCTATGCCCTGTGCCGTACCGAAGATGAGGGCTGTAACGAAGCTTATGTTGTCGGTTTTCTCCCTTGCAGCTTTTGAACTGTAGAGCAGTGCGCCACAGACTATGAGTGCTACGGCGATGGGTAAGACGTTTCTGAAGGTTGATTCGATCACGGCGCTGAAGATTAAGC